>JAESFZ010000063.1_pt1 | contig 356189 bp, 328 predicted proteins | sample 9269561 | NCBI WGS metagenome assembly JAESFZ01 (sample SAMN14515552, study PRJNA621657) | algae metagenome | isolation source: Tildeniella nuda ZEHNDER 1965/U140 and co-occurring heterotrophs from wet... | place: Switzerland: Stansstaad, Zurih | collected 1965-01-01
GAGTCGATGAAGATGGAGATTCCGGTGATCACGGAAGACGGTGGTGTGGTGAAGGAAATCCTGGTGCAGGAAAAAGACCCGGTGGCTGAAGGCCAGATCGTCGCCATCATCGAGGAGTGAGCGGCCGGGCATGAGCTGGGAAGCCGAAATCGAGGAGTTGCGGCGGCGGCGCAGGCTGGCGGAGGCTTGCGGCGGCCCCGACGCGATCGCCAAGCACCACAAATCCGGCAAGCTTACGGTGCGCGAGCGCATCGACAGGCTGCTTGATGCCGGATCCTTTCGCGAAGTTGGAAAGCTTGCCGGCAGGGGCAGCTACGACAAGGACGGCAAGCTCGTCAAATTCGAACCGGCACCGTATGTCATGGGCCTGGGCCGCATAGACGGACGCCCGATTGCCATCGGTGGCGAGGATTACACCATACGCGCCGGTACCGGCTTTGGCAGCGACCGTCGCAAGGGCGGCCAGGGCGGGTTCATTGAAGACCTCGCCTACGAATATCGCATCCCGTTGATCAATCTTGTCGAGGGAACCGGGGGCAGCGTCAATACGGCCAAGCGCAAGGGCTATACCGTTGTCCCGGGTTACGGCCAGGATGGCTTCGAGCGCTCGGTCGATCTGATGGGCATCGTGCCGGTGGTGAGCGCGGTAATGGGAACCACTGCGGGCGGTCCGTCTGCGCGCGCGCTGCTTTGTCACTGGTCAATCATGGTTCGCGGTCAGAGTCAGATTTTCGCCGCTGGTCCCCCTGTTGTAGAGCGGGCCTTCGGGAAAAAGCTCACCAAGGAGGAACTGGGGGGCGCAAAGATATCCGCAGACACTGCGGGCACCATAGACAATGTCGCCGAAAACGAGGAGGACTGCTTCCAACAGATTCGACGCTTCCTGTCGTACATGCCGCAGAACGTATGGCAAATGCCGCCGCGCGGTCCTGGCAACGACCCCACAGACCGCTGCGAAGACGCGCTGGCAGACATCATCCCGCGTTCTAGCCGTCAGCCATACAACATGCGCAAGCTGGTCGAGATGGTGGTAGACGCCGGCTCGATGTTCGAAATCCAGCCAAGTTTTGGCCGTGCGGTAATCGTGTGCCTGGCACGCATGGGGGGGCATGTCGTAGGCGTAATCGCAAACAATCCGATGTTTGGCGGCATCATGGATTACAAGGCGGCACGCAAGCAGGCTCATTTTGTAGAGCTCTGCGATATGTTCAACATCCCGCTCATTTTCTTCGCGGATATCCCCGGTTTCATGATCGGGCAGGAATCTGAAGCGAACGCCGTTTTGCGGGAAGGCGTGTGCACACGCTACGTCGGGCTGCAAGTCACGGTTCCGGTGTTTACCGTTATCGTTCGCAAGTGCTATGGCATGGCTGGCGGAGGGGTAATCGACCGCAGAGGATTGAACTTCAAGATTGCCTGGCCATCCGCGGAATGGGGATCATTGCCGTTGGAAGGTGGCGTCAAGGCGGCGTATCGCCGGGAAATCGAAAGTGCGCCCGATCCAAGCCAGCGCGAGAAGGAAATTGAAAACGAGCTAAGGCAGCTTGCCTCGCCATTTCGTACTGCTGAAGCATTTGCGGTCGAGGATCTCATCGATCCGCGCGAGACGCGTCCTTATCTATGCCAGTTCATTGAAGCATTGCAAAGTCGGCTCAATACGCAGCTCGGCCCCAAGTTCAAGAGCGGTGTAAGGCCGTAGATTATCCAAGCCGAGAGGGGGAAAACAGATGAAAGCATTGCTGAAACTTCTGGTGGGCATGGGCGCGGCGATCGCCTCTTCTGGAGCATTCCCGCAGGCCGCGTGGAAACCTGTCAAGGCCGTAGAACTTGTGGTTGGTGTTGCTCCCGGCGGCGCAGTCGACATATCTGCCCGTCTTGCGCAGCGTGTATGGAAGAACCAGGGAGTGCTCGATAACGTCATCGTGGTTAACAAGCCCGGCGGGGGCAACATCGTTTCCTGGGCCTATATGGGTCAGCAGGCCGGAGATGCGCATTACGTTCTGGTTCAGGCGCCCAATCTGCTTACCAACAAGATACATGGCATAACCAAGCTCACCTACAGCGACTTCACTCCACTTTGCCTGATGTTTGAAGAATTCATGGCCGTGTCGGTTCGCGCGGACTCGCCGATCAAGACAGGAAAAGATCTCGTCGCGCGGCTCAGGAAAGATCCGGCCTCCCTCAGCATAGGAGTCGCTTCGGCGGTTGGCAACCATATACACACGGCGATCGCCAAGCCCCTTAAAGAAGCCGGAGTTGACATCAAAAGACTTAAAGTCGTCGCGTTCAAATCATCCGGAGATTCGATGGTTGCGCTGCTGGGCGGACATATCGATGTCGTTTCCTCCAGCACGCCGAATGCGCTGGCCCAGTTGCGGACAGGCAAGACGCATATATTGGCAGTTTCTTCCGCCAGGCGATTCGGTGGCGACCTGGCCCAGGTCCCGACATGGCCCGAACAGGGAATACGCGGAGAATTTTCCTCTTGGCGCGGATTGCTCGGCCCCAAAGGGATTGCTCCGGGGCAGGTTGCGTATTGGGAAGGCGCGTGCGCCAAGCTCAGCGAAGCTGATGAATGGAACAAGGCGCTGGCTCACGAATTCTGGGTAGGGCGGCATCTGAACAGTGCCGATACTTCCAAATACTGGGAGGCACAGTACGCAGAATACAAGGAAATCCTCGGGGCAATAGGCTTGGCCAAGGAATGAGAGGCGGATTTTGATCATGCAAGGCGCGAGCGGACCGCTGTCGGGTTATCGGGTACTCGAATTGGGCTCGACCATTGCCGGCCCCTTCTGCGGGCGGTTGTTTGCCGACTTCGGCGCGGAAGTGATCAAGATCGAGCCGCGCGAGGGCGATGGCGTTCGCTCTGCAGGACGGCAATTCCAAGGTAAATCACTGTATGCCGCCAGTATTCTGCGTAACAAAAAATTGATCTCGGTGGATCTGCGCCAAGCCAAAGGGCAGGAAATCGCAAGAAAGCTGGCATCGAAATGCGACGTGGTGATTGAAAATTTCCGGCCGGGCGGCCTCGAAAAATGGGGGCTGGGCTACGCAGATCTTGCGCGCATCCGGCCGGACATCGTGATGGTGCGCATCAGCGGATTTGGGCAAACGGGGCCGTACAGTTCGCGTCCCGGCTACGGCATCATATGCGAGGCGGCCAGCGGACTGCGGCACATTACCGGTGATCCCGACCGGCCGCCGGCCCGTGTCGCGGTGGCGCTGACCGATTACATCACCGGCCTTTATGCCGCTTTCGGGGCGGTGATGGCGCTCATGCACCGTGATCGCACCGGCGAAGGGCAATATGTTGATGCGGCGCTGGCAGAAGGCGCTTTCAGTTTCATGGAGCCGCACGTGCCTGCTTACGACAAGCTGGGCATCATCGCCAACCGCATGGGCTCGGGTCTGGCGGGGAGCGTGCCCAACAATCTGTACCCGACCGCCGATGGGCAGTTCATACATATCCAGGCGGCGCAGAACACGGTATTCAGGCGCTTCGCTCCGGTGATCGGCATGCCGGAGCTGCTCGCTGACGAGCGCTTCGCAACTGCGATCGCACGCGGAAAGCACCAGCAGGAACTCGACGGCATCGTGGCGCAGTGGACCCGCGGGCGCACGCTTGCCGAGATCCGCGCAATGCTCGACGCTGCCGACGTCCCGGCTATGGGCATCAACACCGTTGCCGATATATTCAAGGACGCGCATTTTCGCGCGCGCGGCATGCTGGCCGAGGTGCCGGACGACGAGCTGGGTTCCGTGACGTTGACCGGTCCGGTGCCCAAGCTGTCGCGCACGCCTGGCGCCATCCACAAGAGCGGGGGACGCATCGGGCGGGATACGCGCAGCGTGCTGCGTGAGATTGCCGGCGTGACGGAAGCGGAGCTGCAGGCGCTGGAGGCAGAAGGCGTGATTTTCAGTGCGGCGGCTGGCCGCTCAGCGGCATGAGTGGCGCGGACCATGGACGCGCTTGCGAGTGCGGTTAAGATGCAGGTTTTTTCATTGAGGAGGCGACATGCCACGGCGTGAAATCGAGGGCGACTGGGTGATGGGCTGGCCGGACCGCAAACGGGCGACCATCAATGCGGGCAAGGATTCGCAGGGGCGCGTCATCAACGGACGCGCGCCGATCACCGAGCTGGAGGGGCTGATCACGCCCACCGACGCCTACTACGTCGTCAACCAGCTCGAGGTGCCGGAACCCGTACATCCAGACGACTGGGTACTCACCATAGGTGGCGAGGTCGAGCGGCCGATCGAGATGTCGCTCAAGGACCTGCAGAAACTGCCGGGACGCACGGTGCGCGCGGTGACGGAGTGCGCGGGCAACGACGCCGGCTTTTTCGATTATCTGCGGAAGGGCGGCAAGAAACCCTCGCGCATCAACCAGCAGGACATGCAGAAACGTGCGGCCATGCGCGAAAACAACGCCTTGCCCTCGACCGAGGAAATCAGCAACGAATCGACCACCACCTGTGCCATGAGCGCAGGCGAATTCACCGGCGTGCCGCTGGCCGAGGTGCTGAAGAAGGTCGGCCTCAAGCCCGGCGCGAAAGCGGTGCGTCTGGAGGGTTTCGACCGCGGCCAACCCGACCTTGCGGTGCAGTACCGCTCGGTAGGGCGCGCGGATTTCAAGCTGGTCGATCCCGGCGTCATCAATTACGAGAAAGGCATGCCGCTGGAGAAGGCGCTGCACGCCGACACCTTGCTCGCGTGGTCGATGAACGGCGAGTACCTGACCCACATTCACGGCGCGCCGGTGCGCGCGGTAACGCCGGGCTGGTCTGGTAACTGGTGGGTGAAGTGGCTGCAGAAAATCGAGGTCATGGACCACGTTCCCCAGTGCTACTACCAGCATCACTATTTCGTTTACGGCCAGTCGCCCGAGGACCCCAACAAGGAAATGATCACCTCGATGGGGGTGCGCTGCATCATCATTGATCCGCTCGACGAGGATTCGCCGCTGGAGCGCGGTTCGCACAAGATTCGCGGCCTGGCGTGGAGCGGCAAGGGTGGTATCACGCGCGTCGAAGTCAGCGTCGACGGCGGCAAGACCTGGCACGATGCGCATATCGAGGAACCGCACGAGCGCTGGCTGTGGGTGCGCTGGTCCCATCTGTGGGAAGCCGACAAGACAGGCCAGTACCGCATCATGGCGCGCGCCACCGATGAAACCGGGCGCGTGCAGCCGCAGATCCCGTGGAATTATCAGCGCAAGCACTTCGACGGCATCGTGCCGGTCGATGTCACCATCGTTTAAAGCCCCCGGAAACGCATGCATATCGCCGTTTGCATAAAACTGGTGCCCAATCCGGAGGCGGCCTTCAGCATGTTCAAGATCGATGAACAGGCAAAGAAGGTGGTGCCGGCGGCCGGATTGCCGTGGGTGGTGAGCCCGTTCGACGAGCAGGCGCTGGAGGCGGCTTTGCGCATACGCGACAAGCAGCCGGATACGCGCATCACCGTGATGACGCTGGGTCCGGAGACTGCGCGCAACGCCCTCAAGCACGGCCTGGCGATGGGCGCGGATGACGGTGTGCTGCTCGCCGACGCGGGTTTTGAGGATGGCGACGCCCATACGACGGCCAGTGCGCTTGCCGCCGCAGTGCGCAAGCTCGGCGACATCGCCCTCGTGCTGACGGGCCGCCAGGCCGCAGACTGGGATGCCGGCATGGTGGGGGCCGGCATCGCCGAGCAGCTGGGGGTGGCGGCAATCTCCTTCGCCAGGGACGTGAGCGTTGAAGGCGGCACGGTGCGTGTAGAGCGCGTGCTCGACGACGGCACGGAAGTCGTGGCGGCGGATCTGCCGGCGCTGGTGACGGTGTCGAATGAGCTGGGCGAAGCGCGCAAGCCCAATCTGCGCGAGACCATGCGCGCCGCGCGCAAACCGGTCGTGGCGTGGTCCGCCGCCGATCTCGGGCTGCCGGCGGATGCGATTGGCGCCGCCGGCCGGCGCGCGGTGCGCGAGCGCGTGTTCGTGCCGGTCAAGGACAATCGCTGCGAAATAATAGAAGGCGCCTCTCCCGAAGAGCAGGCAGCCAGGCTTGCGCAGCGGCTGCGCGAAGCAAAGGTCATCTAGTCATGGGCAATCTGCTGGTGATCGTCGAGCTGACGCAGGGCCGGCCAGCCGCGTCCAGTCTCGAAAACCTGGGTCTTGCGCGCGGACTCGCCGCAACGACCGGCGGCAGCGTATCTGCGCTGGTATTCAGCAGCGAACAGGCGCTGGCCGAAACGCTGATTGCGCGCGGCGCCGACAGGGTGTTCGGCGTATCCGCACCTGGCGCGGCCGAGTACAACAGCGATGTCTGGCTCGCCTACGCCGAACGCGCCGTATCGCAAGCGGCGCCCGCCGTCATACTTGCCGGACACACCACCAAGGGTGCCGACCTTGCGCCGCGGCTTGCATTTCGCCTGAAAAGCGCGGCGGCGACGGGTTGCGTGGCTGTTACGGTCGAGGACGGTGCGCTGCATTTCACGCGCGCCTGCTACGGCGGCAATGCGCGCGAAACGCTTGCGTTCCGGACGCTGCCCGCAGTGGCCACCGTGCGCAGCGGGATTTATGACGCAATGCCGGCAGACGCGGCACGACGCGGCGAAATCATCCTGCTGGATGGGGCGTTGCCGGTTTCGCGCATTCGCGTGCTTGAGCGCCGCAGCGACGACGGCGGACAGATCAGGCTGGAGGATGCGCGGGTGATCGTGGCCGGCGGCCGCGGGCTCAACGGTCCCGAGGGTTTCAGGGTGCTGGAGGCGCTGGCGGGCGTGCTGGGCGGGGTGGTCGGCGCCAGCCGCGTGCCATGCGATCTGGGCTGGTGTTCGCATTCGCTGCAAATCGGCCTGACCGGGCGCACGGTGACGCCGGATTTATATATCGCCGTCGGCATCTCCGGCGCCAGCCATCACCTCGCGGGCTGCGGCGGCGCCAAAACCATAGTCGCCATCAATACCGACCCGGAAGCCGCGATTTTCAGGGAGGCCAGGTTCGGGCTCATCGGCGATTTTCAAAAGCTGGTGCCGGCCCTGGCCGCAGCGGTGCAGGCGCAGGATGGTGGAAGCCCCTGACATTCAATCCATACTTGAAAATAATTAAGTATTTGTTTTTAAACATATTTTTAATTAGTGAGCGCTAACATCCAACGCGGGTGGTGCGCCTGACGGAGTCAAGATCATGGCATTTGAAGCATTGTTGGCAGAGTACGAAGCACGGCGCGCCAAGGCACTGGCCGGTGGCGGCGAGGAAAAATACGCCAAACGCAAAGCGGCAGGCATGTGGAATGCGCGCGAGCGCATTGCCTACCTGGTCGACCAGGGTTCGTTCATCGAATCCGGGCTGTTTGGTTCCTCCGGGGTCTATCCGGAGCAGGCCGACGAAACCCAGACCGATGGCAAGCTTGCCGGCTACGCCAAAATCAATGGCCGCGACATCTGCCTGGTGGTCAACGATTTCACGGTCAAGGGTGCTTCGACCAGCGCCACCAACAGCAAGAAAATCGCCCACATGAAGCGCACCGCGACCGAGCGCGGCATGCCGCTGGTGCTGATCGGCGAATCGACCGGCGCGCGCCTGCCCGATGCCATGGGCTCGCGCGGCATGGGGCTGCTGCTCGGCAACGACAACACCCAGTTCCGCCGCATGCGCGAGATTCCGATGGCGGCGGCGGCCTTTGGCCCCTCGTTCGGGTCTTCCACCTGGCTCATGTGCCAGTCCGATTTCGCCGTGATGCAGAAGGGCGCGACCGTGGCGGTATCCAGCCCGCGCCTGGTGTCGATGGCGCTGGGCGAGAAGGTCGACACCGAGGCGCTGGGCGGCTGGCGTCTGCACGCGGAAATCACCGGCCTTGTCGACCAGGTGGTGGACAAGGAAGAGGAGGCTTTCGACGCCATCAAGAAATTCCTGTCGTACATGCCCAGCCATCACCGCGAGGCGCCGCCCGACGCGCCCATCCCTGCGGGCTCGGGCGCGGACATGGGCAAGGTGTTCGACATCCTGCCGGAGAGCCGCACCCAGGTTTACGACATGAAGCGCGTCCTCAAATGCGTGGTCGACAAGGACACGCTGTTCGAGATGAAACCGCGCTTTGGCAAGAGCGCGGTGACTGCGCTGGCCCGCCTCGGCGGCAAAAGCGTCGGCGTCATCGCCAACAACCCGCTGCACCGCGGCGGCGCGCTCGACGCCGATGCCTGCCGCAAGATCGTGGATTTCATGGTGATGTGCGATTCGTTCAATATTCCGCTGGTGATCCTGGTCGATACCCCGGGATTCCAGATCGGCACCGAGGCCGAGCGCGCCGGCGCGCCGGGCAAAATCATGAATTTCATGAATGCCATGACGCTGGTCACCGTGCCCCATATCTCGGTGATCGTGCGCAAAAGCTATGGCCGCGCCTATGTGTGCATGGGCGGGGGGCGGCACTCCGATGAGGTCGCCGCATGGCCGACGGCAGAAGTGAGTTTCATGAGCCCCGAGTTCGCCACCAAGATCGTGCATGGCGTGGGCGCGGGCGAGCCGGGTTTCGAGGAGAAACTCGCCGACATCCGCAAGGGCAGCGACGTATGGGGCCTGGCCTCGGTGTATGCGGCGCAGGCGGTGATCCGGCCGCAGGACACGCGTGACTACCTGATTCGCATGCTCGACGTACACCAGCTGCGCATGAGCAAAGGGGTGGGCCAGCATCTGATGCGCACCTGGCCGACCAGTTACTAACCTGACAACACGTAGCCACAGAGGGCACAGAGGACTCGGAGAAAAGGCAGCAAAGCATCAACGCATAAAGAGCGAAGACGCGCTGGCGATTATCCGAAGTTTCTGGTCCATGCATCGATTCGGCTTCTTTCTGTGAACTCTGTGTCCTCCGTGGCAAAAGGATTTTCGATGTTTAGCAAAGTCGTAGTTGCAAACCGGGGTGCGGTGGCCGCACGCGTGCTGCGCGCCCTCAATGAAATGGGCATCAAATCAGTCGCGCTGTACTCCGAGGCCGACGCCGGCGCACCCTATCTGGCGCTGGCCAGCGAGGCTTATGCAATTGGCCCGGCACCGGCGCGCGAAAGCTACCTCAATCAGGACCTCATCGTTGACGTGATCCGCAAATCGCATGCCGACGGCCTGCATCCGGGCTACGGTTTCCTGTCGGAGAACTCCGGGTTCGCCCAGCGTGTTTCCGACAGCGGTGCGCGCTTTATCGGCCCGTCGCCGAAATGGATAGACGCCATGGGGCACAAAACCCGCGCGCGCGAGCTGGCGACGCAGTACGGCATGCCGATGTCGCAGGGATCGGGCGTGCTGCCCATGGACAATGAGGCCGTCCTCGCTGCCGCGCGCGCCATCGGATTCCCGGTGCTGGTGAAGCCGGCGGGCGGCGGCGGCGGCATCGGCATGTTGCCGGCAAAGGACGAGACCGAGCTGCTGTCAGCGGTTGAGCGCTCGCGCTCGATGGCAAGCCGCGGTTTTGCCAACGCCGAGGTTTATCTCGAACGCCTGATCGAGCGGCCGCGTCACGTCGAGTTCCAGATCCTGGGCGACCTGCATGGCGGCGCAGTGCACCTGTTCGAGCGCGACTGCTCGACCCAGCGCCGCAACCAGAAAGTGATAGAGGAGGCGCCGGGGCCGGGAATTGCACGTGACAAGGCCGGCGCGGTTGCCGACCAGATCGCCGGCATCATGAAGCAGATGGGTTACGACAACATCGGCACCGTGGAAATGCTGATGGGCGCAGACGGCTCGTTCAGCTTTCTCGAGATGAACACGCGGCTGCAGGTCGAGCACGGCGTGACCGAGGAGGTTACCGGCGTCGACCTGGTGCAGGCGCAGATCCGCTCGGCCGCAGGCCAAAAGCTCGCGGACATTCTGCCGGCGAAGATCGAGGTCAAGGGGCATGCGATACAGGCGCGCGTTTACGCCGAGGATCCGAAGAACTTTTTCCCCTCGCCCGGCAAGCTCGCCGTATTCCGCCCGCCGCAGGACGCGTCGGTGCGCGTGGAAACCGGCTTCGCCGAAGGCCGCGACGTGACGCCGCACTACGATCCCATGATCGCCAAGGTCATCGTGCATGCCGCGACGCGCGAAAAGGCCATAGACGAACTGGCCTATGCGCTCGAGAACTTCGAAATCCAGGGCGTGAAGAACAATATTCCTGCGGTGACAGCCATCCTGCGCTCGGAACCGTTCCGTGCGGGGCAGGTGCACACGGGCCTGATACCCGAGGTGCTAGGAAAGAAAAGCAAATGATTGGCGGCAAAAGGGTTTAAACATGAATGAAATAGCAGAAGCAAGAAAACAAAAGCGCGCGGCGCTCGACGAGCAGGCCGGCAAGGCGCTGCTTGCGCGCTTCGGTGTGGCGGTGCCCAGGACCACAACCGTCAAGGACGCAGGCGGCGTTGACCAGGCGCTCAAAACGCTCAGGCTGCCGGTGGTGGTCAAGATCATGTCCCCCGACATCCTGCACAAAAGCGATGCCGGCGGCGTGAAGGTCAATCTCAAATCCACGGCCGAAGTGAAAGAAGCGATTGCCGCCATGGCGGCGTCGCCCAAAATACGGGGTGCGCGCATCGACGGTTACCTGGTCGAGGAAATGGCGGCGCCCGGACAGGAAATGGTCATCGGCGGGCTGCGCGACCCGCAGTTCGGACCCATGGTGATGGTGGGGCTGGGCGGCATTTTTGTCGAAGTGCTGGCCGACGTGTCCTTCCGTATCTGCCCGATCACGCACCTCGACGCGCAGGACATGCTGGCCGAGCTCAAGGGCGCGGCCATACTCAAGGGCGCGCGCGGCACGAAACCCGTGTCGCAGGAGGCGATAATCGACGTGCTGCTCAAGATCGGCGGCGAAAACGGGCTGCTGATGCAGAACGCCGATGACATCAAAGAAGCCGACATCAACCCGCTGATCGTATCCGAGTCCGGTGCCGTGGCCGTCGATGCGCGCTTCATACTCAATTGAACCCATGAATACCAGCAGAATCATCGATACCTATACGCCGCTGTTCGCACCCCAAACGGTTGCCGTCGTCGGCGCCTCGACCAAGGGCGGCGCGTTGCCCAACGTGTTCATTCGCCGTATCCGGGAATTCGGCTACACCGGCGAAATCTATCCCATCCATCCTGCGGCGACAGAAATCGACGGCCTGCCGGCGTACCGCAGCCTGGCGGAAACGCCCAAACCGGTGGACTACGCCTACATCGCCATCTCCGCCGCGCAGATCGCCGGGATGCTGAGCGCCGCCAACGGCAGGGTGCGTTTCGCGCAGGTGATTTCCAGCGGCTTCGGCGAAGTCGAGGAGGGCAAGGGGCTGCAGGATGAACTGGTCGCCGCCGCGCGCGCCGGCGGCATGCGCCTGCTGGGACCCAACTGCCTGGGCATATACACCCCGCGCGGCCGCGTCACCTTCACGGAAATCGGCCCGCAGGAAACCGGCAACGCCGGCATCATCTCGCAGAGCGGCGGCCTGGGCACCGACATCATCCGCCGCGGGATGTCGCGCGGGCTCAAGTTTTCGGGGCTGGTTACCGTGGGGAACTGTGCCGACATCACTCCCAGCGACCTGCTCGAATTCTATTTTGCCGATCCGCAAACCAAGGTCATCGGCATGTACATAGAGACCGCCAAGGACGGCAGGCGACTGTTCGAAATACTGCGCGAAGCCAGGGCGCGCAAGCCGGTGGTCATCCTCAAGGGCGGCCGCACCACCCAAGGGCTCGCCGCCGCGGCTTCGCATACCGGCTCGCTCGCCGGCGACGACCGCGCCTGGGTGGCGCTGTCGCGCCAGACCGGCTGCATCCTGGTGGATACGCTGGATCAGTTCATAGACACCCTGCTCATCTTCCAGACGCTCACGCCGCAGCCCGGTCATCCGACGCAACGCGTGGCGCTGTTCGGCAACGGCGGCGGCACCAGCGTGCTCGCCACCGATTACTTCGCGCGGCTGGGACTGAACGTGACGCCATTCGAAAAAACCACCGTCGACGCGCTGGCGGCGCTGCAACTGCCGCCGGGCACCAGCATCACCAATCCGGTCGATTGCCCGGTCGGCACCCTGCAGCAGGAAGAGGGTCGCGTTGCGGAGAAAATCCTCGATATCATCTACGGCAGCGGCAAGCCCGAGGCGCTGGTGATGCATCTCAACATGTCGGCTTTTGTCGGCCGCACCAGGCCCGAAGTGCTCGATAACCTGGTGCAGGCCGCGCTGCGCGTGCAGGAGCATTACCCGGGGCTGGCGCATTTCCTGCTGGTGCTGCGCTCCGACGGCGACCCGTCGCTGGAAGAGCGCAAGCGCGAATTCCGTGCCAAGGCGGTTGCGCTCGGCGTGCCGGTCTACGATGAAATGAGCAATGCCGGCAGCGCGCTCGCCGCCCTGCAGGCGCACGAGCGGTTCCTGTACAGCCGCGGCAGCTGAAACCAATGGACAGGACTTACAGGATTTTTCAGGATTGACAGGATTAATTCCTGAACACAAAAATCCTGTTAATCCTGTCCAAAGCCTTGGCCTTTTCCCTGATTCCTGGCGGCCATAAACATGTATAACTGCGATTTTCGTGCCGTCGGCTATGCGCTGCGGCTCTACAGCGGCCAGGACGCGCTCGAACATCTGCCCGCCGAACTCAAGCGCCATCGCGCGCAGCGCGCATTCGTCGTGTGCGGCCGCAGCGTGTCGCGCAAGACCGGACTGATCGCGCGCATGCGCCGCATTCTGGGCGAGACCTGTGCCGGAGTGTTCGACGAGATGGAGAAGGAGTCGCCACTGCCCGCGGTGCAGCGCGCGGCAGACGCCGCGCGCGCAGCGCAGGCCGACCTGCTGATCGCGGTGGGGGCCGGCAGCGTGATCCAGGCGACGCGTGTGGTCGCCATCCTGCTCGCGGAAAAGCAGCCGGTGGAGGAATTGATCACGCAGTATCCGCAGAACGGACCGGCAATCAGCCCCCGCCTGCTCGAACCCAAGCTGCCCATCATCAACGTGCTGACTGCGGCCACCTCGGCGCAGAACCGCGCCGGCTCGGCGGTGAAGAACGACGCGCTCGATCATCGCATGGAATTTTTCGACCCCAAGACGCGGCCGGTCGCGCTGTTCTGGGATGCCGATGCGCTGCTCACGGCGCCGCCCGGCCTGGCGCGCACCACCGGAGCATCGGTGTTCTGGCGCGCCGTCATGAACATGGGCGCGACCCGCATGTCGCCGCTGGTCGAAGGCGACCGCCTGCAGGCTTTGCGCCTCGCGCGCCTCGCGCTGCCGCGCATCGCGGATACGGGCGATGCCGAGGCGCGCATCGCCATGTGCGCTGCAGCCTTTCTGCAGAATCGCGACGCTGACGACGGCGGCACGCTGTTCGAGCGGCACTGGCCCGGACGCGTAATCTACGCTTTTGCCGCGGCACTGTTCAATATGCACGCCCATATCGGGCAGGGTGAAGCCAACTGCGCGCTGACCGGCACCGTGATGCGCCGCTTCGGCACGCGCGACCCCGAGGCCATGGCGAGCATCGCGCGCGCCCTGGGCGTGTGGCAGGACAACGACCCGCTTTCCACGGCGCCGGAGCGCGCAGCGGTGGCGCTGGAGGAAATCTTCAGATCCGTGGGCATGCCGGTGCGGCTGGCCGAACTGGATTTTCCACGCGACAGCCTGCCGCAAGTTGTCGAGCGCTCGCTAAAGAACTTCAACGCCGACCCCAAGCGCGAGTTCGTGCGCGAGCGCGAATTGCTGCTCGCCACGCTGGAAGCGGCGTGGTGACCGGACAACACAGGAGAAAAATGGATACGCTCAAAGTCGGAATGAAGGACGTCCTCGAATGGGACGTCACCGAGAAACTTACCACCACGCGCGGCGACTACAAGGTGTTTTCGACGCCTTCAATGTGCCTGTTTGCGGAAATGGCCGCGCACAAGCTGGTGGAGCCGCACCTCAAGCCAGGCCAGGGCCAGGTCGGGCTCACTGTCAACATCCGCCACATGGCGCCGACGCCCATCGGCAAGCGGGTGCGCGCCGAAGTCGAGCTCACCGCGATCGACCGCCGCAAGCTCACCTTCCATGTCAATATCCATGACGACACCGAGCAGGTGGGCGAGGTCACCCACGAGCGCTTTGTCATCGATGTTGACAAGTATATCGAGCGCCTCAAAAAGAAATTCTCGACCTGAGCGGCGGCAACGGTCCGCGCCGCGCACTATGCCGGCGGTGCTGCGGGAGCCGCAAGCGCGGCCTGCCTCAGCCGACCCAGGCAGGCCAGCGCGGTGGCGGCGGCTGCTTCGCCGTCCGGCATGTCGCCGCGCACGTGCAGGGTGCGCAGGCGCTCGATTTCATCCAGCGCCTGCAGGGCGTCGGGCACGACTATGGCCAGGCGGCGGCGTTCAGCCAGCGAAAGAAATTCGGCATGCATGGCGTCACGCTCTTCGTGCGACAGGCGGTTTCGGTGCAGCAGGATGTTGAACCAGTGCGTGCCCGCGAGCATCGCGCCTTCGATCACGGTTTCGTAATCAGCCGCGGAGCAGCGGCCCAGTGAGCGTTCTATGCTTGCGGCCTTGAGCTGATGGTCGGCGATTTTCATGCGCTGATCTGCCTCGATGCGCCGATTTCACCCAGCAGCAATTCCGTGCATTCCCGATAGGCGCGCTGCCATTGCTCGGCGGCGCCGCGTGGCACGGGCACGTTGCCGCGCACATGGGGCTCGCGCAGGTCTTCGATGGTTTTGAGTGCGGCACATGCGCATTCTATGGCGGCAGGCAAGGGGCGCGCTATCGGCGGCTGGTCGACGTGCATCACATCTCCAGGCGGATGTATCGCATCGCGCAGCGTGCCGGCGTGTCGGTCGGGCATGGCGTACAGCCCCTCGAGCTGGGTATGAAATGAGTCGATCTCCAGGGTCGCGCCAGCATGGTGCAGGGCGGCATTGAGCAGGTGTATGCCGGCATTCATCGCCGTCCAGATCCACAGCTCCCGGTCCGCCTCGGGATCAAGGCGCGCCATGGTCCTGTTGAGGCGTCGGAATTTTTCCAGATGCGAGGCGCTTTTCATTCTTTTCCCTGGGAGCTTAAACTGGCGTCATGGCGGACAGCCTTGCCCGTGCAGCCCACACATATGCACCAACTGCGTGCAGACTCTGTAAGATATATGGAACGACCGGGCGGCAGGTCAGTGTATTTTGGCGGCATCGATCAGGTTAACGCAACATTTTGCAGAGGGGTTTCATATTCAAGGCGTGGTACAGAACTTGCTAAAAACTTCGGAATGAAATTTGCCAGAAGGTGCTGTTGACCAATCAAGGAGATTCTCATGCTCAGGGTCATGTTCGGTGCTTTATGCTGTTTCTTCACGTTGTTGTTGATGCCTGCCGCTGTGCTTGCGGCGGATTACCCGGGGCGCCCGATACGCGTGGTGGTTCCGTTTCCCCCAGGCGGCACTTCGGACATCCTGACGCGCATCATCGGCGACAAGCTCACGGCTTCGCTTGGCCAGCAGATCGTGATCGACAACCGGCCGGGCGCGGGCGGTGTCATCGCCACCGATATCGTGGCCAAGTCCAACCCCGACGGCTACACGCTGTACATGACCTTCGTCAGCCACGCCATCAATCCCTATGTCTATGCCAAGCTGCCGTACGACAGCGAAAAGGATTTCGCGCCGGTCGCACTTTTTGCGGTGACGCCGAACATCGTGGTGGTTACGCCTTCGCTCCCGGCCAATTCGATCAAGGAGATGATCGCGCTGGCCAAGGCAAAGCCGGGCCAGATCAATTATGCCTCCGCCGGCATAGGCACCAACTCGCATCTCTCCGCTGAAATGATCGCCGCCATGACCGGCATCAAGATGACCCATGTACCGTACAAGGGCGCGCCGCAGGCCAATGCCGACGTTGCCTCGGGCGTGGTGCAGATGCACATTCCGTCGATGCCGGTCGCCGTGCCGCTGATCAAGGCCGGTCGTCTCAAGGCGATCGCGGTTACCGGAACCAAGCGCTCCCCGGTGTTCCCTGACGTGCCCACCGTCGCCGAAACGATCCCGGGTTACGAATCCCTGGCCTGGTATGGCTTCATCGCGCCCAAGGGCACTTCGCAGGCAGTCATCGCGCGGCTCAACGCCGATATCCAGAAAGCGCTCAAGCTGCCGGATTTGATTGCTGCCATGTCCAAGCAGGGCGCTGACCCGACGTACCTGGGTCCCAAGGAGTTCGACGACTACATCAAGGCCGAACTCAAGCGCTGGAGCGCCGCGGTCAAGGCCGCAGGGCTGAAGCCCGGAAACCTCTAGCAGGCGCGCTCAGTCCGCAGCAAGCAGCGCCGCCGTCAAAACCCGGGTCGCCGCCAGAAAATCGGCGATCTCCATGTGCTCGTCCGGATTGTGCGATCCATGGGCATTGCGGATGAACAGCATGGCCGTGGGGATTCCGCTGTGGGCAAATACGGCGGCATCGTGACCGGCGCCGCTTGCCAGGCGCATTTGCGCGATTCCCGCCTGCTCGCACAGGTTTTCAAGCCGGGATATCCACTGCGCGTCCATCGGGGCGGGGCGGTTGATGATGGCTTCGTCGAACAAAAACGCCACGCCGCGCGCCACGCCAAGTGCCTGCGCTTCAGCCTGCAGCAAATCATGAAACCCGCTGAGGGTTTCATGGTTGTCGGCGCGGATCTCCACGCTGAAACGCGCCTCGCCCGGCACGCGCGATACGGCGTGCTCCTGCGGGTTGGTGGCGATGATGCCGTGGGTGATGACCAATTGCCGGCCTTCGTCCAGCCAGCGCTTCCAGTGCGCGTCCATGCGCATGATGAGTTCGGCTATGGCGACCACGGCGTCGTGCCGCAGAAAGCGCGGCGTTGCGCCGGCGTGCGCGGCCTGGCCGCGGCAGATGATATTCATGTGGCGCAGGTTGCCATAGATGCCCGTCACCACGCCGACCGGCAGGCCCCTGGCCTCGAGCACCGGCCCCTGTTCGATGTGCACCTCCAGGAAAGCCGCCACGGACTGCGGGGAGAGCAGCTTCTCGCCGCGGGCGATCGCCGGCACGTCGGCGCCGACGTCTTCAAGGTAGTCGCGCAGAAAACGGCCGTTGTCGAAGCGCGGCCGCACCAGATCGGTTTCCCGCAGCAGGCCGAACAGCGCGTGTGAGCCGATCCAGGATTTGCCGTACCAGCAGCTTTCCTCGCCGCGCAGCGCATAGAGCTTGATCGTGCGCGCGGGCTGTATCCCGAGGCGGCGCAGGCACACCAGCGCCAGCAGTCCGGAAACCACGCCGGCCGCGCCGTCGTAATTGCCGCCGCGCGGCACGCTGTCCAGATGCGAACCGGTGGCGATGAACGGGCGGTCAGCTTCGCGTCCGGGCAGCGTGATGACGAGATTGCGCGCGCGATCGTGCTCCGCCAGCAGATCGTGCTGCGCAGCGGTGCGTGCGATGAGCTCCTGTGCCGCACTTTCAAGAGGGCCGAAGGATTCGCGGGTGACACCCACGCCGTCAAAAGACATGCGCCGCAGCTCGGCGAACAGCTCGGTCGCCAGCGGACGCAGCGCATCGTCTGGAAAACGCTCAAGCAGGCCGGGAGAATCCATGGGGGCTTCGCGTCTTAAAGGGCGGCTGGCGCCGGATCGGCGGACATGTACCAGTCGGCGATCTCGCTGCCGGTCATGAACAGGACGTCATCACGCTTCTTGAGCAGCTTCAGGCATTCCACCAGATACGGCATGCGGTGGGGAACGCCGATCTGGTGCGGGTGCAGGCCCAGCGTCAGCACGCGTGGCTGCTTCTTGAGTTCGGGGCCGAAGGTCTTGAGCGTGTCCTTGAGCCGCTGCAACAGCTCGGGCGAGGATTGCCGCTCTATGGTGTAGACCAGGCTGTCATTCAATTCGAAGCCGTAGGGCAGGGAAAGCAGCGGTCCGTGCCTGGTGATCATCCAGCACGGCAGGTCATCGAGTATCCAGTCGAGGTTGTATTCGATGCCGTGCTTCTTCAGGTAGTCGGGGGTGTGGAAAGTTTGCGCAAAACCCGGCCCCATCCAGCCGCGCACTTTCTTGCCGGTGAAGGCGGAAACCTGGGCGAGCGCTTTCTTGATCACGCCTTCCTCGTCCTCCTCCTTGTTCAGGAGGCGCTGGGTATAGCCGTGCCCGATGAACTCCCATCCTGCCTTCAGCATGGCCTGCGCCACCGAAGGGTAGTGGTCGATTACGGTGGAGTTGAGGTTTGCGCTCGCGGGCAGCTTGAGATCCGCGAGCAGCTTGAGCAGGCGCGGCATGCCGCAGCGCAGCCCGTACTCGGCCCACGAATAGTTGGGGATGTCGGGTATCGTTTCCATGCCGTGCGGCGTGCTCAGGGTTTTGCGCGGCATCGGCTGGTCGAACGGCCAATACTCGACATTGAACACGATGTGCACGATCAGCGTCTTGCCCTTTCTGGGCGGTTTCAGGGGTTTGCGCTCGCTGGTCATCTGGAACGGTATGCGGGGATTGGTCATGGCGGGGTCCTTTGCAAAGAGGGTGAGGTCAGGGAATCAAACAATCGCATGCTGAAGGCGCAGTAATTCGCGCAGGTGCCGGGTGTCCACGGCGCGCGGTGCAACGCCGCTTTCGGCGGCGAGGGCCGCGGCAACGCCGGCGGCCTGCCCGTAGGCCATGCATTGCGCACCCATGCGCGCCGAGCCAACCGCCTCGCGTGTTGCCGACAGGCAGCGGCCCGCGACGAGCAGGCCGTCGGTCGTTGCGGGCAGCAGGCAGCGGTATGGAATGTCGTAATCGCCGCCCTCGCGCACGAACAGGTGCTGGCGCACATTGGGCTGGGTTGGCGACTGCACGCTCATCGGATAAGCGCCGCGCGCGATGCCGTCGGCAAAGCGCGCGCGGCTTTCCACGTCCGAGCGCGTCAGTTCGTAGACGCCGGCCAGCCGCCGCGAGGCGCGCACCGATACCGCGGGCAGCACGGTGTGAAGGAAGCTGTTGCGGAAACCCGGGATGTAGCGCTGCAACAGCTCGAGCGCAACGCGCAGCTGGCGCTGGCCCTCGACCTCGGCCCGGCTCAGCTGCGCGCCATCGGTCGCATCGAAAGTGATGCTGGTGGCGTTGAGCGTCACGACGTCGCGGCGGTGCGGCATGGGCATGATGCTGAAACGGCTGCCAAACGGCTTCAGCCGCCCCCAGCCGCTCCTGTCCTCGGCGGTGATTTCCCATTCGCCCCAGTCGCTGCGCGGCACGTAATCCCGCACCAGGTTGGCAAGGTAGATGTAAGGGCAGTCGTAAATATCCCGCACGCGCTCGCGCATCACCTTTTCCGGGGTCAGTCCAAGCTGCTCCCGCAGGTAGGGGTCGGCGAGCAGCACGAACTTGTGCGGCGATTGCCGCGCGTCCGCGATGAAGGCATCGGTATCGACCCCTGCGACGCGGAACAGCAGGGTCGCATTGAGGCTTGCCTCCGGCATGTCCTGCACGTATTTCGCGCCTGCGCGCACCGCGACATCCGCATCGCCCGTGGCATCGATAATGGTGCCGGCGCGCAAATCATGAAAGCCGGATTTGTTGTAGACGCGCACGCCCGTGACCCGGTTGCCGTCGGCGGCAACGTCCACCAGCATGGTGTGCAGCCACAGTTCGGCGCGGGCTTCGTCCGCCATCTCGAACAGCGCCAGCTTCATCGCTTCCGGATCGACCGGCGTGAAGGAGCCGCCGATGCCGGCAAGATTGGGCAGATGCCCCCGCTCCTGTGTGCCGCCGTGCGCTGCAATGCGGTCGACCAGCTCCTGTGGCAGCCCGCGCACGATCTGCTCGCCGCGGCTGTTGTGAAAAGGCGTGATGTTGGCCAGCGCCAGGCAGGTGCCGCCGAGATGGCCGGCCGCCTCGACCAGACAGGTCCGCGCGCCCTGGCGGGCAGCGGCCACTGCGGCCATCGCGCCCGAAGTGCCGCCGCCGACGACGACAACGTCAAAATTGCGTGCGCTCATCCGCAGGCGCTATTTGATGCTGACGAGCTTGGGCTGGACCGACCGCAGCAGCGCCGGCTCTATCCATTCGCGCGCCTTGGGCTGAGATTCGATACGTTTCAAGCCGTGCAGGAACGCTGCCACCTGGTCAAGGTCGCGCACCATCTCGTCATTGATCGCGAGGGTGTAGTTGTTCGACGCCATGACGTCGGCCATATCCGCGGGCTCGAGGCCGAATTCCTTGGCGAGCAGGGCGTTTGCCTCGCTCCTGTTGGCGGCGATGAAATCGCTGGCATTGGCGAGCGCGGTGAGCACGGCCTTGATGGTGTCGGGCTGCGCCTTGATGAAGGCTTCGGTGGCGAACAACACGCTGTGGTCGCCGTAGATGCGGCGCTCGCCCTCCTTGCCGGGGATCATCGATTTCGTGCCGCTGACCAGCATCTTGCCGTTGGCGGCCCTGCGCGCGCGCGTGGTGTGCGGTTCCCACACTGAAATCGCGTCGACGGTGCCGCGCGAGAAGCTCGCCAGCATCTCGGCCGGTGCCATGTTGACCAGCTCGACCTTGCTGGCGTCAAAGCCGTAGGCCTTCACGAACGAATTGAACAAGGACTCGGAAGCGGTGCCGCGCATGATGGCGATTTTCTTGCCGTACAGCTCTTCGGGATTCTTGAGGCCCTGCTTGACGATGATCTGCTGCGCGCCCGAAATGTCGGACATCTGCGACAGGATCTTTATCGGGAATGGCCGCGAGCGCAGTATCGTCGTCGGCGTGGCGCCGGAGCTGCCTATGGGCACGCTGCCGCCCACCACCGCGGTCATCAGGTCGCCGGCCGAGGGGAAGTACTTCACGTCCACGTCCAGCCCCGCCTGCTTGAAGAAACCCTTGTCGCGCGCGATGACGATCTGCGCAGCAAGATTCGGATCCTTGCCGGCGCCGATGGCGACTTTGGTTTGTGCCGTGCTCACACCGGGAACAGCACCCCAGGCGAGCGCCAGCATGGTCAGGGCGAGCAGCTTGCGGCAGCGCGCGGCGATTGCGGTGCGGGCAACAGCGTTCATTTCATTGCTCCTTTAATAAGTATTTGATTTTATTGAGATTTCCATGACAGCAGGTGACGCTCGATCTCCAGCAGCAGCTTATTGAGCCCGAAGCCCAGAACACCGATGCAGGCCATGCCCAGAAATATCTGGTCAGTGCGGAAATTGTAGCGGGCATCGCTGATCATGAAACCCAGCCCCGCGCTCGAAGCAATCAGTTCGGCGGCAACCAGCACGATGAAAGCCATGCCCATGCCGACGCGCGCGCCCACCACGATGAACGGAAACGCCGAACGCAGCACGACATCGCGGAAGATATGCCAGCGCTTCGCGCCCAGCACCTGCGCTGCGCGCACATGAACGCGGTCAACCTCGCGAAAGCCCGCCATGGTGTTGACGAGTATGGGGAAGAACGCACCATAGGCGATGATGAACACTTTTGACAATTCGTCGATGCCGAACCACAGGATCGCCAGAGGAATCACCGCGATGGGCGGGATGGGCCGCAGCAGCTCAAGCAGGGGCTCGATCAGCGCGCGGGTGACCTGCGATACGCCCATGGCGATTCCCAGCGGCACGGCGATCAGCAGGGCGACGGCAAAACCCTGCAATACGCGCATCAGGCTGGCGATGACGTGCCGCAGCAGGCTGCCGTCGCGCACCGAGGCGACCAGCGATTTGAGCACCTCGAGCGGCGAGGGCAGCAGCACGCGGTCTACCCAGCCCGCCGAGCTCAGCAGGGACCACAGGCACAGCACGGTGACCAGCGACACGACGGCCAGCGCGTTGCGGCGGCGGCTCGAAAGCGATGTTGCGCCAAGCGCATCGGTGCGCAGCGGCGGTGGCGCGGTCGTGTTCATGCCATGACTCCAGGTTGGCGTTCTGTCTGCCTCAAAACCTCGTCCACCTTGCGGTACATGGCGAAGTAAGCGTCTGAGGTGCGTTCGCGCGGGCGCGCCACGGTGTTGCTGACGACGGCGTGGATGCGTCCCGGGTGCGATTGCATGACGACTATGGTTTCCGCCAGGAATACCGCTTCCGCGATGCTGTGGGTGACGAAAATGCAGGTGCGGCGCTCGACTTCCCAGATGCGCAGCAGCTCTTCCTGCAGCGATTCGCGCGTCATCGCGTCGAGCGCGCCGAACGGCTCGTCCATCAGCAGTATCTGCGGCTGGCTGGCGAGGGCGCGGGCAATCGCGACACGCTGGCGTTGTCCGCCGGAAAGCTGGTTGGGGTAGTGCCGCCTGTGCTGTTCCAGTCCCACCAGCTTCAGATAGTGATCGGAAATCGCCGTAAGCTCGGCGCGGCCCGCGCCGCGCAGCCTGGGACCGTACTGGACATTCTGCTCCACCGTGAACCAGGGGAAGAGCGCGTACTCCTGAAAGACCATGCCCCTGTCCACTCCGGGGCCGCGCACCGGCTGTTCGCCGACCATGATCTGCCCGGCGCTGGGGAACACGAAACCGGCCACGGCATTGAGCAGGGTCGTCTTGCCGCAGCCCGAGGGACCGAGCAGGCAGACGAATTCGCCGTCGGCGATGTCCAGGCTGGTGCCGCGCAGCACCTCAATCGAGCCGTAGTGGACGGCCACATCGCGCATGGAGATCTTCGGCTGCCGCGCCCGGTCGTTGGTCATGCTCATGGCGCCCGGCCTCATTCGGTCCGCAGATTCGCTGCTGTCGCGACCTGGCGCCACTTGGCGATCTCGCGCTTTATGAATGCGGCAGTCTGCTCGGGCGTCAGCACCAGGGGCTCCATCGCCAGCCCGGCGAGGCGTTCCACGTACTCCGGCCGCGCCAGCACCTTGTTGTGCGCCTGCGCGATCCGCGTGCGCACCGCTGCAGGCGTCTGCACCGGCACTGCAATGCCCCACCACGTGCTCGACACGATACCCGGCATGCCGAGCTCGGTGAAGGTCGGAACGCCGGGCAGCGGTGCCAGCCGCTTGGGATGGGCGGCACCCAGCGCGCGCAGCTTTCCGCTTTTCACGTGCGCCAGTACCGCCGAGAGATCGTTGACCACCATGTCCACTTCGCCCGCCAGCAGTCCGGTGGTTGCCGGCGCGCCGCCCTTGAACGGCACGTGCAGGATATCGATGCCGGCGTGGTGCTTGAACAGCTCGCCGCCCATGTGAACGATGGTGCCGGTGCCGGCGGAAGCGAAGGTGTACTTGCCGGGCTGCTGCTTGGCCAGGGCGATGAGCTCCTTCACGTTCTTCGCGGGCAGGCTTTCGCGCACCGCGAGCACGTGCGGCGCGTTGGCCACCAGGCCGATGAGCGCCAGGTCGCGGAAGACGTCGTAGGGCAGCTTGCTCATGAGCACCAGATTCACCGCAAAAGTGCTAGTGGAGCCGAACAGCAGGGTGTAGCCGTCCGGATTCGAGCGCACCGCGATTTCGGTGCCGATGATGCCGGAGGCGCCGCCCCGGTTGTCGGTGACGACCTGCACGCCCCACAGCTCGGTGAGGTGCTGCGCGAACAGCCGGCCCACGAAATCCGCCGGCCCGCCCGCCGGGAAGGGGATCATCATGCGCACCGGGCGCGCCGGAAACGCGTCGGCCGCGGGCGCGCAAGCCGTCCACAGGCCCACGATCAGTGCGGCAATGCTCCGCAACAGCGCAGCGCGAGCACGGCCGTGGAATGAAAACGACGCCCTTGCTGGTGATGGCATTTCAGGCCTCCTCAATATTTCAGAATAACCCGCCCGCGGCAAGCAACTGTCATGCCGAGGGCGCTTCGTTTCAGCGGCGGGGCGTTTTCCTTGCCGGACGCCGGTTTTCCAGATCGTACTCGGTAAACGCCTCGCGCGCGGCATGAAAGGCGCTGAGGCAGGCGTAAACGCCGGCGTAGACGTAGACATGCAGCAGAATCTCACCGATCTCACGCCGGGTCCACCCCGCGCGCAAACAGGTTTTCACGTGGAGCTTGACCGCGCCGGCCTGCGACTGCGCGGCAGTGGCGGCCAGCGACAGCGCGGCGCGCGTCTTGCGGTCCAGCCCCGGACGTGCCCACACCGTGCCCCAGCAGAACTCGTCGGTCACGTCATGAAACATCATCATGAACGCGTCGGCATCACGATAGCCGCGGTCGACGTGCGCATCGCCGTGGACCTTGCGGCGGACGATTTCACCCTTGCGCGCCAGCGCGCTGCGTTTTTTCGGCATTTTCCGTTCCCCCGTCATTTCCTGGTCATGGTCGACTTGTTGTAATAGCGCGGATCGCGCGGCCGCCAGCGGCCGGAATCGATCTGTGCCAGGAATTCCGCGGTGATGCGGTTGAAGAGGTCTGGCTCCTCGAGGTTGACGGCATGGCCGGTGTTGGGCACCACGGTCAGCCAGGCCGATGGGCATACCCGCTTCATGAACACTCCCGGATCCAGGCAGTTGTTGTCCTCGTCGCCGCTCACGACGTGCAGCGGAACCCTGAGCTTTGACAGCCCGCGTTCCAGGCTGTAGATCGAGGGACGGCGCGCCTGCACGCCACGCAGCGTGTTGGCCGAACCCAGCGCCGAATGCCTGGCAAACTCCGCGCAGAAGTGCGCGAAGCCGCGCGGGTCCTTGTTCTGGAACTGCACGCGCGAAGGGCCGATCTGGTAGGGCTTGATCGCCTCGGCAGTACCGAGCTCGTCGAAGCGCCGCGCCATGACTTCGGTGTCCTTGAGAAACTGGACTTTCTTGTCGGGATCGGAGCCGTAGCCGACGCCGATCGCGGTGAGCGACAGCGCCATGCGCGCATGGCGCAGGCCGAAGTGCACCGTGGCAAACCCGCCCATGGAACAGCCGATGATGTGCGCTTTCCTGATCTTGAGATGGCGCATGACATTGGCGATATCGTCGGCAGCGATTTTCTGCGAGTAACGGGAAACCGCTTTCGGCACATCGGACGGCGGATAGCCGCGCGCGTTGTAGGCAATGCAGCGGTAGCGCCGGCTGAAAAAGCGCAGCTGCGGCTCCCAGCTGCGCAGGTCGTCGGCGAACTCATGCACGAACACGATGGGAATGCCTTTGCCTGCTTCTTCGTAGTAAAGCCGGGTACCGTCGGATGTTGCGTATGGCATGGCGTATCTCCTGTTTGCTCCTGTTTGAAATAAGGCCGGGCCGCTAGCGATTGCCGGCCATGGTGGATCGGTTGAGCGAGCGCGGGTCGCGCGGCCGCCAGCGGCCGGCGTCGACTTCGGCAAGGAATTCAGCGCTCAGGCGATTGAACAGCGCCGGCTCCTCCAGATTCACGACATGCCCGGTCGCCGGCGCCACCGTGAGCCGCGCCGAGGGGCATGCGCGCTTGATGAACAGCGCTGGGGCAAGCGCGCTGCCGTCCTCGTCGCCCGAGATCACGTGCAGCGGCACCTGCAGTTTGCGCAGCCTGCGCTCCAGGCTGTAAATCGAGGGGCGGTGCGCCTGTATGCCGCGCAGGGTATTGGCGCTGCCGGGTGCGGAATGCGCCGCGACCCGCGCATAGAATTCGGCAAAACCGCGCGGATCCTTGTTGCGCAGCTGCACGCGCGCCGGGTGATCAAGATACACTTTTACCGTCTCCGCGGTGCCGAGTTCCAGAAAGCGCCTTGCCTGCGCCTCGGTGTCGCGCAGGAACTGCGCATGCCGCGCGGGATCCGAGCCCGCCCCTGCGCCCACCAGGGTCAGCGACAGCGCCATGCGCGGATGACGCAGGCCGAACTGCAATGTCGAATAAGCGCCCATGGAACAGCCGATGATATGCGCTTTGGCGATGCCGAGATGACGCATTACACCGGCGATGTCGTCGGTGGCGATGCGGTAGGAATACCTGGAAACCGCCTGCGGCACTTCGGAGGGCGGGTAGCCGCGGGCGTTGAAGGCAATGCAGCGATAGCGCCGGCTGAAATAACGCAGCTGCGCCTCCCAGCTGCAGAGATCGCCGGAAAACTCGTGCACGAACACAATGGGCGTGCCCTTGCCGGTCTGCTCGTAATAGAGGTTGACGCCGCCGCAGGGTGCATAAGGCATGTCGTGTTCTCTTGTCTTGGCTGCGGCTCAGCGCCCGCCCATCGGCTTTTCGGGCGTGACGGCGCGCGCGAGGCTGGCCGCGTCGTTGATGCGGTCCAGCGACCATACCAGCTCAATCACGTCCCACGCATGGCAGTCGCTGAAGGCATCGTCCGCCAGCGCCTGAAATTTCTGTTCAAGGTCGGCGTCGCTCATCGGGCGCTGCAGCGTGCCGATGGCGTGCGGCACATGCTTGTCCAGCGTGCGCCCGTCCTGGAGCACGATACTGACACGCGCCTCTGTCTTGTCGACCGCGGCATCGACATGCGGCACGACTTTCCCGCGCAGCGCCAGCACCGCCGGCTCGCTGACGCAGGCGTCGGTGAACTGCCTGACGCCGGCCGCGCCGTGCACCAGCGCGGCTGCTGCTGCATGGTATACGCTCAGCTTGCTTTCCAGGCCCGTTGCCGGGGTTTTTCTGCCGGTCAGCTCCAGCACCAGTGGATGGACCCGCAGGTCGACACGCGACACCTGTTGCGGCGTGATGGCGTGTTCATGGTGCAGCTGTATGCAGCCGTCGATCACCGGGTGCAGCACGATGCCGCAGGGAAAGGGCTTGTAGGCGTTGCCGCCCAGCTCCCAGCTGTCGCCCAGGCCCGAGGTGATTTCCGCGAGCTGCGGGTTGTGCGCAAGCACATGGGCAAAGCCGCGCGGCGCCTCGATGCCGCGTTCCGAGCTGGTGAAATCGCGCGCTGCGAGCAGCGCCGCCATCAGGCCGTTTTTTGCGGCATGTCCCATGTTCAGGCTTTTGCTCATGCTGCCGAGCATGGCGTTGAGGCCCGAGGCCTGCGTCGCGGCGATGCCCAGCGCCCAGGTCATTTGCTGCGTGTTCAACTGCAGCAGTTTCCCCGCCGCCGCTGCCGCGCCGAAGGTGCCGCAGGTGGTGGTGATGTGCCAGCCCGCGGCATAGTGGCCGGGAGATACCGCGTTGCCGATGCGGCACTCGGCTTCGACGCCGAGGATGAAGGCATGCAGGAATTGCGCGCCGGTGACCGGTTGCGATTCGGCCAGCGCGAGAATGGCCGCTGCGACCGGCACCGTGGGGTGGATCACGGTGCGCAGGTGGGTATCGTCAAAATCCAGGATGTTGGAGGCGACGGCGTTGACCAGTGCGGCGTTCAGCGCGTCGAGTTTTTCGGCGCGGCCGATGAGGGTGGCATGCCGCGGTCCGGAAAATTCGTCCAGCGCTGCCAACGCGCGTGCCACGGTGTCGTCGCGGCAACCGCCCAGCGCGCAGCCCAGCCAGTTGAGCAGGGCGCGCTTGGCTTCGTGGCGTATGGCGGCCGGGATGTCGCGCCAGCGTGACTCGGCGATGAAACGTGCGAGGGTGCGGGTCTCGTCCATCGCCACCGGGTGCTTTAAAAAGACCTTCTAAAACAATATGTCATAAAACCAAGACGACGCCATCCAGGCAGCGTGCGAGGGCCGGGTGGGAGTGCGTGCAGACCGCGCCTCACTTGCCCTGGAACTGCGGCTTGCGTTTTTCGATGAAGGCCGCCATGCCTTCCTTCTGGTCCTGGGACGAGAACAGGATCTGGATCGCCTTGGTTTCGAGCGCAAGCCCGGTGTCGAGCGAGGCGTCGAGCCCGCGCAGCACCGATTCCTTGGCCTGCTGTATCGCCAGCGGCGACAGGTCGGCGATCTGCTGCGCCATTTGCAGGGCGCGCTTCTCGACCTCGGCATCGGGCGCGATTTCGCTCACCAGTCCCATGTCGAAAGCTTCGCGGGCGCTGAACAGGTCGCCGGTCAGCACGTAGCGCATGGCCTTGTACTTGCCGACCGCGCGCGTGAAGCGCTGGGTGCCGCCGCCACCGGGAATGATGCCGATCTTGACTTCGGGCTGGCCGAACTTCGCCGACTCGCCGGCAATGATGATGTCGCAGGTCATGGCAAGCTCGCAGCCGCCGCCGAGCGCGAAGCCGTTCACCGCCGCGATCACCGGCTTGGGGCAGGCCGAAATCGCACGCCACAGCTTGTGCGTGCCACGTTGCAGCATCTCTATGGTGCCCGCACCCGCCATTTCCTTGATGTCGGCGCCGGCGGCGAATGATTTCTCGTTGCCGGTGAGCACGATGCAGCGCGTCGTCTCGTCATCGCCGAGCTCGGTGAGGTGCCGGGCGAGGAGCCTGCGCACCTCGATATTGAGTGCGTTGCGCGCTTCGGGGCGGTTGATGCGGACGAGCGCGATGCCCGCGGCGGGATGTTCGACGAGAACGACGGGTGCAGTCATTGCTTCTCCGTGCGGCTTATTGCTTGGCAAGGCCGAGTTCGACCAGCACCGACTTCATGGCCGCGTAATCCTGGTCCAGGTCCTTGCGGAACTGCGCGCTGGGAACGAAGTCGTCAGCCCAGAAATTGCGCTCAAGATCGGTCTTCCATTCCGGAACCTCGGTCGCCTTTTGCAGGACATTCTCCCAGTACGCAACCTGGGCCGGCGTGATGCCCTTGGGCCCCATGATGGCGCGCCAGCCGCCGTAGACCAGGTCGACGCCCTGCTCCTTCCAGGTGGGAATGCTGGCAAGCGCCCCGGGGAAACGCTTGTTGGCCGATACGCCCACCACGCGCAGCTTGCCCGAGGCGACATGAGCGCTGACGTTGCCGGCCGCGGTGGTGACGAGATCGATGTGCCCGCCGAGCAGGTTGGTGATGGCGTCCGCCGAGCCCTTGTAGGCGATGACCTTGAGCGCCTTGGGATTGCCCCCCATGGCCTTCATCAGCAATCCTGCGGCAATGTGGTTATGGCTGCCCAGGGTCGTGGCAAAACCGATGGCGACCGACTGCGGGTCTTTCTTGAGCCGGTCCGCCAGATCCTTGCCGGTCTTGATCGAAGAATTGGCGTTGACCGCGAACACCACGTAGTCGTTGAACAGCGAGGCGATGGGCGTGAAATCGGTGTGGCCGAGCTTGCTGCTGCCGACGATATGGTTGGAAAGCAGCGCGGTGGTGCCCACCATCAGGTAGTGCGCATCGCCGGCGTGCTGATTGACGTAGTTGAAGGCAATGGTGCTGCCGCCGCCGGGCTTGTTGACGACGGTGAGCGAGGAGTTGACGAGTTTCTTGTCGTTGAGGATTTTCTCGACCTGGCGGGCCGTCTTGTCGTTGCTGCCGCCGGGGGCCGAGCCGACGACGATTTCCACGTTCTTTTGCGGCGACCAGGCCTGAGCCCAGCCGGCGGTGCTGAGCGTCATCATCAATATTGCGAATGGCAGGCGTCTGAATTTCATGAATCCTCCGGGTTTATGGTTGGTGCGGGCCGCGTTCTCTGGGTGTGGCGGTTCCGCGTTAGCTGGAAAATGAGTGGAAATTGAGTGGAAACTGAGCAGAGGCTAAGATTACCGCGCTATCGCTTTCATTTCCAGATTCTTCGCGCATATTGCCCTGTTGCGGAAAATGGCTTATTGAGGCGTGATGCGCGCGGCCTGGATGACTTTCGAGTACTTGGTGATTTCCGCGCGTATGAATCTGTCGAAATCCGCCGGCGATCCCCCGATGGGCTCGAGGCCGTCGTTGATGAAACGCGTCTGGATATCAGCGCTCTTGATGATCTTGTCGACCTCGACGTTGAGGCGGGCGACGATCTCCTTGGGTGTCTTGACCGGCGCCATCAGGCCGAACCAGGTGGTGGCTTCATAGTCCTTGAGGCCGGATTCATCGAAGGTCGGCACCTCGGGCAGGGCGGGAAACCGCTTCAGGCTGCCGATGCCGATGGCGCGCAGCCGCCCGGACTTGATGTGCGGCACCAGTGCCGGCACGCCGCTGAAGATCATTTCGACATGGCCGGCAACGGTGTCGGTCAGCGCCGGCGCATTGCCTTTATACGGCACGTGGACGATGTTGATGCCGGCCATCACCTTCAGCAGCTCGCCCGCCATCTGGTTCGAGCTGCCCAGCCCGGAGGAGGCGAAATTGAGCTTGCCCGGGCGTGCCTTGGCAAGCGCGATCAGCTCCTTGAGATTTCTGGCCGGCAGCGAGGGGTGGGTGGACAGCACATTGGCGCCCTTCACGCACAGGCTGATCGGCGCGAAATCGCGCAGCGTGTCGTAAGGCGGCTTGGCATACAGGGACATGTTGATGGCATTGGACGCGCCACCCATGAAAATCGTGTAGCCGTCGGGCGCAGCCTTGGCGGCAAGTTCCGAGCCGATGTTGGTGGCGCCGCCGGGCCGGTTGTCGACGATGACCTGCTGGCCAAACACTTCGGCGAGTTTGCTGCCGACGGCGCGGGCAGTGATGTCGGTGTTGCCGCCCGCGGCATAGGGCACGATGATGCGCACGGCCTTGGCAGGGTAGTTCTGCGCGGCCGCGGGGAGCGCCGCCAGCAGGGCGGCGGCAAGGGCACAGGCCAGCTTGGTGCGGGAATTCATGTTTCCTCCGTGGGTGTCATGGTCCGCCTCATGGACGGGCTTCGCTGGGGCGGACTTCGTTGATCAGCGCCTCGCCGCGATGCCAGCGTGCGAGGTTGTTGAAAAAAATCGCATTGACGCGCTGTTCGTTGCCGCTCGCCGCCGCAGAATTATGCGGGGTAAGGAATACATTGGGCAGATCCCACAGCGGCGATTCGGCCGGCAGCGGTTCTTTTTCGAACACGTCGAGCCAGGCGCCGCCCAGATGGCCGCTTTGCAATGCCGCGACCAGTGCGTTCTCGTCGATGATTTCGCCGCGTGCGATGTTGATGATGCGGGCGCCCCTGGGCAGTTTCGCAATCAGTCCGGCATCGACCATGCCGCGTGTTTCCGCGGTCAGCGGGCAGGCGATGACCAGCCAGTCGGTATCAGGCAGCAGCGCCGCCAGTCGCGCCGGCGGGTGAAGCGCGTCGAAAGCATCCGCGGTCGTTCCGGGGCTGCGGCGCACGCCGGTAACATGCAGTCCCAGCACGCGCGCGAGCCGCGCGATTTCATTGCCGATCTGCCCCGCGCCGAGGACCAGCATGCGCTGGCCGGCGAGGTCGCGCGGCACGTCGGGCGCGCGCATGGGATTCCAGGTGCGCGCGCGCTGTCCCGCCAGCCAGCGCGGAAAATTGCGGGCAAGCATCAGCAGCGCGGTGATCGCAGTCTGCGCAATCGGCTCGGCAGTCGATCCCGACGAGGTGGTGAGCCGCACGCCACGCGCCAGCATCTCGGCGTAGATCGGATGGTCGATGCCGGCGTTGAACACGTGCATCCACTTGAGGCCGGGCGCCTTGCGCACCGTCGAGAAAAACTGGCGCGAGAAATCGGGGAAGACATCGCCCGAAAAGAACGCCGCATCAATGCGCGCGCAGTCGGCTTCCGGCAGGCGCGCCTCGCGGTCCGCGGGCAGGGCCAGCACATCGAGCGGGATGTCGTCGCGCGCCGCCGCCGCCACGACGTCCCGGCCATGCGCGGTGTTGAAATGATGCGAAACGAGCAGGGTGGTCATGCGAAAGGCGGCGAATGTTCAATGGCGAAAATAACCGGCTGCTTGATGTACGCACGACCACGGTGCGGTAGACTGCGCACTTTCGCCGATTTTACCTGCTATTTGCTAAGATTTCAGACTGAACTGCGCAGACTGGACTGCGCAGATCGAACGGCGCAAGCCCGACGACATAACCTCACCGGAAAGCTTCTTCTGTGGACATCCCCGAAATCAACACGCTGGCCCTCACCCAGCAGCTGATCGCGCGTCGGTCGGTATCGCCCGAGGACGCCGGCTGCCTCGACCTATTGACCGCCATTCTCGAGCCGCTGGGTTTTCGCTGCGAGAAAATCAGCATGAACGGTGTCGACAACCTGTGGGCGCGCCGCGGCACGCAAGCGCCGCTGGTGTGCTTTGCCGGGCACACCGACGTGGTGCCCACCGGTCCGCTCGAGCAGTGGCACGGCGATCCCTTTACGCCGGTCATTCGCGACGGCGTGCTGTACGGGCGCGGCGCCGCCGACATGAAAACCTCGCTGGCTGCCTTTGTCGCCGCCCTTGCCGATTTTATTCGCGAGCATCCCGATCACGGCGGCTCGCTGGCGGTGCTGTTCACTTCCGACGAGGAGGGCCCCGCGGTTGACGGCACGGTGCGCGTGGTGGAGGCGCTGGCGCAGCGCGGCGAGAAAATGGATTACTGCATTGTCGGCGAACCGACCTGCGTCAAGCGGCTGGGCGACATGATCAAGAATGGCCGCCGCGGCTCGCTGTCCGGCACCCTCACGGTGAAGGGCGTGCAGGGGCATGTCGCCTATCCGCACATGGCGCGCAATCCGGTGCACGAAGTTGCCGCGGCAATCGCCGAACTGGCGCAGACCGAGTGGGATCGCGGCAACGAATATTTTCCGCCGACCACCTGGCAGATTTCCAACATCCACGCCGGCACCGGGGCCACCAACGTCATTCCCGGCGAAGCGCAGATCATGTTCAATTTCCGTTTTTCCACCGCCAGCACCGTGGAGTCGCTGCAGACCCGGGTGCACGGCATACTCGACCGCCACGGCGTGGAGTACGATCTCGACTGGCTCTACGGCGGAAGGCCGTTTCTGACCCGCAAGGGTGATCTGGTCGACGCGGTGGCGCGCGCCATCAAGAGCGTCACCGGCGTCGACACCGAACTGTCGACCACCGGCGGCACTTCCGACGGTCGTTTCATCGCCGACATCTGCCCGCAGGTGGTCGAATTCGGACCGACCAACGCCACCATACACAAGGTCAACGAGTGCGTGCGCGTAGAGGAGGTTGAAGTGCTGCCGAAAATCTACCGCCAGATTCTGGTCAATCTGCTGGTGACTTAGGCGGCAAGGCGGGCGCGGTCCCGTCGCGCGCCGCCAGCCACGCCAGCGCGCCCAGGCCCGCGGCGCGACCGCTGGCGAAACAGGCGGTGAGCAGATAGCCGCCGGTCGGCGCTTCCCAGTCCAGCATTTCGCCCGCGCAGAACGTGCCGGGCAGCGCGCGCAGCATCAGCCGCTCGTCCAGCGCCTCGAAGGCGACGCCGCCCGCGCTGCTGATGGCCTCGTCCAGCGGGCGCGGCGCTATCAGCGTGAGCGGCAGGGCCTTGATGGCCGCCGCCAGCCGCGCGGGATCGGCAAAGTCAGATGCCGGCAGCGCTTCGCGCAACAGTCCTGTCTTGACGCCGCGAATGCCGGCGCGGCTCTGCAGGTGGCTGGCCACGGAGCGCGAACCCCGCGGGTGCGCGATTTCGGCAGTGAGGCGCGCGGCATCCTTGTCCGGTGCCAGGTCGAGAAAAATCCGCACCGATCCCGCAGCAGCGATCGCTTCGCGCAGCGCGCCCGACAGGGCGTAGATCAGGCTGCCCTCGACGCCGTCTTGCGTCACCACGAATTCGCCCTGCCTGCGGTGTGCGATGCCGTGGGCGTCGGTAAAGCCAACGACAACTGACTTCAGCGGCTGTCCGGCGAAGCGGCTGCGGAAATGCGCGCTCCATGCGACATCGAAGCCGCAGTTGGCCGGCTTCAGCGGCGCGACCGCGATGCCGCGCTGCGCCAGCAGCGGCACCCACGCGCCGTCGGAACCGAGGTGCGCCCAGCTGCCGCCGCCCGGCGCCAGCACCGTTGCGTCGGCACGCACCGCGATTTCGCCACCCGGTGTTGCAAAACGCAATGCATCCTGCGCGCTCCAGCCCAGCCAGCGGTGGCGCACATGGAAACGCACGCCCGCCGCGCGCAGACGCTGCAGCCAGGCGCGCAACAGCGGCGCGGCCTTCATTTCACGTGGGAACACACGCTGCGAAGTGCCGACGAAAGTGTCTATGCCCAGGTCGTGCACCCACGCGCGCAGGGCCTCGGGGCCGAAGGCGGCAAGCAGCGGCGTGATCTGCGCCTGGCGCGCGCCGTAGCGCGAGACAAAGCGCGCGAACGGCTCGGCATGGGTGATATTCAGCCCGCCCCGACCGGCAAGCAGGAACTTGCGCCCCACGGAGGGCATGGCATCGTAGACCTCGACCTGCGCGCCGCCCGCGCTCAACACTTCCGCCGCCATCAGCCCGGCAGGTCCGCCCCCGATCACCGCGACATGCCGGGCAGGTGTGCCGCCCGGGGATTTCATAAGCGAGGGTTCAGGGAGAAGGAAAACGCGGGTGTCACGCCAGCCACGGCATGTCGGCGTGGCGGCGCTTTTCGTAAGCCTCGATCTGCGGCAGGTACTGCAGCACCAGGCCGATGTCGTCCAGGCCCTTGAGCAGCCTTTCCTTGTAGACCCCATCGATCTCGAAGATGTGGCGGGCGCCTTCGGCGTCGGTCACGCTCTGGCTTGCCAGGTCGATGCTGAATTCAGCGCCGGGCTGCGCACGCAGCTGTTCGCGCAGCTTGCGGCAGGTGTCCTCGGGCAGGATCACCGGCAGCATGCCGTTCTGCAGCTCGTTGGCGTAATGGATGTCGCCGAAGGAGGGCGCGATCACCGCGCGGAAGCCGTAGTCCATGAGCGCGTAGACCGCGCCTTCGCGCGACGAACCGCAGCCGAAATTGGCGCCGGCGACCAGGATGCCGGCCTTGCGCCACGGCGCCTGGTTGAGCATGAAGTCGGGCTTTTCCCGGCCATCGGCGTCGAAGCGCATGTCGTAGAACAGCCAGGGCGCGTAACTCGCCTCGGCGGTGCGCAGCTTGCGCAGGAAGCGCGCCGGGATGAGCTTGTCGGTGTCGACGTTGGCCATGTCGAGCGGCGCGGCGACGGCGGTGAGCGTGGTAAAGGGTTTCATAATTATCCTTGGCCGCCGATGAACGCCGATGAACGCCGATGTGCTGCGATTCCGGTTTTGGAGAGAGTTTTCATCAGCGGTTATCTGCGTTGATCGGCGGTTCCCCGGGTATCATCAGGAAATCAATTTGCGCACGTCGGTGATGCGGCCGGTGACGGCGGCGGCGGCGACCATCGCCGGGCTCATGAGATGGGTGCGCGCGCCCTTGCCCTGGCGGCCTTCGAAATTGCGGTTGGAGGTCGAGGCGCAGCGCATGCCGGCGGGCACGGTGTCGCCGTTCATGGCGGCGCAGCTCGAACAGCCGGAAGCGCGCCATTCGAACCCGGCCTCGCGGAAAATGTGGTCCAGACCCTCGGCCTCGGCCTGGCGCTTGATCGCAGTGGACCCGGGCGACACCCACGCCGGCACCACCGCCTTGCGGCCCTTGAGCACGGCCGCCGCGGCGCGCAAATCCTCGATGCGGCCGTTGGTGCAGGTCCCGATGAAGGCACGGTCGATGCGGATATCGGTGAGCGGCGTGCCCGGCTTCAAGCCCATGTAAGCGAGCGCTTGCATCGAATGAGATTTCTTATTTAAATCATATAGTTGATCTGGATTTGGCACGACGCTGCTTACCCCGGCGGCCTCGTCGGGACTGGTGCCCCAGGTCAGCATGGGCTCCAGCCGGCTGCCGTCCAGGGTGACTTCGCGGTCGAAACCGGCGCCGTCGTCGGTGGGCAGGCTGCGCCACAGCGCCAGCGCCTGGTCCCAGTGCGCGCCGCGCGGTGCGTACTCGCGTCCCGCCAGATAGGCAAAAGTGACATCGTCAGGTGCCACCATGCCGGCGCGCGCGCCGGCCTCGATCGACATATTGCACACGGTGAGCCGGCCTTCCATCGACAGCGCGCGGATGGCGCTGCCCGCGTACTCGATGACGTGGCCAGCGGCGCCGGCGGCGCCGATCTCGGCGATGATGGCAAGGATCACGTCCTTGCCGGTGACGCCCGGCCCCAGGGTGCCGTTGACGGTGACGCGCAGGGTGCGCGGCTTTTTCAGCCACAGGCATTGCGTGGCGAGGATCTGCTTGAGCTGAGAGGCGCCGGTGCCGAAGGCGTAAGCGCCGAACGCGCCATGGGTCGAGGTATGCGAATCGCCGCAGGTGATGGTCAAGCCGGGCTGGGTCAGTCCGAGTTCCGGGCCGATGCAATGGACGATGCCCTGGCGCTCGTCGGCAATGCCGAAATGGGCGATGCCGTTGGTTTTGGCATTGGCCTCCAGCAGTTGGATCATGCCGCGGGCTTCGTCGTCGACCACGCTCGCCATGCCGTGCTCGCGTCCGGCGGTCGGCACATAGTGATCAGCCACCGCGAAGGTCTGGCGTGGCTTGCGCGCCTTGCGGCCTTCCTTGGCCAGTGCGCCAAAGGCGTGGAAAGAGCCTTCGTGCACCAGGTTGCGGTCGATGTGCAGCAGGACTTCGCCGCCCTCGCGGCGCACGATGACATGCTGCGCCCAGATTTTGTCGAACAAGGTTTGTGGCAAGGACATATTAAATATATTTAAAAATCAAATACTTATAAAAAGTAAGCGCCCGCTTATAAACTGGCGCGCTGGTCTTCCGGCACGCCGTAGCGCTCTTCCAGCTGCTGGATTTCGGGCAGGCCGGCGATGTCGGTGAACTGCTTGAAGGTCGCCACCTTGTCGCGCATGTGGGCGATGCCGCCGGTGCGCTTGAGCTCCTTGAGCAGGTTCTGCATCGCCGGTATCGCGGCAAGCAGCAGCCAGTTGGGGTAGATCGCCAGGCGAAAGCCCAGCCGGCCCAGCTCGTCGGCCGGCAGATCGGGCGTCTTGCCGCTGGCCGCCATGTTGTAGAGCAGGGGCACGCCCTTGAAGCGCGCCGCCACTTTTTCGACTTCGGCGCGGCCCACCGGCGCCTCGATGAACAGCATGTCGGCGCCGGCTTCGCGGTAGCGCTCGCCGCGCTCCAGCGCCGCTTCCAGGCCTTCGATCGCGATGGCGTCGCAGCGCGCGATGACCACGAAATCGGGGTCGCGGCGGGCGTCGCAGGCGGCCTTGATCTTGGCCACCATTTCCGCCGTGGGGATGACGCGCTTGCCCGCAAGGTGGCCGCAGCGCTTGGGCCACGACTGGTCCTCGATGTGCACGCCGGCAACGCCGGCTTTTTCATAGTCGCGTATGGTGCGGCGGGTGTTGATGGGATTGCCGTAGCCGGTGTCGGCATCGGCGACCAGCGGCAGGCCCGAGGCGTCGGCGATGCGATAGGCGTTGTCGACCATCTCGCTGGCGGTGAGCAGCCCAACGTCGGGCAGGCCCAGCCGCGTCAGGCTGGTGCCGAAGCCGGTCATGTAAATGGCCTCGAAGCCTTCAAGGGCGACCAGCCGCGCCGCGAAGGCGTCGGCGACGCCGGGCGCGACCACGCAGCCGGGCCGCGCCAGCAGCGCGCGCAGGCGGGTGGTCGGACGATCATTGCTGTTGAGCATCTGTGTTCCTGTGGTCTTGGGTTATTCGAATTTCAGATCGAGTTTCTTCACCAGCGCCTGCCACTGCTGAAGCTCGTCGCGGATGCGCCTGCTGAATTCCTCGGGCGAGCTGGCGCCCGGATTGGCGCCCAGGCCGCGGAAGCGCTCGCTGACCGCGTTGTTGTCCATGGTCTTGCGCACCGCCGCGTTGAGCTTTGCGATGACCGGCCGCGGCGTGCCCGCAGGTGCCAGCAGGCCCAGCAGCGTCGCCGCCTGGTAGCCCTTGTAGCCCAGCTCGTCCAGCGTCGGCGTATTGGGCAGCGCGGACGCGCGCTGCGTGGTGGTGACCGCCAGCACTTTCAGCCGGCCGTCCTTGACGTAGCCGATCGAGGCGGCGAGCTGATCGACCATGGTTTCGACTTGGCCGCCGAGCAGTTCGGACAGCGCCGGCCCGCTGCCCTTGTAAGGCACGTGCAGCACCTTGATGTCGGCCATGCTGGCGAACAGCTCTATCGCGAAATGGTTGGTGGTGCCGGCGCCCGCCGAGGCCATGGTGAGTTTGCCCGGGCGCGCTTTCGCCGCCGCCACCAGTTCCGCCATCGAATTGATGCCTGCCTTGGGGCTGGCCAGCACCACTAACGGCACCGCCTGCACCGTTGAAATCGGCGCGAAGTCCTTCAGCGAGTCATAGGGCAGGCTTTTGAAAATCACCGGATTGACCGACAGCGGTCCGCTCGAGCCGACCAGCAGCGTGTAGCCGTCGGGCGTGGCTTTGGCCACCAGCGAGGCGCCGAGGTTGCCGCCGGCGCCCGGCCGGTTGTCGACGACCACGGTCTGCCCGAGTATTTCGCCCAGCGGCGCGGCGATGATGCGCGCGGAGATGTCGACGTTGCCGCCCGGGGCGTAAGGCACGATCATGCGGATCGGGCGGGTTGGGTAATCCTGCGCCGTCGCACTCCAGGAAAACAGTGACGCGCAGGCAGCCAGTGTCGTAGCCGCGGCACGGACCAGAATATTCATGGAGCTCCTCCGTTTTGGGTTGTCGGCACCGGACTTCGGTGGTGCGGCACGCAGGCACGGGAGTGAAGCCGGAAAACGCCGCCGGCGTCATCGCGGGCTGCGCTGCGCAACAGTGCGGTGGCCTGCGCGGAACGCCGCTATTTTATATCGGATCGCGTTCGCCCGCCGCTAAAGCGCCTCGATGCGCCAGGCAGCGCGCGCATCGGCCGGCGCCACAAAACGCAGGGGCTGGCTGTTTTTGACCGGCGTTTCGGATTGGGCGATGCCGAGGTGGCCGCACAGCACGCGGAAGGTGCCGGAGTGGGCGACGATCAGCGGCGTGCCCGCGGCCGCGATTTTCGCCAGTCCGGCCAGCGTGCGCTGAGCGAACTGCTGCGGGCCTTCGCCGCCGGGCGGTGTTGCGTCGCGCACGCGCATTGCGCGTGGTTTGCCCTCAAGTTCGCCCCAGCTGCGCTCGGCGAGTTCCGCAATGATGGTCAGCGGCAGGTCCAGCGCAGCGGCGACGCATTCCGCGGTATCGCGCGCACGGCGCAGCGGGCTGGAGTAAATCGCGGTGATGCCGCGCGGTCTGAGCAGTTCAGCTGCGGCGCGGGCCTGGCGCCAGCCCGTGGCATTGAGCTCGACGTCGGTGGCGCCGGCCACCAGCCCGTTGCGGTTGGTCTCGGTTTCGCCGTGGCGCAGAAAATAAAACGGCCCGCACAGCAGCGGCAGCAGGTCAGTCATGGCGTTGGCGCGCTACAGCGCAACGGTCTGCGCAAGGACAACCTGGGCCGGCGCAAAAGCCTGGCGCCAGCTCTGCAGGTGCCTGGCGTCGCCGAATGCCGGCAGCACGGTGCGCGCGCCGACGGCGCGCACCAGCGCGGCGTTGTCGGACAGCCGCGGATGCACGTTCCAGCGCAGATAACGGGCACGGCCGCTGCTGGTCAGCCGCTCGGCCGGGGTGCCCGGCGGCAGGTAGCCGGTGAACACGATGGCGGGTTGCGGCTGATGCTCCCACAACGCGATGAGCCGCGCCGCCTCGCCCGCGGTGGCGTCGGCGCGGCTTGCCAGCATGACCCCCTGCGGCCCGTCTATGCCTTTCGCAATGGCGGCGAGCCTGGCCAGCGCGCTCGAGGCACCGTCGTGCAGTGACGCGCGGTCTGCATCGGCCAGCCGCATCAGCGCAGCGCGCATGGCGTCATCGATGCGCGGTAGCGGCCGCCCCTCGCGCAGCAGATGCAGCGCGATTTCCGGTCCGCGCCCGCCTTCGGGCACCGGCAGCAGCACGCATTCGGCGTCGAACAGCGGGTCGAAAGTGCGCTGGCAGTCAGCAAGCGCGGTGGAATAATCGCCATAAGAGGCATCGAGAATGAGCGTGGCGGCGGGCGGTGGCGGATCGAAGGCGTAGAGGATGGACTCCTGCGAGTAGTCGCCCATGTACAGCACGCCGTCACCAATCGCGAGGTGAATCCAGATGCCACCCGGCGCATGCCCCGAACGGCCGGTGCGCACCTGCACGCCCAGCACTTCGGCGCTGCCCTGCAAAGGCAGCGGCCGCGTCGCGATGCCCGCAGGCAGCAGGCGCGCCACGATGTCGGTGGCGTATACCGGCGGATTGCCGATCTTGGGCAGCAGCGACAGGCCGCCGGCGTGATCGCGGTGGCCGTGCGACAGCAGCAGGGCGTCGATCCTGCCGACACCATCGACATCCGGCCACAGCCCGGGCTGGGGTCCGTATCCCAGATCCAGCATGAAACGTTTTGCGCCGGCGTCGATGACGAAACACGCCGGGCCCTTGGCGCCGCAGCCGGAAATGGCGGTGAGCGCCGGCGCGGATGTTTTCATGCGGGTCGCTGATTCATCGGCAAATGCGGACGGGTCCGGAAATGCTTGGCATGGACGGCAGATTCAGCCGCCACTGGGCGTGATCTGGAATCCGACCACCGACTCCAGCCGGTTGAGCGCATCCGACAGCGCCCGCGCATTGTTCGCGTCCAGCGTGCGCAGCACCATGCGGTATTCGAACTGCGCACCGTCGTCCCTCAGGCGGTAGTCCAGGTTGGCAATGCTGAAACCATGGCCGGCCACCAGCCTGCGCAGTTCTTCCTCGGGCATGGCCTTGCCACGCTGAAAGCGCACGCTGAAACTGGCATAAAACTCTGTGGGCATCTTGCTTTCGATCCAGCGGAAGCCGGAGAGCGTGCCCAGGGTGAGGGCGGTGGCGATGCCTGCCGGCACGTAGAAGCCGATGCCGACCAGGATGCCGATGGCCGAGGTGACCCAGATCGATGCCGCGGTGGTGAGTCCGCGCACCGACAGGCCGTCCTTCATGATGACGCCGGCGCCGAGGAAGCCGATACCGGTCATGATGCCCTGCGCCATGCGCGTGGGGTCGACCACCACGCGCTCCATGTTGCGCGGCGTGAACCACTGGCTCTCATAAACCGTGACCAGCATCAGCAGGCTGGAGGCCACGCAGACCAGCGCATGGGTGCGGAAGCCGGCCGGCCGGCCGTGATAGCTGCGCTCCATGCCGATCAGGGCGCCGACAGTCAGCGCGCCGACCAGGCGGATGCAGATTTCCAGAAGTTCGCCGTTCATGTTGGTCAGCATGCTTGGCACCCTGTCACCAGACTGCAATAAATATTGCACATAATCACATGCCAGGCAATGATTATTGCGAGTGCGACGGCCGTATGCTGTAATCCGCGCATCCCATTCTCAAGGACACGCGAATGCCCCTCCGCGATCTGGTAGCCAGCCTCAGTCAGCAGCCGACAGCGGCAGACCACCGCCTGATCGATGCGCTGTCGACCAATCCGCGCCAAACCGCGTTTCTCTCCGCCAACGAAATCGCCCAGCGCGCCGGGGTCAATCCGGCCACGGCGGTGCGTTTTGCGCGCAAGCTGGGTTTCGCGGGCTATCCGGCGCTGCGCGCCAGGCTGCAGCAGGAGTTGTTCGGGGTATCGGAAGCCGCCGACCGCATGCGCCAGCGCATCAGGCACCTGGACAGGGGCTCCGTGCTGAAGACATTCGTGGAAGGGGAAATCCGCCATCTCAGCCGGTTGCCTGAGCAGGTTTCCGACGCCGAGCTCGTGGCCGCGGCGCGCGCGATCAAGCGGGCGCGCCAGGTTTTTCTGTTCGCGGTCGGGCACACCACGGCTCTCGCCCATCTGCTCGAGTCGCGGCTGGGCCGCGCCGGATACGGCACGCAGATGCTCAAGCACGTGCCGCGCGACATGGCGGGCGGGCTGCTGCAGGCGCGTGCCGGAGACGCGTTCATCCTGTTCGCGCTCAACGCGCCCCATCCGCTGGCGACCAAGGTCATCGCCCACGCGCGCGCCATCGGCGCGACCAGCATCCTCATCAGCGACATCATCGGGCTTGCGCTGCGGCCCGCGCCGGACATGGTGCTGGCCGCGGCGCGTGGCGCCGAAGGCGAGCCGCGTTCGCTGAGCGTGCCCATGGCCATCTGCAACACGCTGATCCTGCATCTGCTGCGCCTGGATCAGCGCAAGACGATACATAATCTCGAACGGCTGGATAACATACGCAGGAAGCTGGAACAGGCGCAATGAACAGGGCCTGCCAGCGCGCACAGTCACTGCCCAGTCACTGCTCAGTCACTGTTATGTGAGGTCAATCCATGAACCGCATCAAGTCCGGAGTCGCGCTGATCTTCAGCGCCCTGCTCGTTTCCGTCGCTTTAAATGCGGCAGCCGCCCAGCAATACCCCAACCGGCCCATCCGCTTCCTGGTGCCATTTCCTCCCGGCGGCGGCAACGATATCGTTGGCCGCGTGGTGGCGCAGAGGCTTGCCGAGGGACTTGACCAGACCGTGGTGGTCGACAACCGTGGCGGTGCGGGCGGAACGATAGGCACCGACGTCGTCGCCAAGGCGCCGGCCGATGGCCACACCATGCTCATCAACAACATCAGCCTGGCGGTCAACGCCACGCTGATTCCCAAGCTGCCGTACGACACCCTGAAAGACCTGGTGCCGGTATCCATCATCGGCCGCCAGCCCAACATCGTGGTGGTGCATCCGGGGGTGAAAGCCAAATCGGTGAAGGAGTTTCTCGATCTGGCGCGCGCCCGTCCCGGCCAGATCAACTATGGCTCGGGCGGCGTGGGCACCGCCTCACACCTCGCCACCGAGCTGCTGCAGCTGACGACCAGGACCAGCATGACCCACATCCCGTACAAGGGCCTGGGACCGGCACTGGTTGATCTGATGGGCGGGCGCGTGGAGATGATCATTTCCACCATGGCTTCGGCCCTGCCGCAGCTGAAGTCGGGCAAGCTGCGCCCGCTCGCGGTAACCACCGTGAAACGGTCGGTGTTTTTCCCCGAAGTGCCGACCATGATAGAGGCGGGCGTGCCGGGCTATGACTTCACCACCTGGTATGCGCTGGTGGTGCCGGCGGGCACACCGCAGCCGGTGATTGCGCGTATCAATGTCGAGCTGGCAAAGATAGCCGCCGCTCCCGCGGTGCGGGAGCAGTTCGCCGCGCAGGGGCTGGAGACTGCCCACACCGGCGCGGCAGAAGCGCGTGCCTACCTCAGGTCGGAGGTGGAAAAGTGGGGCAAGGTGATCAAGGCATCGGGCGCGCGGCCGGACTAAGCCCGGCGCGCGAACAGCCGCTCCGTCGAATCGCGCTCAACCCGCGGCGCGCGTCTTGCCCGCGGTGGTGTCGAAATCCACGCCGCCAAGCTTTTCTGTTGACCACAGCTGGTCGAGCAGCGTCCGCGCCGCAACTTCCCCGAGCACCGGAATCGCCAGCTCCAGATACTTGTCGTTGAGTTCGTCGTCGCTCAGCGGCAACTCCGGATCGCCCTTGCGGTAGGGCTGGAAATGGGCGAGCTTGCGGCCATCAGTGGTTTCGATCTCGACCTGGGCGGCGCGCTGACCGGGATAGCCCCTGGACAGCTCGGGATCGGCGACGCATTCGATTTTCTGCATCAGCGCGCGCACCTGCGCATCGTTCAGGCGCTCCGGCAGGAAAGCGTTGAGGCGCACGCTGCCATGCACCGCGGCGTGCGCCACGGTGTACTGGATGCTGAACTTGGCCTGGTACTCGCCCTCGGGGGCGGCGTTGTCGATGATGTCGAGCCCGGCCTTGTAGGTGGCGAGACGGATTTTCGCGATGTCCTTGTGCGTGAGCTTGTGCTCGCGCATCAGGTGCAGCACACCGTCTATCGACGGAAAGGTGTGGCCGCAGCAGCCGTGGTTCTTGAAGGTCACGTGCACGATGTGATAGTCAGTGCCGAGCCCGCGCGTGACCTTGGACCAGTCGGGATTCACGCTCATCGCGTTGCCGAAGCCCTCCTTGCCCTCGATGATGTCGAGCGCGCCGGTCACGCCGCGGCCCGCGGCGAGCGCCGCCAGCACGCCGGAATCCGCGGCATGTCCGCCGTGCAGCGGCTTGGACATCGCCTGCGACAGGAAGGCCTGCTTGAGGCCGGCGGCAAAGGTACCCACCGTCGCCACCGCATGCATGAATTGCTCGCGATTGAGGTTCAACGCGGTGGCCGCTGCTGCCGCCGCGCCGAATGCGCCCACCGTGCCGGTGGTGTGCCAGAAACGGTAATGCGAGGGCATCACGGCTTCGCCGATGCGCGTCGAGGTTTCGTAGCCGACAATGACTGCTCGCAGAAAACGCTCGCCGCTGGCGCCGGCGTGCTGTGCCGCCGCCAGCGCAGCGGAAATCACCGGGCTGCCCGGATGGTAGCCGGCGTCGCGGTAGATATCGTCGAACTCCACCGAATGCGAAGCCGCGCCGTTGATCAGCGCCGCAGCGCGCACGGTGGCGCGGCGGCCGCGCGCCAGCCTGGCGCGGCCGCGATCTAGATCCTCGGCCAGCGCCTGCTCGAGCAGTGTTGCCGGCGTGACCACGCTGCCCGGCAGCAGCGACGCATACCAGTCGATCACCGCGCGCTTGGCGTGGTGTATCACCTCCGCGGGCAACTGCGAAGACTGCTCCCGGATGGCGTAATCGGCAATTTTTTGCAGCAGCATGTGCGTGCTCCTTCAGTCAATAATCGTTAACGGCATTGCCGCCAAGACGCCAAGAGCGCCAAGAAAATCAGTATGCGCCGAGGCGCGATCCGGCTTTCCCCGTATTTTGTGATCAGGGTTTTGCTTTTTTCACGATCAGGCCATCCACTGCGACCACGCCCTGGCCTTCGGGCTTGACGATCAAGGGATTGATTTCCGCTTCGGTGATATCGTCGAAGGCCGCGAGTTGCGAGAACGCGGCCACCGCCTGCGCCAGCGCCGCGCAGTCGCCGCGCGGCATGCCGCGGTAGCCGCGGATCACCGCGAGACCTTTAACTTCCTCGATCATCTGCATTGCCGCTTCCGGAGTTACCGGCGCCAGGCGCATCGCAAAGTCATGATAAACCTCCGCCAACACGCCGCCCACTCCGATGACTACCAGCGGGCCGACCTGCGCGTCGCGCTTGTAGCCGACGATGACCTCGGCCAGTCCGCGCTCCATGCGCTGCACCAGGATGCCGTTGAGCCTTGCCTGCGGATGCTTTGTGCGCACGCGCGTCAGGATGTCACGCGCAGCCTGCTTGAGCGCGGCGGCATCGCCGATGCCGAGCACCACGCCGCCGGCATCGGTTTTGTGAGCGATATCCGGCGACAAAATCTTGGCGACCACCGGGTAGCCGACGTTCACCGTTGCATCGGCATCGGCCATCACCGCGGCCTGTGCCTGGGGCACCCCCAGCGCGCCGAATACCGCGCAGGCCTGCTGCTCGTTCAGCTGTTTTTGCGCAGCGCTGGCCAGCAGCTTGCCGGCCGCCGCGGCGCGCCCGGTGTCCGGCGCGGGGATTTCTGCCGGCGGCGTCCACTCGTGCCAGGCGCGGATGGCGTCGGCGCAGGATTCCGGCGTGCGAAAGCCGGCGACGCCGGCGCTCGCCAGCAGCTTGAGCGAGGCTTCCGCGTGAGGCGCCAGGAACACCGCCAGCGCCTTGTCGCGGCGATCGGCTTCGATCAGCGGTTCGACGGCGATCTGCGGCTGGAACTGTGCCGAGCTGCCGGCGACCGCCAGCACCAGGTCGCAATGGTCGGAAGCCAGCAGGGCATTGAGCACGCCGCCGTATATTTCCTTTTTGGCGCCGGCCAGCGTCAGATCGGTGATGCGCGACTTGCTGATGATGATGTTTTTCTGCGCCAGCGCGGCGACCAGCGCATCCGTGGGGCCGACGACATCGACGCCATAAGTGCCGATGCGGTCGACGACGCAGGCTGCGCCACCGCCGGTGGTGGTCATGGCCGCCACGCGATGGCGCTTGCCGGGCTTGCGCCCCTGGACCAGCGCCGGCAGCTCGAACAGCGTTTCCAGCGTGTCCACGCGCAATATGCCGTGGGCCTTGAAGAACGCGTCCACGGCCTCGTCGGTGCCGGCCATGGCGCCGGTGTGCGAGGCAGCCAGGTCCTGGCCCACTTCGGAGCGCCCGAGCTTGTAGACGATGACCGGCTTGCCGGCATCGTAAGCGCGCCGCGCGGCGCGCGCCAGGTGCGCGGCGTCGCGCATGGTTTCCATGAACAGCAGGATGGCATCGGTATGCGGATCATCAACCAGCAGGCCGGCCAGCTCGCCGACGCCGAGGTCGGCCTCGTTGCCGACCGAAATCAGTTTGGAGAAGCCGACGCCGCGACCCAGTCCGCGCGACATCAGCCCGCCCATCATGCTGCCAGACTGCGACACGATGGCGAGCCCGCCCGGCGTGATGTCGAGCTTTTCCAGCACGGCATTCACCGACAGTGCCAGGTGGGTCTGGGTGCTGAGCAGGCCGATGCAGTTGGGGCCCACCAGCCGCGTGCCGCTGCCGCCAATGATGCCGTTCAGTTCCTGCTGCTTTGCGCGGCCGGCTTCCCCGGTCTCGGCGAAGCCGTCGCTGTAGACCGTGACCACCGGGATTTTCTTCGCGACGCACTGCCGCAGCGCCTCGGGCACGGCCTTCGCCGGCACCATCACGAAGGCGTGGTCTACTTCGCCCGGAATCGAGGTGACATCCGGATAGGCCTTCTCGCCGAAAACCTCGTCGCGGCCCGGATTCACCGGGATGATTTTGCCCTGGTAGCCGTGGCGTTTCAGGTAGCGCTGCGGCCGCGAGGTGTTTTTCTTTTCGTCGCTCGACGCGCCGATCAGCGCGATGGAGCGTGGATCGAAGACGGCTTGATAGAGTTTTTGGTCAGACATAAAAAGGTCAAAAGCGTTAGCCACAGAGGTCACAGAGAGCACAGAGAAAACCCGGGGGGAGCATCTCCCGATTCCCTTCTTTTGACGTTCTCTGTGTCCTCTGTGGCAAAAAGGTTTTAGCTTTTCGGCGGCCGCTGCGAGAACGAGCGCTCGAAGATGCCTTCGGCGATGCGGTTCTTGAGGATTTCGATCGAGCCGCCGGCGATCATCCAGCCGCGGCACTTGCGGAAGCAGTACTCGACCAGCGATTCGTCGGTGTAACCCATGCCGCCCATGATCTGCATCGCCTCGTTGCAGATGTCGAAGCCGGCCTGGTTGCAGAAGGCCTTGGCGATGGCGGTGTCCTGTGCGGAAGGGATGCCGTTGTCGGCGTTGACCGCCGCCTTGTAGAGCAGCAGCTGGCCGGCGTCGAGCTTCATTTTCATGTCGGCGAATTTCCACTGCAGGCCCTGGAATTCGCACAACAGCCGTCCGAACTGCTTGCGCTGCATCGCCCATTCGCGGGCGACTTCATAGGCGTAGCGGCCGAACGCCAGCGAGCGCGCCGTGTTGCCGATGCGCTCGACGTTGAAGCCGGCGATCTGCTTCTTGAAGCCGCCTTCCTTGAGCATCACGTTCTCGGGGCCGACGTAGACGTTGTCGAGATAGGTCTGCACCCATTCCTCGCCGTTGAGGAATTTTGCCGGCGCGCCCTGGCGGAAACCTTCGGCATCGCGCGGAATCAGCACCGAACCGATGCCGCCCACGCCCGGGCCGAAGCGCACATAGGTGAGCATCACGTCGGCATACGAGGCATGGGTCTGGAATACTTTCACGCCGTTGATGCGGTAGCCGTCGCCGTCGGGCGTGGCCGAGGTTTTCAGGTCGGTGACCGCCGAACCGGCTTCCGGCTCGGTCATGCCGACGGTGATCACCGATTCACCGGCAAGTATCCTGTCGAGGTAGCGTTTTTTCTGATCGGGCGTGCCGTACTCGGCGAGCACCCGCACCGGGCCGAAGTTGCCGGCCTGGATCACGTCGGCGCTGCGCGGGCATACCGAGGCGACGGTCTCGATGGCGATGATGGCGTCCATCAGCGAGCCGCCCTGGCCGCCGTCCTCCTCCTTCATGGTGATGCCCATCAGGCCCTGTTCGGCCATCAGCCTGGCGACGTCCCAGGGATGCTCTTCCTGGTGGGCGCGCTTGAGGGCGCCTTCGCGCAAGTGGCGCTCGGCGAAACCGCGCACGGCATCGCGGAAGGTCTGCTGCTCGGGAGTGAATTCGAAGTTCATATCATGGAAAATCCGGCATGAGAGAACGCTATTCTAACGAATCCACCATCACGCCCTCAACAAGGGCCGTAACTTCCGCATGCTGGACATGCGCTCCAGCCCCCACACCGCGTCGCACAGCTTGCGCGCCCGTGCCTTGCCCAGAATGGGCGCCATCAGGTGATAGGCTTTCTCGTCGACCTCGGCGCGCGTCATCGGATTCTGCGCGGTGCCGCGCACCGCCTTGACATGCTTGTGCAGCCGGCGCCCGTCCCTGAGCGTGAGTTCGAGTATGCCCTGGCGTGACGGCAGGGCGCGGGTCAGTGCTTCGTCGCCGTAGAGTTCGATGCGCGCGCGCACCGCCAGCGTGCGCTTGTTTTTCATGCGCTTTTCGTCATGCGCCGACTCGAAGGTGACGATGCCGTCTTCGAGCATCACCGCGCACATGTGCTGCATGCAGATATCGGGCATGTCACGGTTATCGGTGGTGTTGGCTCCCTGCCGGGCCACCCGCACGATGAGCTTTTCGACCTCGCCCGCCTTGATGCCGTGTTCGCGTATCAGTTCCAGCAATCCATCGAGCGGCGCCTGTATCGGCGAGCCCACCGACCAGCGCTTGATGTTGGTGTTCATGATCTCGAAGGTCTTGCCCAGTCCGCGCGTCAGCATCGCCGGTTCGGGCGGGCGGCCGATGCGGCGCGTCTCGTCATAGGCGATGAAAAAATTGCGCTCGCCCGAAAATACATCCTCCACCGCGGTAAAGCCGTGCGCCACCATCGCGGCCGCGGCCACGCCGTTGCGTGCCGGCATGCCGCCGAAGTCGAAGGCTTTCTCGATGTGGTCGGCGTCGCGCATCCAGCACGAAACGCCCGAGCACTGCTGTGCGGTATAGGACAGCAGGTGGCGCGACTGGTCGTAATTCAGGCCGGCGAGGGAGCCTGCCGCCGCTGCCGCGCCGAACATGGGGCCGAAGCTGTGGGTGGAGTGGCCTGCATCGCGGAAATCATAGGCGCCCAGCGACATGGTAAGCCGCGAGCCGATGTCGTAACCCAGCGCCACCGCGCGCAGGAAGCGCATGCCGTTGGCGCCCTCGCGCTCGGCCATGGCCAGCGCCGCCGGAACCACCGCGCAACCGGGGTGGGTGAGCGAGGGCGCATGCGAGTCGTCGGTTTCGTCAGCATGGCCGAGCATGCCATTGGCGAGCGCGGCGTTCTCGGCGGTGGTGACGTGCCGCGAGCCGATGACGCAGGCCTCTTCCCTGCCGCCCAGCGTTTTCACGTAGGAGATCGCCTTTTCACCGGGCAACAGGCGCGAGCCTGAAACCATGGCGGCAATGGTGTCGAGCACGTGGTGCTTGGTTTTCTCGAGCACGGGCTTGGGCAGGGGCTTCCTGGCCGCCTGCGCGATGTAGGTGGCGACGCCGCGCATCACCGGGGAGATGACTATTTTCTTGGAGTGCTGTTTGTTCACTGTGTTGTCCTGATTGCTGTTCGATGATCCTGGCTGCCGTGCCCCTCAGGGCATCAGGCCGCCACCGTTGACGTGTATGGATTGTCCCGTGACATAGCGCGCGTCGGGCCCGCACAGCACGCGCACCATGGCCGCGATTTCCTCGGGCGCGCCGCGCCGGCCGGCGGGCGGCAGCGTGCGCCGGTAATCGGGGCGCTCCGGCGCGCCGGGCAGCCCGCGCACGGTCTCCACCGTGCCCGGCACCACGCAGTTGACGGTGATGTTGTGTTCGGCGAGATCAAGCGCGACGGCCTTGGTCATGGCGGCGAGCCCGCCCTTGGCGGTCACCACGTGCGAACGATGCAGTGCGCCCTTGTGGCCGGTGAGGCCGCCGATGTTGACTACCGCGCCGCCGCCGGCCCTGATGAGGTGGGGCAGGCAGGCCTGGGTGCACAGGAATGCGCCATCGAGCACGATGGACAGCACGCGCCGCCATTCCTCGTGGGGAATCTTCTCGAACGGCGTTTCGGCGCGGATTGCGGCGTTGTTGACCAGCAGGTCAATGCGGCCGAAATGCTTTAACGTGTCCTCGACCATCCTCGCCACGGCAGCGGCATCCGTCACATCGGCGACATGCAGGGCCGCCCTGCCGCCCGCGGCTTCTATCATCTTCACGGTTTCCGCCGCTGCGTCCCTGGAGGTGTTGGCGTTGACCATCACGCTCGCGCCGCCTGCGGCGAGCGCGCGCGCAATGGCGCGTCCGATGTTGCGCGCGCCGCCGGTCACCAGCGCAACCTTGCCGGCGAGTTCATCGCCTTTTCTCATGCCTGCTTCACTTGCCATTGTTGCCTTTCTTTCTGAGGAATACGGGAGGCGCTTGAGTCCATCAGGCACCGGTCGGGAAACCCGGCGCGCGCGGTCTGCGGCCCGGAAAAATGGTGCGCTGCCGGCGATCGGCAGTGATCCGGCGTGCATGTGAATTCTAGCAGCACGGCCAGCACGCGCCAAACCTGCGATCAGTTAAAATACAGCTTTGCAAACATCCGAAGCGGCGCAACATGAAAAACCCCTTGGTCGGCATCGTCATGGGCAGCCAGAGCGACTGGGACGTGATGCGGCACGCTGTCGAAATGGTCGAGCGTTTCGGCGTGGCCTGCGAGGCGAAAGTCGTGTCGGCGCATCGCACGCCGGACCGGCTCTATGCCTACGCCGAACAGGCTGCCGCACGCGGACTGCAATGCATCATCGCCGGCGCCGGCGGCTCGGCGCATCTGCCCGGCATGCTGGCCGCCAAGACCATCGTGCCGGTGCTGGGCGTGCCGGTGACTTCGCGCCACCTGCAGGGCCTCGATTCGCTGCTCTCCATCGTGCAGATGCCCAGAGGTGTGCCGGTCGCCACCTTCGCCGTCGGCGAAGCGGGCGCGGCCAATGCCGGGTTGTTTGCCGTCGCGCAGCTCGCGCGCACCGACGCGAAGCTTGCGAAAAAACTCGAGGCCTTCCGCAGAAAGCAGACCGCGGCCGTGCGCGCGATGAAGCTGCCGAAGAAAAAATGATCTTTCCGGATGCCATGCTCGGCATGCTGGGTGGCGGCCAGCTCGGCCGCATGTTTACCCTGGCCGCGCATGGCATGGGTTATCGCGTCACCGTGCTTGATCCTGATCCGCTCAGCCCGGCCGGCGCGATCGCCGACGTGCACCTGAAGGCGGCCTACCAGGACCGCGAGGCGCTGCAGCAGCTTGCCGACACCTGCGCGGCGGTGACCACCGAATTCGAGAACGTGCCTGCCCAAAGCCTGCGCTGGCTGGCGAGCCACTGCGCCGTGCGCCCGGCCGGCGAAGCGGTGGCGGTGGCACAGGACCGCATCCGCGAGAAGGCGTTCTTCCTCGCCTGCGATCTGGGCGTTGCGCCCTACGCGGTCATCGAAAGCGAGGCGGATCTGGCATGCGCCGACGCCGCGCTTTATCCCGGCATACTCAAGCGCGCGCGTTTCGGCTACGACGGCAAGGGTCAGGCGCGGGTGGCGGACGCCGCCGAGGCGCGCAAGGCCTTTCATGAAATGGGCGACGAGCCCTGCGTGCTGGAGCAGCGCATCCCGCTCAAATGCGAGATTTCCGCAGTCGTCGCGCGTGGAGCGGATGGCGCGGCGAGCAGCTTTCCGGTGGCGGAGAACCGCCACCGCATGGGCATACTGGATGTCAGCGTGGTTCCGGCGCGGGTTGCGCCCGCGCTTGCCCGGCGCGCCGCGCAATGGGCGCTGAAAATTGCGGAGAAGCTTGATTACTGCGGCGTGCTGGCGGTCGAATTTTTCGTCACCGGCGACGATGCGCTGCTGGTCAATGAAATGGCGCCGCGCCCGCACAACAGCGGCCATTACACCATGGATGCCTGCGCGACATCCCAGTTCGAGCAGCAGGTGCGCACGCTGTGCGGCCTGCCGCTCGGCGATGCTCGGCTGCTGTCGCCGGTGGTGATGGTCAACCTGCTCGGCGAAGCCTGGCAGCATGGCCAGCCGCCATGGGAGCGAGTGCTCGAGCTGCCGCAGGCCAAGCTGCACCTGTACGGCAAGCACGAAGCGCGGCCGGGGCGCAAAATGGGGCACTACACGGTGCTCGACCAGTCGGCTGATGCCGCCCTGGAAAAGGCGCTGGGCGTGCGTGCTGCGCTGTACCCCGGGTGGACCGATTGAAACAGATTTCAAGGATGGATCCGCAATGAGCGCTGCCGAAGCCGTGCTGTATCAAACCGACCTCAAAAGCCTGCCTTTCTTGCATCGCGGCAAGGTGCGCGATCTCTACGCCGTCGGCGATGACAGGCTGCTGGTGGTGCAGTCCGACCGCCTGTCCGCGTTCGACGTTATCCTGCCCACCCCCATACCCGGCAAGGGCCGGGTGCTCACCGAACTCTCGCTGTTCTGGTTCGACAGGCTCAAGCACGTCGTGCCCAACCATCTGACCGGCATCGACCCCGCCACCGTGGTGGCGCCCGAAGAGCGCGGGCAGATCGCCGGCCGCGCGATCGTGGTCAAAAAGTACAAGCCGCTGCTGGTCGAAGCGGTGGTGCGCGGCTATCTCATCGGCTCCGGCTGGAGCGACTACCAGAAAACCGGCGCCATCTGCGGCATTCAGCTGCCGCCCGGCCTGCAGCAGGCGCAAAAGCTGCCGCAGCCGATTTTCACTCCAGCCTCGAAGGCGCCGGCAGGACAGCATGACGAGAACATCACTTTCGCCCAGGTGGAGCAGGCCGTGGGGCGCGAACTCGCTGCGCAGGTGCGCGATATTTCCCTCCGGCTCTACAGCGAGGCCGCGGAATATGCCGCGACGCGCGGAGTCCTGATTGCCGACACCAAGTTTGAATTCGGTGTCGATGACCGCGGCAATCTGGCATTGATCGACGAGGCGCTCACCCCCGACTCTTCACGCTTCTGGCCGGCCGCGGAATACCGCACCGGCATCAGTCCGCCTTCGTTCGACAAGCAGATCGTGCGCGACTGGCTGGAAACCCAGCCCTGGAACAAGAAGCATCCTGGGCCGGCACTGCCGCCGGAAGTGCTGGCGCGTACCGCGGAGCGTTACCGCGAGGTGCAGCGCCTGCTCACCGGCCGGTAATTGCCGGCCCCGGGTGCTTCGCATGGTTTCCGCGCGGGACATTGAGAAAGCGGTCGCGGTGCTGCGCGCGGGCGGGCTGGTGGCTTTTCCCACCGAAACGGTATATGGCCTCGGTGCCGACGCCTCGAATCCTGATGCATTGAGGAAAATCTTTGCCGCCAAGGGCCGGCCGCAGGATCACCCGCTGATCGTGCATGTCGCCGATGCCGTGCAGCTCGCCAACTGGGCACGCGACATCCCGCCGCCGGCGGCCCGGCTGGCCAAAAGATTCTGGCCGGGTCCGCTCACCATCATCCTGCGCCGCGCGCCGCACGTCAGCGATCTGGTCACCGGCGGGCAGGACACGGTGGCGCTACGCGTGCCCTCGCATCCCGTGGCGCAGGCCCTGCTGCGCGCCTTCGGCGGTGGCGTGGCAGCGCCCTCGGCCAACCGCTTCGGGCGGGTGTCGGCGACCACTGCCGGGCATGTGCGGCATGAGTTCGGCGCCGCAGTGGACTGCGTGCTCGACGGCGGCGCCGCCGACGTGGGCATAGAATCGACCATTGTCGATCTCTCCGGCGCGCGGCCGGCGCTGCTGCGCCCGGGCTGGATTACCGCAGCGCAGCTGGAGCAGGCGCTCGGCGCGGCACTGGTGGCGCCGGATGCGCAGTCGCCGCGTGCCCCCGGCACGCTGGCCAAGCACTATGCGCCGCAGACCCCGCTGATGATGATGGAAGACGATCTGCTGATCGAACTCGCCACCAGCCTGTCGCGCCAGGGCAAGCGCGTGGCGGTTCTGGCGCGCTCGGCGCGGCAACCGCTGCTGGCGAACATCGTGTGGATTGCGGCGCCCGCAGATGCGGCGGGATATGCCCACGATCTTTACGTCAACCTGCGGCGTCTCGACGAAGCGGGGTGCGACGCGATTCTGGTGGAGCGGCCGCCGCAGGAGGCGGCATGGGCCGCGATTGCCGACCGCCTCAGCCGGGCTGCTGCAGGGGCACTTCCCGAGGAGGAGGTCTAGAACTCAGCACCACGCGGTTCCTGCCGCCGCGCTTGGCCTCGTACAAGGCCATGTCGGCGGCGTAGAGCAGGTTCTCGCGGTCTGCGCCGTGGTCGGGGAAAGTGGCGACGCCCATGGACAGCGTGACCTCGCCCAGCGGCTGCCCGTTATGGGTGAGCTTCAGCTCCTGCACCGCTTCGCGCAGCGATTCCGCGCGCTGCCGCCCGGTGTCGAGCGGGGTTTCGGGCAGCAGCAGGGTGAACTCCTCGCCGCCATAACGGCAGGCGATGTCGCTTTGGCGCGACTGGCGGCGCAGCACGCGGCCGAGGTCGCGCAGCACCACGTCGCCCGCTTCGTGGCCGTAGGTATCGTTGAAGTTCTTGAAATGATCGACGTCGATCATGATGACCGTAAGCGGCTGTTGCTTGCGTTCCAGCCGCGCCAGTTCGCGGTCCAGCGACTCCTCGAGGAAACGGCGGTTGTAAAGACCGGTGAGCGCATCGCGTATCGATTGCTGGCGCAGCGTTTCGCGCAGCTTGAGATTGGCCAGCGCGAGCGCCATCTGCTCCGCGACCGAATACGCGACCTGCTGCTTGGCCTCGATGTACTGCCTGCCGAGCGCAGCGTCTGCCATCGCCGGCCGCAGGAAAAACAGGCCCAGTGTTTCCCCCTGCGCCATCATCGGCACGCACAGATAAGGCGCCACCGATGACAGGCTGCGCGTCTGCACATGAGCGCACACCAGGCCGCCTCCGGTGGCGCCGTATTCATGCGCCCGCCCGCGGCGCAGCGCCCAGCAGTCGCCGGGAGCAAACAGCGCATCGCCTTCGGGCGCATCGCCCCACGAAGCCGCGAGGTCCAGATAATTGCGCGAAGCATGAAACAGGTAGAGCCTGCCGTCCGCTTCCGGGAACAGCTGCGGGCCCAGTCGCGCGATGGTATTGCACGCTTCCTGGGAGTTGGCGCAGGACTGCAGAAAGTTGCTCATCTGGCTGAGCAGGGTGATTTCCTGGTTGCGTTCGCGGACCTGCGCCAGGGTGGCCGCCAGCCGCTCGTTCGACTCCTGCTGCGCCATGGCGGTGCGCCTGCGCTCCTCCGCATCGCGCAGCACGACATGAAGAATCACGCCGAGCAATGTCAGGTTGACCAGGGTGGCTAATGCGAAAGCACCCAGCGTCAGCGCTGAATCGCTTCGCGCTTCGGCTGCCCGCTGCATGAGCAGCGCCTCTTCGTGACTCTGCATCGCGTCGATCTGCGCGCGGATGCTGTCCATGAGCTGCTTGCCGACGTCGCTGCGTACCATGTTGGCAGTGGCACTGAAGCTGTCGACCCGCTTGCGCACGGCGATCGTCTGGCCGAGCTCGTCCAGTTTCTCGCGCAGCAGGGGCTGCAGCTGATCCAGCCTGGCCACCTGCTCGCGGTTGTCCGCGAGCAGCGTGCGCAGTTCCTGCAGCTTGGCGCCGAGGCTGTGGTTTGCCGTCAGGTAAGGCTCAAGATAGCGCTCTTCGCCGGTGATGAGAAAGCCCCGCTGACCGGTTTCGGCATCCGTTGCGTAAGCCTGCACCTCGCTCAGCAGCTTGAGCACTTTCTCGGTGTGCACGACCTGGCTGCCGGCCTCAATCAGCGCGTTGATGTTGCGGTAGGAAACACCCGCATTGAGCACCAGCAGAACGAAGCCCAGTGCGAACCACAGCACGATCTTGCTGCGGCCGGGTTCGGAAGCGGTCGGTGTGGCCGGTGCGCTGCGCATCAGGACGCCATTATCTCACGTCCTCGCGCGCGGCAAGGCTATCTCAGCCGCTGGTCGAGGAACAGCCTGACCTGGGAAACCAGCTCGTTTTCGCGCCCGTTGAAGAAATGGTCGGCGCCGGAGACCTCGATCTGCGCCGAGCCACGCACCTTGCGTATCATCGCAGCGCGCTTCTGCGCATTTTGCAGCACTGCAGGCAGGTCCTGCCCGCCGTAAATGTCCAACACCGGCGCCTTGAGATTCTCGGGCTGGCTGAAAACGCCGGACAGGCCGATGGCGACCCAGGCGTCGATGGCGCCGCCGCGATTGAGGAATTCATTGCTCATGCGCGCGCCCAGGCTGTGCGAGACCACTGCAATCTTCCGGTGTCCCTTGTCGCGCAGAAACGCCACCGCCGCCTGCAGGCGCTCGACCGCTTCTGCAAACAGCGGCGCATACTGCTCGCCGCGCGCATCGGCGGCGAGCACCGGCATCTGCACCGACAGCGTGGCATAACCCTGTTCGGCGAGCAGGCTGCGCAGCGGATTGATCAATCCCCAGTCCGGATGCACGCCCAGGCCGTGCACCACGATCACTCCGGCGCGTGCCTGCGCGCGGGGTGCATGGATGGCAAGAAATTTATGCCCCGACGGGAGCGCGAGGTAAAGCGGGTCGCCAACGAGTATGGCGGGAGTGATTTCATCGGCCCAGCGTTTTTCGCGCGCGTAATCGGCCTGCGCCAACGCCAGTGCCGGCGCGAGCAGCGCTAGCGCGATTATTCTTGCAGCCAGTGACGTCAGGCGGCGCAGTCGAAACACAATAAAATATTGTTTAAAATCAATTAGTTGCAAAGATTTACCGTGAGACACACTTGCCGCGTGCTACCTGCCGCCAAATTGCGGCTTGCGCTTGGCGAGAAAGGCGGCAACGCCGGTCCTGTAATCCTCGGTATCGAAACAAGCGAAGCCCTCATCCCATTCTGACGGTGCAAGCGTCGCCTTCACGCTGAGCCGGGCGATGAACTGCTTGTGCCAGCGCGCCACCAGCGGCGCGCCGGCGGCGATGCGCGCCGCTGCGGCGTAAGCCTCCTCTTCCACCTTGTCGTCGGGCACCACGCGGTTGACCAGGCGCTTGTGCAGGGCTTCGGCGGCGTCGAACACGCGGCCTTCGAGCAGGATTTCCAGCGTCACCGCGCGCCCCACCAGCGCGAGCAGGCCCTGCAGCTCGCCATAGGCCATGGTCAATCCCAGGCGGTTGATGGGCACGCCGAAGCGGCTTGATGCGCCGCAGATGCGCATGTCGCACATGGCGGCGATCTCCAGTCCGCCTCCGACGCAGGCGCCCTGAATCAGCGCCACGGTGGGATGACGGCAGCCGGCAACCGCCTGCATGGTCTGGTGTATGAGATCCCCGTAGAGTTTTGCCTGTTTCGAATCCGCGCGCTCGGTGGCGAATTCGGCGATATCGGCGCCCGCGGCGAACGCCTTGTCGCCGGCTCCGCGCAGCACGATGCAGCGCAGCGCGTCGTCATGCGACAGCTCGCGCATGATCTCGCCGAGCCTTTGCCACATCGACTTGTTGAGCGCATTGAGCCGCCCGGGGTTGTTGAGGGTAACGGTGGCGATTGCCCCGTCACGCGCGACCAGCACGGGATCCACTTGAGAGCCTTGATCAGTCAGCGATAAAGTCAGCGGTAAAAATAGTTGACCAGGAACAGCGTCGTTTCCGGAACGTATGTTACCAGCAGCAGCGTGCCCAGCAGAACGGCGATGAAGGGGATGTTCGCCCTGGTGACGTCCCACACGTTCTCCTTGGCGATGGAGCAGGTGATCATCAGTACGCTTGCCACCGGCGGTGTCTGCTGGCCGATCGCGAGGTTGAGCGTCACCATGACGCCGAACTGCACCGGGTCAATGCCGACGGCGGTCGCGAGCGGCAGCACGATGGGCACCACCAGGATGATCGCCGCCGCCGAGTGCAGGAACATGCCGATGAACAGGAAGAAAATATTGAGCAGCGCCAATACCACCCATTTTTCGCTGCTGATGCTGAGCATCTGCTGCGCGAGTTTCTGCGGCAGCTGGACTTCGGTGAGATAGGTGCCAAGCAGCGCCGAACTCGCCACCAGCAGCATGACGATGGCGGTCTGCACGCTGCCCTCGACGATGGCCGAGCGCAAATGCTTCCAGTTGAGCTCGCGGTAGATCACGCCGCCGACAAAGAGCGCTGCCACCACTGCCAGTGCCGCGCCCTCGGTCGCGGTCACCACGCCACCGAAAATGCCACCGAGGATGATGAAGGGCAGCGTGAGCGCCCAGAAGGTTTCCTTGAAGGAGCGCCACAGCTTGCTGAGCTGGAACGCCTCGCCGATCGGGTGGTTGAAACGCACCGCGTACCAGTAGCACAGTCCGCACATGGTGAGGCCGGCAATCAGCCCGGGAATGATGCCGGCGACGAACATCTGCACCACCGATGCCCCGGCCATCACCGCATAGAGGATCATCGGGATCGACGGCGGGATGATGATGGCGAGCGAGGCGGTGGACGAAGTCACCGCCGCGGTGAACGGTCCGGAGTAGCCCTGCTTTTTCATCGCCGGGATCAGCACCGGCCCGGTCGCCGCCACGTCCGCCACGGCCGAGCCGGAGATCTCCGCAAAAAACATCGAGGTGACGACGTTGACCTGCGCCAGGCCGCCGCGCATGGAGCCGATCAGGGCCGAACAGAAGTCGATCAGGCGCTGCGAAATGCCCGAGGTGTTCATGATGGCGCCGGCCAGGATGAACAGCGGAATCGCGATCAGCGGAAAGCTGGTCGCGCCCTGGTACATCACGATCGCCACATTGGGCAGGCTGGCCATGCCCTGGCCCGCGATGATGGCGATTACGGCCGCGATGCCGAGCGCCACCGCAATCGGCACGTTGATCAGCACCAGGGCAACGATGCCCGCAAATAACAGGAGCTCGTTCATGTCAGGCCATCCGCATTGACGTGGGCGGGTTTGAGCCTGCGTGCTTCGCGCAGCACGTCGGGCAGAACAAGCGCCTCGGCGATGATGAACAGCACCGCGCTGACCGGAATCACCGACTGCGTGTAGGCGACCGAGACACCGGGGAGCGAAACCAGGGTGTCGGTGGCGAGCACCTCCAGCACCGAGTAGCCCACCCATGCCAGCACGATGAAGAACGCGAACACGCAGGCCTCGGCAAACAGGGCGACCACCACGCGCGGCAGCGGCGGCAGCAGGCCCACCAGCTCCGGCACGCCGAGGTGGGCACGCTTGAGCGCGGCGAGCGCAGCCCCGTAATAAGTGACCCAGGCGAGCAGAATGGTTGCCACCTCGTCATACCAGACCAGCGCGTGTCCGATGTAGCGGAACACCACGCCGAGGGTGACTTCGACGGCAAGCGCCACCATCAGCACGATGACGATGGCTTCGAGAAACTTTTCATAGATATTGCGTACGCGGGCAAGCATGGCCTTGGACACCGTACAGAAAGTGAAATGAGGCGACAGGGCGGGACGCAATCAGGCGCGCAGCCGGGCAACGGCTGCGCGCCTGGGTGTATGCCAGGCCGGCCTACTTGGCCAGCGCGAGCGCCTTGTCGATGAGCTCCTTGGAGCCTTTGACTTCCTTGCCGAATTCCTCGTACACCGCCTTGCTCGCGGAGACAAACGCCGCCTTGTCGGCGTCGTTGACCTGGGTGCCCCCGGCGCGCATCTTGGCGAGCAGGTCGTTCTCATCCTTCTCCGCCGTGGCGTAGACGAAAGACTGCAATTCCTTCGCCGTGTCCTCCAGCACCTTGCGCACGTCGGCCGGCAGGCTCGCCCATTTCTTGGAGCCGGCGGTGACGTAAGCCGGGGTGTAGACATGGCCGGTCAGAGACAGGAACTTCTGCACCTCGTGGAACTTGGCGCTGTAGATTTGCGAGAAGGGATTCTCCTGACCGTCCATCACGCCGGTCTGCAGCGCGGTGAACACTTCCGAGAACTTCATCGGGCTGGGGTTGGCGCCGTAGGTCTGGAACATCTTGACCCGCCACTTGCCTTCCGGCACGCGCAGCTTGATGCCCTGCAGGTCGCCCGGCGCCTTGATCGGCCGCTTGCTGTTGGTGATGTGGCGGTAGCCGTTTTCCCATACCGCGAGCACCTTGAGGCCCTTCTTCTCGGTCTCCGGCGCGAGCCGCGGCCAGAACACTTCCTTCTCGATGGCGCTCATGTGCTTGCGGTCCTTGACCAGATACGGCATTTCGAAAATGCCGAACAGATCGGACTCGGATGACATGACGGTCGAGGGCAGGGCGAGATCCACGGTGCCCAGCTTGAGCTTCTGCAGCAGCTCCTTGTCGCCGCCGAGCTGGCTCGACCCGAACACCACCACCTTGGCCTTGTTGCCGAGTTTCTTGTTGGCCTGGTTGGCGAATTCTTCCGCCGACTTGGCAAACAGCGAGCCGGGCTCGCCGACATGGCCGAACTTGATTTCCACCTGGGCTGTTGCGGCGTGCGCGAAAGACAAGCACGCAAGTGCGGACAGCAGTTTCAGCAGCTTCATGACACTCCTCCTAGGTTTGAGTGACTTTGCGTTTGCCGGCGGAAGTCTTGTTTGAACTGCCGATCGCGCCGGTTGCTTCTTTATTGCCCTGCCAACTTTACCTCATTTTCATCCTGTTATCCGGGTTTCTGGGCCTTCATCCACTCGATGCGCACGGCCTCGCATTCCTGCTGCAGCACGCCGGTGACGATCTCCAGTTTCCTGCCCGTGAACTCGAGGAAGGATTCGACGGTATAGCGGCCCATGTCGAAGCGGCCGATGCCGGCGTAGCGCCCGCCCAGCACCAGGCGGCTGATTTTCGCCTCCTGCATGGCCCAGAAGCACATCGGGCAGGGTTCCAGCGTGGAATACAGCGTGCCGCCCGACAGGTCCAGGGTTTTCAGTTTGCCGCAGGCCTCGCGCAGGGCCGCGACTTCGGCGTGGGCGCTGGGATCGAAGTCGCTGAACATGGTGTTCTGTCCGGCGCCGATGATGGCGCCGTCGCGCACGATCAGCGATGCGACCGGGCGGTTGCCCTTGCGCGCCGCTTCCCGCGATTGCTCCAGCGCCAGCCCCATGTAATGCGCGTGGTCGTGATGCATGGTGTCTACCTCCCCGGTATGGCTGTGAATGATGGCATGGCTGCGCGCGGATTAGGTTGCGACTCCCGCGGCCCGCGCCTTTTCGACCAGATAATCGCGCGCAGCGAGCATGCCATCCAGCGTGCCAAAGGCGTTGGTGTAATGGCCCGTGAAACCCCTGCCTTCAACGCGCCTGAACATGTCGCCGAAATCCAGGTCGCCGGCACCGGGCTTGAGATGTTCCTCGTGGCCGTTGCGCCAGCAGTCGGCCAGCCGCACTTCGCCGACGCGGCGGAAATCCAGCGCATCGACGAAGCCCGCAATGCCCTCCGGCACCAGGTGGGCGTGATTGGCGGTGAACGAGAGCTGCAGGGCGGGCGATTCGATATCCCAGTAGTAGCGCCATTCCTCGACGGTATGCGCGAGGTAGTGCACCTCGGCGTCCGCCGGTTCCTTGTTGAGGTTCTCGAGCAGGATGCGCGCCTTTTTCTTTTCGGCGTAGTCGGCGATGCGCTGCAGGCGCGCGCGCCCGGCCTGCATGCGCAGCGGCTTGTCGGAGGTGAAGTGATATCCGGCGTGCACCACTATCCATTCGGCGCCGAGCTTGGGACAGATGTCGACGTAGCTTTTCAGGTACGCGTCGACCGCCTCGCCGACGTAGGGCGAGTACTCCGCGACATTCACCGCCGACAGCGTGTGCAGCCCGAGGTGGATGCCGTGCTTTTCGCAGGCGGAACGGATGGCCGCTGCGCGCCTGTCGTCGAAGGCGGTGACGGCATTGGCGGCGGTATCGAGCTGGATGTCGATGTGGCGCACGCCATGCTCGGCAGCCCACGAAATGCCTTCTTCGAGGCGTATGCGGCGGCCGAGGTCGATGCCGATTCTGTCGCGCAGATTCATGCCGGACTGCCTTGGTAAGGGCGCGCTTGCATCAGCGGTCAGAGCAGGGGAATCCCGGCCGCGCGCACCACCTTGCCCCATTTCTCGGTTTCGGACTTGAGGTAGGCGCCAAGTTCGGCCGGGGTGCCGCCCAAAGCCTCCACGCCCTGGCCTTCGAGGCGTTGTCGGGTTTCGTTCTGTGACAGCACCTTGCGGGTAGCCTGGCTCACCTTGTCGATGGCTACGCGCGGCGTGCCCGCCGGCATGAACAGCGCGTACCAGGTGCTGTAGTCGTAACCGGGAATTCCCGTCTCGTTCAGGGTGGGGATGTCCGGTGCGGCGGCGGAGCGCTTGAGGCTGGTGACGCCCAGCGAGCGCAGCTTGCCGCTTTTTACATGCGGCAGCGCCGAGGCGAAGGTCGACACCATCATCTGCACCTGCCCGCCGATCAGATCGGAGAGCGCGGGGCCGGTGCCTTTATAGGGCACATGCAGCATGTCGATTTTGAAAATGTCCTTGATCATTTCACCAGCAAGATGAGTGCCGGAGCCGGCGCCGGCGGAAGCGAAGGTGATCTTGCCCGGCTGCTTGCGCGCAAGTTCGGCCAATTCCCTGATGGTTTTGGCGGCGACCGAGGGATGCACGACCACGATGTTGGGTTGCACCGCAACCATGGTCACCGGCGCAAGGTCCTTGATGGCATTGTAAGGCAGCTTCTTGTATAGCCAGGCGTTGAAGGCAAGGCTGATATTGCCGAGCAGCATGGTATAGCCGTCGGCCGGGGCCTTGGCCACGATGTCGGTACCCAGCGTGCTGCCGGCGCCGCCGCGATTGTCGACCACCACCGGCTGGCCCAGGGCCTCATGCAGTTGCTGGGCGACGATGCGCGCGATGATGTCGGTGCCGCCGCCGGGTGCGAATGGCACCACGAAGCGGATCGGCTTGTTGGGATAAGTCGACTGCGCGCCGGCAAAAGCGGGCAGAGCGAGTGCCAGTGCGGCCAAAAGGGTTTTGCAGAACGAGCGATACATCGGGGCTTTCCTCCTTCGTTTATGGGTTGTGGTGACGCCCGCAACCTGTTGAAACTGATGCTTCGCCCGGCTTGCGCTACGCCATGCCTATGGGTTCGGGCAGGGCGCTTGCCACATCATCCGGCCGGGCGCGGATCATGTCGGTGAGTTCTTTCTGCAGCTTGGCGTAATCCGGATTGCCGAACAGGTTGTCCATTTCATGCGGGTCGTTGCCCAGATGATACAGCTCGCCGGCGCCCGAACCGAGCTCCAGCGTGAGCTTGGCATTGCGCGTGCGCACGCAGCGCAGGTCGAGCGCGAGCCCGGTGCGCGAGGGATGCAGCCGCCATTCGTTGTAGGCGTAGTCGCGCGAGTCCGTGCCGTGCATGAGCTGGCGCAGGCTGCGGCCGTTCAGTTCGCGGCCGGCATCCACGCCGCAGAAATCGTAAAACGTGGCGGCGAGATCGGTGGTGGCCACCGGGTCGGCGACCACCTTGCCGCGCGGCACGCCCGGACCGCTGAAGATCAGGCCCACGCGCAACAGGCCTTCATACATCATCGGGCCTTTGAGGATCAGTCCATGATCGCCCAGCCAGTCGCCGTGATCGGTGGTGTAAACCACGATGGTGTTGTCGGCGACGCCGCAGTCTTCCAGTGCGATGAGCAGGCGCCCGACGTTGTGGTCGATGAGCGAGATCATGCCGTAGTAGTTGGCGATGAGATGGCGCAGCTGCTCGTCGCACTGCTCGGGCACGCGCGAGCCTTTCTCGCGGTGCGCCGCCATGTCGGGTCGCGTGAGCTGCGGCTTGCCTTCGAGGCTCGCCTTGTGCCACCACGGCCGGCGCTCGAGATCCTTGACGCGATGGGCCGGCAGGTCCACCTCGTCCGGATGGTGCATGCGGCTCCACGGATCGGGCGCGTCGAAGGGATGATGCGGGTCGGGGAAGGAAGCCCAGGCAAGGAAGGGGTGGTCGCGGTTGTTGCGGATGAACTCGATGGTCTGGTTGCCCACCCAGGTCGAGTTGTGCCAGGCCGGCGGCAGCGCCGAGTGCCAGGTCTGCGCCGCGCCGACATCCGGCGGCAGCTTCTTCAGGTACAGCTCGTTTTTCCAGTCGCCGAGACCATCCTTGTAATACCAGTTTTCGTATTGCTGTCCGCCGGGCGGCTTCTGCGGCAGGTTGCGGTTATGGCCTTCCACCACCAGTTCCACGTGCTCGAATCCCATGTAGGGGCCGCGCCACTCGGGCGGGTAGTCCTGCATGTTGAATTCGCACTCGGGCGTGCCGGTGGGCGCGAAGGTGTGCTTGGTCGAGAAATGCGCCTTGCCGATGAAGCCGGTGGCGTAGCCCGCTTTGGCAAACTGCCCGCCGAAGCCCGCTGCGCCCACCGCGGGGTCGAGGTCGATGCCGTTGTCCCATACCGCGTGCGTGAGCGGCAGCAGGCCGGTGAGGATGGAGGCGCGCGAAGGCTGGCACACGTTATTGGGCGTGATGCACGCGGCGAAACGCGTGCCGCTGCGCGCCATCTGGTCGAGGTGAGGTGTTTTCACCTTGCGGCCCTCGAAGCCGAAACAGTCGCCGCGCTGCTGGTCGGAGGTGATGAACAGGATATTGGGGCGTCGCGTCATTTGCTAAAGGAAAAATTCATTCAGAGCACGTATCAAAATGAAATTCTCCCTCGCCCCGCTTGCGGGGAGAGGGCTGGGTTGAGGGGTCCAGGGAAAGCCATTTCGTTACGCGCTCCTGGCCACAGAGGACACGGAGTTCACAGAGTAAAACCCGGTGTTTTTCCGTTCCTGCCCATTGCGGCCGGGTTTTCAGGCAGCCTTGGGCTGGGCTTTCTTCTGCGATGCGCCGCCGACGAGGTAATCCATCGCCGCCGCCACGCCGCCCTTCTGGTGCGGCACGCCGGCGAGCTCCAGGCCCATTTCCACGCCGGCGAGCGTGCCCATCAGGGTGAGGTCGTTGAAATCGCCGAGGTGGCCGATGCGGAACACCTTGTCGGCGATCTTGCCCAGGCCGCTGCCCAGCGACATGTCGAAGCGCTCCAGCACCACCTTGCGAAAGGCGACCTCGCTGTGGCCCTGCGGCATCAGCACCGCGGTGAGCGCGCTCGAATATTCCGCGGGGTTGAGGCAGAGGATTTCCAGGCCCCAGGCACGCACCGCGCGGCGCGTCGCTTCGGCGTGGCGGTCGTGGCGCCTGAACACGTTGTCCAGGCCTTCCTCCTCGACCAGCATTTTCAGCGCTTCGCGCAGGCCGTAGAGCAGGTTGGTCGCCGGCGTGTACGGGAAAAACCCGCTCTTGTTGGGTCCCAGCATTTCATCCCACGACCAGTAGGAGCGCGGCAGCTTCGCGGATTTCGAAGCGGCAAGGGCTTTATCCGACACCGCATTGAACGACAGCCCCGGCGGCAGCATCAGGCCTTTCTGCGAGCCGGCGACGGTGACGTCCACGCCCCACTCGTCGTGGCGGTAGTCGATGGAGGCGAGTGAGGAAATCGTGTCCACCATGAACAGCGCGGGGTGCCCGGCGCGGTCGATGGCCTTGCGCACTTCGCCGATGCGCGAGGTGGCGCCGGTCGAAGTCTCGTTGTGCACCACGCACACCGCCTTGATTTCGTGCTTTTTGTCATCCGCAAGGCGCGCCTCGATGGCTGCCGGATCGGCACCGTGGCGCCAGTCGCCGGCGATGAATTCGGGGACGATGCCCAGGCGTTTCGCCATGCCGTTCCACAATGTCGCGAAATGCCCGGTTTCGTACATCAGCACCTTGTCGCCGGGCGACAGCGTGTTGACCAGCGCGGCTTCCCACGCGCCGGTGCCGGAGGCCGGGAAAATGATCACCGTGCCTTTGGTCTTGAACACGTGCTTGAGGCCGGCCAGCACTTCCTGGCCCAGGCGCTGAAACTCGGGCCCGCGGTGGTCTATGGTCGGGCTGTCGATGGCGCGCAGCACGCGCTCGGGGACATTGGTAGGCCCGGGAATCTGCAGAAAATGACGGCCGGCGGTGTAAGCCATGCGGGTTCTCCAGTGGCAAAAGAGGCGGGAAGGACAAGAGGCATGGTAAACGCCCGCAGCCAGCTTATCAACCCATTTTTGTATTCAAATCAAGAGTTCCAGGGCGTCGGACGAGGTGTTTTTAATAAGTATTTGTTTTTATTGTATATTTTAACTTGCTCTTTGCGGGCGCCACGAGTAAACTGCATACAAAACAGGATTTGGATGCGCCCAACATGACCGAAACCGCCCCCGAAACCGCCCTTATCCCCGCTCTGCCCAACAACGTCACTTCGCTCACCGAGCGCCGGCTGCTGCACGAGGAAGTGATGGACCGCCTGCGCGACATGATCGTGCAGGGTGATTTGCCGCCCGGCGCCAAGCTCAACGAACGTGTGCTGTGCGAACGTCTGGGTATTTCGCGCACACCGCTGCGCGAAGCCTTGAAGTTTCTGGCATCCGAAGGCCTGGTCGAGCTGCTGCCCAACCGCGGCGCGCAGGTGGCGCCGCTCAAGGCCGACAAGGTCAAGGAAATTTTCGTGGTGCTGGGCTCGCTGGAGGCGCTCGCCGGCGAGCTGGTGTGCCGCAATGCGTCTGACGCCGACATCGCCGAAATCCGTTCGCTGCATTACCAGATGGTGGCGCACCATGCGCGCGGCGAACTGGCGCAGTATTTCCGCTACAACCAGCTCATTCACATCAAGATCGTCGAATGCGCCGGCAACGCCACCCTGACCCAGGTCTACCGCGGGCTGAACGCCCACGTGAAGCGCGCGCGCTACATGGCCAACCTGTCGAAAATGCGCTGGGACAAGGCGGTAGAGGAACACGAGGAAATGCTCGACGCGCTGGTCAGGCGCGATGCGCCGCGCCTGCAGACCATATTGCGCGACCACCTCGCCAACAAGCTGGTGCTGGTAATGGAAGCGCTCGCCGCGCAGGTGGGGTAACTAAAAGGCCAAAAGCAATTTAACAGGATTGACAGGATTTTTTCGGGTTCACGTCATTGCATTCGCAAGGTACTCGGAGCGGGCTTACAAGTGCCGGGCATAAAATGGGTGTGCCCGGTAAAGAAATTGTCGAGGCCATCCAGACCATCAGGCATCGATTCCAGTATAAGGACACGCCATTGATAAGGCCTCAACAGAAGACTTGCTCCGGTTGGTTTAATCTTGTGAATCCTGAAAATCCTGTCAATCCTGTGAAATCCAGCTGTTCAAATTCGAATAACCATGCCCACTACGCACAGCACCCCTGACCACAGCGCGCTGGCGCAGCGCCTGAAGCGCGAAGTGCGCGGCGAAGTGCTGTTCGACGCCGCGTCGCGCGGCCGCTATTCGACCGATGCCTCGATTTACCAGATCGAGCCGGTGGGCGTGGTGGTGCCCAAGACCGAGGAAGACGCGCTCGCCGCTTTCCACATCGCGCTCGACGCAGGCATCCCGGTGCTGCCGCGCGGCGGCGGCACTTCGCAATGCGGACAGACCGTGGGCGCGGCGCTGGTCATCGACAACAGCAAGTACCTCAACAACATTCTTGAGTTCGACCGGGACGCGCGCACCGTCGTCGTGCAGCCGGGAACGGTGCTCGACCAGCTCAATGCGTATCTCAAGCCGCATGGCCTGTGGTATCCGGTGGATGTTTCCACCAGCGCCCAGGCCACGCTGGGCGGCATGGCGGGCAACAACTCCTGCGGCTCGCGCTCCATCCAGTACGGCAACATGGTGCACAACGTGCGCGCCATCGACGCGGTGCTGGCCGATGGCGCCGAATACCGCTTTGGCGCGGTGCCCGCCGACCTGTCGCAGCTCGACGGTCCTCAGGGCTATGCCGGGCTCGTCAGGAAAATCCGCGCCATCGCCGCGCGCGAAGCCGAGGAAATCGAGCACCGCGTGCCCAGGCTGCTGCGCAAGGTCGCGGGCTACAACCTCGACATGCTGCTGGGCGAATCCTTCAACATGGCGCACCTGCTGGTGGGCTCGGAGGGCACGCTGGCGTTTTCGCGACGCCTGCACCTGAACCTTTCGCCGCTGCCCAGGCACAAGACGCTGGGCATTTGCCACTTCCCGACTTTCTATAAGGCGATGGAAGCACCCCAGCACATCGTCAAGTTGAAGCCCGCCGCGGTCGAACTGGTGGACCGCACCATGATAGAGCTGGCGCGCGGCAATCCGGCATTCCGCCCCATTGTCGACAAGTGCGTGAAGGGCGAGCCCGACGCCATCCTGCTGGTGGAATTTGCGGGCGAGGACCGCGACGAGCAGGTGCGCCGGCTGAAGGAACTGGTGGAGTTGATGGGCGACCGCGGCCTGCCCGGCAGCGTGGTCGAGGTGATCGACCCCGCGCTGCAGCGCGATTTCTGGGAAGTGCGCAAGGCGGGGCTCAACATCATGATGTCGATGAAGGGCGACGGCAAGCCGGTGTCCTTCATCGAGGACTGCGCGGTGCCGCTGGAGCATCTCGCCGAGTACACCGACCGCCTCACCCAGGTATTCCACAAGCACGGCACGAAAGGCACCTGGTACGCGCATGCCTCGGTGGGCTGCCTGCATGTGCGCCCCATCCTCGACATGCGCCGTGACGGCGCACAGAAAATGCGCGCCATCGCCGAAGAGGCGGCGGCGCTGGTGAAGCAGTACAAGGGCTCGTACTCGGGCGAGCACGGCGACGGCCTGGTGCGCTCGGAATGGATAGCGCCGTTCTACGGCCCCAGGCTGGTCGGCGCGTTCGAGGAGATCAAGGGCATTTTCGATCCGAAAGGGCTGCTCAATCCCGGCAAGATCGTGCGTCCCTCGAAGCAGGACGACCGCACGCTTTACCGCTACAAGCCGGAATACCGCACGATTCCGCTCAAGACCGTGCTCGACTGGGAAGAGTGGGGTGGCTTCGACAAGGCGGTCGAGATGTGCAACAACAACGGCCACTGCCGCAAGTTCGATGCCGGCACCATGTGCCCCTCGTACCGCGTCACGCGCGAGGAGCAGCACCTCACGCGCGGCCGCGCCAACACCCTGCGTCTTGCGCTCTCGGGGCAGCTCGGTTCCGATGCGCTGGGATCAGAAGAGGTGCGCGCCGCGCTCGAGCTGTGCGTGTCGTGCAAGGGCTGCAAGCGCGAATGCCCGACCGGCGTTGACATGGCGAAGATGAAGATCGAGTTTCTGCACCACTACCGCCAGCGCCACGGCCTGTCGCTGAAAGACCGCGCGATCGCCTACCTGCCGCGCTACGCGCCTATCGCCTCCCGCCTCGCGCCGCTCGTGAACACACTGCAAGGCGCGTTCAAAGGCCTGCTCGGCTTCGCGCCGCAGCGCTCGCTGCCGAAGTGGCGCAGCGACGCGTTCAGGGACACGGCCCCTCACCCCAGCCCTCTCCCCGCGGCGCGGGGAGAGGGGGCAGGACCAGGCGGGGAAAGAAACCATCCCCGCTCCCCCGAGTCGGGAGCGGACGCAAAAAGAAATGATCACCTCCCCCCCGATCCCGGAGCGGACGTGAAAAGAAACGACCCCCTCTCCCCCGATTCGGGGGAGAGGGCCAGGGAGAGGGGGCAATCCACAAACGAAGTCGTGCTCTGGATCGACACCTTCAACCGCTACTTCGAACCCGACAACGCGCGCGCCGCATTGAAGGTGCTGCAAGCCGCCGGCTACACCGTGCATCTGCCACAAGCCGCCGACGGCGCGCGCCCGCTGTGCTGCGGCCGCACTTTCCTTGCGAGCGGTCTGGTGGACGAAGCCAAGCGCGAGGCGCGGCGCATGATAGACACGCTCAAGCCGTACGTGGAGCACGGCGTGCCGGTGGTGGGGCTGGAGCCCTCGTGCCTGTTCGGCCTGCGCGACGAATTCGTCTCCATGCTGCCCGGCGGCGAAAGCGCGGAACTGGCGCTCAACGCCTTCCTGTTCGAGGAATTCATCGCGCGCGAACTCGACGCCGGCCGCTTCAGGCTGGATCTCAAGCCGCTGCCGCAGACCAAAGCCCTGCTGCACGGCCACTGCCACCAGAAAGCCTTCGCTGCCATGCCCGCGGTCGAGCGCGCGCTCAAGCTGGTGCCCGGACTGCAGGTCGCAACCATAGAATCGAGCTGCTGCGGCATGGCCGGCAGCTTCGGCTACGAGGCCGCGCACTACGAGGTGTCGATGAAAATGGCCGAAGCCGCGCTGCTGCCCGGGGTGCGCAAGGCCGACGCCGATGCACTCATCGTCGCCGACGGCACCAGCTGCCGCCACCAGATCCACGACGGCGCGCAGCGCGAAGCCGTGCACGTGGCGCGGGTGCTGGAGCGGGCGCTCGTCTGAATCCCGCGAGCAATGCTTCAGGGTGAAGTTGAGGTAAGATACTGAATAACTTCAGATCAGGCCCTTCGCGATGAACGAGATTATTTTTCTGGTGGAACAGGCCCCGGAAGGCGGCCTTACGGCGCGCGCACTGGATGTCTCGATCTTTACCCAGGCCGAAAGTGCCGAGGAATTGCATCAACGCGTCAGAGATGCGGTGCGCTGCCACTTTGACGGAGGCGATGCGCCCAGGATGATTCGTTTGCATTTCGTGCGGGATGAAGTCATAGCGGCATGAAGTTGCCGCGCGACCTCCGGTGCCGATCTCGTCAAGGCGCTGGCGCGGGTCGGATATCGTGTCACACGACAAACCGGAAGTCCATCAGGCTGAGCGCCGACGTGCCCTCAGTGCATCACGTCACCGTTCCATCGCATGACCCCTTGAAAATTGGCACGCTGGCCGGGATTTTGTCAGACGTCGCAAATCATTTGAAGATCAGCCGCGATGATCTGCAGCAGCGGCTCTTCGGATGACTTTCCTGTCAGCGCAAACAGCTGGCGTCGTCAGCGCGTAGCAAGGTCGTAGGCCCGCGCCAGGCGGGCATCCAGCGTGATCAGGGGTGCGCGTCGGGCGAGGGCGCGCTGGCAGATAGGTAGGGTGGGCAAAGCGAAGCGTGCCCACGCAAACACCAGGCAGCTTCGAAAAGGAAAAACAAAGTAATGAAAGCCGTCTATTTCATGCAGAACGGAGGCCCCGAAGTTCTGCAATACGGCGAGCAACCCGATCCCGTCGCCGGCGACGGCCAGGTCGTGGTCGACATACACGCCGCCAGCGTCAACGGCGCCGACTGGAAAGTCCGCTCCGGCTACCACGGGCCCACCCAAAAATTCCCGCACATCCCCGGCCGGGATTTCTCAGGCGTGGTCAGCGCCGTCGGACGCAGCGTGACGGATTTCAAGATGGGCGATGAAGTCTTCGGCGTGGCGGAGACCAGTGACGAAGGCTGCTATGCCGAGAAGGTCGCGATCAACGCCGCCATCGTCACCAAAAAGCCCGCGCAGTTAAGCCACATCGAAGCGGCCGCGCTGGGGCTGGTCGGGCTCACCGCCATTGTCTCGATCGAAAACGCGCTACAGGTCAAGGCCGGCCAGACCGTGCTGGTGCAGGGCGGGGCGGGCGGTGTGGCGAGCTTCGGGATGCAGCTGGCCAAACACCTCGGCGCGCGGGTGATCACCACCTGCAGCGCGGCCAACATCGACTATGTGAAAAGCCTTGGCGCCGACCAGGTCATCGATTACAACAAAGAGGATTTCACAAAGGTGCTGAAAGACTGCGATGCCGTGTTCGACACCGTGGGCGGCGAAGTCGCGAAAATGGCCTTCAAGGTACTCAAGCGTGGCGGCCGCGCCGCTTTCATCAACGGCCCGGCACCGACACCGCCCTATGAGGACATGGCCTCGCTCAAGCCCGACGCCAGCCGCAAGCGCGCCCACCTCGACCGCATCGTGCAGCTGGTGACCTCAGGCGCGGTGAAGCTGCCGCAGATCACCACTTATGCGCTGACAGATGCGCAGGCGGCGCACCGGGTGAGTGAGGGGAGGCATTTGCGGGGGAAGTTGGTGTTTAAGGTGCGGTAGTTTGCGGGACTTGGATTGTTTTGAAGGTTTGATAAATTAGCAAATAAAACAAATAGTTATTTGATCTCGCATTGTGCACATAACGCTGCTTGATTTGTGCTTATTTGGCGGTCAAATTAAGAAGTCATTTTTCTGAAGGACTTAGCTAAGCGGCTACAATTCGAAGAGAAATGGGCGGGGGACAAAATTGCTGAAAGCGTCAAAAAAAAGAGAATCAGTTGAGAAGGTAGACGTTCCGCCATTTCTGAAATGGGCTGGTGGCAAACGCTGGTTTGTGCAGATGTATGCACAACTTTTACCCAAGAAATTTAACCGATACATTGAGCCTTTTTTGGGCGGTGCATCGGTTTTTTTTCACTTGCAACCTAAGTCCGCAATCCTCGGAGATATAAACCCTGATCTGATCGCTGCATACATTGCAGTTAAGGAGCGTCCAGAAAGCGTTATTGAGAGCCTTCGTTATCGACAGGATGCTCACAACGATAATCCTGATGGTTATTACTACAGGGTTAGAGACAGAGCGCCCTCTGATAGATTTCAACGTGGTTCCAGAATGATTTATCTCAATCGAACTTGCTTTAATGGGATTTATCGAGTTAACCAGGCTGGCTTTTTTAATGTGCCGCGTGGATCAAAAGAAGAGGTCATTTTAAGTTCAGACGATTTTCGCGGTATCTCTCAGCTTCTGAAAGGCGCATCTATCCGTGTATCCGATTTCGAGCCACTGATAGATGCTGCGGAAAGTGGTGACCTGATTTTTGCTGATCCTCCGTATACCGTAAGACATAATTTGAACGGTTTTATCAAGTACAACGAAAAGCTATTTTCGTGGGATGACCAAGAGCGTTTAGCCAAAGCTTTAATTCGCGCCAAGCGACGGGGTGCAAAGATTGTGTGTACCAATGCCGACCACGTGTCAGTGCACGAGCTTTACGATGGGAGCGGATTCCATCTTCAGACTGTATCTCGATACTCTTCAATATCAGCGGCAAGTGATAGCAGAAAGCAATTCGAAGAACTCGTCATCCTTTCTCATCCAAACGCAGGGGAATAGCTGCCATGGCAACGCTTTCCGGACTTATTAATACCGGTGCTACCTCAGGAAATCCTATCGAAGCACTAAGGACATTTTTGGAAAGCGAAGCCAGAATGGAAGCGGCCAGGCAAGTCGACAAAATGCGATTTGTCGGCTATGTGCTCGAGTTGGGTTTCGAAAAAGCCAAAATTATTACCAGCGATCCCTACAAGCTGGCAGTTGGCGGTATTCCGCGCGGGTCTTTCCTGATCATGACGCCTACGAACGCAGGTAGCGCACCACCTCACTTTACTTTGCTACGGGTAACGGGTGTTTCTCCAACGCCATTGAGCAATCAAGTGCAGCAGACATATTTCGAGCTACACAAGAAAGCTATGCCGGAGTTGGATGTGTGGACTCAAAGTGAGTTGCAATGGGGGGCGTTGGATTGCGATGTCCTGGGTATGTTCTACGCGGACCCGACCGATATGCAGCGACTGGCATTTTCTGGTGACGTAAATAACGTTGTCAGTGCCCATCGCTACAAGGTTTTCGCGCCAGACGACGCGTTGTTGCGGCTCATCGTCAATGAGACTGTTAAGCCTGAATTACGATTCGAGATTGGAACATTGCGTACTATGGAATGCGGCCTGTTTAGTGCAGGAGGTGCAAGCAGGATCCCGGTAAATATTTCGATGTCAGATTTCAAGGGTTGCCGTTCTGCGATGTTCGGCAAGACCCGTCTTGGAAAATCTAACGTTGTGAAGCTGATTGCACAGGGCATGCTTGAGGCCACTAAGGACAATAACAGCGTAGGCCAGTTGATATTTGATATCAATGGCGAGTATGCGAATGACAATCCGCAAGACGGAAATAAATCGATTCGCTCTGCGCACGCCGACCGATGCCAGGTTTACGCGTTGACTGCGCGAGCGGGAACCCCGTCAAAACCGATGCGGCTAAATTTTTACGAGCAGCCGGAGTCATGCATCGAAATTATCAAATCGATGCTTGAACAAGACAGCAAAACTTCCAATTACGTAAGAAGCTTCGCTAATGTGAAGCTCCCATCGATTGAATCGATTGCTACACTTCCACCTGACGAGAAGACGCGGCCAATAAGAAAAGTTCAGATGTACTGGGCAATCTTAAAAAAAGCGGGGTTTCCTGCGGACGAGGCGCGGCTAAAGGCGAAAGGACTAACGTCGCGAAATGCCAAGAACTTCGATCCGCACTTCAATGGCAAACTTCGCTCCGCCGCCTATGGATTTGTAGGGCGGCCGGTGCCGCAAGAGCCGAGTACATTGGGTGAATTGGTTACTGAGCTCGAAGTAATGGCGCAATTTAAACGCGATGATTCAAATAATGCGGCATTAATGAGCGACAGCAAACCGATGTTTGATGCAGATGACGCGGCGATGCTTGAATTTCTGAATCCCGCAAGTGGTTCGGGGCCTACGATCCTTCGTGGTTACTTGGAATATCACGCTCCGGATGCGGGGGATTTTATCGCTGACATTCTCAAGCTTCTTGATGAAGGACGGACGGTAATTCTCGATCTGGGAAATGCGACGGATCAAATCCGGCGATATTTTTCAGACATGCTTTCAAGGCATGTGTTTAGCCATCAAGAGACAAAATTCGTAAACAATAAACTTGGCAAGAGTTTCGTGCAGCTTTATTTCGAAGAGGCGCACAATCTTTTCCCTCCCGATACGAAAGACCTGACTGGCGTATATGCGCGTTTCGCGAAGGAGGGGGCCAAGTTTCACATTGGAATGGTGTATTCAACACAGTCCCCTTCAACTATCAATCGAGAATTGCTTGCGCAGACTGAGAACTTTTTCGTTGGGCACTTATCAAGTCAAGACGAAACCAAGGCGCTTTCGCGAGTGCAGGTCGCATTTTCCGGTATCGAAGACGACATACTCCGCGCGAAGACGCCCGGTTATATGCGAATGCTGACTATGTCACACCGATTTGTGATTCCGTTACAAGCGCATAAATTCGAGGCCGCGATTTCTAAATAACGCGAGGGGCAACCATGCCGTACGCAGAAGGCAATCGACTTCCGGGAGAGGCTGCTTCGAAGCTCGGGCATCTCGCAATTGTTAAAAGTGAGTGGGTAAAAGCGCTTGTTAGCGATTTTGAAAGCGACAAACAGCGAGACGCAGACCCGGCTAGTACGGCTTGGCAACAATTCAATCCTGAAGGGGTAACTCCACTGCGGAATGTCTGGGCAGTGGATGGTTCATTTGTTTCGATTACTTCCGAGGGTAAACCGCCAAGGGAAGTCTCGTTCGTTAAGACGGCTTTACTCACCGTAGATAGGGCGCGGCTAGACGCAATCGATAAGGAAAACCCGCACCCATTGCTCTTGCAAGATGTACTTACAGGTAGTGCGATATTTCACGCAACCGTATTCCCACTCAAGAACGTCCGAACCTCATTAGGCAACAACTACGATGCAATTCGGCATATCGTCCGCGATTCGGTGCGCGTCGATGAGAATGGTGCGTTTTATGAAACGCTCAAGTGGATTGCCTACCGAAAGTGGCAAAAGGAAATCAAATCCACCAGTCCGGCATTTTCCTGCCCGCATTGTCATCATGAAATCATTGCAGGGCTGCCGTTCGATTCTGACGAAGGGGACTGCCCGGATTGCGGCGATCAGGTATTTCTTACGGACATGCTTGGTTTCCACCTGGATATGGACGAGGAAAGTGCTCCGGATTCTGTAGTGTCAGCCTACATGCTGATAATGGAACACTTGATGTTGTTTACTGCGATTAGGCTGCTCTGGGGGCACACTGATAAATCGCTTGTTACGGATACGCTTTTCATTAAGGATGGTCCGCTAACTTTACGCAGTCAGTACTCAAAGATCGTTCCGAATATTCGTGTCTTTCTCGAGCAAGCGAAAAAGCAAAATCGACCGATCCACGTCATTGGCCAGGAGAAGTCCGGCGCATTCGTTGATCATCTCGCCTCAATAGCGCGATTTCCTCCTCCTCATGCGCGCGGCGAGTTACTTTCATACGCGCCGTTATCGCACGATTACGTTCGGAAAGAAGTGCATCGTTCACCTGATCTCGCGAATCCATATGGCTTGCGAACCAACTGGGGCGAGAAGGTCTACGTAAAGATGGACCCTGCGACCTATATGGTTTTAAGCGTGCCGACCGGAATGTATGTGGGGGAGTCGAATTTCCCATCTGCGGAAGATTTGATTGGGTTGCCGCGAATTCTGGCCACACTCCCGAGCTTGGTAAGCCACAAGTTCGAAGGGGCTCTCTTTCCGGTCGAGCTCGCAAACGGTATTGCTTCGATGTCGAGTTATCCGTCTGCTTCAATCTTAAAGCGATTCATCGACCATCAGGCAACGTAAGTCTTAGCTGAAACCTAGCTTGCCTTGGTTTTCGTGCCCGTAGTCAACGGCATTTGCCGATCGATAAAGGTCAATGGCGGTTTGCTTGGCGATCTTCACTGCGTCGCGAACGTCTTCGATTTTCATGTCGAGGACTTTCATTTTGCCATCGACCTCGGCCAACGCTTCGATGCGATGGAAGGCGTCGCCATACGCTCCGGCGAAATTCGCCAATGCCTTAAGCTTCATTAAGGCATCTTCGAGATGGTGTCCGTGTGGGTCCAGAATGGACGCAACAATCTTGCCGCGGACTTCGTGAAAGAATATGAAGTCAGGGTGCATAGATCGCCAGTTACCGGTTTCGTCGCGGTAGGCGATGCCGAGCGAGTCGACCGCAGCCCGCGAGGGGTTCCGATACCAGCCACGCACGTTTGGTCGCGCCAACTCAGTGCGAACGATGTCGCGCTCCCAAATGTTGAGGGTAGTCAGCGGAAAATGACCTTCCGGGTCGGACATCAGGTGCAGCGGGGCCACGGATGCGGCCGCCATGCGGCCTTCTTCGTCCGCAACGGAGAACCCCTCAATACGTGTCCGTGGTGCGCGTAATGCACCCCTCTGAGGGCTGGTCGCCATGGCGCGGATGTCTTCGTATTCCTGCTGGCGGACGTCGGGCAACGCCTTAATTGCGACGCGGTAATCGGCAAACAGGCGGTCAGTCAACTCTAGGGCTTCGATATCGACCTTGTGCCGTACTTCTTGGACGGCGGCCAGCGCCGTCGCGTGCACGTAAGCTTCGCGTAGTCGTTCGTCGGAATCGTCGTCATCCGGGCCGGCGAGGTAATTCACATACGACTGCGCGATGTCGGCGCCAAAGGCTTTCCTGGCGGCCTCGAAGTTGCTGCGTATTGCACGGTCGTCAGCGACTTCGACAAATTGGGCATAAGTTAACCCCTGCGCGCCGTAGTGTCCCTCGATTTCTTGGATCGCCACTTCCCTGACTGACCGGGCTGCCGAGGCAAGTTTTTCCGAATAGCGGGTGCCGTAAGCATCCAAAATACAGTGCAGTTCCTTTATTACGCTGCTGACCGCACCTGCGCAAATCCCGTCGGCAGCGAGAGCTTGTGCCAACGCAACCAGCCGCTTCACCGGCCGGGCGCCGCGTTGCGGCAACGTCTGGGTTGGTAAGGTTGCCCACAAGTCCCAGACGGCGGGCGATACGTTTGGGTTCGGCAGGAGCTCCTTGCCGTCGATTACTGTTTTTTTCTCACCGCCGGGCATGTATTCAAGATCGCCGGTGAGGAAACGAACAACCTTCACCGCGGTCGTGCGGTCAAAGAACGGCAGGATGCAATCGACGGCATTGAGTCGCTCGTCGCCGGGAATGCGGCGGGCGAGCGGATTGCGGACCATGCGTCCGAGTAATTGGGTAATGTGCGTATGATCCCTGGCCGGTCGGAATGACACGAGTACTTCCGCGCGGGGGCAATCCCATCCTGTCGAGATCGCGTCCTTTGCAATAAGGACGCGTACGTGGTTTTCGTCTTGTACGCGCTGAGGTTCGATCCATTCGACTTCCCATGCGCCGAACTTCTGAACTGCGTGATCGCCCAGAACATGCCGCACCGACGACGCGCTCAGTTCCGGATATTCGGCGAAGATCGTGTCGAGTGCGATCCCCACATCGTCTGGGTTGGGGGTGTTAGGCGTTTGCAAGACAAGTAGCGGCTGCACGGTTTCAGGCAGCGCTTGGGATCGGGAGTATTCGGCCCATCGAGCCGTAGAGTCCTTGAGCTTGCGAGCTGCGCTGCGTACGAGGACTGAGTCGAAGTTGCCGGCCTGCTCCGGGATGTCGAGAACAAGCGTGTCTTTGACCAGCCCCGATTCCTGGACGCGAATCGGGTCCACGAAAACAGTTGGCAAGGGGCGCCGGTTTTTGGTCGCTTCCGCTTCTCGCATCGCGGTCTCAAAATGCGCGATGGTGGCTGAAATGCCCCAAACGATCGGAATGGGTGGACGCGCCTTCGTGCCATTGACCAGCCTACGGACGATCGTCTGCTTGTCAGTCGTGGTCCTGGTGTTGAAGCCTCTGTGGGCTTCATCGAGCACTAGGTAGAGAGTCAGTTCCTCAGTAGCGATTGTGTTGGCGAGCGTTTCCCATATCGTCCAACCCTGCATGTCGGGCGCTGAGGCGAAAAGGCCGGGGGTCTGTTGTTGCGCGTCGGCTGATGCCTCGATGTGGCCACGTGTCAGTAGTGAACTTTTGGTGAGTTTCTGGGTATTTAAAAAGTAGACCTTGCCGGGGTCGAGACGAGGTTTGGCGAACGGCGGTTCAATATGCATTAGATTCGAGTAGGTGAACTTTTCAGACGCTTGCCGCAGTCGGTTGAACGTCTGCTTGTTCAGGCTCGGATCGTCGGAAAACCACAGCACTACTGCGCCCGGGTCGGGTTCAAAGTCGAACGCGTCGTTACCCCAGAATAATGCTTCGATCGCGGCCGCGGCCATGACCGTCTTTCCCGCTCCCGTGGTGGCGGTCAAGGAAAAGGACGAAATCTCGCGTTTGTCCGGGTTCTTGAAGTTCTCTCGGGCACGCTTTAAGTTGGCGAGGACGTCGTCAACGGCTTGTTCCTGATAGTCCTTTAGGGTGAATTTCAAAGCGAACCCCGCCCCGACTCGATCTCGAAATTACGCAGGTAAGCTTCGTAGAGGCGCACCGGTTCGATGTGATCGGGCAGTGCCTGTGCGACCGACTCGAAAAGACGCTCCTCGTCGGTGACGATAAACGCGATCGCGACGGCTTCGTTTGCAACAATAGCTTTGAGGAAGTCTTGGGTGCAATCCAAGTTGGCGAGCACACCGTAGGCATCAGCAACATCCCATCCTTTTGAGATGTCTTCGATACGCCGGCCTCGGGAACCAGCTCGCATCCAAAGAAGAGGGGCGATCCTGGCGAATTCGCGATTGCTAGATACGCGCAGTGGAGCCTCGTAGGTGAGGGTGAAGAACTCGGCATTCTCTTCAAAACCGTCGGACATCGAGAACTCATCGACAAACTTATAGTTTCCCTTGATGGGCTGCCCGTCTGGCGTTTTTCCGGTGATGACCGACTCGATTCGTGGCTTGGCGATATACTCGCAGATACCCCAACGTTCCCAGTCCCGATCACCTGGGCGAAGCCCTTGCTCACGGAGTGATTTCCGTTCCTCAGCAGCGATTTCATTGTTGGTGACCATGATTGTTTGGCGTCGCCCCCCATCTTGTTTGTTGAGGCGCATGACTGCATGTGCGGTGGTTCCCGAGCCGCAGAAGAAGTCAACAATGACGGCGGCGGGCTTGCTGGACACGAAGAACCGAAGCGTATCTTCCACCGCGTACAGGGATTTCGGGAACGGAAATCCTCGCTGAGGCAGAATCGCTCGCAGTAGTGTTGATCCATATTCGCTCGCGCTGTGGCTTTGCTTATTCCACATAGTCTTTGGATTAGTAGTGACATCTATGTCATCTGCAAATTCCAAGATGGCTACCCCATCAGCATCCCTTCCGACTACGGCTACCACACCCGCAGCTATTTGGGATTGAAGATTCTCAGTGACATAACTGAACGAGACCCTTTCCGATCCTGTGAATTTTCCGATCGATGCAAATCCCAAATCGAATAGCTCGCGTAACCGCTGGCTACCTACCTGCCAACGTCCCTCAGACCCATCTTTGCGAATCGGCCACACCGCAATAGTCCCGGTGGGGGGGCGCACCGCGGTGCGTGGTGCTGTGGGGGGTAAAAGTGCTTCGCCAACACTGTGAAGACTTCCATCCTGCGCATTGAGGAATATCGGGTAGAACTGATGCTTTCGATCAGTGCGTCGAGCATCCGTGCCGCTGCGGAGTAGGTTTCCCCAACGCACATCCTTCTTGCCAGCGCTTCCAACATCGTCCGCCTGGTCTTCGTTGGCAACATTGCGCTTTCCCGTAAGAATCATGGGATCAGTGCCCTTGGATACGGCAGCCCGCCCGATGTACACCACGAACAGGTACTCGTCAACCCGATAGAACTCCTGACCTCTAGCGACGCCCTTCGGATTTGTGAGAGCAGTGACCATTTGTATTCTGCACTCAGGAAACGCTTGCTCGAGCAGCAACCCAAGCCGCAAATACTCCTTTTCGTCGATCGTAACGATGAGTGCCGAATCGTCTGGGTTTAGCAGCTCCTTCGCGAGCAACAATCGTCGCTCCATAAACGCGAGCCATTTCGAGTGACGGTATAGATCGTCAGAGTTGACATAGTCGTTGTTGTACTTCCAATCATTATCGCGAGTGTTATACGGTGGGTCGATGTAGATGCAATCGACTTTCCCGCGATGAGTGAAGAGCAGAGTCTCGAGCGCGTGGAAGTTCTCGGCGTTTATGACGGTGTGGAACGGCTTATTACCCCCACGCTCGACTTTGCCCGAAGAGATGAGCCCAGGGTAGATCGGATCGCGGAACTCGGCCACGACCACGAGATCGTCCAAGGATGCGGTTCTGGTTTCGTGTTGCGCGTAGTGCGGATCGACACTCGGTTGGACTGCATCCTCGACTTGTGCATCAACAGACTCTAACTTCGCAACGCGCGCTGTGCGGTCGATACCAATGACTTGCCAGAGCTTTTCGTCTGACTTCTTGGGCATCTGGCCGCGCGGCGGGAGGATGCGCACCTTATCGCCTTTTCGAACTTTGCGCCCGGGCAGTTCGACGGCTTCCGGGACGTGTCGCTCGAAGTTCAGTCCGAATGCGCGCCGGTCCGAGAGGGCAGACACCTCGCGCTCGAGGTCGCGGGCGAGGGCGGGTTCTTTCGTTCGAAGTTCCTGCAGTAGCTCAGATAGTCGAGACATAGGGAAATTGTATTACAACGCCTCGTTTTGGGTGACAATGCTTTCCCATGACAATCGCGTACACATCCGCTCAAGCTGACGCCATTGCGAGCGTAGGCCGGTCGCTGCAGATCATTGCTTGTGCCGGGTCTGGCAAGACGCAGGTGATCTCGCAACGAATTGCTGCGATTCTGGCGCAGCCCGGCGTTAAGCCGCATAACGTCGTCGCTTTCACATTCACCGAAAAGGCTGCTGCCGAGCTGAAGGAGCGCGTTCTGTCGCTTGTGAAGCGGGAGCTCGGCGATGTCACCGGCTTGGCCGAAATGTATATCGGGACGATGCATGGCTACTGCCTTAATCTGCTGCAACGGCTCGTGCCGGAGAAATTCAAGTTTTCCGTGCTGACCGATATTACGGCCCAGCTGTTTGTGGATCGGTACAGCAAGATGTCCGGGTTGACCAGTTGCCCTACAACTGCCAAGCAAGGCGTGCTGCGGCGGTACGTCGACTCCAAGCTTTATCTGCAAGCGGTGAGCGTGCTGCGCGAAGATAAGGTCGCCTTCGGTCATGTGCCGGGTGGTGTGATCGAGTCGTTCGAGAAGTATATGTCGCTCCTTCACCAACACTCGTTGTTCGACTACACGCAGATTATCCGCAGTGCCGTCGACTACCTCGAAGGAGACCGGTTTGAGGACGACGACTTTGCGCGCGTTCAGGATCATATTCGAGATGACATTCGCTACGTGGTAGTAGACGAGTATCAGGACGTTAATCCGCTGCAAGAGCGACTCGTTCGCAGCATGGTCCAATTCGGAGCCAACCTCTGCGTGGTAGGGGACGACGATCAGACCATTTATCAATGGCGCGGAAGTCAGGTGTCAAACATCCTGACATTCGCGACGCGGAACGCCGGCGTATTGCAGGTCACTCTTGATCACAATTTCCGGTCAAGTCAGGGCGTCGTCGAGCTTGGGCGCTCAATCGCGGAGCGTATTCCACCTAACGAGCGACTGCCGAAGACGATGATCGCTGCGGGCCATCAGACTTGGACCCGCGGCGACTTGCTCGCACTCACGTTCGACAACCCGGAAGCCGAGGCGGCATGGATCGTCGACCGCATCGAACATCTTCGTGGCACGCCGTTTCGAGACGATGCCGATTCGGAGCCGAGAGGGCTCTCGTGGTCGGATTGCGCGGTGCTGTTAAGGTCGGTTGCGAAGGATTCCGAGCCCGTTGTTGCCGAATTGCGCCGGCGGGGTATCCCTTTCATAGTGAAGGGGCTGAACCGGCTCTTTGAGAGTCCTGAAATTCAGGCGGTTGTGGGCATGTTTCGATTCATGGTCGGGGAGGTTGACGCCGAGCAACTGAGGGCGCTCTGGGACGCGGCCACGCTGATTCCGACAGATGCGGACTGGAATGCGGCACTGCGTGTATTGGAGAACGGGCGCGACTTCGCTGCGCAAAAGCGACACTCGGTTTATAACATTCAGCGCCTCTACCTGGACTTCCTCGAGGCGCTCAACATGCGGGAAGACAACCTGCCTGGCGACGCTACGCGTGGCGAACTTGTCTTCTACCAGCTCGGAAAATTCAGCCAGGTGATTTCGGACTATGAGCAGGTTCACTTCACCACTGAGCCAAAGTCGAAATACGAAGGATTCGCCAAATGGCTCGAGCATCAAGCGCCCGGCTACTATGCTGACGTGGATGCAGACTTTGGGTACGCCACACCTGACGCCGTGACTATCGCAACAGTCCATCAGTCCAAGGGACTACAGTGGCCGGCAGTATTTTTGCCTGCGCTGCGGAAGAACCGTTTCCCATCGCGAGTCATGGGTGGCGTTACGCTGCGGCACATCATCCCGGATGAGGCGATTGATGACCCGGCCCGATACCGTGGCACGGTGCAAGACGAGACTCGATTGTTGTATGTCGCCGTGACTCGAGCACAAAAGTATTTGTATGCGACCTTCGCGCCTGTCGCGGCCAACCAGCAGCAACGTACTCGTTCCCCCTTCTTTGACCATATTGCCGCACAGCAGTGGGTGTCGACGACATCTTCGCCGATAAATGGCGATCGGCTGACGCCTAACCCCTTGCACGAAACGCCTCAAGTTACGTTGTCATTCTCCGAGCTCAAGTACCTTTTTGGGTGCGGCTACCAGTTCAAGTTGCGGTTTCTTTACGGGTTCAACGCTCCGATTCACGAGGCCCTTGGCTACGGTAAGGGATTGCACGACGCTTTGTCTGAAATTCACAAACGGGCACTCGAAGGTGACATCGTTACCAAGGCGTCGGCGTCGGCACTCATCGACCGGCATTTGAATGCGCCGTTCGCCTATCCTTCGCTGCGCGAGCAATTACGGAACGCCGGAATAAAAGCGATCGAACGATACTTCGATTCGCACGGCAAGGAAATCGCCAACACGGAGTTTTCAGAACAGCAGATACAGGTTCACATTGCGCCGGGCATCACCGTCGATGGCCGCATTGACCTTATTCGTCGCCTAGATACCGGTGAGGTGGCAATCGTCGATTTCAAGTCCACTGACCGCGCCCAAGCTGAGGATGTTACTCGCGACCAGCTCCACGTTTATGCGCTCGGGTACAAGGAGCTCACTGGGAAATCCGCCGATTTGATCGAAGTCCTGAATCTCGACGAGAAGGGCAAGACCACTCGTGAGCCGGTAGACGATCCGCTGCTCAATTCCGTTCGGGACAAGATCCGTGGAGCAGGCGAAGCATTGCGCGCGAACAAGCTTACGCGGCTTCCAAAGTGGGAGGAGTGCGTGTGCGGATCCTGCGACCTCGTCGGGCTATGCCGGAAGCGGCCCAAGCACTAACTTTTGCAACTCAAGGTGTAGAATCTAACTGCTGGAGCCGATTCGCGACCCATTTCAAATGCCGCTATGTGTCAGCGCCAACCTTTTGCAGAAGTCTTGGGTGCCCATGCTTGCGCGCTATACGCGGCAGTCATAAAAGTATCGCGAAAAGTTAAACGCTTGTTCATATTCTGAGAATCTGGCCGGAGGCGGAGCTGTTTTAGCTGTTGGCGAATTTCGCATGAGCACATTTGCGGCAATTGATTTTGAAACCGCTAGCTATTCGAGAGATAGCGCTTGCTCTATTGGTATCGTAGTCGTGTCGAACGGCAAGATTACGGCTAAAGAGCAGTACTTCATCCGTCCACCTTCACCAGAATTCGTCTTTACGTATATACATGGCTTAACTTGGGATCATGTAAAAGACGCACCTCGATTCAAGAAGCTGTGGCCTCAGGTATCAGGCATTCTGAAGGGGGTAGATTTCCTCGCTGCTCATAACGCCAGTTTCGATCGTAGTGTCCTTGGAGCATGCTGCGAAACCGTTGGATTGACCCCGCCATCGTTGCCATTTGTGTGCACCATGAATCTGGCTCGTTCCAAGTGGAGCATATATCCGACGAAGCTGCCGGACGTATGTCGGAAGCTAAAAATCTCATTACAGCACCACCAAGCGTTGTCGGATGCAGAAGCTTGTGCTCGAATCGTAATTGCCGCAGAGAAGGAAGGTTGGGTATTCTCGAGCTGAGTAATACATCAATAAATATCGCCGAGTTTCGTTTTGGCAAGCCGTGGAAGCCGGCGGTTGAGAAGGGGATTGTTTCCAGCCTGATGGGGTTTTTGGGGCGGTAGTCGGGAAAGAGTCGTGGGCAGATGGAATCGTTCCGCGTGGGCACGCTGCGCTTTGCCCACCCTACGGGACTGATTTTTTATCATTCAGTGCGCGCGAAGGAGCTGAACCGGATCTGTCCCGCCGCTCCCAGGCAATTCCGTATAACATTACGCCACTTTCCCCGTAAATCCCGCAGAAGAAAGGCAAAACCATGCGTATGCAATTCCCTGTTCTCGCCTGCGCCGCCGCGCTGATGGTACAACCGGCTGTGGCACAGACCTATCCTACGAAGCCGATCCGGATCCTGATTGCGCAGGCGCCGGGCAGCGCAACCGATAATGTGAGCCGGATACTGAGCGGCAAGCTCGGCGAGCAGCTGGGTCAGCAGTTCGTGATCGAGGCGCGGCCGGGCGCCGGTGGCGCGATCGGCACGGAAGCGGCGGCGCGTGCGCCGGCCGACGGCTATACGCTGTTCATGGCCAACAACTCCACCCACGGCTCGAATCCCGCGGTGTACCGCAAGCTGCCGTACGACGCGATCAAGGATTTCGCGCCGATCATTTTTATCGCCTCGACGCCGTACGTGCTGACGGTGCACCCGTCGCTGCCGGTGAAGAGCGTGAAGGAGCTGATCGCGTTCGCGAAGAAACGGCCCGGTGAGCTCAATTATGGATCCGCGGGAAACGGCAGCACCCACCACCTGAGTGGCGAGCTGCTGAACACCATGGCCGGTATCAAGCTGGTGCATGTGCCGTACAAGGGCACCACGCCCGCGCTGACCGGTCTGCTGAGCGGCGAAGTGTCGGTCATGTTCTTTACCGTGGTCGGCATCCAGCCGCATGCCAAGACGGGCAAGGCGCGCGCGCTGGCGGTGACCACGCCGATTCGCGCCAGCCTGATGCCCGAGCTGCCGACGATGGCCGAGGCTGGCCTCAAGGGTTTTGAGGTTACTTCGTGGTTCGGCCTGCTCGCGCCGGCGGGCACGCCCGCTACCATCGTGAGCCGACTCAATGCCGAGACGGCGAAAGCCATGGCGCTGCCCGAGGTGACGGGCGCATTGAGAAAGCTGGGTTTCGATGCGATGGGGGGCACACCCGAACAGTTCGCCGGTCACATCAGGAGCGAGGTCGAGAGATTCACCAAGCTGGTCAAGGCGACCGGCATAACGGTGGATTGAACGGCGGGGCCCGGAAGGGCGGTGCCGGTGGCGGGCGGGTTTCTCAAGCCGCGGGTGGTCATGCCCAGCAGTGCGCCGGGGTTGCTGGTTGCCGGCGCAAGGCCGGCATGACATTCAACTCGTAGCCACGGTTTACGACTCCGCCGCCTTGCCTTCCACCACGTGCAGCCGCGGCCGCTCCTTGGGCGCGCGCAGCTCGTGCCTGTCGGCGAACAGCAGGTGCTGCGGGCCGATCTCGTCTATGGTGCTGCAGCCCAGCAGCGCCATGTTGCGGTGGATTTCGTCGCGGTAAATTTGCAGCGCGCGCGCCGCGCCCGCTTCGCCGCCGGCGGCCACGCCGTAGAGCGTGGAGCGGCCCACCATCACCGCATTGGCGCCCAGCGCCAGCGCCTTGACCACATCGCTGCCGCGGCGGATGCCGCTGTCCATGAAGATGGTGGCGCGGCTGCCCACGGCATCCACGATCTCCGGCAGCACTTCGATCGGCGAGACGATGCCGTCGAGGTTGCGTCCGCCGTGATTCGAGACGTCGATGCCGTCGGCGCCATGGTCCACCGCGGTGATGGCATCCTGCGGGTCGAGTATGCCCTTGACGATGAGCTTGTGCGGCCAGATCTTGCGCAGCGCGTCGAGGTCGTCCCAGCTGATCGAGTCGGTGCGCAGGCTGGAGCGTCCGGGCGGACCCTTGGTCATTTTCGCCTTGGCGGCTTCGGGGTAATTGGCATACATCGGCATGCCGGTGGTCATCAGGTAGCGGCCCATCACACCGAACAGCCAGCGCGGATGGGTGGCCATATCCCACACGTTGCGCGCGTTGAAGCTGAACGGCAGGGTGAAGCCGTTGCGCAGGTTGTATTCGCGGTTGCCCGAGGACACGCCGTCGACGGTGACCACCAGCGTCTTGTAGCCGGCGGCCTTGGCGCGGCTGACCAGTTCATGCGACATCGAGCGGTCGGGCCACAGGTAGAGCTGGAACCAGAGGTCGCCGCCGGCCTCGTCGGCGACGCGCTCCATCGCGGTGATCGAGCCGGTGGCGAGCGTGAAGGGGATGCCCGCCGCGCGCGCGGCCTTCGCCAGCTTGATTTCGCCTTCGTGCCAGAGCAGGCCGGCGACGCCGGTGGGGGCGATCACCAGCGGCATCTTGTACTTGGTGCCGAAGATCTCGGTTTCCTGGTTGCGCTTGGAGACATCGACAAAGGTGCGGGTGCGGAAGCGGATGCGGTCGAAGACTTCGCGGTTGTTGCGCAGCGCGACTTCGTCCTCGGTGCCGCGGTCGACGAATTCGAAAAAGCCGCGCGGCACGCGTTTCATTGCGATGTCGCGCAGGTCGAAGATGTTGTAGGCCTTCAGGTTTTTGCTCATGCGGCGGATTCCTTGATGTGCGGGCGGCGGCGAATCGTGTCATTCGCTGCCTCAATGGTGTATTTTATTGAGCATTATAGAACTACGTGGCCTTTGAAGCAGCGGGGCTTCTTTCCCTTGCCCCACCCTCTCCCCGGCCCTCTGCTTCGCTTCAAGTGTTCCCTTGTCTCGCCCCAAGGCGGGAGAGGGGGGATTTTTGTGGGGTATTACCGCGTGGCCAGCCGATCACTGCTGCCCCACTGTACGGCGGAAGAGGGGGATTCTTGGGAGTTGGTTACCACGTGGTCGGGCAAGGGTGCGAGGGGGCGAAAAGATTGTTTTGTCAGGCTTCTCGGTAACATCCAGTAATTGGTTTTACGAATTTTCGCGGCCCCCTGCCTTGCAGCCGGCGCGGATGCGCGACGGACATACATGAATCCACGGAGGAAAAACGAATGCCCAATGTCGTAGAGCAGCTCAAAAAGCAGATCAAGGTGTGCATGTTCGACCAGTACGGAACCGTGGTCGACATGCAAGCCGGTCTCACTGAGGTCGCCACTCCCTATCTCAAAAGCAAGGGGTGGAACGGGCGGCCCGACGCCTTCGTCACATGGTGGCGGCGCACGCATTTCGAAAACTCCATGATCGATTCACTGCTGGGCAGGACGCACACGCCGTACCGCGAAATCGGCGAGCGCGCGGTCGAATACACCCTGCAACGCGCTGGAATTCCCCATACCCTGGAAGAAGTGAAATACCTGGTCGCGCAGATCGAGAAGCTGCGGCCGTTCGCCGATGTGCCACAGGCGCTGGCGAGGCTGCAGGCGAAGTACAAGCTTGTCGTGCTGTCCAACGGCGATCCCGACATGCTCGAGGCGGCCAAGCCTTATCACGGCATTCCCTTCGATGCGATCATTTCGGTGGCCACCGCCCGGGCCTTCAAGCCCCATGTGCGGACCTACACCACGGCGGCGCAGATCCTGGGCGTGCGCATGGATGAGGTGCTGTTCGTGGCCAACCATGCTTTCGACTGCATCGGCGCCAAGTCCGCCGGCATGCATACCGCATTCATCGATCGCAGAGACCGCCCCTTCGGCAGAACGCCGCACCAGCCCGACGTCACGGTCAAGACCATGGCCGATCTGGCCGACCTGATGGTGTGATGCGCCTGCGTCCGCCGGCCTGGAGCAACGGGTGTTGTGCGCACGCGCCGGCCGGACGGCGAATCTTGACCGGCGTGCTTGACAAGCCCGCACAGGCTCAATAGCCTGAAACGGCAATAAAGAGCCAAAGAGAAAATCTCCCGGAGGAGGATGGACCAGCCCATCGCAAGCAACGCTGCGCCGTCGGCCGTAGCGCACAGTCCCTGGCTGCTCGAAGTCGAGGATCTGCACGTGCATTTCGTGACCACGCGCGGCGTGGTGCGCGCCGTGGAAGGGCTTTCCTACAAGGTCAGGGCCGGCGAGGTCGTGGCGCTGGTCGGCGAATCGGGCTGCGGCAAGTCGGTGTCCTCGCTCGCCATCATGCGTCTGCTCGCCCAGCCCGCCGGGCGCATCGTCGCCGGGCGCATCCTGTTCCAGGGCAACAACCTGCTCGAGTTGTCCGAGGACGGCATGCGCGAGATCCGCGGCCGCGATATCGCGATGATTTTCCAGGAGCCGATGACCTCGCTCAATCCGGTGCTCACCATCGGCTTCCAGATCATGGAGCCGCTGCTGATCCACCTCGGCATGGGCATGGAGGCGGCGCGCGCGCGCGCGGTCGAACTGCTGAAGATGGTCGGCATACCCGATCCCGAACGCCGGCTGGATCAGTATCCGCACCAGTTTTCCGGCGGCATGCGCCAGCGCGTCATGATCGCCATCGGGCTGGCGTGCAATCCCAAGCTCATCATTGCCGACGAACCGACCACCGCGCTCGACGTCACCATACAGGCGCAGATCCTCAAGCTGATGAAGGACCTGTCGCGCGACCTGGGCATCGCGCTGGTGGTGATCACGCACAACCTCGGCGTGGTCGCGCGCTACGCCGACCGCGTCAACGTGATGTACTCGGCGCGCATCGCCGAGCAGGGCACGGCGCGTGAAATCTTCGCGCGCCCGCTGCATCCCTATACCGCCGGCCTGTTGCGTTCGGTGCCGCGGCTCGACCAGCCGCGCGGACGCAAGCTTGAAACCATAGAAGGCATGCCGCCCAATCTGCTCGATCCGCCGGCGGGCTGCCGTTTCGCGCCGCGCTGCCCGGCGAAGCGCGACGCCTGCGTCGCCGCACCGCCGCCGCTCGACGAGGTCGAGACCGGCCACTGGTCGGCGTGCATACGGGCGCGCGAGATGACCGATGGCGGTGCCGCCCTCGGGCTGCAAAGCGCTTCCCTCGACCTGCCCGCGGCGAAGGCGCTGGACAAGGCCGCGCCGCTGCTCAGGGTGCAGGATCTCAAAACGCATTTTGAAGTTGCCACCGGGCTCAAGGCGCTGTCGGCATCGCGCACCACGGTGCGCGCGGTCGACGGGCTGTCGTTCGAGGTGTTCCGCGGCGAAACGGTCGGCCTGGTCGGCGAATCGGGCTGCGGCAAGACCACGGTCGGACGCACCCTGCTGCGGCTGGAAAACGCCACTGCCGGCAGAATCGATTTCGAGGGCAATGATGTAACGCGCGTGGACGGTGATGCGCTGAAAAGCTACCGGCGCAAGATCCAGGTGATATTCCAGGACCCGTACAGCTCGCTCAATCCGCGCATGACCATAGGCGAGATCATTGCCGAGCCGATGCTGGTGTACAAGCTCCAGCCCAACAAGGCCTCGGCCAGGGCGAAGGTGGTGGAACTGCTGACCCAGGTCGGGTTGTTCGATTACATGGCGGACCGCTATCCGCACGAGCTCTCGGGCGGACAGCGCCAGCGCGTGGGCATCGCGCGCGCGCTGGCCATGCAGCCTTCGTTCATCGTCTGCGATGAGCCGGTGTCCGCGCTCGACGTGTCGATACAGGCGCAGATCATCAACCTGCTCGAGGAACTGCAGCAGAAGTACGGGCTGACCTATCTTTTCATTGCGCACGACCTGGCGGTGGTGCGGCATATTTCCGACCGCGTGATCGTGATGTATCTCGGCAAGGTGATGGAAATCGCGGATCGCGACGCGCTCTACGCCGAACCACTGCATCCCTATACCCGGGCGCTGCTCGATGCGGTGCCGATACCCGACCCGGCGCTCGAAGCCCGGCGCGAATACCGCGTGCTGGGCGGCGAGGTGCCGAGTCCGCTGAACCCGCCGCAGGGCTGCGTGTTTCATACGCGCTGTCCGCTGGCGAGCGACGAGTGTAAGATGCAAGTCCCCGAATTGAGGGAAGTGCGTCCCAAGCACTACGCAGCCTGCATCAAGCTTTAGCGATTCCTGATCCGGCTGCCGCAGATAAAACCAAAGGAGGAAACATGAAACTGAAGACCCTGCTGTTGACCGCCGCCGCATTGGTCGCGGTGTCTGGAGGTGCCTGGGCGCAGGCCCCCAAAACGGGCGGCGTGCTCAAGTTTGCGGTGGGCGCGGAGCCGCCCAACTACGATTGCCACGCGCAGTCGTCGTTCGCCTTCATCCATCCGGTGCGTCCGCACTACAACACGCTGCTCAAGTTCGACACCGCCAAGTATCCGGCGATCAAGGGAGATCTTGCGGAATCGTGGACCGTGTCCAAGGACGGCCTGACCTACACCTTCAAGCTGAGGAAGGGCGTCAAATTCCACGACGGCTCGGCGTTTACCTCGGAAGACATCAGGGCAACCTACGACCGCATCCGCAAGCCGCCGCCCGGCGTGAGATCGCTGCGCGAGGCGAGCTATGCCGACATATCCGCGATCGAAACGCCCGACCCGCTGACGGTGGTGTTCAAGCTCTCCAAGTCCAACGCGTCCATGCTCGCCAACTTTGCGTCGCCCTGGGATTGCGTCTACAGCGCGGCCAAGCTCAAGCAGGATCAGAAGTTCCCCGAGCGCAACATCATGGGCACCGGCCCGTTCACCTTTGCCGAGCACGTTGCCGGCTCGCACTGGCTGGGGCGCAAGTACAAGGATTATTTCGAGAAGGGCAAGCCGTATCTTGACGGCTTCCTGGCGATTTTCATCGCCGGTGCGCCCATGGTCAATGCATTGTCGGCAGGCGAAGTGCTGGCCGAGTTCCGCGGCCATTCGCCGGCGGATCGCGACCGCATCGTCAAGGCGCTGGGCGACAAGGCGGTGGTGCAGGAAACGCCGTGGGTGTGCAGCCTGGTGGTGACGTTTAACACCAAGAAAAAGCCGTTCGATGATGTGCGCGTGCGCCGCGCGCTGTCGCTGGCGATCGACCGCTGGTCGGGCGCGCAGGCGCTGTCCAAGGTTGCGCTGGTGCGCCATGTCGGCGGCCTGTTGCGCCCGGGCTATGACCTGGCGATTTCCGAGCAGGAGCTGCTGAAAATGCCGGGCTTCTCCAAGGACATCAACGCCTCGCGTGCCGAAGCGCGCAAGCTGCTGCAGGAGGCGGGCGTGCCCAACCTGACGTTCACCTTCACCAACCGCAACGTCGCGATGCCGTACACCCCGGTCGGCGTGTTCCTGATCGACCAGTGGCGGCAGATCGGCGTCAACGTCAAGCACGAGCAGCTCGAAACCCGGCTGTATCTTGCCGCGCAGCAGCGCGACAACCCGACCTTCGACGCCGCGCTCGACTTCAACTGCGACTTCATGGACGAGCCCAATCTGCAGCTGCAGAAGTACCTGTCGCACGACCGCTCGGGGATCAACTACGCCGGCCAGACCGACCGCACGCTGGATGCCCTCTACGACAAGCAGTCGGGCGAGCTCGACAAGAAGAAGCGCTTCGCCATCCTGCGCGAGTTCGAGAAGCGCGCGCTGGAGCAGGCCTACACCATCCCGACCATCTGGTGGCATCGCATCATCATTACCAACAAGATGCTCAAGGGCTGGAACCTCACGCCCAGCCACTATGTGGGACAGGACCTGACCGACGTCTGGCTGGATCGGTGATCGGAGAGGCGGCAGGGGAGAAGCGAGAGGCGGGAAGCGCGGCGGCAGACTGCCGCTCGCGCTTCCCGGTTTTTCCTCCTCTTTCCTTGCGCCTCTTTCTTCCCGGGTTTTAGAGTGCCTAACATGATGAAACACGTGTGCGTTGCATCCGGAATCGGCGATGGCAAGGCGCCTGGCGCAGGGAATATCAAGTATATTCACCAGCCAGGCAACGCCGGCAGCGCCGATTCCGGACGCAACCCCGCAGGTAATATTTCAAGTAATAAACAGCTTTCCCCGGGGCTGGCACGAGTTTTGGCCCCTGGCTTCGTTCCGCCCCTTGCGCATATTCGCGATATGCGCTGCGGGCCGCTCCTCGCCATGAGCCAAAATCGTGACAGCGCAGCACGCGTTTCATTATGTTAGGCACTCTTAGATGTTGCGCTACACCTTCAACCGCATACTGCTGATCATCCCGACGCTGCTGGGCGTCGCGATCCTGGTTTTCTTCATGCTGCGCCTGATGCCGGGCGATCCGGTGGCGATCATGCTGGAGGGCGCCAATGTCACGCCGGAGGTGGTTGCCGCCGAGCGCGCGCGCCTCGGCCTGGACCAGCCGGCCTACATCCAGTTTTTCAAGTGGATGGGCGGCATCCTGCAGGGCGATTTCGGAATTTCGATGTGGACCGGGAAATCGGTGGCCTACGAAATCGGAATCCGTCTCGAACTGTCGCTGCAGGTGGCGGTCATGGCGACCATTCTTGCCATCCTGCTGGCGTTGCCGCTGGGCACGCTGTCGGCGATTTTCAAGGACACTTGGATCGATCACCTGATCCGCATGATTTCCATCGCCGGGCTCGCCGTGCCGTCGTTCTGGCTCGGGATGATCATCATTTTGCTGCTGCTCACCTATTTTTCGTGGATTCCGCCGCTGACCTTCACGCCGTTTTTTGAAGATCCCATGGCCAACCTCTCGCAGCTCATCTGGCCAGCGCTGGCGGTGGGCTACCGCTATTCTGCAGTGGCCACCCGCATGATGCGCTCTTCCATACTCGAGGTGCTGCAGGAGGATTACATCCGCACCGCGCGCGCCAAGGGTGTGTACGAACGGCTGGTGGTGGCGCGCCATGCCATGCGCAATGCCATGCTGCCGGTGGTGACGGTGATCGGCCTGGAGTTCGCCTTTCTCATCGGCGGGCTGGTGGTGACCGAGCAGGTATTCAACCTCAACGGCATCGGCAAGCTGTTTGTGCAGGCGGTGGCGCGCGGCGATTACACCATGATCCAGGGCCTGGTGCTGCTGGTGGCGGTGTTTTTCGTGCTCATCAACTTCGTGATCGACATGCTGTATGCGTTCCTCGATCCGCGCATTCGTTACCGCTGAATGTAAAACCCCATGTCGGCCGCCACATCCATCACTTACAAGGTTCCCAAGCGCCGCCACCCGGTGCTGCAGTTCATCATGCAGCAGCCGCTGGGTGCCGCCGGGCTGGTGATCATCGTGCTGATGGCGATTGCCGCCGCGTTTGCGCCGCTGATCGCCCCCTACGATCCGCTGGCGGTCGATTACGGCGCGATGCTGGCCGCGCCGTCGCGAGAGCACTGGCTGGGCACGGACTCTTTCGGACGCGACGTGCTGTCGCGCGTCATCTACGGCGCGCGCACCGCGCTGGCGGTCGGATTCCTCGCCTCGTTTGCGGGATCGAGCATAGGGGCGATCATCGGCGTGATCTCGGCATATTTCGGCGGCAAGATCGACCTCGTCATCCAGCGCATCATGGATGTGCTGCTGTCGTTTCCGATCATCGTGCTGGCGATCACCGTGGTGGCCATACTCGGCAAGAACATCGTGCTGGGCATGGACACCAACCTGATCATCGCCATTGGCCTGCCGATGGTGCCCAAGGTGGCGCGCGTGGTACGCGCGTCCGCGCTGGCGATACGCGAGCTGCCTTACATCGACGCCGCGCGCACGGCGGGCTTCTCGCACACCCGCATCATTTTCCGCCACATCCTGCCCAACGTGGTTGCGCCGTATCTGATCATGCTCACCGCGTTCGTGGCGCAGGCGATTCTTGCCGAAGCCTCGCTGTCCTTTCTGGGGCTGGGCGTGACCGAACCCACGGCTTCATGGGGACTGATGCTGTCGGGGGCTGCCGCCGATTTTTACCAGCAGGCGCCGTGGATGATCGTCTTTCCGGGCGTGGCGATCAGCCTGGCCGTATTTGCCTTCAATCTGTTCGGTGACAGTCTGCGCGACTGGCTGGATCCCAAGATCAAGCTTTAGCGGTGCGGGGGGTAAGCGGTAAGCAGTAAGCCGGTAAGCAGTAACTGCGGCGCTAGCGCCGTCCAACCGCTCACCGCTCACCGCTCACCGCTCACCACTCACCACTCACCACTCACCACTCACCACTTTACACCTCGCGCGCATACCGGCGGACTTTCGCTTCATCCACTTCCACGCCCAAACCCGGCCCGCCCGGGACCTCGACATGGCCGCTGACGAAAGCCAAAGGGGTGGTCAGAAGATCGTATTTAAGATATTGATTTGAAAGACTTATTCCCCAGTCCATCGAGGGGATGGCGGCGGCGATGTGCAGCATCGCGCTAGCGGCAATGCTGGACTCGGCGATTTTGCAGGCAAGGTTGATCTTCATCCCCAGTTCTTCACAAAGCAGCGCCGCGTCGCAAACCGGTTTCATGCCGCCCAGCTTGATGGTCTTGAGGCTGCCGCCGCGGGCGGCGTGTGCCGCATGGTGACGACGCAGATCTTCCAGGCTGTGCAAGCCTTCGTCGCAGCCTATGCTGATGCGGCTGGCCGCAGCAACCTTTGCCATGCCCACGAGATCGTGCCCGGCCACCGGCTGCTCGAAAAAATCCAGGCTCGTGTCCTCCACCGCGCGCACATAGCTCGCCGCCTGTTCGGCGGACCAGGCCTGGTTGGCATCGGCGCAAACGAGCACGTCCTTGCCCAGGACTTCGCATACGCGGCGCGTGCGCTCGGCGTCCTGCAACGGTTCGGCGATGCCGACCTTGATCTTGAAAGCGACAAAACCCGCGGCCTTGCCGCGTTGCGCTTCGGCGATGTCGGACGCGGTGTCGCCGGTGCCTATCATGCGCAGCACCGGCACGCGGCTGCGCCGTTTGCCGCCGAGCAGATCGTAAGCGGGTTTGCCCTTCGCCCGGCCGAGGGCGTCATGAAGCGCCATTTCTATCACCGACTTGGCGGCATGGTTGGCGTATAGATAACGCCCCGCGCGATCCATGACCGCGGCGATGTCATCCGCCGGCATGCCTTCCAGCAGCGGAGCAAGATAGCGTATTGCCGCCACCATGCCTTCCATGGTTTCCCCGGTCATGGTGGGTGCGGAGGCGGCTTCGCCCCAGCCTATGACCCCGCTGTCGGTTTCGAGCCGCACCAGGGCGTTGTTGGCATTGCGCACTTCCTCGAACGACATCTTGACGGGTTTGATCAGCGGCAGACTTATGGCGATGGGTTCGATGCGCTTGATTTTCATGGCGAGTGTCTGGGTTATGCGAGGCGGCTGTAAAAAGGCCGGACGGCCTGCGTTGCGGGCGCAGGCTGTCCGGCCGGTGTTGAATCGTGTGATGTGCGCTAACGGCTACAGCTTGCCGATTTTCTTCACGACCTGGGCCATGCGCTTGTAGTCGGCGTCGAAGAAGGCCTTGAATTCCGCGCCTTCGCGGTAATCGGGCACGACGTTCACGTTCTCCAGCGCCTGTTTGAACGCGGGATCGGCCGCGGCCTTTCTCACCAGGTCGCGCATTTTGACGAACGTCGGCTCGGGAATGCCGGCGGTGGTAAACAGGCCCACCCACAGGTAGGCTTCGATATCGATGCCCATGGATTTGAAAGTGGGCACATCGGGAAACGCCGGATAGGGCTTGACGCCCCAGCTGGCGATGGCGCGCAGCTTGCCCGATTTCACGTGCGCATGAACTGCCGCCGGCCCGCCGCCGGTGATCTGCGAATGGCCGCCCAGCGCCTGGGTGATGGCCGGTCCGCCGCCGGTTGTCGGCAGATGGCGCATCTTGGTGTTGGTGGCATCCATGAACATCGCCAGCGGCGTATGCGTGATGCCATACGGACCGGAGGTCGAAAACACCAGTTCGTTGGGCCGGGCCCTGGCCAGCGCGATCAGTTCCTTGACATTCTTGACCGGCAATGCCGGATGCACGGTCATGATCAGCGGATCGGCGGAGAGCAGGGCGATCGGCGCAATCTGTTCAAGCGAGAACGGCGTCTTGACGCCATACAGCTTGTCTTTTTCGATGGCGAGATACAGATTGGGCGTCGTCACCAGGATGTTGTAGCCGTCAGGCGGCTGATTGGCGACGTAGGCGGTGCCGACGGCCGCCGTGCCGCCCGGACGGTTGATGACCGGCGCCGGTTGTTTGGTGAGTTTTTCCAGGATGGAGGAAAGCGGTTGGGCATGGATCTGGTTCATACCACCCGGCGGGTTGGGCACGGTAATATTGATCGGGCGCGCCGGGTAATCCTGCGCATAGGTGCCCCCGGCAGCAAATCCCAGGGCGACTGCTAACAGCAGACGTTTCATGTTTGCTCCTCCACTTTGGCAATGATTGGGTGGTGCGTGGCCGCGCAGTTCTGGTTTGTTATTGGCAGCCCCGGGGAAACGGTAATCCCCCTCCAGGGCCATGTCAACCGGCGCGCGCCGATTTCGATGTTGGCAGTTCGGCGTTTCTCCGTTAGCCTAACGCCGGATGTCATGATGACCGCAGAAAATTTCCATTATCCTCAGTGAAAGACGAAAAATGCCCCATGTGTTTCAGCCGCGGCTGAGCAAATGCATTGCCCGAACTCTCCAGGCCGGAGACTTTCGGATGTCTCCCGCGTTGCAATCACCGACACGCCCATCATGACACGCGACATACACTCCATCCTGATCTACGGTTACGGCGTGATGGGGCGCGGCGTTGCCGGCACCTTTGCCGCAAATGGTTTTGAAACCATTGTTCGCAGCAGCCGGGCGGGCGAGATCAGGGATCTCCCGCCCGGTGCCATTGCCGTCGACCGCCTGCCCGCGAAGGCCCCTGACCTTGTGCTCGAACTGGTGCCCGAGGACGTGACGGTAAAGCAGGCGGTGTATGCCGAGGTCGAGGCCGCCTATCCGGGTGGCGATGTGCTGATCGCAACCGGCACATCGGGCCTGGACCTGGTCGAACTCGGGGCCAAGCTGAAGCGCCCCGAGCGCTTTCTCGGGATGCATTACTTCATGCCTGCCGACAAGGCGCTGGTGGTCGAGGTGATGGCGGGCGCCGCAACGCCCGCCGCCGCCGTCGACGCCGTGGCTGCGGCGCTGCGCCGCACCGGCAAGGAGCCGGTGGTGCTGTACAAGCCCATCGTCGGTTTCCTGGTCAACCGCCTGCAGCATGCGATTCTGCACGAGGCGTATTACCTGATCGAGGCGGGTGTCGCCAGCGCGGCCGACATCGACCATGCGGCGCGCCGCATGCTGGCGCCGCGCATGTGCCTGAACGGTCTCATTCAGCAGAAGGACATCAGCGGACTGAAGATACATGCCGATGCGCAGTCTTCCATCGTGCCGCAGCTGTTTCACAACCGCACCCCCAACCCCATGCTGCAGGACATGGTGAAACGCGGCGAGACTGGGCTGGCAGCAGGCGCGGGTTTTTATGACTGGGCCGGATGCGACGTGGAAACGGTGCGCCGACAGGCTTCGGAGCAGCTGGGCAGGCTGCAGCAGTTTCTGGACCATGACCTCGGCGCTGCCGCGCCCGGCACGCAGCCTGCAAACCGCGATCCGCGTCGCAAAAGCTGATCGCTGTGCGCCGTTACGGCCTGAGTTGACGGTGACCGTGCTCTCCCGCCATCCCGCGTCTTCGGCGTTTTACGGCGGCGTGCGCGAGGCCCTGGGTGTTCCCGCCGCAGTGCTGGGCGCGGGCTATATCGGCTACGGCGCGCTCGCCTACGAAAACGGCTACTCGGTGTGGCTGACCATGCTGGCCACGGCCACGATCTGGGCATTGCCGGGGCAGCTTATCCTCATCGAACTGCATGCGCTGGGCGCTGCCGCTTTCGCCATCGTGCTCGCGGCGGTGATGAGCGGCGCGCGCTTTCTGCCGATGACCTTGTCGCTGGTGCCGGTGCTGCGGGACAGAGGCCACGGCCGGATCACGCTTTACCTTGTGGCGCACCTCATCGCCATGACCACCTGGGCCACCGCCATGCGGCGCTGCCCCGAACTGCCGCCGCCGCAGCGCCTGCCATACTTCGCCGGCTTTGCCGCAACCTGCCTGTCGGTGTGCGTGATCTGCTGCCCCGTGGGCTTTTACCTGTCCGGGGCGTTCCCGCCGCTGCTGCGGCTGGGGTTCGTGTTTCTGACCCCGGTTTATTTTTTCGTCATCCTGGTGGGCGACGTGCGCTCGCGGCTCGCGGCCGCGGCGCTCGTCTGCGGCGCGCTCGCCGGCCCGCTGCTGCATCTGCTGAACCCGCAGTGGAGCGTGCTGCTGTCGGGCCTTGTGGGTGGCACGGCGGCCTACCTGATTCAGAAAAAGCTGGGGAGGGCGCGTGCCTGAACTGTGGCTGCTGGTGCTGGCGTGCGCGGCCGGCACCTATCTGTGGCGGGGGCTGGGCGTGCTGCTGTCGGGGCGCATCAAGGTCGACAGCGAACTGTTCAACTGGATCGCCTGCGTGGCCTATGCCATGGTGGCGGGGCTTATCGTGCGCATCATGGTCATGCCGACCGGCATGCTGGCGCAAAGCCTGCTTGCCGAACGCCTGCTGGCCTGCGCGCTCGCGCTGCTCGCCTTTTATACCTGCCGCCGCAATCTGTTCATTGCCGTCAGCGCCGGCGTCATCACCCTGATCGCAGTCAACTATGCCCGTGCATTAGGCTAGAATGCGGCCTTCCAGGAGCTGATATGAGTCAGGGCATACTTGTCACGCGTGAAAACGCCATCGCCACCGTCACGCTGAGCAATCCGGGCAAGCTTAACGCGCTGACCGTGGCCATGTGGCGCGACCTGGCGCGCGTCATGGACGAGCTGTCCGCGGACGAAAGCCTGCGCTGCGTCGTGCTGCGCGGGGACGGGCGGGAAGCCTTCGCCGCCGGCGCCGACATCGCCGAGTTTGCCGCGGCGCGCAACAACGTCGAGCAGGGCAAGGTCTACCATCGGGAATATGTTTATGGCGCGCTGCGGGCGGTTGGCGAATGCCTGCATCCGACGGTGGCGATGATTCACGGCCCCTGCGTCGGCGGCGGTCTGGAAATCGCCTGCCAGTGCGACTTCAGGATCGCCGGCGAATCCGGGCGCTTCGGCGTGCCCATCAACCGTCTGGGCTTTTCCATCGCTTACGACGAGCTGGCGGCATTGCTGCCGCTGGTGGGGCGCGCGGTAGCGCTGGAAATCCTGGTCGAAGGCCGGGTGTGGGGCGCGCAGGAAGCCCATGCCAAGGGCCTGCTGACGCGCCTTGTTGCCGATGACGCGCTGGAGCAGGAGGCTTACGCGACGGCGCGACGCATCGCCGAGGGCGCGCCGCTGGTCGCGCGCTGGCACAAGCAGTTCGTGCGCCGCCTCACGCCGCAGCCGGCGCCGTTGACGCCGGCCGAAATCGAAGAGAACTTCGCTTATTTCAACACCGAGGACTACCGCATCGGCTACGAAGCTTTCATCAACAAGAAAAAACCGAAGTTCGTGGGGCGCTGAGGACTGCGCCTTGCCGGCTGATCTGTTTCAGGAGTGACCATGGCAGGACCTTTATCGCATATCCGTGTGCTCGATCTTTCGCGCGTGCTCGCAGCGCCGTGGGCCGGGCAGAACCTCGCCGATCTCGGCGCCGAAGTGATCAAGGTCGAGCGCCCCGGGACCGGGGATGATTCGCGCGCCTTCGGCCCGCCGTGGCTGAAGAACGCGCAGGGCAATGACACCGGGGAATCGGCATATTTTGCCGCCGCCAACCGCGCCAAGAAATCCATCACCATCAACCTGTCCCAGCCCGAGGGCCAGCAGATCGTGCGCGACCTGGCGGCGCGCTGCGACGTGCTTCTGGAGAACTACAAGTTCGGTGACCTGGCGCGATACGGACTGGGTTACGACGATCTGAAGCAGATCAACCCGCGCCTGATCTACTGTTCGGTGACCGGCTTCGGCCACAGCGGACCGTATCGCGAGCGCCCGGGCTACGATTTCATGATTCAGGGCATGGGCGGGCTCATGAGCATCACCGGCGAGCGCGACGATCTGCCGGGAGGCGGGCCGCAGCGCGTTGGCGTGCCCATCGTTGACATCATGACCGGCATGTACGCAAGCATCGCCGTTTGCGCCGCGCTGGCACACCGCGCCGAAACCGGCGTGGGCCAGCACCTGGATCTTGCGCTGCTCGATACCCAGGTTGCCTTCCTCGCCAATCAGGCGATGAACTATCTGGCGACCGGCGAGGCGCCGGGCCGGCTCGGCAACGCCCACCCCAATATCGTGCCGTATCAGACCTTCAAGACCAGCGACGGCGACATCATCCTGGCCTGCGGCAACGACAATCTGTTCAACAGGTTCTGCGAGGCGGCCGGTTGCCAGCCGCTGGCGCAGGATGCGCGTTTCGCCACCAATGCCAGGCGCGTGGAAAACCGCGCCCAGCTCAATCCTTTGCTCAATGACATTTTCAGGCAGCGCAGTACCCGCGACTGGGTGGAAGCCCTGGAGGCCGCGGGCGTGCCCAACGGTCCGATCAACAACATCAAGCAGGTATTCGAGGAGCCGCAGGTGGTGGCGCGCGGCATGAAAATCGAGCTGCAACATCCGACCGCCGGAAAAGTGCCGCTGGTGGCGAACCCGATGCGGTTTTCAGCAACTCCGCTCAAGCACGAGGCGCCGCCACCCACGCTGGGCCAGCACACCGACGAGATCCTGCGCGACGTGCTCAATCTGGGTGCCGCCGACATTGCCAGGCTGCGCGCCGGGGGGATTGTTTAAATCAGGCCCAGCAGCATCCGGGTGGCCAGGATGTAGAGCAGGACAGCGAAGATTGTTCTGAGCAGGGCGCCGGACGTGCGGTGTGCCACGTGCACGCCCAGCGGCGCAGTCGCCATGCTGCCGATCACCAGAAAAAGCAGCGCCGGCAGGTAAACGAATCCCAGGGTGTATTGGGGCAACCCGCTTTTTGCGAGTCCGGCGATGATGTGGCCCGCCGTTCCGGCGACCGCCAGCGGCCACCCCACCGCCGCGGCGCTGGCAATGGCCTGGTGCACGCCGACGTTGCGTTTCACCAGGAATGGCACGGTCAGCGATGCGCCGGCAATGGCGGCAAGGCTGGACAGCCCGCCGATGATCGCGCCGGCCATCGACAGCCCGGCGCCCCCCGGCAGTCTTCCGCTGGGCATCGGCTTGCGGCGGATGAGCATGCTGGTTGCCGCGAAATAGGCAAATGCGGTGAAGAGTATGGCAAGCAGTTTGACATTCACCTGTCCCACCAGCAGCGCGCCGCCCAGCGAGCCGGCGATGATGCCGGGGGTCATGCCGCGCACCACCTCCCAGCGTACTGCACCATGGCGGTGATGCGAAATGACGCTCGACGCCGATGTGAAAATGATCGATGCCATGCAGGTCGCAATCGCGATATGGAGGATGTAATCGGCGGGGAAACCCTTGGCCGCGAAAATCAGCGCCAGCACCGGCACTACCGCGAAACCGCCGCCGATGCCGAGCATGCCGGCAAAAAACCCGATGAGCGCGCCGAGCAGGAGGTAGGCCCACCACCAATCCATCATGCGGATGCGGTGCGGGGAATGCCAGGCGACGGCTGTTGCAAAACGAGCGACCGGTCTGGTCTGCTGCGCGGGCCAGGCTGCGCCGCGCATCCGGCTTTCGTCATGGTTTCTGCTTCATCAGTGCTTCTATGAACTCCCACTCTGCGGGGTCGACCGGCGTGATGGACAGGCGATTGCCCTTTGCCAGAATGCGCATGTTGCGCAACGGTTTGTGCGCACGCAGTTCGGGCAGGCCGATCAGCCGTGTTTTCCTGACGAAGCGGATGTCGACGTTGAGCCAGCGCGGTGCGTGCTGCGTGGAAGCCGCGTCATAGTATTTGCTTTTGCGGTCGAACTGCGTGGCATCCGGATGCGCCGGTTTGCATACCTCGGCAATGCCGACGATGCCGGGTTGCTCGCAGTTGGAGTGGTAAAACAGCACCTTGTCGCCGACACGCATCTGGTCGCGCATGAAATTGCGCGCCTGGTAATTGCGCACGCCGCCCCATTCGGTGGTTTTATCCCTCGCCAGATCGTCGATGCTGTAGGCGGAGGGTTCGGATTTCATCAACCAGTAGCGCATATCGGTCGTTGTAAACAGTGAATGGCGATCGAACTTCGGGGCAGGCGAAAAAAATGCGGCAAAGCCGCATTTTCACATTGGGACCCCCGCTGATGCCGTCAGACCCTTTATCTTGAACCGAAGGTTCAAGTGGTCGCCTATCGAGTCCATTAGGCGCTTCCGTGTAGGACGCGCACACCGGACTGCCTGAGTCGGCAACCAGATTTAAATTATTGGTTCAAAGAGTCGAGAGCCTTAACAAACACCGCAGGGGAAACTCAGAACAGTTCACTCTGATCGGATATGGCCTGATCGAGCACTGCTTCCATGTCGGAGATTCTACGCTTTATCTCTGCGATGTCAAAACCGCCACCGACTTTCGTCGACAGAAATTCGTGGGCGATATTGAGTGCCGCCATGATGGCGATGCGTTCAATGCCGATAACCTTGCCGTGATCGCGGATCTCAAGCATTTTGCGATTGAGGTAGTCGACGGCTTCAAGCAGGCCCTTCTGTTCGTTTTCCTGGCAGGCAACGCGAAATTCGCGCCCCATGATGCTGATCTGCAGGCCTTTGGGGTCGGCGCTCATGCGTCGTCTTCGGGGATCTGGTTGAGCAGGTTTTCGAGGCGGCTGGTCGCGTTACTTATTTTTTCTTCAAGCTGCCGGCTTTCGTTGAGTGCCGCCGCGAGTTGCTGACGCAGTTGCTGGTTATCGCCACGCAGACGCTGGCAAAGCTCGACGAATTGATTGATCTTTTGCTCGAGCGATTTGAGTTCTGCTTCCATGCCGGCACTATAGGATTAAAAATCCTGTTAAGTCAACTGCTAAGGATAATTTTTGAATGTGATTTAGCATCTAGGATAAATGTCATGGTCATGGCTCCGCAGTTTGCTGAAGATCCTCGCCTGCTCTGGCTAAGTGACTGATGAAACGCAAAAAAACGCACCCCCCGATTATCCGAAAATGTAAATTGAGCTGTCCTGGACGGGCGGGTAAAATCTTCGTGTTGCAGTTCGCCTGCTATCCGTAAGTGGGCGCTGACTGCAGCACGGTTTCGGGTGCCCGGCTTGAGCCATCAACCGGGTTAAACGGGAAACAGGTGCGGTGCCGGCGGAAAGCCGGGAGTGCGGGGGCTGGGGTTGCAAGCGTGTTGCGCTTTTGACCTTACGCCTCTTGCCTCTCGCTTCTTGCCTCACCCAGGCCTGTGCTGCCCCCGCAACGGTAAGTGAGCTGCGATCTGAACCCTGATCGCGCCGCGCGCCATAACGCCACTGTGCTTGATGCATGGGAAGGCGGCGCGCGGCAATCTCGCGAGCCCGTATACCGGCCCGAACCGGACGTGATGGAAATGCCGCGGGGATGCGGCAGTCCGGGTCGGGCTGTGCTTTCAATCCCTCGGTGTCTTCCTGTTCGCTCTCGCACGCGGCGGGTGTGCATTCGAGGAGATTTGGAAATGCGTTATGCAAGGCAGCTGGCAATCGCCGCTGCGTTCGCCGCTGGCGGCGCGCAGGCAGCGGAACATCCCCTGGTCTGGGCTGACGAGGTCGTCGTCACCGCGACACGCTTCAAGGACCGCTATATCGATACGCCGGTCAATGTGACGGTGATCGGCAGCGAGGACATCAAACAAAGCGCGGCCAAGACCGTGCCCGACCTGCTGTCGGAGCAGGCGGGCATTGCCGCCCATGATTTTTTCGGCAACAATGCCGCCACCACGACGGTGGACATGCGCGGTTTCGGCATTACCGGCACCCAGAACACGCTGATCCTGATCGACGGACGGCGCGTCGTCGATGTCGATCTGTCGGGCGTGCAATGGTCGGCGCTGCCGCTCTCGGCGATAGAACGCATTGAAATCGTGCGCGGCAGCGGATCGGTGCTCTACGGCGACGGCGCCACGGCAGGGGTGATCAACATCATCACGCGATCACCGGCCGCAGCCGCCAACGGCGTGACGGTATCGGCCAAAGCGGGGTCGTACTCGACAACCGAAACCCAGCTCAACGCCAATTATTTCAGCGGGCAGGCCGGTTTTAACCTGAGCGCGAGCAACTTCGAATCCGACGGCTACCGCGTCAACAACCGCAACCGCCAGACCAACGCGCTGGCCGATTTCCGGCTGCTTACCGAGGACGGGGACATCACGCTCAAGCTGGGCGCCGACCGCCAGGGCATACGCCTGCCCGGTGCGCGCCAGGTGCAGCCGAGCGCGGGTGTCGATGAACTGCAGACAGATCGCCGCGGTGCGCAAACGCCCCTCGATTATTCGCAGCGCGACGGCAACCGCGTGACTTTTGACTGGCGTCGCGACACTGCCTTCGGCGAATTCAACATTGGCGCCGGCTGGCGCGACAAGGCGCAGACTTCGTATTTCGACTTTGGCGGTTTTCCCGACTACCGCCTGATCGATCTCGATGTATGGTCGTTCACGCCGCGCCTGAAAATTGCGCAGCCGCTGTTTGGCCGCGCCAACACCCTGGTGGCGGGAGTCGACTGGTACCGCTGGAACTACCGGCTGCGCCGTTCGAATTCCGCGGCGAATATCGCCCAGCCGTTCAACACCGTGGACGCGACCCAGGAAACCGCCGCGGTGTACCTGCACAACACCACCCGCGTCAGCGAACGCGCCACTGTGACCGCTGGCGCGCGCCGCGAGCGGCTGCGCATAGACGCCAGCGATCGCTATGATCCCGCGGCCCCTGGCGGTGCATTCGGCTCGGGAGCGCCGGCCGACTCGCAGAAGGAATCGGAGTACGCCTATGAACTGGGCCTGCGCTATCAGCTTTTTCCGGGCACAGCGTTGATCGGCAAAACAGGGCGCAGCTACCGCTTTGCCAATGTCGACGAAATCTACGAGACTTCGGCATCGTTTACCAACCAGTTTCAGTTTCTGCGGCCGCAAACCGCGCGCTCCCATGATATCGGCGTGGAAACGCGGGCGGCTGCGGGCTGGCTGCGGGCCACGCTGTTTACCATGGACGTGCAGGACGAAATTCACCTCGATGCGTTCACCAGCGGTATCGGCAACACCAATCTGCCGCCGTCGCGCCGCCGCGGGGTCGAGCTCGAGGGCAAGTGGCTGGGCTGGAAAACACTGACGCTGGGCGCGTCCTACACCTACACGGATGCCCGGTTCCGCGAGGGCACGCTGCCGGGCGGGGTGTTCACGCAGCAGAATGTCGTGATCGCCGGCAAGACCGTGCCCCTGGTGCCGCGCCACAAGCTTAATTTGCATGGTTCATGGCTGATCAGTGCCGCAACGCGGCTCAACGTCATCGCCACTTATGTCAGCAATCAGTACATGGACAACGACGAGGGCAACAGCCTGGGCGTGAAGATTCCGTCTTACACGGTCACCGATCTCAAGCTTGCGCACCGTGCCGGGCGGTGGATGCTGAGCGCGGCGGTCAACAACCTGTTCAACGAGAAGTATTACAACTATGCCGTGCGCAGCCAGTTCGTGGCCGATCGCTATAATGCCTACCCCTTGCCCGAGCGCAACGTCATGCTGGCGCTGGAGTACGCCATGCAATAACCCACGCAGTCACGCAGGGTCCGAAAGGCGGCGCGGGATGCGCCGCTTTTTTCTTTTTTATCAGAAGTTTGCTATTGTTCACCCCGTGAAAACACCGAGCAATGCCGCGCTCTATCTGCGCCTGCTGCGTTATGTCGCGCCCTACTGGCGCGCGTTCGCGCTGGGCATATTCGGCATGGTAATCGTTGCGGCGACCGAACCGGCGCTGCCGGCGCTGCTGCAGCCCATGCTGGACGGCACATTCGTGCACAAGGACCCGGACATCATGCGCTGGGTGCCGATGCTGATCGTGGGGCTTTTCGTGGTGCGCGGGCTGGCCATGTATCTTGCGAGCTATGCGGTGGCATGGGTGGGCAACAAGGTGGTGACCGATCTGCGCAACGCGATGTTCGGCAAGCTGCTGGCCCTGTCTGCTCCCTATTACAACGCTCATCCTTCGGGCAATCTGATATCCAAGCTGACCTACGACGTCGCGCAGGTGATGTCCGCTGCCACCGGCGTGCTCACCATAGTCCTCAAGGACGGGCTGGCCATCGTCGGCCTGCTGGCCTGGATGCTGTGGCTCAACTGGAAGCTCACCCTGCTGTCGCTGGTGATGACGCCGCTGATCATCGTTCTGGTGCGGGTCATCAGCATCCGGCTGCGCAACTCCAGCCGCGATGCGCAGCATGCGATGGGCGATATCACGCAGGTGCTGCAGGAGGCGATCGAGGGACAGCGCGTGGTCAAGCTGTTCGGCGGGCAGCGCTATGAAGCGGAACGATTCGACGAACAGGCCAACCGCGTGCGCCGCTATACGATGAAGCAGGCCGCCGCCGCCGCCGTCAGCGTGCCCATCGTGCAGTTCATTGCCGCCGTGGCGCTCGCGGTCATTATCTACCTCGCCACACTGCAGTCGAGCGCCAATCAGCTCACCGTTGGCGGTTTCGTTTCCTTCATTACCGCAATGCTGATGCTGACCGCGCCATTGAAGCGGCTCACCAGCGTCAATGAACAACTGCAGAAAGGGCTGGCCGCCGCCGAAAGCGTTTTCGAGTTGCTCGACCAGCCGCCGGAGCCTGACTCGGGAACACTCGAGCTGGCGCGCGCCCGCGGCGAAATCCGCTTCGAAGACGTGGCTTTTTCCTATGGCGATGCTGCCCAGCCGGCGCTCGATGGCATCAATCTGGTGATCGCGCCGGGGGAAACCGTGGCGCTGGTCGGTGCTTCGGGCAGCGGCAAGAGCACCCTCGCCAGCCTGGTGCCGCGTTTCTATCATCCGACGCGCGGCCGCATCCTGCTCGACGGGCACGATCTGGAGAACCTGAAGCTCGAAAGCCTGCGCGCCAACATCGCGCTGGTGAGCCAGGACGTGGTGCTGTTCAATGACACCGTCGCGGCCAACATTGCATACGGCATCATGAACGGCGCAACCGAGGCAGAAATCATTGCTGCTTCACAGGCGGCGCATGCCATGGAATTCATCAGCCAGATGCCGCAGGGCCTGCAGACGCTGGTGGGTGAAAACGGCGTCAGGCTGTCCGGTGGTCAGCGTCAGCGCCTTGCCATCGCGCGGGCCATTCTCAAGAACGCGCCGGTGCTGATCCTGGACGAGGCGACCTCGGCGCTGGATACCGAATCGGAGCGCCACGTGCAGGCCGCGCTGGAAATCCTGCTGCAGGGCCGCACCACCATCGTGATTGCCCACCGCCTGTCGACCATAGAGAAAGCCGATCGCATCGTGGTGCTCGACAAGGGCAGGATTGCCGAGATCGGCAGCCACGCCGAGCTGCTGGGCCGCGATGGCCTTTACGCGCGCTTTTACCGCGTCCAGTTCGGGGATCAGGTGTCCACATGAAGTGCGTGCTGCTGGGGGGGGCGGGCTTCATCGGATCCCATCTTGCCGCCACTCTGCTGTCGGCGGGGCATGCCGTGCGTGTTTTCGACCGGCCTGGGCGCGAAACTGAGCGCGAAACTGAGCACGACCGCGCGCAGCAACTCTCCTGGCGCGCCGACGTGGAGTGGATCGATGGGGATTTCACGAATCCCGTGGATACGGAGCGCGCAATTGCAGGCCAGGAAATCGTTTATCACCTGGTTTCCACCACGCTGCCTAAAACCTCGAACGACGATCCGCTGTATGACGTTGAGTCCAATCTGGGCGGCAGCCTGAACATGCTGCGGCTGGCAGTGCGTCATGATATCCGCAAGGTGATTTTCATTTCTTCCGGCGGCACGGTGTACGGCATGCCGCGGCAGATTCCCATCGTGGAAACACACCCTACCGACCCGCTGTGTTCCTACGGCATAGTCAAGCTCGCCATCGAAAAGTACCTGCACCTGTTTCACGCGCAGCACGGGTTGGGTTATTGCGTACTGCGCCTCGCCAATCCTTTTGGCGAGCGTCAGCGCATTGCTTCCGCCCAGGGTGCGGTCACCACCTTCCTGCAGCGGGCGCTGAAGGAGCAGCCCATCGAGATCTGGGGGGATGGCAGCGTGGTGCGCGACTACATTTACGTGGGCGATGCGGTCGAAGCGATGATGGCGGCCATCGATACTCGATCGGATGCGCAGGTGATCAATGTGGGCAGCGGGGCGGGGCAGAGCCTGAACGACATTCTTGGCGCAATCGAAAAGCTGCTAGGCCGTGCGGTTGAGCGCCGCTATGCCGCCGCGCGCCAGTTCGACGTGCCGGTGAATGTTCTGGATATTTCCCGTGCCCGGTCGCTGCTGGGCTGGCATCCTCGCGTCGCGTTTGCCGATGGTCTGGCACGCACCGCGCAGTGGTTCTCGCGCCATGTCTGAGACCGCGCTTTCGACCCTGCACATTGTGCGGCGCTATGGGCCGGTGGGGGGGATGGAACGCTATGTGTGGGAGCTTACGCGGGCGCTGGCCGATGCCGGACACCCGGTTGCCGTGGTTTGCGAGCGCAATTACGGTGGTGCGCACGACGGCATTACGGTGCATGAACTGGGCGTTATCGCCCAGCGTCCACGCTGGCTTTCGCTGCTGCGGTTCTCGCGCCGGGTGCGCGATTGGCTTGCCCGGCACCCCCAGCCTGGCGCCCTGATCCACAGTCACGAGCGCGTGGATCTGCACCACATCACGACTTTCCACGGCCCGCCCTTTGCCACCATTTTCGAGCGTGGCTGGTGGCGCCTGATGTCGCTGAGGGTTGCGATGCAGCTGTACCTGGAGCGGCGCGAACTGTGCGCGTCATCGGTCCGGGCCATCGTCCCCAACTCGCCGCTGATCCGGGATCAATTGCAGCACTATTATCCGCAGGCCGCGCTGCGGTTTGTCGCTCCGGTGACGCCCGGCGTGGCACCGGGTCCGTCCCGTCAAAGGGGGCACGTGCCGCCCGATGGCGGCATCATCGGTTTCGTGGGCAAAGAATGGAAGCGCAAAGGTCTGGAGGCAGCTGTGGCTGCGGTGGCCGTTCTGCGGCGGCGCCGCCCACAACTGGAACTGTGGGTGCTGGGACCGGCGCCGGAGGAGGTGAAGCACCTGTTCGCCGGTTGGAACGGCGGCTACAGCCTGCTTGGCTGGGCGGACGGATTCTCCGTCTATCCGCAGATCGATGTGCTGCTGCATCCGGCACGGGCAGAGCCTTATGGCATGGCGGTGGCCGAAGCCATGGCCGCGCAGGTTCCGGTGGTGGTGTCTGACCGCTGCGGCATTGCGCCCGAGGTGGGCGCAGATGCCGGTATCGTAGTGCCGCTGGATGCGGCGCCCGAACAATGGGCCGTAGCGTGCGAAAACCAGCTTGAGCGCAATGCGCCGCCACCGGGATATCGTCGCGGCTGGGACCGGGTGGCGCAGGATTACATGGCGCTTTACCGCGGACTTGCCGTACCGGAAATCGCATCCGGGCCGGAATTTTAAAGATACTGGCTGAGACCCTGAACCGCGGCGATGCGGTCGGAATGCAGTATGCCGTCGAGATGCTTCTGGTTTTCGGCGAGACGGCTCTTGTCGCGCTCGCGATGCCACAGGTGGAGCACGGGCGCCGCAAACCGCGCGCTCTTGTGCTTGATGCCGGCCCGCAGCAGTCGGATCACCAGGTCTGAATCTTCCAGCCCCCACCCGGCGTAAATCTCGTCCATGCCGTTCACCCGCAGCAGGTCATCGCGCCATACGCCCAGATTGCAGGTCTTGCAGCCTTTCCAGCGCTCGGGCAGAAGTTTGCGCGCGGCACTGTCCGGCAGGCGAATCAACGGCTGAATGCGATTGATGTCACCGCGCCAGCGCGCCACCAGCCATTGGCTCAAACCCCAACGCTGCACCGGAATCGCCTCGCCGAGCACGCGATGGGTGAAGTTCTCGCTCAGCAGCACCCGGTTGCCGGCGAGAAAGCGCCCGCGCTCCGCCAGCCTGCGGTGCGCGGAAATGAACCACGGCATGGGAATGCAATCGCCATCGGTGTAAATCACGTACTCGGCACGGGTCCTGGCCAGCGCCTTGTTGCGGATGGTGGCGGCGCGATAGCCCTGGTTTTCCTGCCACACGTGGTCGATGTGAAACGACGCCTTGCGCTGATACGCCTGCGCCACCTTGCGCGTAGCCTCGCCGGAGCCATCGTCGGCGATGATGATCTCGAAGTCACCCTCGTCCTGCGCCAGATAGCCTTCGAGCAGGGCAGCCAGGGCGTCGGGCCGGTTGTAGGTGGCGGGGATGACGGCGATTTTCACGGTGCTGCTCGCGATCACGCGCCGTTGTGCTCGTTGAGCAGCATGAGCTTGAGATAGCGGTAATACGCGCCTTCGGCATTGGACACCGCCAGCATGAAACCCTCGCGCCCGTCGAGAAAGCCGCGGCGCAGCACATAGGTGCGAAAAAACGACCACAGGCCATGCCATACCGCTGTTGCAAGCGAGGCGCGGCGCGCGTTGCGCGCCATGTTTGCCGCGCCGGAAGACGAGTAGGCGTTGACCTTGTCCAGCACCTGCTCCAGGCTGCGGATGGCCTCATGTCTGAGCGGCTGCTTCAGGTTGCCGATGCTGCCTTCGACGACAAGGCGCTCGTGCACCAGGTCATCCGAGAACCGGGCATGACCGCGCTTGAACAGGCGGGTGACGTAGTCCGGCCACCAGCCCGAGTGGCGCATGGGGCGTCCGCAATAGCTCGACAGCCGCGGCAGGCGAAATCCCGCATGTGCGCCAGGTGCTTGCAGCACAGCCTCGATTTCCGCCCGCAGCGCCGGCGTCACCCACTCGTCGGCATCTATCGACAGCACCCACTCGCCGGCAGCGAGATCCAGCGCCCGGTTTTTCTGCGGCCCGAAGCCCGGCCAGTCCCCGGTGAGGGTCAGTTTCACGCCCATTTCATTGCAGATCGTCGCGGTATCGTCGCTGCTGCCGCAATCGACCACGATGATCTCGTCGGCCCAGCGCACGGACTCCAGGCAGCGGCGCAGGGTGTCTGCGGCATTCTTGGTGATCAGGGTGACGGAAAGCTTCATGGGTGCTTTTAAATCCACTCAAACGTGCCGCTTTTGCGCAGCCCGTGCAACGACATGCCGAATTCCGCCACCTCCTGGTCGCGCCAGTTTTTTCTTTGTTTTAAAAGGCGCATTTTCTTGATTTTCCGTTCCAGCCAGGACTGGTTGAGCAGCCGGTAGTTTCTCCTGGCGCCCAGCCCTTGCTTGCCCCGCAGTCCCCGTTCTTCCTTCATGGCCTTCACCGTGATTGACCCGAAGTGATGCAGCCACGAGGATCCGGTGATTCCCATCGGGATGCCGGCCTGGTCCGCCTCGTGAAAAAACAAAGTGTCCTCGAAGCCCCATAGCTTGGGAGTGGCGCGGAAATATCCTATATCCATCCAGACGGAGGAATGCACGGCAAGGCACACGGCATGCCGCCCCCCCGCGCGCAACACGGTTTTCATGCGCGCCGTGGCGGCGCGGGAGAAATCCTGAAAATCGTAGTCAAGCGGTCCCTCGATCAATGCCGGTGATACGATCTTCAGGTTGTTGTCCCGCGCAGCGCAAACAAGGTTTTGCAGCCAGTCGGCCGCCACGATCACATCGTTATTCATGATAATCGTCCACTCGGCCTGCAATGCCAGCGCGCCCTGGTTCCATGCCACGCCGCAGCCCAGATTTCTGGAATTGAAGATTTTTCCGCCCAGATTCAGCGATTCCAGGTACTGCCGCGTGTCATCGGTGGAGGCATTGTCAACCGCCACCACGCGGGAAAAATCCATGCCGGTGTTTTTCAGGCTGTCGATGAACTGGCGCGTGTAATCGAGCTGGTTATAGCACGCGAATACCACCGCGAAGTCGATGCCTTCGATACCGTTCCTGTTTGCGCTCATCGCTGTTTCCAAAGTGCCGTGGCGCACAACGTCGCGATCATCAGTCCGTAAAACGCGGACTGGAATGTCAGGTAAAACACCTGTTCGCCAAAGCTGCATACGAAAAGCCCGGAGGTCAAGCAAATGCCCACCGCCCCGGCGCCGTGAACACGAGCGGTTGGCGAGCTCAGGCAGCGCACAAATATGTAGGCCGGAACCACGAAAAGTGCCAGCGCTGAAATCAGGCCAAAGACTCCCGAGCGCACGGTGTTTGCCAGTATGTCGTTATGCAGGCCGCCGTACATTATGAATCTGGCCTCATGGCTGGCAAATGCACTGAGGCTGGGGTGGATCTCAAGCAATTCCCGATAATGAATATCACTATAGCCATACAACGGGCTTTCCATGAATAGTGTGAAGGCAACCCGCCACATTTCCAGGCGCATCCCTATGGATGTATCCGGGTTCTCGCCGCTGAGCCAGGCGCTCAGGTCGTGCAAGGCATCGTTTACCCTGGAATGAACGGGGTCCAGGCCATAGTACGCCAGCAGCGCCGCCGCCGCACCGACGCCGGCTATTGCAAATCGTATCCTCCTGCTGATGGGGCCGCGATAGATAATCAACCAGATACACAGCAGGACAGGTGCGGCCAGCCAGCCGCTGCGCGACTGGGAAAGAATGGACAGGTAAACGCCGGATGCAAAACCGGCGAGTTTAAGGGTGGCCAGGAGCCGGCTGTCTTTTGCCAGGACGTTGAGGCTGAAAAGGCACATGAATCCCATCACCATGGAGTAATTACCAAAAGTGATGGGATCCGCAAAATAGGTGGCAGGTCGCCCTGCCCAGGTGTGCGGGAACAGCCATGTATAGAGCACGGCGAACAGAAGGGAAGCGGGGCACGCGTATTGGAACAGCCTCAGAAAATTCCAGCGCTTTTCCTTCAATACGAGAAATATCGGGATTGCCAGCAGCATGCGGGAAGGAGCGTCATATGCCCTGAGAGAGAAATCGCCGCCACGCAATGTCTGGCTCACCAGCAGAGCAATGCAGCCGGATGCAAGTGTCGCAACGACGGCAAGGCTGCGAGGATCTGCTGCTGACTTTCTGAAAATTCCGGAAAGATCACGGATATGGGCAATCGAGACCAGGAACATCAGAAACAGAAAGCCGTTCGTCCAGCCCCGGATCGTCAGAAAAAAAACCGGGAAAAGCCCGAGACATATCCACAGCAGCGCATCACGGGCACCGGATGCCCGGTCATCACCCGGGAAAAGGAGAATTCGGAATTTGTCGCCTGCTTTCACTTTCAGATCCGGCATTTCATGCCTTTACCGCCATATGCCCTTGCGCAACACCATTGCCGGGCGCCGGGCGGTATTCGGGCACCCAGCGCACGAGCTGGGCCCGCACCGTCGCATCATCCGGCATGTCGGTGCGGCCGAGCCAGATCGAAAGCTGGTCCAGCCAGCCACTGCCCTCCTGGCGCGCTTTCGCGATGCGCAGCTTGGGATGCGGTGTGGGCAGGGTGCTTTCGTCAGCCGCAAGCAGTTCCTCAAAGAGTTTTTCGCCGGGACGCAGGCCGGTGTATTCGATCCTGATCTCGCTCTCGCTGAGGCCCGACAGCCGGATCATGTCACGCGCGAGATCGGCAATTCTCACCGGCTCGCCCATGTCGAGCACGAAAATCTCCCCGCCCCTGCCCATCAGCCCGGCCTGCAGCACGAGCTGCACGGCTTCCGGGATGGACATGAAATACCGTGTGATCTCGGGATGGGTGACGGTGACCGGCCCGCCTCGCGCGATCTGCTCGCGAAATTTGGGAATCACGCTGCCCGTCGACCCCAGCACGTTGCCGAAACGCACCATCACGAAGCGCGTGCCGTTTTCCCCTTGCAGCGCCTCACACACCATTTCCGCCAGCCGCTTGCTCGCGCCCATGACATTGGTGGGATTGACCGCCTTGTCGGTGGAGATGAAAACAAACTTTTCCACCTCATGGGAGATTGCGGCCTGTGCGAGAACCCGGGTGCCCGCAACGTTGTTGAGAACCGCCTGCCAGGCGTTTTCGTTCTCCATGAGCGGCACGTGCTTGTAGGCCGCAGCATGGAAAACCACGGACGGATGGTGGATGCGCAGAAGCTGGTCGACGCGCGCGGCATCCTTGACATCACCGATTGCACAAACAGTTTGCACATCCGGAAAGCGCGAGTTGAACTCCTGTTCGATGCCGTAAAGCGCGAACTCGTTCAATTCGAACAGAATCAGCCGCCGCGGCCGGTAGCGCGCGATCTGCCGGCAAAGTTCGGCGCCGATCGAGCCACCGGCGCCGCTCACCATCACCGTGCTGCCGCTGATCCAGCTTTTCAGCCCCGCCGTGTCGAGCACCACCGGATCACGCCCCAGCAGGTCGTCGAGTTCGACATGGCGGATCTGTGATACCGTGACGCGGCCGCTTATCAGGTCGTCGAACGACGGCACGGTAAGCACGTTCAGCTTCGCATCGCGACATATCTCGACTGCGTGCCGCCTGGCATTATGCGAAGCTTCAGGCATGGCGATGATGGCATGCCCGGCACTCAACCGCTGTTTCCATTTGGGTAGCTCGCTGACGGGACCCAGCACGTTCACGCCGTGCAGCTGTCGACCGTGCTTGGAGGGGTCATCATCAAGCACGCCGACGACTTGCCATTCCGTGCTGCGCGAGAACTCCTTGATCAGGTTCACTGCCGCCTCTTCCGCGCCGAGCACGAACACCGGCCGCCCCTGCTTCGTTGCGATTCCGCGCAGGCTGCGCTCCTTCCAGATGCGGTAGGCGATGCGGCTTCCGCTCATGATCATCAGCACCAGGACTGGGCTCATGACCAGCACCGAGCGCGGCACAGCGATCTGCAGCATGAATAATATGGCCGGCACCGCGATGGCTGCGATGATTACCGCCATCACGATGCGCTGAAGATCGGGCAGGCTGGCAAAGCGCCAGATGCCGCGGTAAAGACCGAACCCCAGAAACAGCGCTCCGTGGACGGGCACGATCCACACCAGCGATTTCAGGGCGGCTCCATCGTAAAGCGCCGGAATCTCGAGATTGAAGCGCAGCCAGAAAGCGATCAGCCAGGCTGCGGCGCAAGCCAGCAGGTCGTGCAGCAGGGCCAGAAGCGTGCGCCAGTTGAGCTTCAACTTGCGCTCCCGTTTTTGAATTCGGTCCACTCATGCGTGACCGCGGTTATCAGTGCGATATAGAGGGTCCCCGCCGTGACCAGCACGGCAATCTGCCCGGCTATCGGCGCGCCGAGGGCGAAAAGAGCCGCGGTACCGCAGACCAGCATCAATGCGTATTCAGCAAGGGCTGTCCGGCAGTGGCCCCAGCCCATCTGCACCAGCCGCTGGTAATAATGATCGCGGTGCGCCTCCCATACGCGCTCGCGACCCAGCAGTCGACGTGCGAGCGTCACGCTGGCGTCGACGACGAATGGCGAGAATACCAGCAGCGGAAACCACCATGTCCAGTCGCGTTGCTGCCAGCCGATCAGCCCGAACGCGGCCGCCAGGAATCCCAGGGGCACCGCGCCAACATCGCCCATGAAAATGCGTGCCGGATGAAAATTGAATATCAGAAATGCCGCTGCTGCTGCGGCGACGGCAAAGTTCGTAAGCGCAAAAGCCGTGCTGCCGGCAGCCCACGCAGCCAGGCCGTAAACCGAAAACCCAATCGCCGTCATGCCTCCGGCCAGGCCGTCGGAGCCATCCATGAAGTTGAACAGGTTCATCATCCACGCGATGGCCAGCGTGGCCACGGCGATTGCCAGCACGCCATGATCCTGTGCCATCAGGCTTGCGGCACATGCGCCCGCGGTCAGCAGATGTACCCCCAGCCGTACCGCAACGGGCACGCCGCGCACATCATCCGCGAATGAAATGGCCAGCAGTATGGCGCAGCCTGCCCAGACGGCGGCCGGCAGGTTGGGCGTGACGCTGGCGGCGGCGAGCAGGATTCCGGCAAACACCGCCAGTCCCCCGGTGCGCGGGATGGGTGCCCGATGCAGCGACCGCCGGTTGGGATGGTCCAGCGCAATCCTGGAGAACCGGCTGCCGGCCAGCCACCATGTCGTGACCAAAGCAGCTGCAAACGCGGTTAGCGGAGCCCAGACGGCATATTGCACGGTCGGTATCTATTTGACTTTGTTAAGAATTACGGATGATACCACTGTCGTGATGCTTCCTGCCGCATCGCTCGTTGTCTGGTTGTAACGGCAAGCCATCTCAAAAACGGTTTGCGCAACGGCTTTTCCCCCTCTCTCCCGCCAGCGGGAGAGAGGGGGCTAGTGAGGAGTTTATCAACAACCTACCACTTCTCCGCTCACTGCTTGCCGCCTGTCGTCCTCAAATACCATCGCCCGGTTTCCTGCAGTCCCTGTGCCACCGAAAACGGGGGGATCCAGCCAAGCTCGCGGCGGATTCTTGAAGAATCGACCTGCAGCGAACCGGTCAGCCGCGCCAGCGCGTCGCCATGGCCGAACAAAGTGCCGCTTGCGCGCAGCAACGCGACAGGAACGGGAAACAGGCGAGATGGAACACCGAGCGCTTTTGCAATGCCGCGGATGAGCTCCGGCGTGGACATGTCCTCGCCATCGCTCACCAGGTAAGTACGACCTGCGGCGGGAGGAGATTGTGCGGCCGTAATCAGCGCATCGACAAGATTGCCGACATAAACGAAGCTGCGCTTATTGAGCACTGAAGCAAGCGGCAGCGGCCAGCCGCGGGCAACCATGTGCATGAGCCGCAGAAAATTGCCTTTGGCCCGGGGGCCGTAGACCAGCGGTGCGCGCAGGACAACCGCCTCCAGGCCGCTTTCAGCGGCAACTTTCCGCACAACCTGCTCGGCTTCCCACTTGGAAACGCCATAAGCGTCCTCGGGCTGCGGGACATCGCTTTCAGAAAAGGGGCGGCCACGAGTGCTTTCGCCATTGACCTTGACCGAACTCAGGAACACCAGCCGCCGCACGCCCGCTGCCGCGGCATCGCGCGCGAGCTTTTCGGTGCCGGTGACATTGACGGTACGATATGCATCGAGTGCGTCTGGGGATCGCTCCTGCATGATGTGGGCGCGTGCGGCGAGATGAATGACGCACTCGATGCCTTCGAGCGCGCGTTGCCATTGGGTGTCCGGACCGATGTCACCGACAGCGATAATTCCGGATGATGGTTTTTCCGCCTGCCGTACCGCTCTCCGCACATCCCGGCCGGAGCCGGGAAACGCGTCGCAAAGGGCCGTGCCTATGAATCCCGCGGCTCCGGTTACCAGGATACGCTGATCGGTCGGGTCGGGAGGCAAACTTGCGGGTCAGTCAAACAGCGCCGCGATCTTCTCGTGGCTGGGGTTTTTCACCACGCCTTTTTCGGTGATAAGTGCAGTGACTAGTTCGGCGGGCGTGACATCGAAGGCCGGGTTACGCACAGCGGTGTCCGGCGGCGCCCATTGCATGCTGGAGAAGCCACGAACTTCCACGGAACCCCGTTCCTCAATGGGAATTTCTTCTCCGCTGGCCAGCCGCATGTCGATGGTCGAAAGCGGGACGGCGACGTAAAAGGGTATGGAATGCCTGTGCGCAAGAACCGCGACCATGTAAGTGCCGATTTTGTTTGCGACGTCACCGTTTGCGGCAACGCGGTCAGCGCCCACAATGACCGCATCTACTTCGCCGCGGCTCATGATGTGTCCGGCCATGTTGTCGGTGATGAGTGTCACCGGGATGTCGTCCTGCTGCAACTCCCATACGGTCAGTCGCGCGCCCTGCAGGAAAGGCCGGGTTTCATCGGCAATCACGGCGATGCGTTTGCCCGCTTCCACCGCGGAGCGGATGACGCCAAGCGCCGTGCCGTGCCCTGCCGTGGCCAGCGCGCCGGCATTGCAATGGGTCAGCACCCGCGCGCCGTCGGCCAGAAGTGCTGCGCCATGTGCCCCCATCGCACGATTGATTCGCACGTCCTCGCGCAGCACCTCATGTGCCTCCTGGAGCAGCCGTTCGGCAACCACTGGCAGCGCCTGATCCCCGATTTTCTCAAGGAGGGCCTTCATGCGCTGCAGAGCCCAGGTCAGGTTGACCGCGGTGGGGCGGCTGCGGGCGAGAATTCCGAATGCATGCTCCATGAGTGCCGTGAATTCGGCACGGGGTGCGTCCTTGAGGCGCCTTGCCTCGAGGGCAAAGCCATAGGCGGCAGCGCAGCCTATGGCGGGCGCGCCCCTGACCACCATGGTGCGAATGGCGTCTGCCACGCCCTGTGCCGAGTCGTAAGAAAGATAGTCAAAACGCGCCGGCAGCACGCGCTGGTCTATCATTTCGAGCCGGTCATTCATCCAGCGCAACGTTTCCACGCCAGATACACGGGTACTGCCAGACGGACTATTCACCTTCGAACTCGCATAAGGAAAATACCTTTTGACCCTTGCGCTCCAGCCGCTTCCTGCCGCCTATATCCGGCAGATCGATGACAAAACAACACTCGACGACTTCGCCGCCGGCTTCCTGGATGAGCGAGACAGCCGCTTCCGCCGTGCCGCCGGTTGCTATGAGATCATCGACCAGAAGCACCTGCTCGCCCTTGTCGATCGCATCGATGTGAATCTCGATTCGATCGGAGCCATATTCAAGTTCGTAGTCATGGCCTATGGTTTCGGCGGGCAGCTTTCCCTTTTTGCGGATCGGCACGAACCCTTTGCCCAGCTCATACGCCAAAGCGGAGCCGATGATGAACCCCCTCGATTCGATGCCGGCGATCTTGTCGATCTTGACATGGGTGTAGCGTTTGACCAGTTCATTGATGGTGAGTTGAAAGCCGACCGGATCCTTCAGCAGGGTCGTTATGTCACGAAACATGATTCCCTGTTTTGGATAGTGCGGAATCGTGCGTATATGCGATTTGACGGTCATTCCGGCCTCGACGGGTAGTTGTTAACGGTTCAGAACGCGCCCAGCCACGGCTTCAAGGCGTTTCATCATATCGGGATCCCTTGCATCCGGGGCAGTGATCAGCGCGTGCTCGAGAACGGTCTGGCAGCCGGAAGCGCAAACCGCCTGCTGCACGACTTTGGGGGCCGTCATTTTGACGAGAGACCGCGCTTTTTCGGCGTTGGCGAGCAGCGTGCCAATGATCATTTCCACCGTGACATGATCATGATCGGGATGCCAGCAATCATAGTCGGTGACCATGGCAACTGTCGCGTAGCACATCTCGGCTTCCCGTGCGAGCTTGGCTTCGGGCATGTTGGTCATGCCGATCACGTCGCAGTTCCACGACCGGTACAGTTCCGACTCTGCCAGGCTGGAAAATTGCGGTCCCTCCATCACCAGGTACGTTCCGCCCCTTACATGGGGGATGCCTGCCTCTTTGGCGGCCTGCGCAACGGCGTCGCCGAGGCGCGCACAGACGGGGTGCGCCATCGAGACATGGGCAACCAGGCCCGTGCCGAAAAAGGATTTGGCGCGCGCGAACGTGCGGTCGATGAACTGATCGACAATGACGAACGTTCCCGGCGGAAGATGCGCTTTCAGCGAGCCGACGGCGCTCACGGAAATGATTTGTGTGGCGCCTGCGCGCTTCAGCGCATCGATGTTGGCGCGGAAGTTGATTTCCGAGGGCGGAATGCGATGCCCGCGTCCGTGCCGGGGAAGGAAGGCGAGCGGCTGGCCGTCGAGCTCGCCCAGCAGCAGCTCATCAGAGGGCGCGCCGAATGGCGAGTCGATTTTCACCCACCGGGTTTTGGTCAGCCCCTCGATGTTGTAGACGCCGCTGCCGCCGATTACTGCCAACATGCTTTTATCTCCCCGTTTCTTGCCCAGCCCCGGAACCCGATGACAAAATAATTCATATAAATCAATAAGTTATTGATGGTGCGTAATAAAGCAAAATCCCCTCCCCCCCGTGCACGGGGAAGAGGGTGGGGAGAGGGAGGGGCGCGAAAGCGTCATTATGTTAGGCGCTCTAAATAACCCGGTCGTTTCCGCCATCCACGGGAACCTGGGCGCCCGTCGTTTTGGCGAACAGGGGACCGCACATCTCCGCGGCCAGCTCGGCCACATCGCGGCTTTTTACTTCGGTCTTCAGGACGTTGCTGGTTTTGTATTCCTGGACCGAGAGACCGTAATGCCTGGCGCGCGCGGCAAGCACGTCATCCGACCAGATCGCCGTGTCGAAAACGGCGTTGGGATGGAGCGTGTTCACCCGGATGTTGTCGGCCCCCCATTCGAGCGCGGCGACGCGCGCGAGCTGCGTCAGCGCCGCCTTCGAGGCGGAATAAGCCGCGGCACCGGGACCGGGAGCCGGCACGTTCTTGGACCCGATGATCACCACGCGACCGCCGTTGGGCGCCAGCTTGAGCAGCGGCTGGCAGTCGCGCATGAGCGCGAGGTTGGCATCGAGGTTGATGCGCATCACATGCCGCCACTCGTCTCCGGGCAGCGACTCGATGCGTTTTCCCCCCGGAAAGATTCCCGCATTGAGTACCAGCATGTCGAGGCCGCCGAAAGTGCGCACGCCGGCCTCCAGCGCGGTTGCAACCGCTTCGTCCGAAGCGACATCGCAGCGCATCCCCAGGAAATCGGGCCGACCGGCAAAGATTTTCTCGATGTCTGCATGGATATCAAGCCCCACCACCGCGGCCCCGCGCTTGAGAAAAGATTCGACGCAGGCTTTCCCTATTCCGGAGGCGGCGCCGGTGACCAACGCCACCTCGCCGGCGAAGACCGGCGGTGCTCCCGCTTTCTTGAGCTTGGCCTGTTCGAGGTCCCAGTACTCGACATCGAAGACATCCTTTTCAGGCAGCGCCTGCCAGCCGCCCAGTGCGGTGGCGCGCAGGATGATGTCCATGGTGTGGGCGTAGATGTCATGAATGATCCTGGCATCCTTCGCCGAGCGTCCGACGCAGCCCATCCCGAATTCCGGATCGAGTATTACGCGCGGCGCCGGGTCGAGCATGGTCTTGGGCTCTTTTGCCAGCGGCGCGTTACGCTCGAAATAGCCACGGTAGGCTCTGGCGTAGGACTGCACGTCACGCCCCACCATGGGCAGAGGCTTGGTGCGGATGGAATGGTCGGGTGTTGCAGGCCCCTGCTGCGACAGCTGCGCCACATCGCTGCGGCGCGCAAACGAGAGGAATTTTGGCTGCGCATGGGTGGCCAGCACGACCGGGAAGCCGGCGCATGCCGAGAGTTCGCACCGCAGTCCGGCAATCTCCAGCCGCATCGCGCGCCCAGGAGATTTTTCCTGCGCCGGCGGGATGTTCCACGCGCCATGCTTTGCAAGATAGTCTTCAGCACGCGCGACCAGCATGATCATGCGCTCGTATGATTCCTGGGCTGTGCTGCCGAAAGAGAAAATGCCGTGGTTCATGAGCACCATGCCAACAGTGCCAGAATGCGCCTGCTGCGGGAACAACCGGGCGCACAGCCGCGCCAGATCGAAACCAGGCATCACGTAAGGAATCACCACCACGTCCCTGCCATAGATTTCACGGATGCGCTGCTCGCCATTCGCGGTGTTGGTCACCGCCAGTACGGCATCGGCGTGCGTGTGATCCACATACTTGTAGGGCAGGATGGCATGCAGGATGGTCTCGACCGAGGGCGCGGGCGCGCCGGCCCGCGTCATCTGCGTCGAGAGCTCATTCATCATCTGCGGGTCGGACAGGGCTTCGAGGCGCGCCAGCTTGAGCAGGTGCGCCATGCGAACCGGGGAGAAGCCGGGTTCCTTGATCGTTTCCAGATCCCAGCCGCTGCCTTTCACATAAAGCAGCAGCTCATTTTCCCCGACGGCGTTCTTATGCTCGATCTTGACGGAAGTATTGCCGCCGCCATGGAGCACCAGCGTGTGATCGCGCCCCAGCAACTGGGAAGTGTGGACACGGAGCGCCAACTCAGTTGCGTACTTATCAGCTTCGGAGGTATTCCACAGACCTTCCATTTCAGATTTTTTCTGCCGTAAATTTGGCTAAGCGACAAAGCGAGATGTGTAATGAACGATGACCACACCACAACCGGCAAGGCAGCTAATGCGCAAGCTATCGCTCACATCGTTGCAATCTTGCCGAAACGACGCTTGTAAGTAGCTCCTAATATTGGGGCCGCTTCCGTAAGTCTTTAATGGTATTAAACAAACAATGCCATTTTAAGCAATAGCCTAGCTACGCACATGAAGAGAAATTAGTATTTAATTGGAAAATCGAATATCTGCTCGACTGTATCTCCAGTTACAGGATCGGTAAGTGGAGGAAATTCTTTGATTTGCTTTAAGGAGAAGCTACAAAAAGCGTAGTTACAGGACTTAAGTGTAATCAAATCGCCAATATAGGTTTTAAGGGTTTTGTAATTATCTGTGGCGATAATTGCAAACTGAGGGTTATCGACTGTAAGTTGAGATAATGGTCTAAGCGTGGGCTGGGTTATAGAGGGCCACAAACTTGATAAGAGGCTTTGGTCAACTGCTTCAGGTAAATAAATTGCCGAAGGTGTAATGTTTTCTTCTAGCAACTGAGGATGCATACGTATGATGGCGGATGGGTCACCTATTATGCAGGGTGAGATTTTATGTCTTTTAAGAAAAGCAATATCGGCTGCCAAGGATCTATTTAATGCCGACTCTTGGGAAGAATGAGCTGGGGAATTCCAGAAGAAATTAGATGCACTGCCTACCGACGCGGGAATTTCCCCGGAACGTTGAAAACAAAGTCGATACCGAAGTCTGTAATCATTACCCGCAAGGCGTCGCCAAGAAGGAAATCCTACATTTTTCATGACATCAACAAAGCTTTCTTCCGTTGGCCACCATGATTGAGTATTCCCAATGCCTGCCCGGGGGTGCCTGCGGCGTTGTCCTTGAGTTTCAAGCGCGCTGTCTCCCTCGATAAAGTAGGCACCCTTAAGATGGCGGTCACGAAATGCTATCGTTTCCTCTTTGCATAATAACTGAGCAAAAAATGAAGCTGCGCGCTGTGCTTCGTTTTTGGGTGCAAGATGCGTGCAGAAGTAAACAAAGTTCCCGCAAAAGCGACCAATAAGTTCCATTAAATCAAAAGGGGTGTGCAAATGATGAATGAGCCCTGATGCAAATATCGCGTCAGCTTGTTCCCACGCTGTTTGGTCAAGAACACTAGCCACCCGAAATTCAACGTTGGTATACCCTAATCGATCACGTAAATGCTTGGCGCGTTCTACCACTTCTGGGCGCCCTTCAATCCCGATAACGTGCGCTCCCGTCTTACCTATTGCAACAGTGCTAGTTCCCTCGCCGCAGCCAAGGTCTAGAATAGTGCATTTTGACCAAGGCTTATTTCTCACTTGGTCAAACAAAGAGATAAACTCCGTTGGCCGATGATCTTCTAGTGCAGTGAAATCCGGATAATAAATTCCCTCTGGGAGGAGGGTGGAAAATAAGTTTGACGATACGCCAAGAAAATAACGGGCCTCCGCTCCACTGAAGGTTGAATTGTTACTTACTATTGGTGTGCTGTGTCCAAATCCGAGAAATCGCAGTATCACTTTAGTTTGCTCGCTCGCAATAGAGAAGATAATTGTTGTTGTGAAGCCATCCAAAACCCTCAATTCTTGTAATTCGGAACTGGCTTTCAAGCATCTGCATCGTGGCAATTTTTGCCTTGACCGGCACTATAATTATGGCGAATCGTTTTCCCAGGGCTCCGAGTATATCGGCAATGTTATCCGCGCTCACTTGTGAGCTATGCTTCAAATATGAAAGGGGATCAAGCGCTATAACAACATCTGCGCTGGGTGAATTTTTCAAGAAAAAACGATTCACAGGGTGTTCTAACAGTAGTGCTGCACTTCCGCGAGTTTGAGTTTCCCGTAGGCTGGTTTCCACTAAATCAAGTGATTCCTCATCGTAATCTATTACGAGTGTAATACGTTCATTCAAAATGGATAAAAGTTCAAGGTAGGTGTGTCCACCAATGCACGCAATTGTGGATGCTGCCGTTGATTCCAAAAACCCTGCAATATGATTACGCAGTGCAATCGATAAGCGTAGTTGATAAGCAGTCTTTGCGCTACTCTTGGCGTGTGGAAGTTGTTCTATGAAAGACTGTGTTTTCTCCAAGGCGGATCTTGGTTCATCAGTGCTTATAGACGATAAAAGCATTTGGTGATAATTCTTTGCAAAACATTCTACTTCTAGAGGCAATTCGCCTTCGACTGTCAAAGGACCTTGGTAAGGTTGATCAGTAATGCAAAGCCTCGCAAGCCTAGCAAGTTTGGGCTGCGATTCAAGTACTACAAGAGGGGCAAGCATTCCTTTCCATAATTGGTCGAAGGCACGATAGGGATACTGATCGGGTAAGGTCTGCGCGGATCTTATTGATCCTAGATCAATCCAACGAGGCTGATTCTTGTCGAACAGCATGTAATTTCCAAAATGCGCATCCGTTAAAGCGAAATCTGCGTCGAAAAGCCGCTTAGTTATCTCAATCCATACTAATGCGGCAGACCGTAAAGTATTGCGGGTAAACCGTCCGCAGGATACGTCAAAAGGCGCCTTCTCGATTTCTACAATAGGGCCATACCCTTGTACGGTTCGGTCTGTTAATCGCATGCGCGCAACCAAACCCTCGTCCATTAATGCTTCGACTGCCGGGTGTTTCAATATAGAGAGGGTGGCACTCGCCGTATTGGGGAACAGGGCCCGAAACACCCCGCCATTGAGAGTAAATACTCGACCAGCAGGATCCGTGCATGGTCCATTTAGCCAGCGCATCTTTTACACTTTTGCCCTGTTCCTGAGAGGGGCCATTAAATATAAATAAAAGGACGCAATTTAAACGTGCTCTTATGTATCCCAATCTAACACTAAGCGCGTGATATATCTCGTGTGAGCGTCGTCTGACAAGCGCTTAAGGAATGGTGATGCAGGTACGGGTTCAGTTTTGTCGATCATATATGCATCATTTTTATACAATCCGTATCGTATCCAAGTGCAAAGTCTTGGTTTAGTGCTAGGTAAGCTTCCCCGATGTATGCCAAATGTATCGGCTATAGTGCAGGTTCCCGGTGGACCGCTTATGCAAACTGTATCTTTGGGGAACAAACGTTCATAGCATTTGCTGTTTTCGTAACCATTTCCCCCATTCAGGCGACGGAAATCATCTGCATTTTTTATTGATCTTAATACTGGGAAAAATCGGCGCGCCCATCGCCTTTTCTTTATCTGCTCATCCACAGCATGAAAATCATGAGTTTTTTCTATAAAATAAAATTCGCCTTCACTTATTTCCACATCTGTCCAGAAAATAAAGAGTACTACAAACCGGTAGTCGTCCTCGTCCCGATGAAAGTCATGTGTTAAGCCAATCCCGGCGGCAGGAAAAGTCCAAAAGGTATTTATGGAATACAGGCTGGGGGTGCAGCCCAAGTATCCGCCGACCAAATCAAGCACATTTGGATCAAGGGCTGATTCCAAGATGTAGGGAGCTTGTAAGCTCTGCTCTAATTTATACGAGCCGTAATTTGAAACTTTTTCTGAATCCGCAATCGGGCGAGGAATGCCATCACTGTATACGGGAACGTGTGCTGCGTAACAAGAATTACGCGAAAAGTAATCTGTAACTTCCTCGCAGACTTGTTGATCTATATTTATGGGGGCGTGGCAAATTCCACGGCTTAATAGGATATCCAAGAGTAACTGATGCTTCTCTCCGGTCCATATGTTTGGGAGTTTCGCATTCGTCATTTTTGCGATCATTTTTGCAATCTCTGATCGGCCGGCACAAGTCATCCTGTTCTGTGCATAGCGCACCATCTCCATCATGCCGCGCACATCAGGAACATCACTCCCTAACGTATCGACTTTCATATAATTTCGCTATTAATTTTAACGTGTTAAGCATCTCCCATTTTTAAAAGTATGGCAAGCAGAGATGATGTGATCATCTGCCTCTTTCAAAAGAACTCGCTCGTCCAAGAAAATGGCGCATGATCTATGGCACTCCCCGCCGTCAATAAATATGGTAATTCCTAGCCTAACCGGACCAGAAGTAAACTGGTCTGGCGATGAAACGATGTCCTGCATGTGATCATGGTGCGAGCTATCAGTTGCCCGATGGCCGTCGTAAATGTTGCCGCTGCGGCAAGCGCTACAGCGTGCGCTCGGTATGGGATTCGAGCCAATTGCCGGCCGTGATCAAGAATCGACTCATCGAGATGTTCGCTCGGGGCGTGCCGGTCTACCGGCAGCGGTTTCGCCAGGACACGAGTCCGGCAGCACGGGAGCGTTTCTACCGGACACTACGTGCCTGCTGTGCCTATGCCGAGGGGCTGCGCGAGCCCTTCGCAGGCGCTATCGAATGCGATGAATCATCGGTCTTTGGTGGATTTCGCAAGGGCAAGCGCGGCCGGGGCGCCGCCGGCAAGGTGCTGGTCATGGGTATTGTGCAGCGCAATGGGCAGGTCAAGGCTTTCCCGATCCCCGCGCGCAACGCCGATGAGGTCGTCTCCCTGGTCTGTGCCCATACCACCCCGGGCAGCCTCTGCTACACCGACGACTGGCAGGCCTACGCCAGCCTGGGGGTGCAAGGCGATCACATCGTCGTGCGCAAGGAGAAGGGGCGCCCCAAGGGACGCGACCATATCAATGGCATCGAGGGCTTCTGGAGCTGCGCCAAGAACTGGCTCTACCCGTATCGTGGTGTGCCGCGCAAATTCTTTCATCGGCATCTCGGCGAGATCTGCTACCGTTTCAACCATCGAAAGCAGGACTTGAAACCTCGGTTGCAAAAGCTGCTGCGCACAACAACCGTATCCAATATCAAACCCATTTTGGTCCGTTTAGGCTAGGAATTACCATAAATATTTAGTATTACACTTGCTCCTTTAATATCTATCGCAGAATTTCAAACTTTCAGTATGATTTTGAAACAAAGATCAAATACTCGGCACTTACGTTAATCTGATGTTGATGTATATGCTCTTGGTTTATTTTCTATGGCTGTGAGATGATGAGGTCTTGGGACTCCAACGCCTAATGAGTGATAAAGTTCTGGTCTTATAAAGAACCGAATAGTTTATGGGGAGATATAACTTGGCCCTTCCTCCAGGCACAAAAATTAAGCTCTTCATGGACGGCGCCGATCTAGAGGAAATGCGTCGCGCATATTCTTCACATTCGGTACAGGGATTTACGACCAATCCTACCTTGATGCGCAAAGCGGGAATTGATGATTATGAGCGCTTTGCCCGTGCAGCAGTTGATGCTATTCCGGATTTGCCGATCTCGTTTGAGGTTTTTTCTGATGACTTCAGCGAAATGGAACGGGAAGCGAGAATTATCGCAAGTTGGGGCCGCAATATTTACGTGAAGATTCCTGTCTGCAACACCCGAGGGGAGTCGAGCGTGCTGCTGATCCGAAAGCTGTCTGCAGAAGGTTTTGCGCTGAACGTGACGGCGGTCATGACCCTTGAGCAGGTGCGGGCGATCAGCGCGGCACTCTACGTCGGATCACCGGCTATCGTTTCGATTTTTGCGGGGCGTATTGCCGATACTGGACGCGACCCCGTGCCCATGATGGCCGATGCCGTAAGAATGCTGGCCGACAAACCCAAAGCCGAGTTGCTGTGGGCGAGCCCGCGGGAACTGTTGAACCTGTTTCACGCCGAGCAATGCGGCTGTCATATCATTACGGCGACCAATGACGTTATCAAGAAAATCCCGCTGATTGGAAAGGACCTGAACCAATACAGCATCGAAACCGTGAAGATGTTCTACGATGATGCGCAATCTTCCGGCTTCAGGCTCTGAAGCGAGTGTGGCGGCATTCCCGCCAGCACTTGATCGGCACGGCCAGATAGCGATATCGGTTGTTGTACCGGTTTACAGGGAAGAGCTGAGCATACGGCCATTCCTGGCGCGGCTGGAGCCTGTGCTGGAGCGGATCGGTCCCTATGAAATCCTGTTTTGTGCGGATCCTTCTCCCGACAGGACCGAACAAGTCATAGAGGAGGAAATCAGTCGCAATCCACACATCGGCCTTCTTGTGTTCAGCCGGCGTTTCGGCCAGCCCAGTGCGGTCATGGCGGGGCTGCACAAGTGCTCAGGCGAAACTTGCGTGGTCATTGATGTCGACCTGCAGGATCCGCCGGAACTCATATACGACCTTTTTCAGAAACTGCGGGAAGGGTATGACGTTGTATATGCCAAGCGCCGTAGCCGCCAGGGTGAAACGCTGGTCAAACTGGCGGTCTCGTGGCTGGGCTACAAGGTGATCAACGCTGTCACGGATGTGCAGATTCCGCGGAATACCGGCGACTTCCGGATCCTGAACCGGCGTGTTATGGAGCATCTGCGCACGTTGAAGGAAGGGCACGGATTCCTGCGGGGTATGGTGGCTTATGTTGGTTTCCGCCAGTCTTTCGTCGAATACGATCGCGACGTTCGCGCGCACGGAAGCGGAAACTACAACCGATACCTGGGGTCGCTCAAAATCGGTTTGAACGGATTGATCGGATTCTCTAATTTCCTGCTTACGGCGACGTTAATGGCGGGAGTGGCAATCGCGGGGTTTGCGTTTTTGCTGGCAGTGATCATTGCCATTACGCGGATTGCAGGGGTTGATTACCCCATCGGGGTGCCGACGATTATAGTGCTGGTGCTGTTTTTGGGCGGTGTTCAACTGGTCAGCATCGGAATCCTTGGGGAATATATCGGTCGCATCTACGACGAGGTCAAGTTGCGCCCCATGTTCATCGTCGACCGCGCCGTGAACGTGCCACCGAAGTGACGGCGACGAGAAAATCATGCGAGGATTTACGTGATTCCCATCATCGAGCCTTTTCTCCATCGGCTACTCGAGAATCCACTGGTCTTCGAGATGCAGCAACGATTGTGCAACGATTACACTGCGATTTTCGATGAATTTTCCGATATTCTGGGACGGAATGGCAAGCGCATCATTGATATTGGGTGTTCTACGGGCACATGTGCGAGCAGTATTATCGACATGCAGAAAAACGAATATGTCGGTATCGACATCGAGCCCCGGTATATAAAAGCGGCGGCAAATCGGTCTCGGCACGGCACTTTCTATGCGATGGATGCGCGCAAGACATCGTTCCCCGACCACTCTTTTGATTTAGCCATGTTTGTCGGCGTCATGCATCACATGGACGACAAATTGGTCACAGATTGTCTCAACGAGATATCACGAATTCTGAAGCCCGGAGGCCTTGTAATAGTCGCCGAACCGGTTTTTACACCTGGGCGCTGGCTTAGTACCGCCCTGCTAAAAATGGACCGGGGACGCAATGTTCGGGATGAGTCAGGGTATCGCGCTCTTTTTGGGGGGTATGCGATCGAGCGCCAGAGATTCTTTGCGTTTTCCGCGCATCGGTTCTGTTCCTTTGTGCTGAAACCGGACCCTTTATCAACTGTTTCGGCGTAACCAAAAGTCACCTATCTTCAGATTCTCATCTGGCAAAACGATATGGGCGCTTTGCCGAATGGCATCCGTCGCATTATATAAATGCAAGGGCTACGGCGGTATTGAATGAAGAAATGGCTTGGAGTCGGCCTGAGTTTGATTCTGCTGGCCAGCTTGCTGCTTTTCGTGGGTCCACAGATCGAGTGGGCGACGGTTCTGCATAGGCTTGCCGCCACTCAACCTTGGGCTGTGATTGTGGCCGTTGTGCTGTTCTGGGCAAATTTCGCCGTATCCACCGAGCGCTATCGCCTGATCCTGCGGGACATGCCAGCGCATGAGCCGAGGTTCGGCCCGCTCTACGGACTGACGTTCCTCAGCTTGTTTCTTGCGCATCTGGCGGCAATCGGCCCGGCGGCCGATGTGGTCCGGATCGGTTACGGGCGCCTCAGGATGGACGTGCCGATGGTGACGATGGTCGAAAGCGTGGTGTATGACCGCGTACTTGCCCTGGTCGGCTTGATCGTGATCGGCTTGATGCTGTTGCCGCTACAGATTGTACGTGGCATCCCCGAAGCTCTTTGGGTGCCACAGTTGATGCTTTGGCTGGTGGGCCTTGTCGGTATTATGTTGGTTACATGGGGCGTGCATACGCCAGTAATGCAGCGTATTTCGTATCTTGCCGGTGTTGCCCGATCCGTCAAGGGTTTTACGCCGATTGCCTTGGGGCGGGCAAGATTATTGCGACAGGCAGCACTCGCGCTTGCGTACAGCGGAACTTATGGTTTGGTCATCTGGGTGCTGGCACGCGGCATGGGCCTGCATTTGTCCTTGCTGGACATCCTGCAGTTCAGTCCGCTGATACTACTGGTTCAGAGCATGCCCATTTTCTACATGGGGTGGGGGGCGCGGGAGACCGTTCTTGTCGGCACACTGGGCATAGCCGGGATCCTGTCCAACGAGCAGGCGTGGGTGGTATCGGTGGCCACCGGAGCAGTTTTTTTCCTGGCATCCATACCCGGCGCGGTGATCTGGATGTTTCTGCCCGCCAAGGCATCAGGAAATACAGGTTCTGTTAAGTAAGTTTCGTATAAAAAATAATATATAATAATCAATATGTTGCGATATTTTGTGACCGGTGGGGCTGGCTTCATAGGCAGTAATCTCGTTGACCGCCTGCTTGCAGCAGGCCACGAAGTCGTTGCTTATGACAATTTTTCAACCGGCTTTCGGCGTTTTCTGGATAACGCCAAGGGGCATTCCACTTTCACATTAGTGGAAGGCGATCTGCTGGACCAAGACCGGCTGGTGGAGGCCATGGCCGGGGCCGACTTTGTGTTTCATCTGGCGGCCAACGCCGATGTTCGATTCGGCACGGAGCATCCGCGGAAAGACCTTGAGCAAAACACCATCGCAACGTTCAATGTGCTCGAAGCCATGCGTGCTGCCGGTGTTGCAAAGATTGCCTTTTCCTCAACCGGGTCGGTTTATGGCGAGCCGGAGGTTTTTCCAACCCCGGAGCATGCCCCGTTCCCGCTGCAGACTTCACTCTACGGCGCGTCGAAGCTGGCCTGCGAGGGCATGATCAGCGCTTACAGTGAGGGGTTTGGATTCCAGGCGTGGGTATTCCGGTTCGTATCGGTCCTAGGGGAACGGTATACCCACGGCCATATTTTTGATTTTTACAGGAAGTTGCGCGCCGATCCGGCGCGACTGCACGTGCTGGGGAACGGGCGCCAGCGAAAGTCCTACATGTATATCCAAGACTGCATCGATGCGATGCTCCTCGCAATTGATCGTGCCGGTGATAAAGTGAACGTACTGAACCTCGGCACCGACGGCTATATTGAAGTCAACGATTCAGTGCGCTGGATTTCCGAGCAACTGGGCGTGACCCCGGTCATTACATATCAAGGTGGCGAGCGCGGCTGGATCGGGGATAGCCCGCTGATTTATCTCGATACGACACGCATCCGGGCCTTGGGCTGGCAACCGAAAATTGCCATTCGGGAAGGCGTCATCAAGACCCTTGAATTCCTGCGGACCCATGAGTGGGTGATGGACGCCAGAGAATGAATGTCTGTGTACAGGGTTTGTGGCATCTGGGCACGGTGACCGCCGCGTGCCTTGCTTCGCTTGGACATCGCGTCATGGGGCTCGATTTCGATGCTGAGACCATCAACGGGTTGAGTGGGGGCGTGCCCCCCCTGTTCGAACCGGGGCTGGAAGAGCTGCTACGGCGGGGCCTGGCTTCCGGACAACTGCGTTTTTCGTCCAGTCCTGCACAGGCTGTCGGGGCAATCGAAGTGTTGTGGATTACCTACGACACGCCCGTCGATGACGATGACCATGCCGACGTCGATCATGTGGTCGCGCAGATCGAAAAGACACTGCCCCATCTCCCAACCGGCGTCACGGTCCTGATTTCTTCTCAAATGCCGGTAGGGTCGATCCGGCGGCTGGAAGCCATCGCAAAGTCCCGGTTCCCGGAAAAAGATATCGGATTCGCCTGTTCTCCGGAGAATCTGCGGCTCGGCAAGGCGGTGGAAGTCTTTCTGAAACCGGACCGGATTGTGGCCGGCGTGCGTGCAGACCGTGACCAGGAAAGGCTGGATCGCTTGCTGAGCTCCATCACCGGGCGGATTGAGTGGATGTCGGTGGAGTCGGCCGAGATGACCAAGCATGCGATCAACGCCTTCCTTGCCACGTCCGTTACGTTCTCCAATGAAATCGCGTCGATTTGTGAAAAAGTGGGTGCCGATGCGAAAGAGGTCGAGCGCGGGTTGAAGTCCGAGAGCCGAATCGGACCCAAGGCCTATCTTGCTCCCGGCGCGGCGTTTGCCGGCGGAACGCTGGCTCGCGACATTATGTTCCTCAACCAGGTTGGCGCGACGAAGGGTCTGGTTACGCCGCTGCTGTCATCCGTAAAACCAAGCAATGACGAGCACAAGCAATGGATCAGGCGCAAGCTGCTGTCATTGTTCCCGGGTATCTCCCGGACCAAGATCGTTGTTTGGGGGCTGACTTATAAACCCGGAACCGATACGCTGAGGCGTTCCCTGTCCGTAGAGCTTTGCAACTGGCTGATCGGGAAGGGTCTTGAAGTGCATGTGCATGATCCGGCAGTCAAAGAATTGCCACCGAACTGGGGTACCAGGGTAGTCCGTGCGGAGGACCCGGTAGCCGCAATAAAAGACGCACATGTGCTCGTTGTTTCTACCGAATGGCCGCTATATAAAGAGATTGCAGCGGATGCGGTCGCCGATGTCGCCCCCGGCATTGTCGTCCTCGATGCCAACCGTTTTCTGTCCGGCTTTGCCGGCAACCACCGCTTGAGATATATGGCGGTCGGGACCCCCGAGTAACTCAGGCGGAATCAGACAATGGAACACGTTCTGGACAATAAGATCGCCATCATCACGGGGGCCAATCAAGGCTTGGGTTTTGAAATTGCAAGAAAATATCTGAATGCGGGCGCCAGTGTGATGATTTGCGCGCGCAACGGTGAGTTACTGGAGCGGGCTGGGCAACAGCTACAGTCGGTCGTTCATCCCGGCCGGGGAATTCTGGCCCGGATTGCGGATGTATCGAAAGCTGATGATGTCAAGAATGTCGTTGCAGCAACGATAGAACGGTTCGGCCACATCGACGTCCTGGTCAACAATGCCGGGATATATGGCCCGAAGGGCGCCATTGAAGAAGTCGATTGGCAGGAATGGGCGCGCGCTATCGAGATCAATCTGTATGGTTCGATTCTGATGTGCCGCGCCGTGTTGCCGCACTTCAAGGCGCGTGGCCGAGGCAAGATCGTGCAGCTGTCCGGTGGTGGCGCCACGAATCCATTGCCGCGAATCAGCGCCTACGCCGTTTCCAAGGCGGCGGTAATCCGGTTTGTCGAAACCTTGGCGGAGGAAGTTCGCGAGAATCACATTGATGTCAACGCGATCGCTCCTGGCGCCCTGAATACGCGCATGCTGGACGAGGTATTGGAAGCGGGTCCGGACAGGGTGGGCAAGGGTTTTTACGAGAAATCCCTCCAGCAGAAGCAGTCGGGTGGCGCATCCCTCGACAGGGGCGCGGAACTGGCTGTTTTTCTGGGCTCTCCATTGAGTGATGGCATCACCGGCAAACTGATCAGTGCCGTATGGGATCCATGGGAATCGTTTGCGGGACATCTCGATGAATTGAGCCAGACTGATATCTACACGTTGCGACGTATCGTGCCGAAAGATCGCGGCAAGTCATGGGGGAACGACCAATGAATGTCGCGATCATCGGCTGTGGCCTGATCGGTCAGAAACGCGCAAAGTCTCTCGCCGGAGCGCGCCTGGTCATATGTGCGGACAGCAATCCTGCGAAAGCGGAACAGCTTGCCCGCGGCGCCGCAGGGTGTGTTTCCACCAGTGATTGGCGGCAGGCCGTGGTGCGGGAGGATGTGTCGGCCGTGGTGATTGCCACGCCCCATGATTCCCTTGCGGAAATTGCCGCGGAGGCCATCGCAGCGGGCAAGCATGTGCTGGTGGAAAAGCCGGCGGCGCGCCATGCCCGCGAGTTAAGGGGGCTCCCGGATCGAGCAGGGCAAAAGGGTGTTCTGGTTCGCGTCGGGTTTAACCATCGGTACCACCGGGCATTTCGTCAGGCGCGGCAGATCGTCGATTCAGGGGCATTGGGCCCGTTGATGTTTCTGCGAGCCAGGTATGGCCACGGCGGTCGCATCGGTTACGAAAAAGAGTGGCGCGCCCGGCCGGAGCTTTCTGGCGGCGGTGAACTGATCGACCAGGGAGTCCACCTCATCGATCTGGCGCGCTGGTTCCTGGGCGACTTTGCCGAGGTGCGGGGTTATGCGCACACCTATTTCTGGGACATGCCGGTGGATGACAATACCTTCCTGCTGTTGAAGACCGGGCAGAAACAGGTGGCGTTCCTGCATGCGAGTTGCACCGAGTGGAAGAATACGTTTTCGTTCGAACTTTACGGGCGTGCCGGCAAGCTGCAAATCGACGGCCTGGGCGGGAGTTACGGTGTCGAACGCCTGACTTACTACAAGATGCTACCGGAAATGGGGCCGCCAGAAACGATGGCCTGGGAATATCCGATGGCCGATGATTCGTGGGACGTCGAAATGGCGGAGTTTCTTGAGGATATCCGGCTTAACCGGCAGCCTGAAGCGGGCTTGAGGGACGCCATTGCTGCTCTGGACATCGTAAGCAGGATATATCGGGAGTCGGGCTATGATCATTGCGCGTAGTCCGTTGCGCATTACATTGGGTGGAGGCGGAACGGATCTGCCGTCCTACTACCGCGATCACCAGGGTTTCCTGATTGCCGCCGCAATCGACAAATACGTCTATGTGACGGTCACGCGGCCATTCACGCCGGGCATTTACCTCAAGTATTCCCGCCTTGAGCACGTGGAAAATGTAGATGAGGTGCTCCACCCGATCATCCGGGAATCGATCAGGATGTTGGAATTCAAGACCCCGCAGATCGAGATCACTACGCTTGCCGACATACCTGCGGGGACCGGGCTTGGTTCGTCAGGAAGTTTCACCACGGCTCTGCTCAAGGCACTCTATGCCCATCGCAGGCGCTTGCTTCACCCGGGCGAGTTGGCCGAGTTGGCCTGTCATATCGAAATCGACAGGCTCGGCGAACCCATCGGCAAGCAGGATCAGTACATTGCAGCTTACGGCGGCCTCACCTGTTTTACTTTCAACAAGGACAGTTCCGTCGAGGCCAGGCCGCTGGCAGTCAACATGGATACCCTGTTCGACCTGGAAGACAACCTGTTGCTGTTTTTCACTGGATATTCCCGCAGCGCCGGCAGCATTCTCAAGGATCAGAAAACGCGCACTCAGAAGAACGATGAGGATATGTTGAACAATCTGCATTTCGTAAAGGATCTGGGCTATCGCAGCCGGGATGCCTTGGAAGCGGGTAAGGCCTCATTGCTGGGCGAGCTGATGCACGAACACTGGGAATACAAGAAGCGCCGCTCCGGTGGCATGAGCAATCCGCAAATCGACGAGTGGTACGAACTGGGCAGAAAGAACGGGGCGGTGGGCGGCAAGCTGGTCGGTGCCGGTGGCGGCGGATTCCTGATGTTCTACGCATCGGATCGCAACAAACTGCGTCATGCCATGGCCAGGACGGGCCTGGAGGAGGTGCGCTTCCGCTTCGATTTCGAAGGCACCAAGGTAGTGCTTTCCTGAGATGTTCCCCGTCGCCATCCTGGCGGGTGGTCTGGCAACCCGCCTGCGGCCCATGACCGACACGGTGCCCAAGGCGCTTATTGATGTCGGGGGACGGCCTTTCATTTTCCGCCAGCTCGACTACCTGCGTGGGCAGGGTATTGCGCGGGTGGTGTTATGCACGGGGCATCTGGGGGCGCAGGTCGAGGCAGCAGTGGGGGATGGGCGTGCCTTTGGCCTGGATGTCGGTTACTCACCGGATGGGCCGATATTGTTGGGTACCGGCGGGGCATTGAAGAAGGCGCTGCCGTTGCTCGGCGAGCATTTTTTCGTGCTATATGGCGACTCGTTTCTGCCCTGCAATTTCGGTGAAGTGCAGCAGGCCTTCGTCAGTAGTGGCCGACCGGCGCTCATGGCAGTGCTGCGTAATGGTGACCGCTGGGACAAGAGCAACGTGTTGTTTCGTGACGGGCAGATTGTCGAATACAACAAGCAAGCCCCACGCCCGGAGATGGAATATATTGATTATGGCTTGGGTGTTCTCTCTGCGGAGATTCTCCGCAGTTGCCCTGTCAGCCAGTCGTTCGATCTAGCCGCGATATATCACCAGCTTTCAATCGACGGGAAACTGGCTGGACATGAAGTGTACGAGCGGTTTTACGAAATCGGCTCGCGCGAAGGGCTTGAGGAGGCTGCACAATATTTTTTGCAAAAGGAGATGGCATGAGTTACGCCAGTCAGCACCTCGAGGAAGCGGTGGAGATCATCCGGGCGATGGATGTTGCGGCGATCGAAAAAATGGCCGATCTGCTGGCTGGGATCAAACAGGACGGCGGACGGATATTTTTTCTCGGCGTCGGCGGCAGTGCCGGCAACTGTTCGCATGCGGTGAACGATTTTCGCAAGATCGTGGGTATCGAATCGTATGCTCCGACGGACAACGTCTCCGAACTGACAGCACGCACCAATGACGAAGGCTGGGCGACCATTTTTATTGAATGGCTGAAAATCAGCAAACTCTCGGCGAAGGATGCGGTGTTTGTATTTTCCGTGGGCGGCGGCAATATTGAGAAAAATATCAGCCCGAACCTGGTTATGGCATTGCAGCACGCCAAGTCGGTGGGGGCGAAGATTACCGGGGTCATCGGTCGCGATGGTGGATACACGGCGAAGGTTGCTGATGTTTGCGTGATTGTACCGACAGTCAATGCAGAAACCATCACCCCGCATTCGGAAGCCTTCCAGGCCGTCGTCTGGCACTTGCTGGTGTCGCACCCTAAGCTCAAGGTCAATCAGACGAAATGGGAGTCGGCGGCGCGATGAGTAGTCGAGCCGTGTTCCTGGATCGGGATGGCGTCATCAATCGGAATGTGTTCTATGACGATACCGGGGAGTGGGAATCGCCGCGCACGGTTGCCGATTTTGCACTGATAAATGGCGTGCTGCCGGCATTGCACAGTCTGCAGCAGGCAGGATTTCTGCTCTTTGTGGTATCGAACCAGCCGAGTTTTGCTAAAGGCAAGACGACCATGGGTGATTTACGTGCCATCCATATTCGGATGGAGAATCTGTTGAGGGCAAGTGGGATCCGGTTTGCTGGAGTATTTTATTGCTACCACCATCCCCAGGGCGTTGTTCCGAGCCTGGCTGTGCATTGTGCATGTCGCAAACCTTCCCCGCATTTCCTTTTCGAGGCGGCACGAAACTACGATCTTGAGTTGTCGAAGAGTTGGATGATTGGAGATCGCGATACCGATATTGAGTGTGGTCAGGCGGCCGGTGTGCAAACCATCAGGATAGAAACAGATCAATCTTCAGTTCGCTCTGGTCAAGCGTACCCAATGTACAGGGCTGCAGCATTACTGGATGCCACAGCGGTAATTCTCGGGCATCTTCATCGGGCTGTGCTATGAATTTCGAGCAGCGTATTAACGATAAACCACACTTCTCTGTCCTGTTTTTCGCAGGACTCGCGGCCATTCTTTTCCACCCATTCTTTCTAGGGAAGTTTGTTGTTGGCGGTACTGACGTACTGTTTAATCATTATCCCAATCTTCTGTTTGGGTATCGCGAGTTTTGGGAGTTCGGAAAATTCAGTCTCTGGAATCGTTATATTTTTGCCGGCGCAGATTTTACGGGGAGCATGCATGCGCACTACTTGAACCCGCTCTACTGGCCTTTGTTGTTGGTCCCGCAAGAATATATTTTCCATGTATTGACGGCTGGGTTTATTGGCATGAACGCGCTGATCGGCTGGCTTTGGTTCCTGATCAGTGCACGGCTTGGCGTGCGCGGCGCCGGCGCGCTGCTCGTCGGTGTCGTGGCGCAGGCCGGGATGTTCTCCTGGTTTGCAATGACCACAATGATTTCTGTGCCGATGTATTTGTTCAGCACCGCCGCAATATATTTGATCCTAACACGCGTGTCACGTGGTGACTTGACTAACTATCTTGGGCTGAGCGTTGCACTCGGTCTTTTGTTTGTTACGCCACACCCCACATATATTTTAGGATTCTTTCTCCCTGTATTAGTTGTTTTCTTGGCGATGGTTTATCCGGACTGGATACGGAAACCTTGGCGGGGCTTCACTCCAGTTTTTGTGGCGGCCTGCGTTACAGGGATATTGTTTGCGGCTTATAGGCTGGTACCGGTTGCGCTTGCGATAATGCGAGATGGCAATTTTTTGGGGCATACCGGTATTGCTGGCGCCTTGAATTATGCTTACTACGGACTAACTGCATTTAACCCTATTGCTCTGGGTATTCACTTGGGCGACTCAATGAATATTGCGGAGAAGTTGGGGTTTGGTAGTAAGCGTCATACCCAAATCCATAATGCGCTCTACTTCGGTGTCGTGCCGTTGATATTGGTTTACATCGCGGTTCGCGTGCGGGGCGATATTCAAACTGCACTCCTTGCAGGAACTTACCTGATTCTTCAGCTTGCTTACCTTTATGCGTTTCAGCCTATTAGCGATATTGTAAATCTGATTCTTTATCCACTGGGGCACGAGGGATTACTGAGAACTGCAACTAACTTTGCGTTTCTCTTTTTATTTATTCACTGTCTTAAGATTATTACTTTCGGTGATCGGATACTCCTGCAAAAAGCCATTCGCGAAAGCATACTGATTAGCGGTTTTGTGCTGATAGCCGCGCTTGCCATGAACGGAAAGGTGCTCTACAAACTTCCGGAGATCGTTGAGAAAATCGGGCCTGGTGTTTTTCTAAACGGCTATCGATTTATATTGATAGGATTTGTCGTCGGTATAGCCTTGGTTTGCCGTCTTCCGGCTAGTGTATTAGCGCGTACGCGATTGGGCATGCTGGGTGTTTTCTTTGGTGCTTTTCTATTTTTTATTGCCTTTGTTGCCATATATAAGCGCTTGCCGGAAGTAGAAAGAGTAATGGCAGCATTCAAGAATTGTTTGATTGTAATATTAGTGTGTTTTTCCGTCTTACTGATGGCGCGAACCGAGGCTTTAAAGTTAACAGGCAAGGTAACCTTGATATGCATCATGGCGACGATTGTTTTTATTCTGCTGCCGACGCCGACCTCACCCGACGGAAAAGATAGCTCAACATACTTGGCTGCCATAGCGGGATGGGGTGTATTTATTGCGCTGTTGAGCATAACACTACATTTGCTTGGAAAGCGCGTCAGCGGATATATTGAATCGGCCTCGATGTTCAGGTTATTGCTTGTGCTAACCGTGGTCGATCTGGCGATGGCATTTAGCAGTTACAGCTATGTCAACGTCAATTCATCGCCTTTTGTCCGGCATTTCAAAGATATTTATCCGACCTGGAATCTCGCGTCTTTTGTCGATGATTACAATTCCCGGCCCAAAGAGCCGGCGTCCGGTAATCTGCTCGTTAATCCAGAATTTAGTCTTGTTTCAGACCGCTTGGTGGGGTGGGCGCTTGGCGGAAAGAACATGACGATGTGTACCTCCTCATCAAAAATACCGCTTACGCGAAGAGAGGGAGTAACCTGCGTTTGTTATCCTGAAGATGACAAGGGCGGTAATCTGTATCAGGACGTTGCCCTTCACGGGCCTGTTAGCGAGGTGGCTGTAGGGGCATGGGTTCGGGCTGAGCAGGGCATGGAAATAGGGCTTTTTATAAGCGCACCTTTTAATAATGCAGGTACTGCAATTAACAAAATTAAGGGAGACGGGAAGTGGCGTTGGATTGAAAACCAGCTGATTACATCTGGGCCACTTAAAACGGTCAGGCCCCATGTCAATATGGCAAAGGCGGGCTGTATCGAGATTTATGCCCCAAAACTTGTCCAAGGCATGACGATTCAGCCTGACAGCATACCTATAGATGGATATGAGATTGTCCGGCCGGAGAGGTTTTTCCCCCAAAGGGTAGATCTTGATTCGTACCGGGTTAATCAAGTGCACATTATCAACAAATTGGCACAATCCGAGCTTCTGTCCAATTTTGCGGTCACCGCGAGAACATCAACCTACGCTGGTGTTGATTCTGATATTTCCAGAGATTACGTGAATTTTTTAAGTGCGTTTCGGGCATTGGATCCTAGCTGGTATCACCGGGCTGGGATTTTGAGCTCGATGGATAATGAACGCTTTCTCGATCTGATGGGAGTCGGCTATGATGTTGCCCCGTCGGGAGTGGTGGTATTTCGATCCAATGCTGTCCCAAGAATTGCGGCTTTTCATCAGTTCGAAGTGCAGAGCGACTCGGATAAGCTACTTCAACGCCTCAAGGCACCAGACTTCGATCCGGTAATGAGAGTGCTGCTGGAAAAAGCGCCTACTTTGCCGCCAGGTTCTTCAGATAAGCCCGGGCGTTTCCAGCAACTATCTTACCGAATGACGGATGCAGATCGGCTGGTTGTGAACATTACGGCGGATAGCTCCAGGCTCATTGTTTTCAATGACCGTTATTCACCACATTGGAAGGCGCTATGGAACGGCGAATCTTTACCGATAATTCGATCGAACGCACTTTTTATGGCGGTTGCTGTGCCCGATGGCGCTGGTGAGTTGACTTTTACTTTCCGGCCGCGGCTATTTCAGTTGCTTTCGATGGGCAGCGCTGTGATAGCGCTATTGCTTATTCTTTTGGCGGGGTTTGTACTTGTCAGCCCTCGGTTTAAGGGAAATCAGAAAGCTAGTGAAAAAATTTAGCCCACATAATTTTCTCTGATAATATTGATCTCACTTCCGATGCTGAGCTTCCCTTACCCGACGAACGATCTCCCGGTTATTTTCTTCCGCAATCTTTCTGTATCTCTGCAATTTTTCCCAGGCTGAGTTCATGTAACTTGATCTTTCGAAAACTAAACTCGTAAGGAGCGATCTTATTTCATTTAAATTATCTGGGATCGATAACGCCAAATCTTCGGCCGGATGGTCGCCGAATTTATCGATGACAACGGGAATTTGCCCTCTCTTGATTGCTCCAATGATGCGCATGGGGCTTGAGTAACGCCATGTTCTGGATTGAGGGGGGTTAAAAGACAGCAGAAACTTCTTCTCGGAATCGTTGAAGCCGCGTATCAAGCCATGTGCGAATCGTCCACCCGGTGATACACGCTGCAAAAGTCGTGTAATTCGCTTCATTTGCCTGTTGCGGTAGCGGTTAGTGGATCCGGACAAGTCGATTCCAAACTCCAGCTTTTCATTGATCAGCTCAGATTTGTTAACTACGGGTGGTGGTACTAGGAGCGTATGGATTTGTTCGGGACTCGTCCCCAGCGCAGTTGCCATTGCTTCGTTGCAAATGGCGGGGTGTAGCGCCAGGTAGAAGTCGAATATTCCGGATATGCTTTGCAATCCCAGCGCGCGAAACCACAGATAAGCCCTTTCGTGAAAAACGCGCAGTCTCCGCAAAGGGGTTCTCGGCCGCCATGCCTTTTGCAAGGCAAGCCAGACCAGCCCTGCCATGCCAAGGATGTAATTGACGATTCCCGGGGCCTTGACTTGAGCGCCGGGGAACAGTGCGAGTTTCTCGCCCAGAAAACAGTATGTATACAGGAGATTGTCAAACAGCAGGCTTTGCCAGGGATGCTTGAAGCCGTTCAGACTGGGCGGGCGCGCCCAACTGCCCGATGCAAAGAACTCTGTCAGAACGCATACGAAGGTTGTTTTAGGATGGGCCATCCTGAAGCTCGCGAAGGCCCCCAGCACCAGTGGCTCGGAAAACTCGTCGACAACAATCGGCAGATCATCATCCTTGATTTCTGCCGGCAGAGTTCGACAGGAAGCCGTGTTGAAACCGCATCGCTGCAACTCTTCTTCCAGAAGACCGGCGATTTCCTCCACGCCCGCCAGGGAAGCGTGGTTACAAGAGGTCACATATGCAGTGGTCATCGGCTGACGCTGCTCGTGCCGGGATGGGGAATGTGTTCAACGGCTTTGGGCTGGTACATTGTCTCTTTCCCGAATGCGTCGCGCGGCGAATCTTGCCAGAAACCACAAATACAGCCGGCAAGCCCAGCGCCGCGGCAATTCCCTGTCAAACAGCGTGGCGGCCAGCAAACCCGGCCGAACTTCGGTCGCCGCCGCAGGCCGGCCTGTACTATCGGTGCCGATGGCCCGAAGCAGCGCGGCGGCGGCGAGGCTGCGCACACCCCGGAGACGCAAGAACGCGTCGTCGTCCCCGAAGCGCCGCCTTGCCGTGTAAGTCGCGTCCAGTGCCCCTTTGCCCGAGCGAAAATGCATGTGCTCAAAAACAAGGTCTTCAAGATAGCATATCCGGTCGTGACCGGCCTTCTGCAGGCGCTTGAAGATATCGAGCAGGTGGTAATCGATGAATGCGCCCTGATAGGCGCTCGGGAAGGGATCGGCCAGGGTATCGCAGCAGCGTCTCGAAAGAATCGGAAAGGCGCACAGGTTGCTGCCCTTGAAAAGGTCATTGCCGTAACCGAGATAAATCTTGTCGGGAAAGCGGCTGTCGAGCTCGCGCACCATGTCGTCCCAGCCGCGGGTGCGGATCACCATGTCGTCGTTGATCAGGATCACGATGTCGCCTTCTGCTTTGGCGAGGCAGTCCGAGTTGTAGGCGCCCATGGAGGCCCGGGGAGCGATGATTCTCGTGACCCATAGGGCCTTGTCGTCCAGCGCGTGGCTATCGACATCATCGTCGTCGATGCGGAGCACTACTTGCACCCGATCAAGATGTCTGCTTCTGGCGCGTATGCTTTCGAACAGTCTTGCCACCAGTGCTGGGCGTCCCCTAGTGGGGAGAAGTAGGGATATGATCGGAACCACCACGGGCTCTCAGCCTATAAAACTCTCAGCTGGCGCGGAAGTTATCTCCCGGTAATGCTGGATGACGTCTTCTATACTGCCCAGCCTGGCCACTTTCCCTTCGTTCAAGCAAATGCCGTCATCGCAAACGCGCTTGAGGCTTGCCAAGTCGTGCGAAACGAAGACGATGGTTCCCTGATTGCGCTTGAACTGCATCATTTTTTGCGCGCACTTCTGTTGAAAGTGAGCATCACCGACGGCAAGCACTTCGTCAATAAGCAAAACTTCGGCAGGCGTGTGAGCGATTACTGAAAATCCCAGTCGAGTGATCATGCCGTTTGAGTAGGTCCGAATAGGGTTGTCAATAGCGTCTATGAGTTCAGAAAATTCTATGATCATATTTAACTGCTGTCGGAGTTCCCGCAACGACATGCCCAAGATAGATCCGTAAAGAAAAATATTTTCGCGGCCGGTCAGCTCAGGATGGAATCCGGCGCCAATCTCTAAGAGTGAAGCCACCCGACCATTGACTTGAATTGTTCCTTGATCTGGCACCATAGTCCCAAGTAGCAGGCCAAGCAGAGTGCTCTTGCCGGTTCCATTGTGGCCAACAACGCCGAAAGCGCATCCTTTCTTTATCGTAAACGTAATGTCTTGAAGCGCCCACTCTCGCGCAAAGCGACCTTTTTGCACCATTTTCCTGCGCACAAGCAGTTCTTTTATTCCGATTTGCGGGCGCTGGTGATAGGATTTCCATAATCCACGAACGGTCACTACGTCGGTCACAGCAGTTCCCCCATCCGGTGGCTGAACTTGCGGTAAAGTAGAAATGCCACAATGGCAAAAGCCAGCGCAAACCCTAGACAGTATGCCATGTACTGCACATGTATTGCGCCTTCGAGTAGCACAGAACGCCACCCATGGATCAGCGCGTGCAGCGGATTTGCTTCAAAGTACTGTTGGTACTCCTTAGGCACCATGGAAAGCGGATACACCATAGGAGTTGCAAAGAACAGCGCGGAAAATGCGACGCCTACTAAGTATTCAACGTCACGAACGAAAACATTGGTAATAGAAAAAATTACTGCGAGAGGATAAATAAAAGAAAGTTGCATAATAATAAGAAACGGAATCTGCCAGAGCCAAGAAACGTGCAAATGCTGCGCGCCCGTGATGGCAAGAAAGAGAATGATGACGGGCAGAGCAAAGAGAAAATGCACCATTTCTCCCATCACTGCACTTAAAGGCAGAATTGCCCGATTCAAGCTAACTTTTTTGACTAGCGATCTGTTGGTCTGATAGATCCTGGTGGCTTGAGTAACGCCAGTGCTAAGCCATATCCACGGGAACATGCCGGTAATCAGGAAAATCGAGTAGTTTTCCATCTGCACCTGCATCACGAACTTGAATGCGATCCAGTAGACAAAAGCGAAGATGAAGGGGTTTGCCAGAGCCCAGATATAGCCAAGCAGGCTGCTTTTGTAGCGGACCTTGAGGTCTTTCAGCACCAGAAGGTACAGCAGTTCGATATTGTGGCGGAATTCGGGTTTGTATCGCATCACTGATTGTCTGTGTTAAAAATCATGCGAAGTTGCGGGCCTGCAAGTTCGCCGAGATGAATTCGACCGCTGCCGGGAGGGCGTCGAATATCGGGCACCCGTACGTCCCGGCCGCGGACTCCCTGAGGCCATACCCCGTTCTTACCATGAGCGGACGTGTACCTGCGGCCCGGGCTGCCTGCATGTCGCTCATTTTGTCGCCCACCATGAACGAGCGCACGAGGTCCAAGCCAAGCTGGTCGCGCGCCTGAAGCAGCATCCCGGGCCGCGGCTTGCGGCACTGGCAGTCGCGGCTCGATCCGTATTCCGGGTGATGCGGGCAATAATAGTAGGCGTCGATTCTGGCGCCCTGTCTTGCGAGGGCCCTGTCAACGTGGGCGTGTAGTGCATGCACGGCTGCTTCATCGTAGTATCCACGCGCGACCCCGGCCTGATTGGTGACCACAATTACGGGTACCGCCAGTCTGTTGATGCTGCGAATGGCCTCCACTGCGTCGGGCAGCCACTCCCAATCCTCGATTTTGTGGACATATCCCTTGTCCACGTTGATGGTGCCATCCCGATCCAGGAAAACCGCGGCTTGTCCCATGGCTAGATGATCGCCGCATTCCGGGCGTGCTCATCTGCGCCGATAATCGCGTAATACCTGAAATAGACGCCGCGCGCCAGAATCAGCGGGGCTTTCTTGTTCATGGCTGCGTAGTCGCGCAGGAAGACGCGCAGTTGTGCAGTGGTGGCCATGCGGATGATTTGCAGCGGGGGCAGGACGCGCAGGACCGCAATCAGCTTCAGGTAGGCCGCGAAGCGGACGCTGTCGACCAGCAGCACGGGCGGCCCGGCAGCTGCGATGTCGGGGCGGATTTCTCTGAAGTGGTGCAGATTCGGGATCAGATCGCCCAGCGAGTCCGCGAGCTGCCTTTCCGCGAACGATGCCGGCTTTGACCCCTGCTGCCCTCGGGCGGGCAGCAGTCGGGTGAGCTGACGCCGAATCCAGGAAGCCATGCGCTGCATCCTCCCGGGATTGGCAAATGCCGACCGCGCATGGGAAGCGAGCTGCCAGGCCAGGATATAGAGCCGGCTGGCCGATATCCATAACTCGAGGGCAAACGGCGTCGCCTCATCGATTTTCCTGCAGACGTCTTCAACCGTGGTGCCCTCAAAAAGCATCCTGTGGTCGCAGCATTTCTCATCACCCGAGCTGGGCTCGATGAGCAGGTGGGCATAATAGCGCCCCTGTCCGCTGTGAATGCTGAAACCCTTGTAATTGCGGATATGGGCGGAAATCGCGCTGAAACGCCGGTGGACGAAGCCTTTTTCGACATTTTCCCGGCGCCAGTACTCAAAATCCTCGGTGCGAATGACCTTCTCCAGCAGATCAGTCCTGCTGGTCTCGGGCGCGGTGCGCAAAAGACGTATGGCATGGTTTTCCAGCAATGGCATGGTGCGCCTGGAGGCCAGGGCTTCCAGTGCCGTGGTCGAGACATGCCTGCCATCGTGTGGCCCCAGGTAGTTGTCCTCGCCGGCCGCCCCCGGGTGCCAAGTGTGGTACATGAATTCGGACTGATGCCAGACTTCCTGGCGGCCCATGTTGACGAGGCGGAATGTCATGTCATAGGGGCCGCAGATATGGCCGAGAAAATCGATATGCTCGTCCGCCCCGCCGATCGCGATCATGTCCTCGCGCCGGGCGCACATGCAGGCGCCGTAGTTGCGGCTGTGGATGGGGTCCTCGGTATCGAGGACGCCCCTGGTCCTGCCACCCACGTTGTTGATGCAGCCCTCTCCGAGCACATCGCCGAAGCTGGGGTAGTTGAACGGATAGAAGTCGCGCCGGTTGTTCCGGAACTGGTCGATATGCAGAACAATTTCCGGATCGCGCTCGAATTCCCCGATGATGGTGCCGATGAATCCTTCCTTCACCATGGCGTCGGAATCGCAAATGACGCAGATGCTGCCGCGGCTCAACGCAATTCCCGCGTTGTACATCAGGTGCTTGTGGTAGTAGCATGAATCCGGCACTTCCAGCAGGGCCCATGTGTCGACCTGCTCCGCAAACGGTTGCAGGGCATCCGAAAGGCGGGAATAGTATTCGAGGATGATGACTTCATAATCATCCCGGTCCACGTTCTGCTTCCCGAGGTAGTGCAGCAGATGGAAACTTTCGCGCACACTCCAGTCGAGAAGTATCAGGCTGACCTTGGGATGCGGCCGAGTGCTTTGCTTGACCAGCTTCATTTCGCGGCGCCGGCGTTTGCTGCGGGCTGGCTGTACCTGAGATAAGCCACCAGCGTGAACGGGTCCTGAATTTCGTTGCGGGAGATGAGATCCGCCACTTCATGCGGCGCGAAGAAATGCACGCCTCCGTGGCCGAGTTCCTGTGCATCGCTTGTGCCGACGGCGACGCATTTCAGGGCGGCAAAGAGCTGTACCCGGGCAGCGAGCATCCCGGGCTCCGGCGCGATCATGCCCAGAGGCACGAGATTATCCTTTGTGGTCGCAAGCCCCATTTCTTCCTTCAACTCTCTCAGCGCCGCATCCGCCGCAGATTCCCGCGCATCGACGAAGCCCCGTGGCAGTTCCCATGCCGTGGAGCCCAGGGGGTGGCGGTATACGCGCACCAACCCGAACCTGCCGTTGTATTCCGGCAGCACCGCTACGCCGCCGACATTGCCCTGCGCCAGGTTCTTTGGAATTATACTAATATAATCAGATACTTGAGTTCCATCCGTCTGCTCAAGCCGGTCGAAGTAAACGCAAAAAACGCTGTTCTCGCAGGCCAGCCTGCGGTCGCGCAGCACGACGCCGGCATCCGCGTCGCGGGCGAGCGGGACTGGCGCCGCCAATGCGCCCGGGCTACCCGGGTGCAATTTGGGAACGTAATACATGGCGGCGGCGTTTCGGCATCGCTCCCGGGGTACTGGAAAGGCTAAACGTTTCCGTAACGCGTGTTCCTGATCATCGTGAAGCCCTTGATCAGCTCGCTGATGCCGGCATCAAGCGACACCTGCGGCTTGTAGCCGGTCGCCTCGATTTTTTCATTGGAGACGATGTAATTGCGCTGGTCGGGGTCTTTGCCGATGGGGGCGTCGATGAAGGTGAAGTCCGGAACCTGCTTCTTGATCGCCTCGCACAGCTCCTTTTTCGAGACATTGGCTTCCGACAGGCCGACGTTGAAGATCTGGCCATTGGTTTTTTCGTAGTTCTCTATGCCATGAATGAAGGCGCGGGTAACGTCACGCACGTGTATGTAGTTGCGCTTGAAGCTGCTTTCGAACAGCACGACAAAGCGGTCATGTACGGCGCGGTAGGTGAAGTCGTTGACCAGCAGGTCAATGCGCATGCGCGGCGACATGCCGAATACCGTGGCGAGGCGGAAGCTGGTGGCGTTCGGATGCTGCATCAGTTCCTTTTCGACCTTGACTTTCTCGATTGCGTACAGCGAGATCGGCCGCAGGGGCGATTCTTCGGTGCAGAAGTTGTTCTCGTCTCCGCTGCCATAGGCGCTGTTGGTGGTCGGCATCAGGATGCGCTGATGCTTGCTGATATTTTTCAGCATCATGATGACGGCGTCGTGGTTGGTGCTGGAAGCGCCCACGGGGTCGCGCGCGCACAGGGGAGCGCCTACATAAGCCGCCAGCGGAATGATGATGTCGGCCTTTTTGAGCAGGGGCAGCATCACGCTTTCGATGCGGACGTCGCCGCGCACCACATTGAAATTCGGATTGTTGCAGACATGAGCCAGGCTGTTCTGGTCCCACATGAAGTTGTCAACGACCGTGACCTTGTGGCCCTTGGCCAGCAGTTCGGGGACCATGGTCGATCCCAGGTAGCCGGCGCCGCCGGTGACGAGGATGTTGTGGCTCATGTGATTCTATTCTCCGTGATGGGTAATGGGTAATGAGTAATGGGTGTGCGTCGCTATGTGCGAACGGACTTGTGAAGGCCCGTGATTAGCTTGGAAACATGGCCTACGAGTTCGAATATCAGATCGTCGGGTTTTATATATCCCAGATCACTTGAAATTAGCAATTGTGTTTCCAATTCACTTAATGACCCTCGCGCTATGTTCAGGAATTGGGCAAATTCTTTCTGTCCCGCACGCGCGGCCCTTGGCGATATTACTTGGGACGGACACTGCGGCACGGCGCATTTGCGAGGTCAAACCAAACATTTCTTCTTTGGGAAAGTTCTGCGTTAGCGTATAGATGCTGAGAACCAGTTCCCTTGACTTTTTCCAGGCCTCCAATCTGTGATGGCCTCTGCCTTCCCAGCCGTCATTCCCATTACTCATCACTCATTACCCAAACATCGCGGTTTCCACGCATTCGCAAAGAGTGTGTGCCAGCACGATGTGCTGCTCCTGGATCGTGCTGGTTTCCGTGCCGCTGGCGATCACGCAGTAATCTGCCAGCATTTTTGCTTCGCCGCCGTTCCGTCCGCAGAACACGATGCTGGCATTGCCCATTTCCCGGCAGCGCTGCAGTGCTTTGAGGATATTGGGGGATTTTCCCGACGTGGTAATGCCGAGAAAGACGTCGCCGGCGCGCAGTTTCCCCGAGACCTGGCGGGCGAATACTTCGTCGTAGCCGTAGTCATTGCCAATCGCCGTGAGGATGGAGCTGTCCACGGTCAGCGCTTCGGCGGGCAGCGGGGCGCGGTCGCGGGCAAGTTTGCTCACGAACTCGGCCGCCAGGTGCTGGGCGTCGGCCGCGGAACCGCCGTTGCCGGCGATGTAGAGTCGTCCGCCATTGCGGTAGGCGGCGACTACCGCGGCAACCGCAGTGTTGAAGATCTCGAACTGCTCGGCCTGGCCGAGCAGGGCCTGCTTGGCGGCAATTGAGCGGCGCAGGTTGTCTTTCAGTTTGTCGCCGTATGTCGTAACCGATTGCATTTATTCCTCTTCCCGCTATGCCAGGATGCGGGCTGCGCGCGCATAATCTTCCGGTATGCCGATGTCGATGAACCTGCCGTCGACGGTGTGCCCATAGAGGCGTTTCCCGGATGCAAGCGCCTGTGTGAGCAAGTCGTTTTCAAGCGAGACCTTGTCTCCGGAGTGAAACGGCAGTTCCGGCAGCACCGTTGCATTCATCAGATATACGCCGCCATTGATGAGCTGCCTGCCGCCGCCCGTGGATTTCAGTCTGGTTATGCGCTGTTCGTAGTCGATGTCGACCCCGGTGTAACGGGTGTTGTCGTCCACGGAGAACAGGGACAGCGTAATGTCCGCCCTTTTGCGATCATGGAATGCCCTCAGGTCTGTCAGGCGCACCTCGAAGAAAGTGTCTCCGTTCAATATCAACAATGGCCCTGAATTCATGATTTTACCCGCCGCCACCAGCAGACCGCCACCCGTGCCCAGGGGTTCGTTCTCGACGGCATATTCGATCTGGCTGCCGCGGTAGGAATTGCCGAAGTGGCGCTCGATGGTTTCGTGCTTGTAGCCGACAGACAGCACGAAGCGCCGCACGCCCTGCCCTATCCAGTAGTCAAGCTGGTGCTCCAGAAAGGGCCGGCCGTTCAGCGGCGCCATGGGCTTGGGCACATCCGGGACCGCGCTGCGCAGCCGGGTGCCCAGGCCGCCCGCGAGAATAATGGCTGGGATCACTTCATGCCGAATTGAGAATTTTACAAATTTCGTCAACTTCCCCGTCCCGCAAATCCGGGAAGTTTCCTATGTAGAAGCCGTAAAAGTGGATGTGCTCGGTTTCGGGAAATTCGCGGTAGCAGCCATCGGGAACAATACCCTTCAAGTAGGGCTGACGCAGCTGGTTGCCGCCGCCGGCGCTGCCTCGCCGGAACTCGATGCCGGCATCGCGCATCTTCTGCATCAGGCGCTGCGCAAGGTCGTTATCCGGATGCCTGAGGATGAGATTGAAGGCGTAATTGCTCGAGCCCTCCAGCTTGAAGTCAGTCCGGTACTTGTTCGGATCGATCTGCTTCAGGAAGCGCAGCAGATTTTCGGTGCGGCGCTTGACGATTTTGTCCAGGCGCTTGAGCTGGTTGCGGCCCAGGATGCCGCCGATCTCGGTGTTGCGGGTGTTGTAGGCGGGAAAAGCGAAAATGAAGTCCGGGTTCAACTCGGGGTTCGCCGCCCGGTAGGCTTCGCGCACTGCGGGATCGCTCGCTTCGCGCACCATGCCGTGCGAACGCAGCATACGAACCTGCTGGTAAACCTCGGGGTCATTGGTGCATACCATGCCGCCCTCTATGGTGCTCATGTGATGGGCATAGTAGAAGGAGAAATTCGATATCCAGCCCAGGCTGCCCAGTTTCCTGCCGTTATGGGTTGCGCCGTGGGATTCGCAGACGTCTTCAATCAGCGGAATGCCGCGCCGCTCCAGTTCGGCCAGCAGATCGTCGGTCAACCCGTCAAACCCCTGCACGTGCGTGAGGAATACGGCCCGCGTGCGGTCGTTGATCTTGGCCAGGATCTGCGCCGGATCCATGCCCAGCGTGCGCGGGTCGATATCCGCGAATACCGGCTTGAAGCCGTTCTGCAGGACAGAGGAGACATCTGAAATCCATGTCAGGGGAGGGACGATGACTTCGCCCCCCTGTGGATGACGAATCTTGAGAATCGCCATTGTCAACAGATTCGCGGATGCGCCGGAATTGACAAAAACGCTGTGTTTCACGCCCAGCCACTCGGACCATTCGGTTTCGAAAGCGCGCACGTTTGCCCCATGCGTCAAAATCGGATCGTCCTGCTTCAGATGCTCGATGACTGCGTCAAGATCCTCGCGCAGGATATTGTTGCGCATTAACGGAAATTTCATCTGTCTCTCATTGATTGTTGTGTCCGGCGCCGGTCAGGCCGGCGGCGCGGCGCGAAGTCTGTCCGGGACCGTTACTTTTCATTATAAAAATCGCCGTACTCTACCAAAATCGTGCTGCGACCATCATCGCGCAACAGCGCCTTTTCGTAGGCGGGGAAAATATCGGAAGGCTCATCCAGCCGGATGACTTCGATGGTGGTGCACATTGCGCGCAGCGCCTCCGTATAGTCGCCAATATGCTGGTGCTGCGGATGCAGCGGTCTTTGGGAGCCAATGCCGGTTCGCACGATCGCCTTTGCCTTGTACCGGCCGTTTGACATCACCTGCACTTTGTCGAGGTGGTTGATCAGCTGACTCATCGCCGAGAGCAGGAAATTCCAGCGGGGGAAAATGCTTACCGGAATCAGCCCGGTCAGAGCCATGCCCGTGGTCATTCCCATCTGCATTTCTTCGGCCACCGGAAGTTCGATCAGGCGATCGGCGGGCACGTCCTTCAGGGTATTGGTCATGGCCGTGCCGGGCACCGCCACGGCCTGCCCGAGGAACAGTGTTCGCGGGTCCTGGGCCAGATAGGTCATGGAACGCTTGAGTTCGTCGAAGTATTTCATCTTCCCACCTTAAAACTGGACCCGCACGCCAGCGCCGGCGTGGGGATACTTGGTCTGGTAGCGGTAATAGCTGATGTAATCGTCGTTCAAGCCCTCAAAACTCAGGCGTGGCTGGCTCCAGGCCTGCCGCGTATCCGTGCAAACTGATTTCTCGTTGTCTTCGACAATGAAATGAATGGGAAGACGGTGATTTCTGCTGTACTTGATCGATTCGTGAGCGATCCCTGTTTCGGCCGTCATTTCGCCCATGAAGCAGTACACCCTTGAATCTTCCCCGCGCCGCTTTACGGACATTGCCGCGCCTACCGCGATGGGCAGCACGCCGCCGACAATCGCCGATGAATAAATCCGGTATTCGGGAAAGCACAGCGAGATCGACCTTCCCGCCACGATCTCTTCCCGGATGAGGTCCTTTGGCACGCCTTTCAGCAGGCACTGGTAATGGGAACGCCAGGAGCAGAACACCCAGTCCTGGGGGCGAATTTTCCGGAATACGCTGATGATCTGCTCTTCATTGCCGGAATAGAGGTGTACCGGCGCCCGGATCTTGCCCGCATTAAAAAGCGCCGCGATTTCGTCTTCGAAGGCAATAAGCTCTTCTTTTGTCATTGGGTCACCATTGATTGTTACAAGCGGGTTTGCAAGGTAATTGAGAGCGCGGCCTGAAGCTTTTCGTCTTGTCGCGCGAAAAGAAGGACATCGCTGATCCTGGCCTCAAGGTTCGGTCATTGGCTGGTTGCCGGAACACCCGCGGCATGCTGAAGATACCAGTCGTAGGTATTCCTAAGCCCCTCGGTGAAGCTGGTTTTCGGGCTCCAGCCGAAAGCGCGGAGCCTGGTGCTGTCAAGCAGCTTGCGCGGGGCGCCATCCGGTTTGGTCCGGTCCCACTCAAGTTGACCACGGTATCCGACCACGCCGGCTATCGCTTCCGCCAGTTCCCTGATCGAGATATCGCTGCCGACACCGATATTCAGCGGGAACTCGAGATTGGATACGTCGTTTTGCAGAAGATGCAGGCAGGCGTCGGCGATATCGTCGGCGTGAACGAACTCGCGGCGCGGCGAGCCGCTGCCCCAGAGGGTCACGGCCTGTGCGCCGCTCATCTTTGCCTCGTGAAAACGCGACATCAGGGCAGACAGCACATGGCCCGATTTCGGGTCGAAGTTGTCGTTTGGTCCGTAAGCGCTGTTTGGGATGACGGGGATGAAGCGCTTGTCCCCGTACTGCTTGTTATAGGCCAGGCACATGTAAGTGCCGGCAAGCTTGGAGATCGCGTATGGCAGGCTGGTCGGCTCCGGCCGCGCTGACAGCAGGACTTCTTCAGCCATGGGCTGCGGGCATTCCCGCGGGTACATGCAGGAAGAACCAAAAAAAATCAGCTTGGTTACGCCAGTCTTGCGCGCAGCCTTCATGACATTAAGCTGAATGGCGATATTTTCTTCCATGAAATCGGCGGGGTGGACCTGGTTCTCGATGATGCCGCCGACGCGCCCGGCTGCAAGCACGACGTGCTCCGGCTGCGCTTCAACGAAAAAATCCGTCACTGCCGCGGAGTCCCTGAGATCCAGCTGGCTGCGCGACATGGTGATGAGGCGGCTGTAGCCTTCGCGCGCGAACCGTCGAAAAACTGCGGAGCCGATAAGCCCGGCATGACCGGCGACAAAAATTTTCGCGTCTTTTTCCACGCGCGCCTCAGGCCAGGCCGTTCGGCTGGTAAAGGACGACCCTGCTGCCGCTGTTCTCAAAGCGAAACGGCACGTGGATCAGGCGCCCCAGCGCCTCCCGGACTTTCTTCTGGTTTTCGGGTTGCACGAAAAAAACCATGAATCCGCCGCCACCCGCGCCCAGCAATTTGCCTCCGATAGCGCCGGCCCTGATTGCAGTCTCATAAATCTGGTCGATCTCCGAGGTGGATACTTTGTCGGAGAGGCTGCGTTTGTATTTCCAGTTCTGGTCCAGCATGCGCCCGATCTCCGCAATCGGGGTGCTGCCTTGCAGCGTGCTGATCGCCTCGCGGGTCATTTCCTTCATCAACTGCAGTTCGGCGGTGCGAGATTTGATGTTGTCGATTTTCGACTTGGCGACTTCTGATGCAATTCTGGAAAAACCGGTAAAAAACAGCATCAGGTGGTCCTGGAATTCGTCCAGCCGCTCTTTGCGCAGGATAACCGGATCCACCTTGAAAGAGCCGTCACGCAGGAACTCGATCCGGTTGAAGCCCCCGAAGGCGGCGGAAATCTGATCCTGCGAGCCAACATTTTCCTTGATGAGATCCTGCTCGATGTGAATGGCCTTGCTGGCAAGCTCTTCGCAGGAGATGTGATTGCCGTTGAGCGCCATGAGGGCATTGAGCAGGCCAACGGTGAAAGAGGAGCTGGATCCCAGGCCGGAGCGGGCCGGCAGGTCGCCGTCATGGTGCACCTCCAAACCCAGGTCGCATGCCATGTACTTGAGGACGGCCCGTACTGACGGGTGCTCGATTTGATCCACGGACTTGCAGTTTTCTATTCTGGAATAGACGATGCGATAGTTGTGCTCGAAAAAAGGGGGCAGATAGCGGCAGCTGATATAGCAATACTTGTCAATGGTCGTCGCCAGCACGATGCCGCCGTGTTCCTGATACCACGCCGGATAATCGGTTCCTCCGCCGAAAAAGGAAATCCTGAAGGGAGTGCGGGTAATAATCATTCAGATGGTCTTCAGTCGCCCAGTATTCTTCTTTTGAGCCGGATGCTTGCCATATCCTGGACGTTTTTTCTTTCCTGCGCCCCGAATCTTCTTTCGACAAGATCGAGATAAGCGGGGTTCGTGAAATATTTTTGCCAGGCCTCATCGCGAAACTTCACGACCTGCGCTGCCGAGAGGTGTTTGGTGGGCAGGGGTTGGCATTCGTAGGATAGAAAAGCGTATCCCTCGAACGAATCCGGCAGCTTCCAGCCATTTTTTCTGGCCATCTGGTGCATGGGGCTGCCTGGAAGCGCCTGGCAGGGGTACATATTGGCCATCTCGGTGTTCAGCTCCAGCATGAGATTGAGGGTCTCCTGCATGGTTTCCATCGTGTCGTCGGGAAAGCCGAAAATGTAATTGCTGATGATATTGATGTCCGCATCGGCGATCGTTTTGCAGACGTCGCGGATGTTCACTTCCTTGAATGATCCCTTGGAGACTTCCTGGCGCACCAGCTGGTTGCCCGCTTCGACGCCCAGTGCAAGCCAGTTGACCCCGGCTTTCTTGAACAGATCGAGGTAGTCGCGCCTGACGGTATCGATGCGCGAATATGTCCACATGTTGAAGTCGATGCCCCTGTCGATGACCTGCTGCAGCACGGGCACGTAATACTTGCGGTTCAAGAAGAACATCTCGTCGCTGATGCGCAGCGTGCGCACGCCGAGATCGGCGAGTTTCTGGAATTCCCGACCCACCCACTCGGGGCTCCAGAAGCGCATGCCCCGGGAATCGGCAGCACTGACGCCGTCGCTGTTGTCGACCCTGTTGACGATGTTGATCATGCAGAAGTCGCAGCCGAAGTTGCAGCCGAGGGAAGTGTAAATGGCGGCAAACGGAGTGCGCTTGGCGTGATCGAATTCAGCGTGCCAGAAGTGCGCGCGATACAAATCCAGGGGCTTTTCCCTGTATGGCAGCAAATCCCAGGCGTAACCCGGCATGTCCTCGTCCATGCGTTCCTGCGGAACAACCCCCTGCGGAGGGTTGAGCGTGGGAATTATGGTGCCGCCCGGCCCTCCTTTTTTGTAGCCGATGCCTTTGATATGCGCCAGATCATCCTTGAGGTTGCTTTTCAGCAGGTTGTGCAGGGCGTACACGCCTTCGTTGAGCAGCACGATATCGACGCAATCGTAAGACAGTACTTCCATCGGCAGCGCGCTGGTATGGGAGCCGACAAAGCAGATGACGTATTCGGGGTGGTTTTGCTTCAGCGCCCGGGCCAGGGCGAGCGCACCTATCATGCTGGTGGTGCCTGAGTTCGGGTTCTGTCCGTAGACGACCATCACGACCAGCCGCGGGTCGAAGTCTTTCACCCGCTGCACGGCTGCATCCAGAGTGAGTCTTTCGGCATCGGCATCGAGAATGCCGACCCCGAACCCCTTGGAACGGCATGATTCGGCCAGCAGCAGCGACCAGGTCGGGGGCTCTATGGCCGAGTAGACTTTCGCCAAATCCTGATATGCCTTTGCTGACGAATCAGGATTTATGAAAAGGACGTCCAGTTTGCTGCCCATTGATTGTGAAAACCCCTATGACACCAACTATCCAATGCTCATCCGGGTTGCGAAGTTGCATGAGACAAGGTTCTGATTCCAATAATTTTACCACCGCGGGCGGCTGCCGTTTGGATTCCGGAGCAATTGCAGCAAAGGCCGCGATGATATCCCGCGCAGTAAAAACGCCCCGTTAAATATTTCCACGAACCAGCATCTCGTCCAGCACGCGCGCCACGCCAGCCTGCCAATGCGGCAGGTCCAGGCCGAAAGTACGCTCCAGCTTCCCGGTGTGCATGCGAGAGTTGCCGGGGCGCCTGGCTTGGCGGGGAAAGGCGCTTGATGGAACCGGGAGGATGGCATCGGGGCGGGTTTTGAGCCCGATGCCGACATTGCGCGCGTGGCTGACCACGAAATGCGCCAGTCCGTACCAGGAAGTTTCTCCACGGGCCACGAGATGATACAGGCCTTCGGCTTTCTGCCTGGCCAGGGAAATGAGAATAGCGTGAGCGGTAACGTCGGCAATTAATTCTGCGCCGGTGGGTGCGCCTATCTGGTCATCGATAACCTGAAGCTGGTCTCGCTCTTGCGCAAGGCGCAGTATGGTTTTGACAAAGTTGTTTCCACGGGCAGCATAAACCCAGCTCGTGCGAAAGATCAGGTGGCGACAGCCGGAAGCAAGAATTGCCTGCTCGGCTTCAAGCTTGGTCATCCCGTACACATTCAGCGGGCTGGGGACATCGGCCTCGGTCCAGGGCCGGTCGCCGCTGCCGTCAAACACGTAATCTGTTGAGTAGTGCACCAGCAGCGCATCGCAGTGTCGTGCCTCCCGTGCCAGGATCGCCGGCGCCGATGCATTGATATGACGGGCAACCTCCGGTTCGCTTTCGGCCCGGTCGACCGCCGTATGCGCGGCGGCATTGATGATGATGTCCGGCGCAACTGCGCGTATGGTCTCGGCAATACCCTCGGGATTAAGAAAGTCCCCGCATAATTCCTGGCTGCGGGTATCTGGAGCGACAACCTGTCCCAGAACCGCGAGACTGCGTTGAAGTTCCCAGCCAACCTGCCCGGTTTTGCCAAACAGCAGGATTTTCATCGGGTCGGCCCCGCGCGGCCTGCTTTGGCCGCGAACCTCCGGGCAGCAGCACCATTGCCGGCGCTGTCGGCGGACATCGGAACACGCTGAAACGGCATGCTTTGCAGACCCGGGGCAAAAACGGGTTCCAGTGCGGAACCAGGGGGCGATGAATCAGCGGCTTTCATGGAAAACGCTGGATGCCCCAAGCAGCGTACCTTGCCGGTCTTTGGCGGACAGTAGCGGGGCGCCCTGCAGCGGCCAGTCGATGTTCAAATCCGGATCGCTCCACAGCAAGCAGCATTCATGCTGAGGAGCATAAAAATCGGTGGTCTTGTAGAGAAAATCCGCAGATTCGCTTAGTACCAGGAAGCCGTGGGCAAAACCTTCGGGAATCCACATCATGCGTTTGTTTTCCGCAGACAGCGCAGTGCCCGTCCATTTGCCAAAGGTGGTGGAGAATTTGCGCAAATCGACAGCCACGTCAAAAACTTCTCCCGATACGACCCGCACCAGCTTGCCCTGCGGCTGCCTGACCTGGTAGTGCAGCCCCCGCAGCACATTCTTTGCCGAGCGCGAATGATTGTCCTGGACGAAACGCGGCTTCAGCCCGGTTTTTTCCTCGAACACGCGCTGGTTGAAGCTTTCGAAGAAGAACCCGCGCTCATCGCCAAACACTTTGGGCTCCAGGATCAGAACATCCGGTAGCTCGGTCCTGATGACATTCATCAAAACACCCTGTCTTTGAGCAGCCGCGCCAGGTATTGCCCGTACCGGCTCTTGATCATGGGGGCGGCCAGTTTTTCAAGCTGCGCTGCCGATATATAGCCCATGCGATAAGCGACTTCTTCCGGGCATGCGATCTTCAGTCCCTGCCTGCGCTCCACCGTGGCGATGAACTGGGAGGCTTCGAGCAGGGATTCATGGGTGCCGGTATCGAGCCAGGCCATGCCGCGGCCCAGCACTTCAACGCGCAGCTTGCCAGCCTTGAGATACCGGTTGTTGAGGTCGGTGATTTCAAGTTCGCCGCGGGCGGAAGGCTTCAATCCGGCTGCATATTTGACGACGCGATTGTCGTAAAAGTAGAGCCCGGTGACCGCATAGCGTGACTTGGGGCGTTTGGGCTTTTCCTTGAGGCTGAGCGCCCGGCCCGTGGCGCTGAATTCCACCACCCCATAGCGCTCAGGGTCATGCACCGGATAGGCGAACACTGTTGCGCCCTGCCTGTTCCGGGCGGCGGCCTCGAGGCGGACGCTGAGGTCCTGACCATAAAAGATGTTGTCGCCGAGGATCAGCGCTACCGGGTCTTTGCCGATGAAATCCCTGCCGATGATGAATGCCTGGGCAAGGCCGTCCGGCGACGGCTGCACTGCATAAGACAGCTTCAGGCCCCATTGCGCGCCGTCACCCAGCAACTGTTCAAAGCGCGGGGTATCCTGGGGCGTGGAGATGACCAGGATGTCGCGGATGCCCGCCAGCATCAGCGTTGACAGCGGGTAGTACACCATCGGCTTGTCGTAAATCGGCAGCAACTGCTTGGATACGACCTGGGTGACCGGGTAGAGTCGGGTGCCCGATCCGCCGGCCAGTATGATTCCCTTGCGCATCTAGGCGTTTCCTCGATTCTTCTGTTTGGGGAATGGCATGGCATCAAACGGCCGGCAACCCGCGCCGCAGCTTATGCGGCGACGAGCGTAATGAAGTAAAAATCCTTTAAAAACAAATAGATATATAACTTCATCGCTGTGCATAGTTGATGGCCATCCAATTCCGGTATTCGCCGCTCTGAATTGTGGTTACCCAATCCATATGCGCAAGATACCAGCGTACCGTCTTGCGCAAGCCGCTTGCAAATTGCTCGCTGGGTGTCCAGCCAAGTTCGGATTTCATTTTCGCGGCGTTGATGGCGTAGCGCCGGTCGTGGCCGGGGCGGTCCTTGACGAAGGAGATCAGACGCGCGTGTGGCGCGGATTCCTGCCGCAACTCGTCGAGAATGGCGCACAGTGTGTTGATCACCTCCAGGTTGGTTTTCTCACTGTTGCCGCCGATGTTGTAGGTTTCCCCGGCGCGTCCTTTGTGCAGCGCCCGGCGGATGGCCGCACAGTGGTCACCGACATACAGCCAGTCTCGCACGTTCAAGCCGTCGCCGTACACCGGCAGCGGTTTGCCCTGCAGCGCATTGAGTATCATCAGCGGGATCAGTTTTTCCGGGAACTGCAGCGGGCCGTAGTTGTTGGAGCAGTTGGTGGTGATGACCGGCAGGCCATAGGTGTGATGGTAGGCGCGCACCAGATGGTCGGATGCAGCCTTGGAGGCGGCGTAGGGACTGTTGGGCGCGTAAGGGGTCGTTTCCGTGAACGCCGGATCATCCTGTCCCAGCGAGCCGTATACCTCGTCGGTGGACACGTGCAGAAAACGGAAATTTTCCCTGTCCGTGCCACTCAGCCTGGACCAGTACGCGCGCGCCTCCTCGAGCAGACTGAAGGTGCCGACGACATTGGTCTGCACGAATTCGCCCGGACCGTGGATGGAGCGGTCGACGTGGCTTTCCGCGGCGAAGTGCACGATTGCTGTGGGCCGGTGCTGCTCGAACAGGGCGGCCACCTGCGAACGGTCGTTGATATCGCCCCTGACGAAAAGATGGCGCGCGTCGCCATTCAGCCCGGCCAGATTGCCCAGGTTGCCGGCGTAGGTGAGCTTGTCGAAATTGATGACGGGCGAGCCTTCAGTCGCCAGCCAGTCAATGACGAAGTTTGCGCCTATGAATCCTGCGCCGCCGGTGACAAATATCATGAAGGAAGCCTGGCTTTGATCACGCCGCGCTCGGAGAGCAATCGCAACACGCTTTGCGCGCAATCACTGACGGTACTGCCGGCGGTATCCAGCACCAGCTCCGCCTGCAGCGGCTCCTCGTAGGGCGCCGATACGCCCGTGTACTCGGCAATGCTGCCTGTCTTGGCCCGCGCGTAGAAACCCTTGGGATCACGTTCTTCACATACCTCGACAGGGCATTTGCAGTGCACCTCTAGAAAGCTGTTCAGCGGGATCAGTTTGCGCACCCTTTCGCGGCTGGCACGGGTAGGCGAGATGAACGCGCACAACACGATCATGCCGGCCTCATACATGAGTTTCGCCAGTTCGCCGACGCGGCGCATGTGTTCTTCGCGGTCCGCGGAACTGAAACCGAGATCGGCGCTCAGTCCGTGTCTGACATTGTCCCCATCGAGCACGTAGACCTGGCAGCCCGCGTTGAACAGCAGTTGCTCGATCGCATGTGCGGTGGTCGATTTGCCGGATCCAGGAAGACCGGTGAACCATATCACCGCCGCCCTGTGGCCGTTCGCGGCTTCGCGTTGCCCAAGGTCAACGAGGGATGGGTGGCGGACCAGATTGTTTTCAGGAGGTTTGCTCACTTATCAAGTGCTCGCATGGTGGGAGTAGGGTGAAGCCAAGTTGGCATGCTTGGGAGGGCCCGTCCGCAGGGTTGGGTTTTCTCCGAGCGGATGTTAACCTGATGCACCCGCGCGCGTTTGGCATCATTTTTTGCTAATCATAACATAGACATAGCCGCATAATGCCGCAAATTCTGCTGGTCAAAACCTCCTCGCTGGGTGACGTGGTGCACAACCTCCCCGTGGCGAGCGATTTGCGTAGCGCGCTTGGCGACGTCGAGATCGACTGGGTGGTCGAGGAATCGTTTGCGGCCATTCCGCGTCTGCATCCGGCAGTGCGGCAGGTCATGCCGGTGGCGTTGCGGCGCTGGCGCAAATCCTGGTGGCGTGAGGAGACGCGCGCCGAGATCGGCGTTTTCCTGCACGAGCTGCGGCAGCGTGAATACGACGCCGTGATCGATACCCAGGGTTTGCTCAAAAGCGCGCTGGTGGCGCGCGCGGCCAAGGGCAGGCGCTACGGCCTGGATTGGAAAAGCGCGCGCGAGCCATTGGCGTTTTTTTACGACAAGACTTTCCAGGTGCCATGGACGCAGCACGCGGTGGAGCGCAACCGCAGCCTGGCCGCCCAGGCCCTGGGTTACGCCGTGCCAGACGCCGTGGATTACGGCATCTGCGCGGCGCGGCGCACCTTTCCTTGGTTGCACGCAGTGTCCTGGGCTGTCCTGCTGCATGCAACCAGCGCGCAACGCAAGCTATGGCGCGAGGCGGACTGGATTGCGCTCGGCCGGCATTTCGCGCTCAAGAGTGTTTGCAGCGTGCTGCCGTGGGGCAACGCCGCGGAGCGTGCGCGCAGTGAACGGCTGGCTACGCAGATTCCCGGCGCAGCAGTGCCGCCAGCGCTTGACCTGGAACAGGCTGCGGCGCTGCTGGCGGGTGCGCATGCCGTGATTGGGCTGGATACCGGGTTGACGCATCTCGCCGCGGCGCTTAAAACGCCCACCGTGGGGATTTACTGCGCGACGGATCCTCGCGCCACCGGTGTTTATGGCAGCCAATGCGCAGTGAATCTCGGCGGCATCGGCATGCCGCCGCAACTGGGCGACGTGGTGGCGGCACTTGCGCCATTACCGGCAGGTTTGGGCAATATCCTTTCCCCTTTGCGGCAAGAAGATAGCCATGACGACAGAATCGGGAAAGAAGCGCGGTGACCATGCCCCGTTTTGCCTACACGCTTCTGCTTTACCTGCTGCTACCGCGCGTGCTGTGGCATTTGCTGTGGCGCGCGCGCAAGCAGCCGGCATACCTGAAAAACATTCCGCAGCGCTTCGGTTTTTACAAGGGCAAGGAAAAAACCAGGGATAAAGTCAGGCAGCCGCTGATCTGGGTGCACGCGGTATCCGTCGGCGAAACGCGCGCGGCAGCACCGCTGATTCATGCGCTACAGAAAAAATATCCGGGACATCGGATCCTGCTTACCTATATGACACCGACCGGCAGCGAAACAGCGGAAGCGCTGTATGGCGAAGGCGTGCTGCGCTGCTACCTGCCGTACGACTATCCCGGCGCCGTGGCGCGGTTTCTGGAGCATTTCCAGCCGCAGGCCGGACTGCTGATGGAAACCGAGATCTGGGCCAACCTGATCCATGGCTGTCACCAACGCGGCATCCCGCTGTATCTGGTCAATGCCCGGCTGTCGCAGCAATCCTATTTGAGATATGCGCGCTTCGCAGGGCTGACGCGCGCCAGCCTGCGCGAGCTCGCCATGGTTGCCGCGCAGACCGCGGAAGATGCGCAACGCATGACGGCGCTCGGCGCCGAGAAAGTCACGGTTACCGGAAATTTGAAGTTCGATTTCGAGCCGCCCGCAGGACAAATCGAACTGGGCAAGACATGGCGCTCATCTCTGTACGGCAGCGGCCGCCCGGTTCTGCTTGCCGCCAGCACACGCGATGGCGAGGAAGCGCTACTGCTCGATGAACTGAGTCGGGCAGCGCCATCGACTCTGCTGACTGTCATTGTGCCGCGCCACCCCCAGCGCTTTGATGCGGTGGCGGCCATGCTGGAAAGCCGCAGCATCCGCTACCAGCGTCGCAGCGCCGGCGGAGCGGTCGCGCCGGACACGCGGGTGGTGCTGGGCGACAGCATGGGAGAGATGTTCGCCTACTATGCCGCCTGTGACATCGCGTTCATCGGCGGCAGCCTGCTGCCGTTCGGCGGGCAGAACCTGATCGAGGCCTGCGCCGCCGGCAAGCCGGTGCTGGTCGGCCCCCACACCTACAATTTCAGCGAAGTAGCGGAACAGGCGGTGGCGTGTGGCGCGGCGCTGAGAGTGGCCGATGCGCAAACCCTGGTGCTGGAAGCGCGGCGCCTGCTGGGTACCCCGCAGACCAGGGCGGGCATGTCGGAGGCCGCAGTGAAATTTGCCATCGAACATCGTGGTGCAACAGTGCGCACGCTGGAACTGCTGCGGTTCCAATAAACACCGACAATCGGCTTTTGCCGTCTTTCGCCGATCGTTGCTTACTTGCGATCCAGCCAGGCGTTGACTTTGACCAGATCGTCCTCGGCCAGCCTGCCCACCGCCGCCTTCAGGCGCAGCAGGGACAGCATGTAGTTATAAGTTGCCTGAGCCAGATCGCGTCGCGTGCTGAACAGCTGTTGCTGGGCGTTGAGCACATCCACCTGGGTTCTGACCCCGACTTCCAGCCCCAGCCGGGTGGAATCGAGCGAACTCTGGCTGGAAACCAGAGCCGCCTGCAATGCTTTTACCTGGGCCACGCCGTTGGTCACGCCGAGAAAGGCCTGGCGGGTGTTGAGTTCGGCGGTGCGGCGCGCGTTTTCCAGATCCTGGCGCGCCTTGTCCTGGTTGGCGAGCGCTTCCCGTACGCGTGAAGAGGTCAGGCCGCCCTGGTAGATGGGCACTGCAAGCTGCAGGCCGACGACGCGGCTGGTGGTGTCGTTGCCGAACCCGCCCTGTATGCCCGAGCCCGTAGCGCTGTCGCTGTAGCTGGCGAACGCGTCCAGCGTGGGCAAGTGCGCGCCGCGGTTGCGCGTGACTTCCTGCAACGCGAAAGTCAGGCCTGCCTGGCTGATGAGAATCTGCAGATTGGACTGGTTGGCTTCCGCTACCCATTGATCCATCGCATTGGGCTCGGGAAGCGACAGCACGAAATTTTTCCCGAGCAGCGCAAGCGCCGGGGCAGGTTTGCCGATGACCTGCTCAAGGGCGCGCTTCCTGATTTCAAGATTGTTCTGCGCCGCAATCTCCTGCGACACCGTCAGATCGTAGCGCGCCTGGGCTTCGTGGGTGTCGGTGATGGTGGAAGTGCCGACCTCGAAATTGCGTTTCGCCTGCGCCAGCTGCTCGCCGATGGCGGCTTTCTGGGCAGCGGCAAGCTCCACGTCATTTTGTGCCAGCAGCACATCGACGTAGGCCTGGGCGACGCGCAGGATCAGGTCCTGCGCGGCGAGCGAGAACTGGGCGTCGGCCTGGGCGACCTGGGTTTTGGCCTGCTCGTATTGCGCGAGGTTCTGGGCGCGGTAAATGGGCTGGGTCAGGGACAGCGTAACGGAATTGGAATTGAACTGCCCGCTTGACTCGGGGGTGGCGGGATTGCGCGATCGAATTTCGCGGTCGTTGTATTGGGTGGATGCCGACAGGCTGGCCTGCGGCAGCAGCCCGGCCCGGCCCTGCGGCAGCTTCTCCTGGCCGGCCGCCCAGGCCGCGCGCGCGCTGGCGTATACCGCATCCGATTTCTGCGCCTCCCGGTAAATCTCCAGCAGGTCCGCGGCCGAGGCTGCGGCACTGCACAGAAAAGCCAGCGTGCAAAGGGTCAGGCGCTGCATGGAATCGTTGTGCGGAAGATCCGGCAATGGCAAAACGTCGGGCTCATGATACGGGCGTCACGCATGGCACGACAGTGAAAATTGCATGAGCATGTAGTCTTGGCAAGCTCAGAACACGAATTTTTCAGGTTGTTGCGCATTCTTCAGTGGCGCGATGCAGGTCTCGAACAGGCCTGCGGTCTGGCAGGCGCCTGCCGCCGCGCGGGTAATCAAAAGGGCCTCCATCACCGGCGCTTCGCCGACGACGGCGAGCAGCCTGCCGCCCGGTTTCAGGCTGTCCTGGAATGCGGGGGGCAGCACCGGCACTGAGCCGGTCAGCACGATCACGTCATACGGGGCATGGCTGATCCAGCCACGCGCAGCATCGCCGGTTTCCAGGGTGACATTGCGAATATTATGCGCCGCCAGCTTGGCCGCAGCGGAGCGGGTGAACTCGGGCACGATATCCACGCTGTAGACATGTTGTCCCAGAGAAGCTAGCAGCGCGGTCATGTGGCCGCTGCCGGTGCCGACTTCGAGAATGCGGTCGGTTATGGCGATCTCCAGTTCCTGCAGCATGCGCGCCTCGAGCTTGGGCTGCAGCATTTTTTCGCCATGGCCTATGGGGATTTCCATATCGGCAAATGCCAGCGCCCGATAGGGCTCGGGAACGAAATCTTCGCGGGGCACGCGCAGCAGCAGATCCAGTACGCGCTGATCAAGAACCTCCCACGTCCTGATTTGCTGTTCGACCATATTGAAGCGGGCGCGCTCGACGTCCATTTGCGGCATCATCAGGATCAGTCCCGGAAAGAGATTGGCGTAAGTAAAAAAGTGAAAATAAGGGTAAAAACAGGGTAATTATGCGACCGCTAGCGTACACACTCCAATCGGGGTGTCGCAGCGGCGGCAGTGCGGCCGTGACCCTGTCCAGACAAGGGGCTTGATCAATAGACTTGATCGTGGCCGCAGGCTTGCAATTATCCCATAATTTCATTACTGTCAGCATCACACGCAGGGGTCCTCGCGGCCGATGCCGCGGGGTGAGAAACACCCTCTGAACCTGATGCGGATAATACCGTCGTAGGGAAGCGTGGCGCGTTCCTGCCCTCCGCCCGTTTTCCTGCATTGCCCATACCGAGGAGCACCAGCATGAACGCCAATCCCAAATTTCTGAGCGCCACTGCGCACGTCGATGAGGCTGCGGTCAGGCCATTGCCGAACTCGCGCAAGATTTACGTCGAGGGCTCGCGCTCCGATATCCGGGTGCCGATGCGCGAGATATCCCAGTCGGATACCCCGGCATCGTTTGGCGCGGAAAAAAACCCGCCGGTGTTCGTCTACGACACTTCCGGACCGTATACCGATCCTGCGGCAACCATCGACATACGTTCCGGCCTCGCGCCGCTGCGCGAGAAATGGATACTCGAGCGCAAGGATGTCGAGACGCTCGCCGGCCCGACGTCGGAATATGGCCGCGAGCGCCTGACCGATTCCAGGCTGGCCGAACTGCGCTTCAATCTGAAGCGCCAGCCGCGGCGCGCCAAGGCCGGCATGAATGTCTCGCAGATGCACTATGCGAGAAGAGGCATGGTGACGCCAGAAATGGAATTTATCGCGATTCGCGAGAATCTGCGGCGGCGCGATTACATGGAAAGCCTCAGGGCATCCGGTCCGACCGGCCGGAAAATGGCCGAATTGATGCTACGCCAGCACCCGGGGCAGTCATTCGGGGCGGCGATTCCGCCGGAGATCACGCCCGAGTTCGTGCGTGACGAGGTTGCGCGCGGTCGCGCCATCATTCCCGCCAACATCAATCATCCCGAAACCGAGCCGATGATCATCGGCCGCAATTTCCTGGTGAAGATCAACGCCAATATCGGCAATTCTGCCGTGACCTCGTCGATAGGCGAGGAGGTGGAGAAAATGACCTGGGCCATCCGCTGGGGCGGCGACACGGTGATGGATCTTTCCACCGGCAAGCACATTCATGAAACCCGCGAATGGATCATCCGCAACTCGCCCGTGCCCATAGGCACCGTGCCGATTTACCAGGCGCTGGAGAAAGTTGACGGCAAGGCCGAGGAGCTCACCTGGGAGATCTTCAGGGACACGCTGATCGAGCAGGCCGAACAGGGTGTCGACTATTTCACCATACACGCCGGTGTGCGCCTGCCGTACGTGCCCATGACCGCCAGGCGCATGACGGGCATCGTGTCGCGCGGCGGCTCCATCATGGCGAAGTGGTGCCTCGCACACCACAAAGAGAGCTTCCTGTACACGAATTTCGAGGAAATCTGCGACATCATGAAGGCCTACGATGTCGCGTTTTCGCTCGGCGACGGTTTGCGCCCTGGCTCGATCTACGATGCCAACGACGAAGCCCAGTTGTCGGAATTGCGCACCCTGGGTGAGCTTACACAGGTGGCTTGGAAGCATGATGTGCAGGTCATGATCGAGGGCCCGGGGCACGTGCCCATGCACCTGATCAAGGAAAACATGGAGATCCAGCTCAAGGAATGCCACGAGGCGCCTTTCTACACGCTGGGACCGCTCACCACCGACATCGCGCCGGGTTACGACCACATCACCAGCGGCATAGGCGCGGCGATGATAGGCTGGTACGGCACCGCCATGCTGTGCTACGTGACGCCCAAGGAACATCTCGGCCTGCCCAACAAGGCCGACGTCAAGGACGGCATCATCACCTACAAGCTTGCTGCGCATGCCGCCGATCTCGCCAAAGGCCATCCTGGTGCGCAGATTCGCGACAACGCACTGTCCAAGGCGCGCTTCGAGTTCCGCTGGGAGGACCAGTTCAATCTTGGCCTCGATCCGGACAAGGCGCGCGAATTCCACGATGAAACCCTGCCCAAGGACAGCGCCAAGGTGGCGCATTTCTGCTCGATGTGCGGCCCTCATTTCTGCTCGATGAAAATCACCCAGGATGTGCGAGAATATGCCGAAAAACAGGGTGTTACGGAAAACGAGGCGCTGGGCAAGGGCATGCAGGAAAAAGCCGAGCAGTTCGTCAGACAGGGTGCGGAGATCTACAGCAAGGTGTAACCCTTGTTGCGGACGGACGTTGAGCAGATCGCGGTTTCGAAACGGGGGACTGGATATGCGTATCAGTGGATGGGTGGTTGCGCTTGCTGCCGGGTTGGCGTTTTGCATGCCGGCGTTTGCTGATGACAGGCCAGCGGATCCGCTGGCGCATGCCGATCCTCAGGTGCTGTTCAAGGGGATGGTCCGTGAGGCGGATGTGTCCCTGCTGTTTGCCTATCTGCGCTCGGCCCTGATTGCGGCATCACAGGGGAAAGACGCGCCTCCACCCGAGGAACTGAACCGGCGCGCGCAAGCACTGGGTGACGAACTCAAGCTACGTGGCACCCTGGCAGGCCTGCTCGTCCTTGGTGCAATCGAGCACAGCGCGAGACAGGCGCTACGCGAGCCGCCGTCCTTCATTGCACCCCCTGCGGCGCCGTTGACGCCGCCGCACTGATCGGCGCGCCATCGGGTTGTCTTGCGGCGGGCATCCTGCCGCGTGCCGCGCAGCCGGTAGCCTTTTGTTACAAAAGATACCTGTTCGCTCGTATCCCGCAGCAGGGTCCTCCGCTAGAATCCCTCCGGTGACATAACCGTGGCGCGCCCGGACAGGGCACGCCGGATGCGATGACTAAAAATAGCAGCTACGCAATGGCACTGGCGCTGATGCTGGCCGCGGTCGGCGGTGGTGTTTATTACTGGTGGCGGGCTGGGGACAGCGGCCAGGCATACCGCCTCGCCAAAATCGAGCGCGGCAGCATTACTGCGGCCGTGTCGGCAACCGGCACGCTCAACCCCGTGGTTTCGGTGCAGGTCGGCTCGCAGGTTTCAGGCCAGGTCCAGGAAATCAAGGTTGATTACAACTCGCAGGTCAAGAAAGACCAGCTGATCGCGCGCATCAATCCCGATTCATTCATGCTGCGCGTCAACCAGGCGATGGCCGACCTTGATGCGGCGCGTGCCACGGTCATGACTCAACGCGCCAATGTTGCCGCCCTGCAGGCTGAACTGGCGCGTACCAGAATAAATCTCGCCGATGCGCAGCGCGATCTCGACCGCAACATCATGCTGTTTGAAAAGAATTTCATTTCAAAAGCCGTGCTCGACAAGGCGCAGGCGGTGTTTGACGCCACCGGGCAACAGGTAAAGAGCGCGCAAGCCCAGCTCGCGGTCGGCGAAGCGCAGGTGCGCAATGGCGAAGCGCAGGTCAAGCAGCGCGAGGCACAGTTGTCCCAGGCCAAGGTCGATCTCGAGCGCACCATGATACGTGCCCCGGTGGACGGCATTGTGGTCAAGAAGTCCGTCGAACCCGGGCAGACGGTTGCGGCCAGTCTGCAGGCGCCCGAGCTGTTCGTGATTGCGCAGGATCTGCGCGAAATGCAGGTTGAGGCTTCGATCGACGAGGCCGAGGTGGGACGGGTGCGCGTGGGACAGGCCGCAAGCTTCACCGTGGATTCTTTTCCGGGCAGGACGTTCGGCGGCACGGTGTCCCAGGTACGCAAGGCCGCGCTGGTGGTGCAGAATGTCGTGACCTATATTGCAGTGATCTCGGCTTCCAATGCTGACCTGAGCCTGTTTCCGGGCATGACTGCCAACGTGCGCATCATTGTTGATTCCCGGGACAGCGCGCTCAGAATTCCCAACGCCGCCTTGCGTTTCCGGCCGGTCGGCGCGCCCGATGCCGGCGTACAGGCCAAGGGCGGCGGCAATAAAGACAGCGACAAAGACGGACGGGACAAGGGAGGCCAGTCTTCGCAGGGTGAGGCGGCGCGTGAAAGGCTGGCCAGGGAACTCGACCTGACCGCGGACCAGCAGGCAAAAGTCGAGGTTATTTCCAATGAGACGCGCGATAAAATCCGTGCACTGGGCACTGATGATCCGGCTGAGCGCCGCAAGCAGGTCGAACGGCTACGCAGCGAGTCCCGTGCCCGCATCGCAGAACTGCTTACCCCCGAACAGCGGACGCGCTATGAGGCGCTGGGCGCATCCCGCAGAAGTGCCGGCGTGAGCAGCGGTCGCGTGTGGACGCTTGATGCCCAGGGCAAACCCAGGGCCATTGCAGTGCGCGTCGGACTGACCGATGGCACCTACAGCGAGCTGGTTTCCGGAGAGGTGACGGAAGGCATGCAGCTGATTACCGGGATCATGGAGGCGGGTAAAGGCAAGGGGCAGCCGGCGGGCGGGCCGCGCTTTGGCTTCTGAAACGAGGCCACGCCGGGCAACACGGTCGTTCCGGCTTGCAACGCGGCGCGCACCCGGGCAGCCGCCTTGCCTGCTGACTGCGGATTGCGAACGGATATGACATGACCCAGCAACCCCTCATCGTCACGCGCAACATCAGCAAGGCCTACCGCATGGAAAGCTATACGGTGACCGCACTGCGCGGGGTGTCAGTGGAGATCGCGGCCGGAGAATTCGTCGCAGTGATGGGACCATCGGGATCAGGCAAGTCGACTTTCATGAATCTCCTCGGCTGCCTCGATTCGCCCAGTGCCGGCGACTACTACCTTGCCGGCGAAAAGGTGTCCGAACTTTCTGGCGATGCGCTGGCTGCGATCCGCAACCGCCGCATCGGTTTCGTGTTTCAGAATTTCAACCTTTTGCCACGTACCTCGGCGCTGGAGAACGTCGAGCTGCCGCTGCTCTATGGCGGCGTTGCGCCGGCGATGCGGCGTGCCCGCGCGCTGGGCAGGCTGCATCAGGTCGGGCTTGCCGAGCGCGCCAGCCACCATCCTGCGCAATTGTCGGGTGGACAGCAGCAGAGGGTGGCGATTGCGCGCGCCCTGGTCAATGATCCTGCGCTGATTCTTGCCGACGAGCCGACGGGCGCGCTCGATACCCGCACCAGCCTGGAGGTGATGGATTTGCTGCAGCAGCTCAACCGTGGCGGGCTGACCGTGGTGCTGGTCACGCATGAACACGATGTCGCGGCATTTGCCTCGCGAGTCGTGAGTTTTCGCGACGGGCAGGTCGTGAACGATGAACGCATCCAGCCGGATGATGCAGGAGCGAGGCTGCGGGCTTTGGCGGGGGAAGCCAGGGAGGCCGCGGCATGACCTGGCTTGCAAGCGTGCGCATTGCTCTGCTTGCGCTGCGCGTGAACAAGCTGCGCAGCATGCTGACCATGCTGGGCATCATCATTGGCGTAGCAGCAGTGATCGTCATGATCGCCATCGGCGCCGGCGCGCAGGCGCGCGTGGAAGAACAGATCAAAAGCCTGGGCTCCAATCTGATCATCCTGCTGCCGGGCTCGGTGACATCTGGGGGGGTACGCATGGGGGCCGGTTCGCGCTCTTCGCTGACAGAAGACGATGGCTATGCGATACAGCGCGAGGTTGCGAGCGTTCAGGCGGCGGCACCCACGCTGCGCGGCACCGGCCAGGTCGTGGCGGGCAACAACAACTGGTCAACCGTGTTCTACGGCGTAACGCCGGAATATTTCGAGGTGCGCAACTGGAGCATTGCCTACGGCAGGGGTTTCGAGCCGGCGGACCTGAGCGGATCGGCGAAGGTCGTGCTGCTGGGTGAAACGGTCGCGCGTAATCTGTTCGGCGACGTTGATCCGGTAGGCCAGGCGGTCCGCGTGCGCAAAGTGCCGATGCAGGTCATCGGGGTGCTTGAGCGCAAGGGACAGAGCCTGGGAGGGCAAGACCAGGATGACGTCATGCTGATGCCGATTTCCACGGCGCGCAATCGCGTGCTCGGGGGCAATACCGCCAAGCTGCGTTCGGTGGGCTCGATTTCAATCAAGGTTCGCGAAGATGCGGACATGAGCGCATCAGAGGGCGAAATCCGGCAACTGCTGCGCCAGCGGCACCGTCTGCAGGCCGGGCAGGAGGATGATTTCACGCTGCGCAATCTGTCGGAAGTGCTGGGTGCACGCGAAGAATCGAGCCGCGTCATGACGCTGCTGCTGGCGGCGGTGGCCTCGGTGTCCCTGCTCGTGGGCGGCATCGGCATCATGAACATCATGCTGGTCTCGGTGACCGAGCGCACGCGCGAAATCGGCCTGCGGATGGCGGTAGGGGCGCGCGGGCGCGACATCCTGTCGCAGTTTCTGGTGGAAGCGATCACGCTGGCCTTCATCGGCGGCATATGCGGCATCCTGCTCGGCATTGCAGGCTCCTACGCCATCGGGCATTTCGCTGCGTGGCGCATCGAATTACGTCTGGAGTCGATCGCGCTCGCCGCCGGATTTGCCGGGGCGATCGGCGTATTCTTCGGGTTTTATCCGGCACGCAAGGCTTCCCGCCTGCTGCCGATCGAGGCCTTGCGCTATGAATGAGCGCCCGCGTCGCGGTCAGTGCAGCATGCGCAGGGTTCTCCCGCTCCGGATCGCCCAATCGAGGAGTGGGTTGGCGTATTTTTCGATGCGGCCGGCCAGCGTGCCCGCGAGCGGCGTGGCATAGCAAAGGCTGAGCAGCAGCAACGCCATCACTCCGCCGCCGACAAGGATATCGGTCACCCAGTGCGCCCCCGCAACTATGCGCGGCAGCGTGAACGGCAGCAAAACCAGCAATGCGATGATTCCGTGGCGGCGGCCGGCGCAAATCCACAAAAAACCCACCGTCGCGAAAATCACAAAGGCGTGATCGCCAGGAAAGGTCGTCGAGCCCCTGTCCTTGACGGCAAGCCAGGTGACGAGCTCCGAGAGGCGCACGGCGTCCGGGAACGCCAGCGTTGGGCTCGCCCTGCGGTAGCCTGTGAAATCGAGCAGGAGATGTTCGCAGGCCTTGCCGAGCAGCAGCAGTAGGCAGAAAGCCAGAAAGTGGGCGAGCTTGAACCGGACGCGGTTTCCGCGGTCGGCGCGCAGCCACAACAGCACGAAACTGAAAATGATCGCCGCTGCGACGAGATCGAATGGTCGCCAGTTGGCGACAGCCCAGAAGGACTGCCACAGTCCCGGGTTCGCAAGCGACGGATTCAGCGCGCCGAAAACCGCATGGTCAAGCGCATCCCACCATCCGCGCGACGCCGGCGCGATCCACGAGGCAAATAGAGCCGCTGCTGCCGTCAATCCCGCAATGCACTGGCGGGGGCGCCATGTGCCGACGAATAGGCTGCGGTCGACCGCAAAGGAACTGTCGTTAAAAGTAGACATGCCGGTTTGCTCGGTTGTGTTGCCGCCAGAGTTTTTAGCAAAGCGGCAATAAATGCAAGTGTAGCCAGCGGGTTTTGCGCGCAATTGTCGTGTCGTTCCTGATAAAATGACCGCGATGGATTTTGTGCTCCTCTTCAAGGCGATAGTGCTCGGGATTGTCGAGGGGCTGACTGAATTTCTCCCGATATCCAGCACCGGGCATCTGATCGTCGTCAGTGAACTGATCGGTTTCAACGGCGAAACCGCTGCGGTATTCAATATCACCATACAGCTGGGCGCTATCCTTGCCGTTTGCTGGGAATATCGTTCACGCCTGCGTGCCGTGGTTGGCGGGATACGCACCGAAGCCGCGGCGCGCAATTTTGTGCGCAATCTGCTGATTGCCATTCTGCCCGCAGGCATTCTGGGCCTGCTGTTTCACCAGACCATTACCCATGTGCTGTTTCACCCCGTTCCGGTGGCGCTGGCATTGATCGTGGGCGGCATGCTGATTCTGTGGGTGGAGCGCCGCCAGCACGACATCATCATACAAACGGTCGACGACATGCGCTGGCAGGATGCGCTCAAGGTGGGGTGCGCGCAGGCGCTGGCGCTGATTCCCGGCACTTCGCGTGCGGGGGCGACCATAATTGGGGGACTTTTTATCGGCATGTCGCGCAAGGCCGCCACCGAGTTCTCGTTTTTCCTGGCGATTCCCACGATGTTTCTCGCAGTGTTCTATGATCTTTACAAGCATCGCGGTATTCTGCACACCGACGATCTGGGCATTTTTGCCGCCGGTTTTATCACGTCATTTTTCAGCGCGTTTCTTGCGGTGCGTGGCCTGCTGCGCTACATCAGCCGCCACGATTTCAGCGTTTTTGCCTGGTATCGCATCGCGTTCGGGATCGTGATACTGCTCGCCGGCTACAGCGGTGCCATGGACTGGTCGCATTAAGCGGTGCAAAGCGGACAGCGTTTATCGACGCGGCCGGCCGTTTGCCAGCGCGGGCTTTTCCTGTCAGCTTACTGAGTTCAGATGATCTCCCTGGAGCGCTATCGCCGGTTTTTCAGCGTGCCGGGCATGGGCTCCACCATGCTGGCCTCGGTGGCGGGGCGTCTTCCCATAGGCGTCACCGGACTGGCGATCCTGCTCTTCGTTCAGGGCAAGTCCGGGTCGTTTGCGCAGGCGGGCACTGCCGGCGCGCTCTATGTGATCGGGCTGGCGGCAGTGGCGCCGCTGCTCGGCCGCCTGATCGACCGCAGCGGGCCGCGGCAGGTGCTCATGGCATGCAGCATGGCCTATCCGGCAGCCTTGCTGGGTCTGGTCATGCTGGTGCTGCACGCGGCACATCCCGTTTGGGTGGCGGCATGCGCCCTGGTCGCGGGATCGGTGCTGCCGCCGGTCACGATTTGCATGCGGGCACTGTACCCGAGAGTTCTCAGCGATGTGACGCTGCTGCAGACCGCATACTCCGTTGATTCGGCTCTGGTCGAAACGGTTTTTATCGTTGGGCCGGCGCTGGTCGCGTTATTTGTAGCGGCCGATCATCCTGCGGGTGCTGTTATGCTCGCTGCTGTTTGTGCGGCAGTGGGCGGCGTGATATTCCTGCGTTCGCCAGCGATCAGGGGCTGGGCCAGGTCTCAGGCCGGCGGCCGGCGGCCGCGGCTCGCGCTGCGGCGTTATCCGAGACTGCTTGCGGTGTTTGCTGCAACAGTGATGTATTCGGTGGCGTTCGGATTGTTCGAAGTGGCTGTCACGGCGTTCGCCGCGCAGCAGGGTGCGCCTGCGGCTGCCGGCATTGCGTTGGCGCTTGCCAGCGCTGGCAGCGCGGCAGGGGCGCTGGTTTACGGCAGCAGGCACTGGTCGCCACCGCTGCCGCGGCAGTTCTTGATTGGGCTTGGGCTGATGGCGGCCGGCACCCTGCTGCTGGCGGCCGTGGGCAACATCTACCTGTTTGCCCTGGCCAGCATTGTTGCGGGGGCACCGATGGCGCCGGTGATTGCCGCCCAGTCTCTGCTGGTGTCCAGGCTTGCGCCTCGCGAAATGCTGGCCGAGGCCTTTACCTGGGGATCAACCTGCCTGCTCGGCGGCATCGGCATCGGCATTGCCGCCGGCGGCCTGCTCGCAGAATTTGCCGCGCCGTCGCTGATTCTGCTTGCTTCTGCAGGAGCGACGGCCTGCGCCGGAGTGATTGTATGGCTGGCATTGCCCGATGACGCAGCGGGCGCGGGCTGATGTGCCGACCCGGCGTGCTGTTGCGATTCGCCGTCAGCCGGTGATTCCCGTCAGCTTTGCGACCATGGAAGCCCGGCGGCGCGCCAGCCGCCCTGTGTATTGCGATGACCGGCGCCATCGCGGTCGCCTTCAAAGCCCTCCAGCACGTTGTAGCACTCGGCATATCCTGCTTGCATCGCGAGTATGGCCGCGTTGTGGGAGCGTCCACCGCTGCGGCAGATGAACATGACCGGGGCGTCCTTGGCGACCTTCTGCTCAAGTTCTGCAACAAATCCCGGGTTGGGTCTGCTTCCGGGGTAAGTCAGCAGTTCGATTTCTGTCGCACCGGGAATACGACCTACCCAGTCCCATTCGGCACGCGTGCGCACATCGACCAGCTGTGCATTCGAGGCTTCCTTCCACAGCTGATAGGCTTCTTGAGGCAGCAGCGCGCCTTCGTAAGGCAGGCCCATCTGTTGGGCGCGATCGCGCGCGGTTTTCAGAATGTCGTCTTTGGTCAAGCGGGTTTCCTTTGCGTGAAGTCAGGGATCGGGAATGCGAGGTTGGCTGGTCTTGCAATAAGCTGCCGCAAGAAATGAATAATTATTAACATTGTAGCGATTGGCACCAAGAACGCTCATTTTGCACCGTATTGGTGCGTTATAGTGTTTGTGCGCACCAATACGGTGCATCCAGTTTTTTTGCGCGCTCGTCAAACCCCTTATGGCACAATGCCTTTCTCATAAAAACCCTTGGCACATTTTGTGCTCAACGGAAGACCCCGTATTTCCAGTTTTGTCACATCCACCGCTAGGAGAAAAAGATGGCATCCGCCGCCGACGTTATGAAAATGATCAAGGACAACGAGGTAAAGTTCATTGATCTCCGGTTCACCGATACCCGCGGCAAAGAGCAGCACGTATCGGTTCCCACCAAGGCTTTTGACGACAGCAAATTTACCGACGGCCATGCTTTCGACGGCTCGTCCATCGCCGGCTGGAAGGGAATACAGGCCTCCGACATGCTGCTGATGCCCGATCCTGCCTCAGCAAACATGGACCCGTTTACCGACGAACCGACGTTGCTTCTCACCTGCGATGTGGTCGAGCCTTCGGACGGCAAGGGCTATGACCGCGACCCGCGTTCCATCGCCAAGCGCGGCGAGGCTTATCTCAAGTCCACCGGCATAGGCGACACCGCTTATTTCGGACCCGAACCCGAATTTTTCATTTTTGACTCGGTGACCTGGAGCGTCGACATGTCCGGCGCGTCGGTAAAGATCAAGACCAGCGAAGCGCCGTGGGCCTCGGGTGACGAAATGGAAGGCGGCAACATGGGCCACCGTCCGGCGGTGAAAGGCGGTTATTTCCCGGTACCGCCAGTCGATTCGCTGCAGGACATCCGCTCGGCGATGTGTCTGGCGCTGGAAGAGATGGGCGTCGAGGTCGAGGTACACCACCACGAAGTTGCGGCACCGGGCCAGTGTGAGATCGGTACCAAGTTCAACAGCCTGGTGAAGCGCGCCGACTGGATGATGATCATGAAATATGTCATCCACAACGTCGCGCATTCCTATGGCAAAACGGCGACTTTCATGCCCAAGCCCGTGGTCGGTGACAATGGTTCCGGCATGCACGTGCACCAGTCGCTGTGGAAGGGCAAGGAAAATCTGTTCAGCGGCAACGGCTATGCCGGGCTGTCCGAACTCGCGTTGTATTACATCGGCGGCATCATCAAGCATGCCAAGGCACTCAATGCCATCACCAACCCCGGCACCAACTCCTACAAGCGGCTGGTGCCTGGTTTCGAGGCTCCGATCAACCTCGCATACTCGGCGCGCAACCGCTCGGCCTCGGTGCGTATCCCATATGTGGCAAGCCCCAAGGCGCGCCGCATCGAGGTGCGTTTCCCTGATCCGACCGCCAATCCGTATCTGGCATTTACCGCGATGATGATGGCGGGTCTCGACGGCATTCAGAACAAGATTCACCCCGGCGATCCGATCGACAAGAATCTCTATGATTTGCCGCCGGAAGAAGCCAAGAAAGTGCCGAATGTGTGTTCTTCGCTGGACATGGCGCTGGAACATCTCGACAAGGACCGCGAGTTCCTGACGCGTGGCGGGGTCTTTTCCAACGACATGATCGATGCGTATATCGCCCTCAAGATGGAAGAGGTCACGGCTTTCCGCATGACCACCCATCCGCTTGAATTCCAGATGTATTACAGTCTGTAAGCGGAACGCGAAACCAGTAAAAAGGGCGGGTTCAACCCCGCCCTTTTTATTGCTGAGATGACCGCACCATTTGGGTGCATTGCAAAATTCCATTTATTGACATAGACTTAGCTTATTTTTTCAGGCATCGCGTGGTCAACCGAAGCCGTGCGGGACCGTTGTTATCTTCAGGCACTCCAAGACTCGAGCGGGATAAACCCATGCGAAAATTCGTGCTGACGCTGTTACTGATGCTGGCCGCCCCCGTGGCATGGGCGGAGATCTACAAATGCGTCGACACCAGCGGCAATACGCTGTTTACCAGCGACAGCGCCGAGGCCAAGGCCAAGGGCTGCAAGGCGATGAATCTGGCGCCGCCCAACACGATTTCCTCGCCCAAGCCCCAGACCAAAGGCGGGTCGGCCGCCACGCCACCGAATTTCCCCAAGGTGGACGCGCAGACGCAGCAGAAACGCGATAATGACCGCCGGCGCATCCTGGAACAGGAACTTGCCAACGAGCAGAAATTGCTGGATCAGGCGAAAAAAGACCTGGCCGAGCAGGAAGCAATCCGCCTCGGCAGTGAACGCAACTATCAGCGCGTGCTCGACCGCCTCGAGCCCTTCAAGAAAAAAGTCCAGCTGCACGAAAACAACGTCGCCAACCTCAGAAAGGAATTGGCGGGTATCCGCTAGTCCGGGCACATCGCGGCCCGTCGTTCATGGTCATGCCACGCACATTGCCGTGCGGCAATGACGCCTGTCCATGCCCTTAAGCTTACATGGCGCGGTTCTTGCTCAATTTGTCAACGAAATGACACCCGCAGCGCTCTCCGGTCTCGATTTGCTTGCGACAGCGGTGATGCTGGTGGACGATAAATTGGGCGTGCATTACATGAATCCGGCAGCGGAAAACCTGTTTGAGCTGAGCAGCACCAATGTGGCAGGCCTGCCGCTCGGCAAATTCTTTTCTGACGACAGCGTGCTTGCCGCCGCCATGGGCTATGCCCGCGCCAACAACTCCAGTTACACCGAGCATGATTTCGCACTCGGCGTGACCGGTCGCGGCAAGCTGCATCTGTCGTGTACCGTCACGCCGGTCGAACTCGACGGCGGCGCAAGCGAGAATGGTTTCCTGCTCGAATTCAGGCATATTGAGCAGCAGCTCAAGATTGCGCGGGAAGAGCGCATGCTGGACCAGAGCCAGGCCAATCGCGAACTGATCCGCAACCTGGCGCATGAAATCAAGAATCCGCTGGGGGGCATACGCGGTGCCGCGCAACTGCTCGATCGCGAGCTTGAGCGCCCCAACCTCCACGAATACACGCAGGTGATCATGAAGGAAGCCGATCGCCTGCAACTGCTGATGGACCGGCTGCTTACGCCGCACCGGCTGCCACAACCGTCCCTCGTCAATATCCACGAGGTGCTGGAAAGGGTGCGCAGCGTGATCCTTGCCGAGTATCCCCAGAGCATCGCGGTGCGGCGTGACTACGACACCAGTCTGCCGCAGTTCAAGGGCGACAAGGAACAGCTGATTCAGGCGGTACTCAACATCGTGCGCAATGCCGCGCAGGCGATTTCGGCAAAACGCGCTGCGCAGGGGGCATCGTCCGCCGAAGCAAAGGGCGTGATCCGGCTGCGTACCCGCATCGCACGGCAGGTGACGCTGGCCCGCAGGCGCTATCGCCATGCCATTGCCCTGGAAATCATCGACAACGGACCCGGTGTTCCGGAGGAAATCCAGGAGCGCATTTTTTATCCTCTGGTATCCGGGCGCGACGGCGGCAGCGGCCTGGGCCTCACGCTTGCGCAGAACTTCATTTCACAGCATCACGGCACGATTACTTTTGAGAGCATCCCGGGCAATACCTGCTTCACGATACTGCTGCCGGTCGACGAAGGTGCGAATGGCGGGCATCCCACCTAATGATGAGCGGCAAGCCGTGAGCGGTATGGGCCTGGCGCTTTTACCGCTTACCGCTTGCCATTTACCAAGCATACGAAAATGAAACCAGTCTGGATTATCGACGACGACCGTTCAATACGCTGGGTGTTTGAAAAAGCGCTGACGCGGGAGAATATTGCCTTCAAGAGTTTTTCCTCGGCGCAGGAGGCGCTCGCCGCGCTGGACACCGAAACGCCGCAGGTGGTGGTGAGCGACATCCGCATGCCCGGTGAATCCGGTCTCGAGCTCCTGCAGAAAGTGAAACAGCTGCACGCGAGCCTTCCGGTCATTATCATGACCGCGTATTCCGACCTGGAAAGCGCAGTCACGGCTTTTCAGGGGGGGGCTTACGAGTATCTCCCCAAACCGTTCGATGTGGACCATGCGGTGGAGCTGATCCGCCGTGCCATGGAAGAGAGCGCGCGGCAGGAAAGTGCGACCGAGTTCAGCGAAGTGACGCCGGAGATACTCGGGCAGGCGCCGGCAATGCAGGAGGTGTTCCGCGCCATCGGCCGACTGTCGCAATCGCACGCCACGGTCATGATCACCGGCGAGTCCGGCACCGGCAAGGAGCTGGTGGCAAGTGCGCTGCATCGCCATAGTCCGCGTGCCGGCCGGCCTTTCATTGCCATCAACACTGCCGCAATTCCCAAGGAGCTGCTCGAGTCGGAACTTTTCGGCCACGAACGCGGTGCATTCACGGGCGCGCAAAGCATGCGCCGCGGACGTTTCGAGCAGGCTGATGGCGGCACGCTGTTCCTGGACGAGATCGGCGACATGCCGCCCGAATTGCAGACGCGTCTGCTGAGGGTGCTGTCGGACGGGCATTTCTACCGCGTTGGCGGGCATCAGCCGATCAAGGCCAACGTGCGCGTGATTGCCGCCACCCACCAGGATCTTGAAATGCGCGTGAAGCAGGGATTGTTCCGCGAAGATCTGTTTCACCGTCTTAACGTCATCCGGCTGCGATTGCCGCCGTTGCGGGAGCGGCGCGAGGATATCCCGCTGCTGGCCAAGTATTTTCTGCAGAAAAGCGCGCGCGAGCTTGGTGTCGAGACCAAGCGCCTGTCGGAAGCGACACTGAAGTATCTCTCCGGTCAGGATCTGCCGGGTAACGTGCGGCAACTAGAAAACCTGTGTCACTGGCTTACCGTGATGGCACCCAGCGTGGCGATTGAAATCAAGGACCTGCCACCCGAATTGCGTGCAGAAACAGCATCCGCACCTGCGCAGGACTGGGTAGCCGCGCTGGAAAAGGAAGCCGAGGCACTGTTCAGCCGCGGCGATACCAGCATCATGAACGATCTCACGCGCCGTTTCGAGAAAGCGCTGATTGTCAGGGCGCTTGCCCACACCGGCGGCCGGCGCATCGAGGCATCGCACCTCCTGGGGCTGGGCCGCAACACCCTGACGCGCAAGATACAGGAACTCAGAATAGACGGCGACAGAGGCGACTAGTTTAGAATCGCTTTTCCATAAGTACCGGGGAAAGCGATGTCAGGCTACGACTACGACCTCATCACCATAGGTGGCGGTTCGGGCGGGGTGCGCGCAAGCCGCATGTCTGCCGGATTCGGCGCTCGCGTGGCGTTGATTGAGGAGCGCGAGCTGGGAGGCACCTGCGTCAACGTTGGCTGCATTCCGAAAAAACTGCTGTCGTATGCCGCGCATTATCACGGTGATTTTGATGAAGCGGCGGGTTTTGGCTGGAGTGTAGGCCCGCGCACTTTCGACTGGGCGCGGTTGATTGCCGCCAAAGACCAGGAAATCGCGCGCCTCAACGGCGTGTATGCGCGCCTGCTTGCCGCTGCCGGCGTGGAGGTCATTGCAGGCCGTGGAGTGCTGACCGATGCGCATACGGTGCAGGTGGGCGGGCGCACGCTGACTGCGCAGCATATTCTGGTCGCCACCGGCGGCTGGCCCGTGGTGCCCGATTTCCCGGGGGCGGAGCATGTCATCACATCCAACGAGGCCTTCCATCTCGAGCATTTGCCGCGGCGTGTGACGATAGTGGGCGGCGGATATATCGCAGTCGAGTTTTGTTCCATTTTCAACGGATTGGGCTCGGCCGTGCGGCTCGTGCACCGTGGCAGCCAGCTGCTGCGCGGATTCGATCACGATCTCGGGCGCGTGCTGGCCGAGGAAATGGTGCAAAAGGGCGTCACGCTCAAGCTCAATTCGCGCATCGAGCACGTAAGCCGGGCCGGAGGGGAGCTGACCGTGCGGCTTGCTTCGGGAGAAGCGCACGCCACCGATCTGGTCATGTATGCGACGGGCCGCGCGCCCAATACCCGCGGCATCGGGCTCGAGGGTGCTGGCGTGGCGCTTGCGGCCAATGGCGCGATCCAGGTCGACACTTTTTCTCGCAGCAGCGTGCCATCGATTTACGCGATCGGCGATGTTACCGACAGGATACAGCTGACACCCGTGGCCATTTCCGAAGGCATGGCGCTCGCGAACACGCTGTTCAACAACGCCCCCCGCCGCATGGATTATGCCGATGTGCCGACGGCGATTTTCAGCCACCCCTGCGTTGCCACCGTCGGGCTTGGCGAGCACGAGGCCCGCGCGCGGCATGGCGACGTCGATACCTATGTGACACGATTCCGGCCGCTCAAGGCGACCCTGAGCGGGAGCGCCGAGCGGGTATTCATGAAGCTGGTTGTCGAGCGCGCGACGGATCGCGTGCTGGGCGTGCACATGGTGGGCGAGGACGCTGCTGAAATCATCCAGGGATTTGCGGTGGCGCTCAAATGCGGGGCTACCAAGACGCAGTTCGACGCAACAGTCGGCATACACCCGACCAGCGCGGAGGAATTTGTCACCCTGCGCGAAAAGGCTGTCTGAGAAAATCCTCAGAAATCGGTTCTCAGCGTATTGTCCATTCGTGGCCGCATTTCCTGCACTTGACCGCCAGCCATATTGTGGCCCCGTCCGGCTTTTTCTGCGGCGACTGATCGGCCGGGCCTGATCCGATGACGGAGAATGCGGCGTAAACCCTGCAGTTGTCGCAGGTCGACCGTTCCGCAATGTGTTCGGCGTTGGCAAGCATGGCGATATAACGCGCGCAGGAATAATAGCCGGCGATGCCGATCACAAACATCAGGATCAGCGTCAGCAGGGGCTGCAAACCGGGTGCGCGCAGGCTGAAATCTTCAACGCAGGCCAGGATTGCGATTGCACATAGAAAACAGCTTACGAGATAGGCGTGGCCCTCGATAAGCTGGCGTTCGTACCAGCGGTGAAAGCCCAGTCTGACGATGCTGTCGGCGGGTTCCATGGCATGGAAAGTGTGGCCGTTGCCGGTGTCAGGGTATTCTACGCCACGGCGGCAGGATTGGATGCGCGCGCTATGCGGCGAGTTCGGCGATTACCGGTGCATGATCGGACGGACGCTCCGATTTGCGCGGCTCGGTGTCTATGGTGCAGGACGAGCAGACTGCGGCAAGCTCGGCGCTCAGCAGGATGTGGTCGATGCGCAACCCCATTTTGCGGCGGAAGGCATTCATGCGATAGTCCCACCAAGTGAACGATTTCTCCGGCTGGTCGAACAGGCGGAAACTGTCCTGCAGTCCGAGATTGAACAGGGCCTGCAACGCATCGCGTTCAGGCTGGCTGCACAGGACCTTGCCGGCCCAGGCCGCGGGATCGTGCACATCACGGTCCTGCGGTGCGATATTGAAATCGCCCAGCAGAGCCAGATGCGGGTGGCGCTGCAGCTCATTCCGCAGCCACTGCGTCAACGCGGCCAGCCATTTGAGTTTGTATTGATACTTGTCGGACTCCACGCTCTCACCGTTCGGAACATAGACGCAGACAACGCGCGTCCCGTTGACGGTCGTGGCAAGCACGCGTTTTTGCGGGTCGTCAAAAGCAGGGATGGCGCAGACGGCATCGCTTGCGGCAATGCGGCTCAGCACGGCGACCCCGTTATAGGTCTTCTGCCCGCTGAACAAAGCCTGGTAGCCGGCTGCGCGGACGGCCTCTACAGGAAAATTGGCGTCTTCGAGCTTGGTTTCCTGCAGGCACAGCACATCGGGCTGATGCCGGGCCAGCCAGTCGAGAACCTGCGCTAGCCGGACCTTGAGCGAATTGACATTCCAGGTGGCCAGCTTCATTGCGCCGCAGTGGCGGGAGCCGGGCTGGCGCCTGCGTTGCTATCTGCAGGCTTGGCTGCCGGCGGGGGCGGCTTGATTGCCGGTTTCACGGCGATGGCGGCGGTTTTCGGATAGCCGGCGGCGTCGAACGCGGCGTCCCATTCACTTTCGAGATAGCCCTTGATCCGGTTGCTGCCCACGGTAAGCAAGGGCAGCTCCAAGCCACTACCGGCGAGCTTCTTGAACTCCTCAAGCTCGGACTGTGGGTTGCGTTCGTTGTGTGGCACGCCGCGCCGCGCGAGGTGAGCGCGCGCGTTGTCGCAAGGCTGGCCGCAGTTGGTGGCCCAAAGGGTGACCGGGAAATTCTTGACTGCCTGCTGCACGCTGTACGGCATCTCGCCCGTCTGTATCGTGCTGGCGCCTATCCTGCGTTGTTCGACTTTCTTGGCGTTCGGTGGCGGCGGGGTATCGCGCCACTCGACATTGCCCCGCTCGTCCACCCAGCGATAAAGCTGGGCAGCGCTGGCGGGGACGGTCAGCACGGTCAGCACGAAAGTCAGAATCGTGATTTTTTTCATGGTGTTATCCCGGTAAAGCAGTGGCTGGCACTCTAGCACTTTGACGCAGCATGCGCAAAACCGGGCCGCGTCCGCCCGCCTGCCGGCTTCTCCGTGCTGAGCCGCGCTCAGGGCGCTGCGGTTTCCGGCGTGGGGTTCATGCCGTTGTGTCTCAACAGTGCGTCCATCCTGGGCTCGCGCCCGCGGAATGCGACAAAGGATTCGAGTGCCGGGCGGCTGCCCCCGACGCCGAGGATCTCGTCACGGAAACGGCTGCCGGTTTGCGGGTCGAGCACGCCGTTTTCCTCGAACAGGCTGTAGGCGTCAGCAGACAGCACTTCCGCCCACTTGTAACTGTAGTAGCCCGCTGCGTAACCGCCGGCAAAGATGTGCGAGAAATTGTTGGGGAAGCGGTTGTAGGGAGGCGGAACGACCACTGCGATGCGCGAACGCACCTCTGCCAGCAGGTCAAGCGCACTCCTTCCGGCGGCAGGGTCGAAATCGTAATGCAGGTGCAGGTCGAACAGCGAAAATTCGATCTGGCGCACGGTCTGCAGGCCACTTTGAAAATTCTTGGCTGCGAGCATCTTGTCGAACAGTTCGCGTGGCAGCGGCTTGCCGGTGTCAACATGGCGTGTCATGGGCTCGAGCACGCTCCACTCCCAGCAGAAATTTTCCATGAACTGGCTGGGCAGTTCCACCGCATCCCACTCGACGCCGTTGATGCCGGACACGCCCAGGTAATCGACGCGCGTCAGCAGATGGTGCAGGCCATGGCCGAATTCGTGAAACAGCGTAATCACCTCATCATGCGTGAACAGCGCTGGCCGCTTCTTGCCGCCGGATTCGCCGACCGGCGCGGAAAAATTGCAGTTGAGATAGGCAACCGGGGTCTGCACGGTGTTGTGCCTGAGCCGGCGCGTGACCGCCTCGTCCATCCACGCGCCGCCGCGCTTGGACGGCCGGGCGTAAAGGTCGATGTAAAAACGGCCCACCAGCATGCCGTTGCGGTCGTGGATGGCGAAGAAACGCACGTCTTCGTGCCACAACGCCGCCTCGGCCGGCGTGATGGTCAGGCCGTAGAGGGTTTCGACCAGCTTGAACATGCCGGGCAGCACGGCCGATTCCGGGAAGTACTGTTTTACCTCCTGGTCGGAAAACGCATAGCGCGCGACGCGCAGCTTCTCCGAGGCATACGAGAGATCCCATGCTTCCAGCCGATCCAGTTCAAGCGTGTCGCGTGCGAAGTCGGCAACTTCCTGTAGATCGCGTTCGGCGTATGGTCTGGCCCGCTGCGCAAGCTGGTTGAGAAAATCAAGCACCTGCTGCGGGGACTCAGCCATTTTCGGTTCGAGCGAATATTCCGCGTAATTACTGAACCCGAGCAGCTGCGCCAGCTCCCTGCGCAGCTGCACGATTTCCGCGATCAGCGGCGTGTTGTCCCATTCCGGTTTGCCGAACTCGGCGGCCCGCGTGACGTAGGCGCGGTACATCAGTTCACGCAGCGCGCGGTTTTCGGCGTATTGCAGCACCGGCAGGTAGGAGGGCGCGTGCAGGGTGAATTTCCAGCCGGTCTTGCCCTCCGCCTGCGCGGCTTCGCGCGCCGCCTGCAGCACGTCGTCCGGTATGCCGGCCAGTTCCCTTTCGGCGGTGACGTAGTGCGCGAAGGCGTTGGTTGCATCAAGCAGGTTGTCGCTGAACTGCGAAGAAAGCTGCGACAGGCGCTCACGGATCGCCATGAAGCGCGTCTTGTTGTCGGCGGACAGCTCGGCACCGCCAAGGCGGAAGTCGCGCAACTCGTTTTCGATGATCCTGCGCTGTGCCGGCGTCAGGACTGCGAATTCATCGGAAGCGTGCAGCAGCTTGAACTTGCGGAACAGCTCGGGGTTTTGCGACAGCTCGGAGTAGTACTGCGTGACCTTGGGCAGGTTGGCATTGTAGGTTTCGCGCAGTTCCGCGCTGTTCATCACGGCATTGAGGTGGCCGACCTGCCCCCAGGCGCGGGCCAGCCGCTCGTGGGCGTCCTCGAACGGCTCGACGAAGGCATGCCAGCTTGCCGGCACGGCATCGCTCGAAATGCGTTTGATCAGCACGCGATTTTCCGCGAGCAGTTGCTCGATGGCCGGCGTGACATATTGCGGTTTGAAATCCGCGAAGCGGGGCAGATCCGAAAAATCCAGCAGGGGGTTCATGTGGGGATAATCGACTTGTTCAGACGGTCAACGTGAGACAACGGCGTCAACCTGAAGTTTGGCGCAGCAGGGATTTGCGGGATGATTATAAGTATTTTATTTTAAATGATAATTTAAAGCGCCTGACACGAACACGAAATGCTATCTGGCCTCGTATACGACTTGCCCGGCAACCAGAGTGCAGCGCACCTTGCCCTTGAGCTCGAAGCCGAGGAAAGGCGTGTTCTTGCCCTGGCTTTTCAGTGCCGCCGGTTCGATCTTCCAGTAGCGCTCCGGATCGAAAATGCAGATGTCGGCCGTGCCGCCCGCTGACAGGTGGCCGGCGTCGATATCGAGAATGCGCGCGGCATCCGCGGTGATCTTGGCAAGCGCGGCGGGCAGTACCAGCGCGCTTTCTTCCGCCCATTTCAGCGTCAGCGGCAGCAGCAGTTCAAGCGCCGTGGCCCCGACCTCGGCCTCTGCGAAAGGCAACTGCTTGACGTCCTCGTCGACGGGGGTATGGTCCGAGCAGATGGCGTCCACCGTGCCGTCGGCGAGCCCCTGGCGCAGCGCGTCGCGGTCGCGTGCACTGCGCAGCGGCGGCGTAAGGTGGCAGTTTGGATCGAAATAGCCAATGTCCATCTCGGAAAGATGGGTGTGGTGGATTGCCACGTCGCAGGTGACCGGGATGCCCAGCTGCTTGGCCTGGCGCACCATGTCGACGCCGTCGGCGCTCGACAGCCGGCACAGATGAACCCGCGCGCCGGTTTCGCGCGCCAGCAGCAGGATGGTGGACAGTGCGATGGTTTCGGCGCAAACCGGGATGGCGGGCAGGCCCAGCCGTGTCGCAACCTGGCCGTCGTGCGCGACGCCGCTGCGGGCGAGCGAAGGATCCTGCGGGCGCAGCCATACGCAGAAGCCGAAGGTCGCCGCGTATTGCAGTGCGCACAGCAGCACGTGATGATCGGTAAGCGGTGCGTCGGCCTGGGAAAAGGCGACGCAGCCGGCGTCGCGCAGTTCCGCCATTTCCGTAAGCCGCGCGCCCTTGAGTGCCTGGGTCAGCGCGCCGACCGGGTAGACATGCGCCTGGTTTAGGTTCTTGGCGCGGAACTTGAGCATTTCCACCAGCCCCGGCTCGTCGAGCGGCGGGTCGGTGTCGGGCGGGCAGGCGAGGCTGGTGACGCCGCCGGCGATCGCAGCCTCCATTTCCGATTCCAGCGTCGCCATGTATTCGAACCCGGGTTCACGCAACCGCGCGGCGAGATCCACCAGCCCGGGGCAGACGACCATCCCGGCGGCGTCTATGGTGCGGTTGGCGACGAAACCTTTCGGCGCGGTGCCGATCGCGGCGATCTTGCCGGCGGCAATGAACACGTCCAGGGACGCATCTATGCCGTTTCGGGGATCGATCAGTCGGCCGTTTTTGATGTGAATTTTCATGTGCGGACGTCAGTTTCCCGCGAGTATGCTCATCACCGCCATGCGAATGGCGATGCCGAAGGTGACTTGCGGCAGGATGACCGACTGCCTGCCGTCAGCAACGCTGGAATCGATCTCGACGCCGCGGTTCATCGGCCCCGGATGCAGCACGATCGCATCGGGTTTGGCGAGCGCGAGCTTGTCGTCGGTCAAGCCGTAGTATTTGTAGAACTCCTGGGCAGAGGCGAGCAGCGCCCCCTGCATGCGCTCATTCTGCAGCCGCAGCATCATTACCACGTCGACGTCGCGGAGCCCCGCGCGCATGTCGTGATAGACATGCACGCCGAGACTGCCGACGTGGCCCGGCAGCAGCGTCTTGGGGCCGATGACGCGGATCTCCGGGCAGCCGAGTGTGGCGAGGGCGTGGATCTGCGAGCGCGCGACGCGCGAGTGCAGGATGTCACCGACGATGGCCACGCGCAGCTCGGAAAAGTTTTTCTTGTAGTGGCGGATGGTGAACATGTCGAGCAAGCCCTGCGTCGGGTGCGAGTGACGTCCGTCGCCGGCGTTGATCACGTGGATCTCGGGCGCGACGTGGCGCGCGATCAGGTAGGGCGCGCCGCTCGCCGCGTGGCGCACGATGAACATGTCGGCCTGCATCGCGGCGAGGTTGGCCACGGTGTCGAGCACCGACTCGCCCTTGCTTTGCGAGGAAACGTTGATGGCGAGGTTGATGACGTCTGCGGACAGCCGCTTGGCGGCGATTTCAAAGGTGGTGCGCGTGCGCGTTGACGGCTCGAAGAACAGGTTGAAAACCGCCTTGCCGCGCAGCAGCGGCACCTTCTTCACTTCGCGCTGGGTCACGCCGACGAAAGATTCGGCGGTATCGAGAATCTGCCGCAGGATGCCCGCCGGCAGTCCTTCGAGCGAAAGCAGGTGATGCAGTTCGCCGTTCTTGTTGAGTTGCGGGTTGGCGGGATCAAGCCACATGGCGCATCTGCCCCTCAATCCTTGTTCAATACCAGCGACAGGCGTCCCTGGTCGTCGCGTTGCAGTTCGATCCGGTCCTGTTTGCCGACGGCCACGACCGCCCCCACAAACTGCGCCGCCACCGGCAGTTCGCGACCGCCGCGATCAACCAGCGCGGCCAGGCGTATGCTGGTCGGGCGGCCGTAATCGAACAGCTCGTTCATCGCCGCGCGTATGGTACGCCCGGTATAGAGCACGTCGTCGACCAGGATCAGCTGGCGGCCTTCAACTTCGAAAGGGATGGTGGATGTTTTGACGTCGCGATGCAGGCCGATTTTTTCGTAATCATCGCGGTAGAAGGACACGTCCAGCGTGCCGAGGGGGACTTTGAGCCCCAATGCCCGGTGCAGGCGCTCCGCAATCCACACGCCGCCGGTGTAAATGCCGATTAAACCGGTCTCGGGCCCGACTTCGGGCCGCATCTTGTCGGTGAGCGCCTGCAGCAGCTGCTCGGCGTCGGGTAGCGGGTTTCCCGGCATGGATAGGGGGTTTTCTAGCGGCCGCTAGGTTAACACATCTGGGCGCCCAGCTTAAGGGCCGCCGGCGGTTTTTTTTCTCTCCGCGTCGAGGTGGTTCTGCAGTATTTCCTGCGCCGCAACCTGGTCGATCACGGTTCTGCGCCTGGCGCCCGAAGTGCCGGCGCTGCGCAGCGCGTCCTCCGCCGCGAGCGAAGTGAAACGCTCGTCCACCAGCCGGGTCGTGATGCCGAAACGTCCCTCCAGGCGCTGCGCGAAGCGTCGGCAAAGCCGGCTGATTTCATGCTCGCCGCCATCGGCGTGGGCCGGCAATCCGACGACCAGGCACCCCGGCCGCCATTCCCGGATCAGGGCGTCTATAGCGGCGAAGCGCGAGCGGTTGTCGGCGGCAGTAATGGTGGTCAGCGCATGGGCGAGGCCGGTCTCGGTATCGCCGACCGCGACGCCCACGCGTTTTTCGCCGAAATCGAAGGCCAGCACCGTTGCGGAGCTGGCGTGAGGCGCGAGGCGCGAGGCGTCAGGAGCAGCTTTCGCGAGCGGCGGGGCTTCTCTTTTTTCACCTTTCGCACTGCGCCTCACGCTTTACGCCTCACGCTTATCAAGCATGCCCGGCCTGTTCCGACAGATTGGCGTAATCGACGCCAAGCAGCCCCATTGCCGCCGCCAGCCGCTCTTCGGCCGGCATCTCGAACAGGACTTCGGGCTTGGCCTGCACGGTGAGCCAGGCGTTCAGCGACAATTCATGCTCGAGCTGCCCTGGCGCCCAGCCGGCGTAACCCAGCGTGACGAGCATTTGCCGGGGCCCCTTTCCGCACGCAACCGCCTGCAGGATGTCCCTTGAGGTGGTAAGCCCGATTTCCGTGTTGACCGCGAGCGTGGACTGCCACTGGCCCAGCGGCGTGTGCAGCACGAAGCCGCGATCGACCTGCACCGGTCCGCCAAAGTGCACCGGTATCGATTTGAAGATGTCGGACTCCGGCGGGATGCTGACCTGCTCGAGCAGGCTGTGCAGGTTCATGTCGATCGGCCGGTTCACGACCACACCCAGCGCGCCCTGGTCGTTGTGCTCGCAGATGAAGGTGAGCGTTTTGGAAAAATGGGGATCGACCATGGCGGGCATGGCGATCAGAAAATGCTGGCTGAGATTGACGTTTTGCATTGGCAATGTATTGTAAATCCGGGATACCCCCGCCACAATTGAAATCAGGGCTTGAAATAAAGTCGGTTAACGCAAGGCCGACAGCAACGAACCCGTTGAGACATAACCCGCATCACCCGGTACCGTGCCATCCATGACGCAATACCACTCCGCGCTGGTCTGGTTTCGCCGCGACCTGCGCGCCGAGGACCATGCCGCGCTGTATACCGCCCTGAGATCGAGCCGCCGGATATTTTGCGCTTTTGTATTCGACACCGAGATTCTCGATAAGCTCCCGTCGAAAGCCGACCGTCGCGTCGAATTCATCTGGCATAGCATTGTCGAGCTGAAAAATGTGCTTGAAGGGATGGGCGGGGGATTGGCGGTGCGCCATGGCCGCGCGCGGGAGGAAATTCCAGCCCTGGCTGCGGAGCTTGGCATCGAGGCGGTATTCGTCAATCGCGACTACGAGCCTGCGGCGGTTGCGCGTGACGAGGCTGTCGAGCGCGCGCTGCGGCAGCAGGGAAGAGCATTTCTCGCCTGCAAGGACCAGGTCATCTTCGAACAGGACGAAGTCCTGACCCAGGGCGGCAGGCCGTTCGCCGTGTTCACGCCCTACAAAAACGCATGGCTGAAAAAACTGGAACCGTTCTTTATGAAGGCCTACCCGGTGGCTGCCTACCAGGAGCGCCTGGCCAGGCCGCGGGCGGGCGCGGTGCCCACGCTGGCCAGCCTCGGTTTCGAGAAAACCAACCTGCAGGAGCTGGGGCTGCCGGCCGGCATGTCGGGCGCCCGCAAGCTGTTTATGGAGTTCGCGACCCGCATGGACCGCTATCATGAACAGCGCGACTTTCCCGCAATCAAGGGACCGTCCTACCTCTCGGTACATCTGCGCTTCGGCACCATTTCGATACGCGAGCTCGCGCGCACGGCATGGCTGGCGCAGAATCCAGGCGCGCAGACCTGGCTGAGCGAACTCATCTGGCGCGATTTTTATTTCATGATCCTGCATCATCACCCGCATGTGGCGCAACGCGCATTTCGCGCGGAGTTTGAAGGACTGCGGTTCCCCGGCGACGAAAAGTTGTTTGCGGCGTGGTGCGAGGGGTGCACCGGTTATCCGCTGGTTGATGCGGCGATGCGGCAGATCAACCGCACCGGCTATATGCACAACCGGCTGCGCATGGTGACCGCGTCTTTTCTGGTCAAAGACCTGCATGTCGACTGGCGCCGCGGAGAAAAATACTTCGCCGATCATCTCAATGATTTTGATCTTGCTGCCAACAACGGTGGCTGGCAATGGGCGGCTTCCACCGGCTGCGATGCCCAGCCCTATTTCCGCATTTTCAATCCCGTCACGCAGTCGCAGAAGTTTGATCCCCAGGGGAGGTTCATACGCAAGTATCTTCCCGAGCTTGCAGGCTGCGATGACAAGTTCGTCCATTCTCCCTGGACCATGACCGCGCAGCAGCAGCGCGAAGCAGGGGTAATCATCGGCAGGGATTATCCGGCGCCGGTGGTGGACCATGGTGCGGCGCGTACGCTTGCACTCGCACTTTACAGGGAAGCAAGAGAGGCTTCGGCAGGGGGCTGACGGCTCCGGTGATTTACACGCCGAGTGGAATTACTTGCGCCAGAACGCAGGCGTGAAAACGATCAGAAAGGTGAACAGCTCGAGCCGGCCGAGCAGCATGGCGAAAGCGCAAACCCAGGTCTGAAAATCGCTCAGCACCGCGAAATTTGCGGCGGGCCCGACCTGGTGCAGCCCCGGGCCGATGTTGCTCAACGAAGCAACCACTGCCGAGAAGGCGGTCATCGCATCCAGTCCGGACCAGCCCAGGACGAGCGTCATGCTCACCAGCGTCGCCACCCACATGAAGAAAAAGGCCAGCACGGCAAATACCACCTGGTTGGGCACCACCTGGCCGGCCACCTTGAGCGGCACCATGGCGTTGGGATGAGCCAGCTTTTTGAATTCGCGGTAGACCTGACGATAGAGAATGATGGCGCGCACCATCTTGATGCCGCCGCCCGTGGATCCCGAGCAGCTCAAAAAAGTGCCGAGGAACAGCACCCACAGCGGGGCGAACACCGGCCACAGATTGTAATCCGCAGTGGCATAACCGGTGGTGGTGCCCACCGAAACGATGTTGAATGCGGCGTAGCGCAGCGCCGTCATGAAGCTGGGATAAACCCCGGACAGCCACAGGAACAGCGCGATGCCCAGCACGCTGGCCACAACAACCAGCATGAAATAGCGCACTTCAGTATCGCGGCGGTAGGGCGCCAGGCTTTTGCTGCGCCATACCAGAAAGTGGGTCGCATAGTTGATGCCTGCAAGCAGCATGAACACGATGGCGATGGCCTCGATGACCGGCGAATCAAAATAACCGAAGCTCGCGTCGTGCGAAGAGAACCCGCCCAGCGACAGCGTGGTAAAGCCGTGAATCAGCGCATCCATCCAGCTCATGCCGGCGGCGTGGTAGCACAGTATGCAGACCAGCGTGAGCGCTGCGTAGATCAGCCACAATCCCTTGGCGGTCTGGGTCAGGCGCGGCGTGAGCTGGTCTTCCTTCATCGGGCCGGGGATCTCCGACTTGGAGATCTGGCGTCCGCCCACGCCGAGCATGGGCAGAACTGCCACTACCAGCACGATAACGCCCATGCCGCCCAGCCACTGCAGTTCGGCGCGCCACAGGTTGAGCGAAGGCGGCAGGTGATCGAGGCCGGCAAGGATGGTGGCGCCGGTTGCCGTCAGCCCTGAAACCGCCTCGAAGTAGGCGTCGGTAAAGGAAAGCTCGGGTATGCAAAGCAGTAGCGGTACCGCGGCGAACACGGCGCCGCCCGTCCATACCAGCACCACCAGCAGGATGCCTTCGCGCAGGCTGAGTTCGCGCTTGTGCCTGCGCGTGCCGAACCACAGCAGGAATCCGGCGGAGAAATTCAGTGCCATCGAAAAAGTGAACTGCCTGCTGGTGCCGTCCTCGAACAGCAGCGAGGCGGCAATCGGTGCGAGGTGCGTGAGGCTCATCGCCATAGCGATGATGCCTATAACGGGCGAGACGGCGAGTAGCCAGGTCATTAAAACGCCATCTAAAGAAAGCTCACGTCGACCTGGAACAGTTTTTCGACCTTGGACACCATGCGCTTGTTGACGACGAACACGATGACATGATCCTCGGGCTCGATCAGGGTGTCGTGATGGGCGATGATCACCTGGTAGTCATACTCGGGCTTTGCGTCGTTCTTTTTCGCCGTGTCGCGCTCCTGCCGGCGCACGATGGCGCCTATGGTGGTGCCCTTCGGCAGATCGATTTCCTCGATCCGCCGTCCAACGACCTTCGACGACTTGGCGTCGCCATGAGCAACCAGCTCAAGCGACTCCGCCGCGCCGCGCCGCAGGCTGTGCACGGCCGCGCAATCCCCGCGCCGCACGCGCGCGAGCAGCGTGCCTATGGTTGCCTGCGCGGGTGAAATGGCGATGTCGATCTGGCCGCTTTGCAGGAGGTTGACGTAGGAGCCGCGGTTGATGAGCGCAATGACCTTGCGCACCCCCATGCGCTTGGCGAGCAGCGAGGACATGATGTTGTTTTCGTCGTCGTTGGTGAGCGCGCAATAGACGTCCATCTCGCCGACGTTCTCGGTTTCTAGCAGTTCTTCATCGGTCACGTCGCCCACCAGCACGAGTGTTTTGTCCAGCTCTGCGGCGAGCCGTTCGGCGCCGACTTTGCTGTACTCGATGATCTTGACTTCGTAGCGGCTCTCGAGCGCCTTGGCCAGGCGTCGCCCGATATTGCCGCCGCCGCCGATCATCACGCGTTTTACCGGCTTGTCCATGCGCCGCAGCTCGCGCATCACGTCGCGGATGTTCTCGGTCGCGGCAATGAAGAAAATTTCATCTCCCGCCTCGATCGCCGTGTTGCCCTCGGGGATGATGGGGCTGTCGTGGCGAAAGATGGCCGCCACCCGGGTGTCGATCTGCGGCATGTGGGTGCGCAGGTACTGCAGCTGGTGGCCGACCAGCGGGCCGCCCTGGAAGGCGCGTACCGCGACCAGGCTGACCTTGCCGTCGGCAAACTCGAGTACTTGCAGCGATTCGGGAAATTCGATCAGCTTGACGATGTAATCGGTAAGCACCTGCTCGGGACAGATCGAGAAATCGACAGAGAAGTTTTCGGGCGAGAAAATCTCCGGGTGCGAAAGATAGTCGGCGGAGCGGATACGGGCAATTTTGGTCGGGATGTTGAACATGGTCGCGGCGAGCTTGCATGCCACCATGTTGATCTCGTCGCTTTGCGTGACGGCGAGTATCATGTCGGCGTCACGCGCCCCGGCGCGCTCCAGCACGGCGGGATGCGCCGCGTTGCCGGTCACGGTCCTGAGATCGAAGCGGTCCTGAAGTTTCTTCAGGCGCGATGCATCGGTGTCGACCACGGTGATGTCGTTGGCTTCGGACACCAGGCTTTCGGCGACCGAGGATCCGACCTGTCCCGCGCCAAGAATTACGATTCTCAAATCAGGCTCCCGCGAAAACGCGATTCTATTCCGCTTGCATGCGGGCTGCTAGGATTGCTGCCGCAGCCAGTGTTTCCAGGCCTCGAACAGTTCCGGGCTGCCGGCGGCGATCACAGAGCGCTGCCACAGCGGGCTCGCCCAGAATTCGTCGTGCTCCAGGGTGCACATCGAGCCGCCGGCTTCCTGCAGGATGAGCGACCCGGCGGCATAATCCCACAGTTTCTGGCCGCCGTGCACGTAGACATCAAACCGGCCCGCCGCGGTGTAGCACCATTCGAGCGTGCTGGCGCCGAAGCTGCGCTGGGAGGAGCAGGGCTGGTTGCAGGCGATGCGCTGCGCCAGACCGCGCGGCAGGCGCTTGAGGTCAACACCCGCCATCGCGCCGGCAAGCGCCGGTGCGGGCTGCTTGATCGGCAGTCTTTCGCCGTTCAGGAATGCGCCCCGATCCTGTTCTGCGCAGAACATTTCATCGGCAATCGGATCAAAGATCACGCCAAGCACAGAGCGCCCCCTGCGCATCAACGCAACCGACACCGCAAAATAGGGCAGGCCGCTGGCGAAATTGGACGTGCCGTCAATGGGGTCTACGCACCACACTTTTCCGTCCCCGGCCAGCCACTGTTCCATCTGCTGCTCGCGTGACATTTCTTCGGCAACGACCGGGCAGGGATCGATCGCGGACAGCTTGCGTGTCAGGGCTTCCTGGGCCGCGAGATCCGCGCTGCTGAACAGAGATCCATCCGCCTTGCGCTCATGCGCGACCTTGAGGAATCGCGGCATCACTTCCCTGATGGCGACTTCGCGCACTGCGGCGGTTACGGCTTGCAACATTTTGCGGCGATGATTGAGTAGGGCTGTATTCTGGCGGCGGCCATTGCGCAGTGCAGGTCGCGGCGGTGTGGCATAATTTTAACATGATGCCCAACCCCAAGTCTTTGACCCGTCTATATTTTCCAGAAGAAATCGCGGCACACGGGCGATGCCTGCTGGGTCCTGAGCAGGCGCATCACGTGGTGCGTGTGCTGCGCCTCAAGGCGGGCGACGGCGTGACCTTGTTCGACGGCCGCGGCGGCGAGTATGCAGCGGTCATCGCCCACCTCGCCAGATCGGAGGTCGCGCTCAATGTTGGCGAGCGCACCAGCGTGGACCGCGAGTCGCCGCTCAAGGTGACGCTGGCGCAGGCGATCTCCAGCGCCGATCGCATGGACTACACCATTCAGAAAGCGGTCGAGCTGGGGGTGACGCGCATTCAGCCGCTGGAAAGCAGCCGCAGCATTGTGCGTCTGGATGCCGCACGTGCTGCGAAACGGGTTGCCCACTGGCAGGCGGTTGCGGTTGCTGCCTGCGAACAATGCGGACGCAATCGCGTGCCCGAAGTCACGGCGGTGCTGCCGCTGTCGATCTGGCTGGGAAGTGCGCCTGCGCAGGCCAATATTACGCGTCTGGTGCTGTCGCCGCGCGCGCAGGCTACCCTGCGCAGCCTGCCGCCGCCGCGGGAAGCGTTGCTGCTCGCTGGCCCCGAAGGCGGATTGTCGCCACGTGAGCAGGAAGATGCGCAGAGCGCCGGTTTCACGGCGGTAAAACTGGGGCCGCGCGTATTACGCACCGAAACAGCCGCAGTTGCTGCGCTGGCGGCGATGCAGATTCTGTGGGGGGATTTTTGAGCGCGGCTTTGTAACTGCGCTGCCAGTCGCGGGCCGCGAATGCCGCGTGCCATGCTTTCCCTCCGAGGCATTCTGGAATAATATATGTGCTTGAAATATCTGAAAAATAGCTGATTTCCCGCACTCGGTGCGGTTAGGGGATGGACATTTCCAAATCGACACAACATAAGGCGGATAAACCGGTGCGGCGGCAGAGACTTTCGCCGCAGGACCGTTTCATCGACTGGTTTCAGTCGGTAGCACCCTATATTCACGCTTTCCGCGGCAGAACCTTCGTGATTGCGCTCGGCGGCGAGGTGGTCAGCGACGGCCGTTTTTTCGATTTGACCCACGATCTGAATCTGCTGGCCGCGCTGGGTGTGCGTCTGGTGCTGGTGCACGGTGCGCGGCCGCAGATTGAGGCCAAGCTCAAGGAAAGCCGCCACCGCAGCCGTTTTCACCGCGGGCTGCGGATTACCGATGACGTGGCGCTGGCGTGCGCCAAAGAGGCGAGCGGGCGCCTGCGCGTGGAAATCGAAGCGCTGCTGTCCATGGGGCTGCCCAATTCGCCGATGGCGGGCGCGGATATCCGCGTCGCCAGCGGGAATTTCATCACGGCCAAGCCGATAGGCGTGCTCGACGGGGTCGATTTCATGCACACCGGCGAAGTGCGCAAGGTCGACGCCGCGGCGATACAGAAGCGGCTGCAGGACAATGAGCTGGCGCTGCTCTCGCCGCTGGGCTATTCGCCAACCGGCGAGGTATTCAATCTCGCGCTGGAAGACGTCGCAGCCTCGACCGCGATCGCGCTGCGGGCGGACAAGCTGATTTTCCTGATGGATGCCGCCGGCGTTCCGGGCGCGCGGGGAGAGCTGTTGCGTGAATTGTCGGTGCAGCAGGCGCAGGCGCAGATTGCGCGTGTCGAGGCGGCCGGTGGCGACGCGCGGCTGTATCTGCCGTGGGCGGTGCGCGCCTGCCAGCAGGGCGTGAAACGCGTGCATCTGATTTCAGGGCATATTGACGACAGCCTGCTGCTCGAACTGTTCACCCACAAGGGCGTGGGCACCCTGATCACGCCCGACCCCATCGAAACGCTGCGTCCTGCCCGGCTTGACGATATCGGCGGCATCCTGCGCCTGATCGAGCCGCTCGAGGCCGATGGCACGCTGGTCAAGCGCGACCGCGGCCTGCTGGAACGCGAAATGAACCGGTTTTTTGTTCTCGATCACGACGGCATTGTTGTTGCCTGCGCCGCGCTCTATCCCTTTCCCGACGAACGCGCCGGCGAGCTCGCCTGCCTTGCCGTGCATCCCGATTTTCGCAATCAGGGGGCCGGCGAACGGCTTATGAAGGAAATCGAAGCGCGTGCGCGGCGCACCAAGCTCAAGCGGCTGTTCGTGCTGACCACGCGCGCAGAGCACTGGTTCGTCGAGCGCGGTTTTACCGAAACAGGCCCGGATGTGCTGCCTCGGCAGAAACGGGCACTGTACAACTACCAGCGCCGCTCGGTGGTGCTGACCAAGCGCCTGTAATTGCGACGCTCCCGCCACAACGCTGCGTTGAGCTGAAGATCGCATGAAAGCCGCGCTTTTCTCGTTACCCCTGCGTACCCGGCTGCTGCTCGCCGGCACCCTGGCGCAGGTGGTGATGCTGGTGCTGCTGATCGCCAGCGGCATCAGCGTCATCGACAGCAAGCTCAACGAGCGCACCGGCGCTCATCTCGCGGAACAAAAGCAGCTGCTCAATGCCGTGCTCGCTCCGCAGCTTGTCCAGGCAGACCGCGATGGCGCCCAGAGGCTGCTCGACAGCGTGCGGCGTGACAACGGCATTGCGTATCTGGTCCTGTTCGACCGCCAGGGCGGAATATTTGCCGCCAGCGGCTGGGACAGCAGCCGGCCACTACCACCCGTGGAGGCGGACTTGCGCGGGCAGCTCGGCAAGCACGAGGGGCGCTTTGATACCGAACTCGATGTCGAAGCGGGAGGAAGGAAGCTCGGCAAACTGCGTTTCGGGCTGTCGACGGCATTCATGCAGACGGCACGCGACGAACTGGTGCGCGACAACCTGATAATCGGCGGCATCGCACTGGCGTTTTCCGTGCTGCTGATGGTGGCCCTGAGCTACTGGCTGACGCGCAGCCTGACCCGACTGACCGACGCCAGTGCCAGCCTGGCTGCCGGCGACCTCCACGTGCGGCTGCCGATCACGGGCAGCGACGAAGTTGGCAGGCTTACCTACGCTTTCAACGCGATGGCCGCTGCCTTGCAGGGCCGCATCAGGGCGTTGGCCGAAAGCGAGGCCAAGTTCACCACCATTGCTGATTACAGCTATGACTGCGAGCTGTGGATAGGTTCCGAGGGCAGCCTGATCTGGGTCAATCCCCGGGTTCAGGACATGTTCGGCTATACCCCGGATGAGTGCATCGGCACGACGAATTTTCCCGCGCCTTTCATCAGCGAGTCCGACATCGGCCGTACCGTGCGCGAAATTCGCCGGGCGCTGCGCGGCAACAGCGGCCAGGACTACGAGTTCCGTGCGCGGCGCAAGGACGGTTCCGAGTTCTGGGCTGCCGCCGACTGGCGGCCGGTTTACGACGGGCGCGGCAGCTATCGCGGCATCCGCATCAGCATTCGCGACATCACCCAGCGCAAGGAGGCGGAGCAGCGGCTGGAAGCCACGGTGTCCGAATTGCGCGAGGCGCAGAAGGTCCAGCAGGAATACCTCACGCGCGCCCAGGACGAGCATGCCCGGCTGTCCGCGCTGCTGGGGGCGATGGATGCCGGCATTCTGTTTGTCAACCATGACAACAAGGTCGTCTACTGCAATCCGGCTTTTACCCGCATCTGGATGATTACGCCGGGTACGCGGCTGATCGGCAGGCATCCGCAGGATGTGCTGTCGACTTCGCCCTGCACGCTGGTGCGCCCCGAGGAGCAGTCGCGGCACGTCCTGCGTCAGCCGCGCGAGGGCGAGATTGCGGGCATGTTCGAAATCCAGCTGAGCGACGGGCGCGTGATCACCCAGCAGGGCCATGCCGTCGAGGACGTCTATGGCCGGCCGGTGGGCTACCTGTGGTTGTTCGCGGACGTGACGCACGCGCATCAGACGGCAGATCAGCTGGTTTACCTCGCCGAACGCGATGCGCTGACCGGGCTTTACAACCGCCATCGCTTCAACGAGGAACTGGCGCGCCTGACTGCAGATGTTGCGCGCCAGTCGTCGCGCGTGGCGCTGCTGTTCTTCGACCTCGACGACTTCAAGTACATCAACGACACCTTTGGCCACCGCGCCGGCGATGCCATGCTGATCCGCGTCGCGGGCGAGGTCGGCGGACAGGTGAGGCGCAACGAAATCTTTGCACGCCTCGGCGGCGACGAGTTTGCGATCCTGGTGCCGGACATCTCGGACGAAATGCTGCGCGTGCTTGCGGACCGCATCACCCGATCCATCGAGTCGGTGCGCTTCCAGTTCGAGGGGCAGAACCTGCGGCTTACATCCAGCCTCGGCATCGCCATCTTCCCGGATCATGCCGACAACGCCGAAGACCTGATTGCACGCGCCGATACCGCAATGTATCAGGCGAAGGAGGCCGGCAAAAACAACTGGCGCGTCTACCGCAGCGATCTCGATACCTCGTCGCAGATGCTGTCGCGGATGTCCTGGAACGACCGCATTCTGCACGCGCTCGAGCATGGCCTGATGGACCTGCAGTTCCAGGGCATCTATTCGACGATCGACCGCTCGCTGTCGCACTTCGAGGTGCTGGTGCGCATGCGCGACAAGGATGACACCGGTTCTTTCCTGATGCCGGGGCAGTTCATCCCGCTCGCCGAAAAAACGGGAAAGATAGTCGACATCGACCGCTGGGTGCTGCGCGAAAGCATACAGATGCTGGCCGAACTGAAGTCAATTCCCGCGCTCGCGGTGAACATATCCGGGCGCTCGTTTGACGAGCCGACGCTGCCGCAGTTCATCGCCGAGCAGCTCAAGCGCTGCGGGGTGTCGCCGCAGCGCCTGATGGTCGAACTGACCGAGACCTCGGCAGTGTCCGATCTGCATGATGCGCAGCGCTTCATCGAGGCCCTGCGCAATACAGGCTGCGGGATCAGTCTGGACGATTTCGGCACCGGGTTTTCCTCTTTTGCCTACCTCAAGTACCTGCAGGTCGATTCGGTTAAAATCGACGGGATGTTCATCCGCAACCTGCCGAACGATCTGGACAACCAGCTGTTTGTAAAGGCGATAGTCACGGTGGCGCGCGGCCTGCACAAGACCACCATAGCCGAGTGCGTCGAGGACGAGGAAACCCTGGCAATGCTCAGGCAATTCGACGTCGATTGCGTGCAGGGCTATTTCCTGGAAAAGCCGCGAGACGATCATCCCCTGCTGATGACGGCATCGAGGCGGCGTGCAAACCTGGAACTGCGCCTGGGCTGAGTGGCGGGCAGTAACAATACCGCAACATTTCTGTAACAATCGCTTGTTATATTCTGGAGCAGCTAATCATGGCAAGAACCGTGCAGTGCGTGAAGCTTGGCAGGGTGGCGGAGGGGCTAGATTTCCCGCCCTATCCCGGCGCGCTCGGCCAGCGCATATTCGAGAACGTTTCAAAGGAAGCTTGGAAACAGTGGCTCGAACAACAAAAAATGCTGGTCAATGAAAACCGTCTCAACCTTGCCGACAAGAAAGCGCGCGACTATCTCGCTCAGCAGATGGAGAAGCATTTCTTTGGCGCCGGTGCCGACAAGGCGGCTGGTTACGTTCCGCCTCCGGCAAAGTAAATGCTTCTGCGCCGCCGCGCGTACGCGTAATCCGGCGCTGCTGATCCGGCCATGAGCAAATTCCGCCTCGCTCCGGAGCTCTACCTGAACCGCGAACTCGGCCAGCTCGCGTTCAACCGGCGCGTGCTGGCGCAGGCCGAAAACCGTGAATACCCGCTGCTTGAGCGGCTCAGATTCCTGTGCATCGTCAGCAGCAACCTGGACGAGTTCTTCGAGATCCGCGTGTCCGGGCTCAAGGCGGAGATCGAGGCGGGGTCGCCGGCGGTGGGGCCGGATCGCATGCGCGCCGACCAGGTGTTCAGGCAGGTGGCGCAGCAGGCCCACGAATTGGTGGCCGGCCAGTACCGCCTGCTCAATGAGGAGATCCTGCCGGGCCTGGCCACGGAGGGCGTACGCTTCCTGCGGCGCTCCGATTTCACGCCGGCCCAGGCGGAATGGATCAGGGCCTATTTTTTCCGCGAAGTGATGCCGGTGCTGACGCCGATCGGACTCGATCCCGTACATCCTTTTCCGCGGGTTCTCAACAAAAGCCTCAATTTCGCGGTCGAACTTGAGGGCAAGGATGCGTTCGGCCGCAATTCCGGCATCGCCATCGTGCAGGCGCCGCGGGTAGTGCCGAGGGTGATACGGCTGCCGCGCGAAATTTCCACTGCAGAATACGACTTTGTTTTCCTGTCCTCGGTCCTGCACGCGCATGTCAACGAACTGTTTGCCGGCATGAAGGTGATCGATTGCCACCAGTTCCGCGTCACGCGCAACAGCGATCTTTTTGTCGACGAGGAGGAAGTCAAGGATCTGCGTACCGCCCTGCGTGGCGAGCTGCCGCACAGGCAGTTCGGCGACGAAGTGCGGCTGGAGGTCGCGGAGAACTGCCCGCCACAGATATCGGACTTTCTGCTCGCCCAGTTCAAGCTCGGACTGGATGACCTGTACCGTGTCGACGGTCCTGTCAATCTGGTGCGGCTGATGAACGTGCCGGATTGGGTGGACCGTCCTGGACTCAAGTTCCCGCGTTTTCTGCCGGGGCTGCCGGCCCAACTGGAGCGACAACCCGATATTTTCAGCGCCATCCGCGAGGGCGACATCCTGCTCTATCACCCGTTCCAGTCGTTTCAGCCGGTGATCGAGTTTTTGCAGCAGGCGGCGCGCGACCCGAGCGTGGTGGCAATCAAGCAGACCGTCTACCGCACCGGCGCAGAATCGGAACTGATGGAAATCCTGATCGGTGCGGCGCGCAGCGGCAAGGAAGTCACGGTGGTGCTCGAGCTGCTGGCGCGCTTCGACGAGGAAGCCAACATCAACTGGGCGCAGCGGCTGGAAGAGGTCGGGGCGCACGTCGTCTATGGCGTGGTGGGCCACAAGACCCATGCCAAGATGCTGATGGTGGTGCGGCGCGAGGACGAGCGCCTGCGGCGCTACGTGCACCTGTCAACCGGCAACTATCATCCGCACACTGCGAATTTTTACACCGACTTCGGACTGTTCACTTGCAACGAGGACATCGGCACCGATGTCAGCGACGTGTTCATCCAGCTGACCGGACTCGGCAAAGCGAGCAAGCTGAGACACCTGTGGCAGTCGCCGTTCACGCTGCACAAGCAGATGCTGCGCGCAGTGCAGAACGAGGCGCAAATCGCGCTGGCGGGACGCAAGGCGCAGATCATCGTCAAGATGAACGCGCTGCTCGAGCCCGAAATCATCGCCGCGCTTTACGAAGCATCGAAGGCGGGGGTTGAAATCGATCTCATCGTGCGCGGCGTTTGTTCGCTGCGGCCGGGCATCCCGGAAATCTCCCACAACATCCGGGTACGTTCCATTGTCGGCCGGTTTCTGGAGCATTCGCGCGTGTTCTATTTTCACAACGACGGTGCACAGGACGTGTACCTTGCCAGTGCGGACTGGATGGACCGCAATTTCTTCCGTCGCGTGGAAGTGTGTTTCCCGGTGCTCGATCCGGCGCTGAAAAAACGCGTGATCGGAGAGGGTCTGAGACCCTACCTCGAGGACAACACCCAGGCCTGGGAAATGGACCAGCACGGGCAGTACCTGTGCAGGCAGCCGCGCCGCGGCAAGCCGGTAAGCGCCCAGGACACCCTGGTCGAGCTGCTGGCACGCCGGAACGCGGCCTGACGCAGCGTGGCCGGCAACCGGATTCCGCGCGTGGCATCCGCCCGCCATCCCATGGATGCCCCTGCTCCGCAAACCGAGATCGAACTCAAGCTGCAGATCCCGGCAAACGCACTGCGCCGCCTGAGCGCGCATCCGTTGTTGAAAGGCCGGGGCCGTGCCACGACCAGAGGTCTTTACAGTGTCTATTTCGATACGCCGGAACTCGATTTGTGGCGGCAGGGCATTGCGCTGCGTATGCGGCGCGAAGGCAGGCACTGGGTGCAGGCGATCAAGGGCGGGGGCGAGGCGCAGGCCGGCCTGCATCGCAGAATCGAAATCGAAACCCGGGTCGCCGGACCGCTTCCAGACTATGCGGCGATAAACGACGTGGCCATGGCCGAGCTGTTTGCGTCGCCTCAGCTGCGGGCGCAGCTGAAACCGGTTTTCGTCACCGAATTCAAGCGCACGACGAGGGTCGTCTGCCCTCATCCGGGGTTTGTCGTGGAAGTCTGCGTAGACCGCGGAAACATCAGGAGCGGCGATTGCGGCGAGGCGTTCTGCGAGATCGAGCTGGAATTGAAGTCGGGACCGGCATCGCGACTTTTCGGGCTTGCCCTGGCATTGCTCGATTCCGTTGCGTTGCGCATAGAAAACCGCTCCAAGGCTGAACGCGGCTACGCCCTGTTCAAGGGAGCGCAGCCGGCGCCCGTCAAAGCGCGCCCGACGGCGCTTGCTTCCGGGATGTCCGTCAAGGAAGCATTCAAGACCATCGCCTGGTCAACGCTGGGCCATTTGCAGGCCAATGCGCCCGGTCTGCTGCAAACCAAAAACCCCGAGTACCTGCACCAGATGCGTGTTGCTCTGCGCCGTTTCCGCTCTCTTTTCAGCGTGTTTGCCGACGTGCTGCCGCCCGCCGCGGCACCGCACGTGTCCGAGCTGAAGTGGCTGGCCGGCGCACTCGGCCCGGCGCGCGACTGGGATGTGTTCATGACAGAAACCCTGCCGCCCATACGCAGCGAATTTGGCGAGCACGCGGGGTTGGCGGCATTTGAAAAGCAGTGCACACGGATCAGGTCCGCAGCGCAGCGCGTGGCGGTTCGCGCAGTTAATTCAAAACGTTATCAGAGGCTTATGCTGGATATCGGCGCCTGGCTCACGGCCGAAGCCTGGGCTGACGGAGACGCCACTGAAGGGCGTGCGACCGCGCAGCGCCCGGTGCGGGAGTTTGCCAGCGCCGTGCTGAGCCGCCGCGCCGCGCAGGTTGCAAAGCGCGGCCGCAGGCTGCCGCAGCTGACAGGCGCAGACTTGCACCGCTTGCGCATCTCGATCAAGAAGCTGCGCTACACCGCGGATTTTTTTGCATCCATTTATGACACCAGGCACGTGCGCGAGACACTCATGGTCCTCGCCCGCCTGCAGGATATACTCGGATCCATCAATGATGCGGCGGCGGTAAGCGAGCTGATGGCCCAGGGTTTCGGCGCCAGGCCGGAACATGCCGTGGTCGAGGCCCGTGGCATCATGCTTGGCTGGAGCAAGGGCCGCAGCTCGACGCTCAGGCGCGAGCTGCGCACGGTCTGGAAGGCGTATCGTGCCGGCAAGCCGTTCTGGTGACCCAGGATGAAGAAATTGCGGAAGAGGGCGTATGGAACTTGTTTTATGGCGTCACGCTGACGCGGAAGACGGTATTCCGGACGAAGCGCGCAAACTCACGCCCAAGGGCGTCAGGCAGGCGGAGCGCATGGCGGCCTGGCTCAGGGAGCGGTTGCCGCAACACGCGCACATCCTGGCAAGTCCGGCGCGGCGGGCGCAGCAGACCGCACAGGCACTGAGCGCGAAGTTCAAGACCAGCGGCGCATTGAGCACGCTTACTTCGCCGCAGGCGCTGCTGGCAGCAGCAGGCTGGCCGCATGGCGGGGGCGCCGTGGTTGTGGTGGGTCACCAGCCGACATTAGGCGCGGCGGCAGCACTGGCGCTGACCGGCGCTGCTGCCGGGTGGAGCGTGAAAAAGGGCGCGATCTGGTGGCTGGCATATCGCGAGACGGGTGACGAGGTGATCGTGCGCGCGGTCATGGCGCCGGACATGCTCTAAGCAGCAGGGGTTGCGCCGCGGGCGCCGGTTGCCGTATCAGCTGGCGAGGGCAAGTTCGGCCCCGGTCTCGAGATCGTCCAGGCCGGGAATTTTCAGCTCGAAGCCTATTTTGTCCCATTCTCTCACTTCGTCGCGCAGCGCGGTCACGGTCAGTGGATTGCGCGCGAGCCATTCCAGGTCCAGCGCCAGGCGCACCTTCGGGCCCTGCATGCGGGCCTGTAGCGGAGGCAGTGCGATGTCAGCGCGGCCGCGGTGGAGCAATGCTGCCAGGCGCAGCGCGAGCACGACTTTCAGGTCGACGTTGCTGTCCAGCCGGTCGATGATCTTTCTCAGCGAGCGGCGATGGGCCAGGATGAGCAGCGCCAGACGCGCCTGCTCGTCGCGCGAGAATCCGGGCATATCAGCGTTGCTGACGATGTAGGCCGAATGCCTGTGGTAGCCGCTGTAGGCAACGGAGATGCCGATCTCGTGCAGCTTGGCTGCCCAGGCGATGTAATGCGGCGCGTCCTCGTCGGCCACTGCGGGCTTTTCGGGATCTGCGCACAGCCTGCCGTAGAGCGCGTAGGCGAGCGCTCCCACCCGCCGCGCCTGCAGGGCATCGACGTGATAGCGCTGCATGAACTGGCTTACCGTGACATCGCGCATGTCCCGGTGATGAAAGCGGCCGAGCATGTCATAGAGTATGCCCTGGCGCATCGAGCCGCTGGCCACGGTCATGATATCGATGTCGAGTTCCGACAGCACGGCGTTCATGATGGCGAGCCCGCCAGGCAGTACCGGCACGCGGTCAGGTCGCAGACCGGCCAATTCGATCCTGTTGATGTCACCGGCCTTGATCAGCTGGTTGCGCAGCCGCTCCACACCCGCCGGAGTGATGCCGTCATCGTCGAGGCCGTTAAGTTGCAGGATGTCCGCAATCGCGCGCGCCGTGCCCGACGAGCCCACTGCGTGCTGCCAGTTGCCGCGGGCGAAGCCGGCGACGATGGGCTGCAGTTCGGTGCGCGCCGCGAGTTCTGCCTGCTTCATCGCGGATTTGGTGATTTTTCCTTCCGGAAAATAACGCAGGCTGTAACTCACGCAGCCCATGAACAGGCTGTCCAGTTTCTGCGGTTTGTAGCTGGCGCCGATGATGAACTCGGTGGAGCCGCCGCCGATGTCCACGACCAGCCGCTTTTCCTTAAGCGCCGGCAGGCTGTGCGAGACGCCAAGGTAGATCAGGCGCGCTTCCTCGCGTCCTGCCACGACTTCGATGGGGAAGCCCAGCGCCGCCTCGGCTTTTTTCAGGAAGGCGGCGGCATTCTTGGCGACACGCAGCGTGTTGGTGCCGATTGCGCGCACTGTATGGCGGTCGAGGCCGCGCAGACGCTCGCCGAAGCGCATCAGGCAGGCGAGCGCGCGTTCCTGCGAGACTTCGTCAAGGCGTTTGTCCTTGCCGAGCCCGGCGCCCAGACGCACCGGTTCGCGCAGTGCGTCCAGCGGGTAGATCTGGTCCCCCACCACCCGCGCAATCTGGCAGTGAAAGCTGTTCGTTCCCAGATCGACGGCTGCAAGCGTGGAATATTCAGCCATGGCGCAGGTGCATGCGCAGCGCACGCGTTTGTATGGATGCCCGCATGCGCAGCATGTTACGCCGGAACCGGGGTTATTGGTACTGCCGGCTGCAACTTCCCGCGGGAAGCCGGCTCAGGACTGCCCTAGGGCTTCCCGCTCCACGGCCTCCACGCCGGTATGGCGCACGTCTTTGCCTTTGACCATGTAAACCACGTACTCCGACATGTTCTTGGCGTGGTCGCCTATGCGCTCTATGGCCTTGGCGACGAACAGGATCTCGATGGCGTGGGAGATGGTGCGAGGGTCTTCCATCATGAAAGTGATCAGCTGGCGCAGGATGCCGCTGAAAGCCTGGTCGACCCGCTCGTCCTGGCGCACGACCTTGGCGGCAACCGCCAGATCGAGCCGCGCGAACGCGTCCAGGGCATTGCGCAGCATGTCGAGCGCGGTATCCGCAACATGACGGATTTCGGTGGCGCGTGGCACGTACGGCCGGTCTGCTTCATAGATAAGCTGGGTCATGCGCGCGATTTTGGCCGCCTCGTCGCCGATGCGCTCCAGATCGGTGATGGTCTTGACCACCATCATCAGCATGCGCAAATCGACCGCTGCCGGCTGGCGCCTGGCAATGATGGTGCTGCATTCCTCGTCGATTGCCACTTCCAGGGCGTTGACGCGGTGGTCTTCCGTGACTACGCGTGCCGCAAGCTGGACATTGCCGCTGGACAGCGCATCCAGCGCACGCACAATCTGCTCCTCGACCAGCCCGCCCATCTGCAGCACGCGCGCGCGCACCGCTTCGAGTTCGGTATCGAACTGCTTCAGGGTATGTTCACTCGTGGGCATCAACAGCCCCTCCTAGTAAGGCAAAAGACCGAAATGGAACACGCTACGCTACCAGTCAATTATGACAGTTTAAAGTCTTCTCAACCTCTGACTATGGTCTGCACGCCGCCGGCGGTTCCCAGCAACAGGACATCGGCGCCACGCCTGGCAAACAGGCCGTTGGTAACCACGCCGGTGATCTGGTTGAGAGTGGCCTCAAGCTCGGCTGGCGCCAGTATCTGCAGGTTGTGGACATCGAGGATGTAGTTGCCGTTGTCGGTGACGAAACCCTGCCGCCACTCCGGCTGGCCGCCCAGCCGCACCAGTTCGCGCGCCACGTAGCTGCGCGCCATCGGTACCACTTCGACCGGCAGCGGGAATTTGCCCAGCACATCGACCAGCTTGGACTCGTCGGCAATGCAGATAAACCTGCGCGCCACCGCGGCGACGATTTTCTCGCGTGTCAGCGCGCCGCCGCCGCCCTTGATCATGGCGAGGTGGCGGGTGATTTCGTCCGCGCCGTCGACGTAGACCGGCAGGTCCCTGACGCTGTTGAGATCGAATACTTCGATGCCCAGCTGCTTGAGCTGCCTGGCCGTGGCCTCCGAGCTGGCGACCGCGCCTTCTATCCTGTTTTTGATCGTGCCGAGTTCGCTGATGAAGAAATTGGCGGTCGATCCCGTACCCACGCCGACGATGGCATCGGGGGGAACGTGGGCAATGGCCGCCTTGGCGGCGGCTTGTTTCATTTCATTCTGGGTCATTCTGAAATTGGGTGCCGCAGCGTGGAAGCATGCATTAAAAAGAAAGGAGGCAAGACGCGTTGGGAAGCCATCGGAATTGTGGTCGACTATACACCATTTTCCGTTTTCTATTAACTGCTTACTGCGTGGCCGCGTGGCTCAAAAACGCCTTTCCTGTTACCCTTGGCGTCTTCTGTGTTGCGTGTACGGTATGAAAAAAATCGATTATCTGGAACGCATCCTCAACGCCCGGGTTTACGACGTTGCAGTCGAAACCCCGCTTGAAACGGCGGCCAATCTTTCCCGCCGCATGCGCAACCGGCTGCTGCTCAAGCGCGAGGACATGCAGCAGGTGTTCTCCTTCAAGCTGCGTGGTGCCTATAACAAGATGGCCGGCTTGCCGGCAGCAGCGCTCAAGCGCGGCGTGATTGCGGCTTCCGCGGGCAACCACGCCCAGGGCGTGGCGCTGGCGGCGCAGAAGCTCGGCTGCGAAGCGGTCATCGTGATGCCGGTGACCACGCCGCAGATCAAGATCGACGCGGTCAGGGCGCGCGGCGCCAAAGTCGTGCTGCACGGCGACTCCTATGATGAAGCCTACGCCCACGCCCGCGCGCTCGAGCGAAGGCGGCGGCTCACTTTCGTGCATCCCTACGACGACCCCGACGTGATTGCCGGTCAGGGCACCATAGGCATGGAGATCCTGCGCCAGCACAATGGTCCCATCCACGCCATTTTCGTCGCGATCGGCGGCGGCGGGCTGATCGCCGGCATTGCCGCCTACGTCAAGCGCCTGCGGCCTGAAATCAGGATCATTGGCGTCGAACCCACGGACGCCGACGCGATGTACCGCTCGCTCAAGGCGGGCCGCCGCATCAAGCTGGATCAGGTGGGCCTGTTTGCCGATGGTGTCGCAGTAAAGCAGGTGGGCGAGGAGACTTTCCGCATGTGCCGCGAGCTGGTGGATGACGTGATCCTGGTTGACACCGACGCCATTTGCGCTGCGATCAAGGACGTGTTCGAGGACACGCGGGCGATCCTCGAGCCGGCGGGCGCGCTGGCCATTGCAGGTGCCAAGGCCTATGTCCAGCGCACCGGCATCCTCGACAAGACGCTGGTGGCGGTGGCGTGCGGCGCCAACATGAATTTCGACCGCCTGCGCTTCGTTGCCGAGGAGGCCGAGCTGGGCGAGCAGCGCGAAGCGGTGCTCGCCGTCACCATTCCCGAGCGACCGGGCAGTTTCAAGACTTTCTGTTCGCTGCTGGGGCCGCGCAACGTCACCGAGTTCAATTACCGCTATGCCGATGCCCGCGAAGCCCAGGTCTTCGTCGGCGTGCAGGTGCGCGACCGCGAGGAAACCCGGCGGCTGGTAGCCACGCTGCGGCGCCACGGCCTAAAGACCCATGATTTCAGCGACAACGAACTTGCCAAGCTGCACGTCCGCCACCTGGTCGGCGGCCATGCGCCGACGGTGGAAAACGAGATCATCTACCGCTTCGAGTTTCCCGAGCGTCCCGGCGCGCTGATGAAATTCCTCAATAACATGAGCCGCGGCTGGAACATCAGCCTGTTTCACTACCGCAACCACGGCGCCGATTACGGCCGCGTGCTGGTCGGCATGCAGGTGCCGCCGGGCGACAAGAGGAAGTTCAGGGCCTTTCTTGCCGAGGTCGGCTATCCGTATTGGGACGAAAGTCGCAATCCCGCGTACCGGCTGTTTCTCGGCTGACGCGACGCACGTCAGCGCGGCGCAAATCCCGGCGCTTTTTCAGGCTTCGCGCCCGGTGATTTTCCGGAAGTATGCCTTGTTGGCCACTTCGGCGATGCTCAGTCCCGCTGCAACATCGCGGTTGCGCGCCTCTTCGCCTGCCGACAGGGCGCTGGCACGGTCCAGTACTTCCTGTATCCGATCGCGCGGGACGAAACACACGCCATTGTCGTCGGCGATGGCCAGATCTCCCGGGCTCACCGGCACGCCGGCAATTTGTACCGGACCGTTTATGGCCACGGTTTCCAGGCGCCATTTGCCGGTGATCAGGCTTACGCCGCGCGCCCATACCGGATAGCCGAGGCGCCGGGCAGTGGCGACATCGCGGGTCGCGCCGTCGACGATGGCACCGGCCTCGCCCTGGCGCTTGCCCAGCGCCGCCGAGTTGCCGCCGAGGCTGGAAATGCCTGCCACGCCCTCGATCACTATGACGTCCCCCGGCTGCGCCAGATTATGCGCCTCAAGATCGGCCTGTTTGGACTTGCGCTCCATTGCGCCCAGCGTGGGCGGTACCGATTGCATGATGTTGCGTATGGTGAGCGCAGGTCCCACCATGCGCGCCCCGGGCAAGGCGGGTGCCAGCACGGCGGCGGGTACGGCGCCGCTGATGCCCAACTCATCCATGGCATCGGAAACCGTGCCGGCGAGATCGGTCAACGCCAGAAAGGCAGCTATCGTTTCCCCTGACGGGCGGGGAATATCGAGCATGACGATGCGCTCGCGGGCGATCTTGCCGGTAAGTTGGGGCATGGAATGGGCAGGCAAACAAGAGTTGGGAATGTCTGATGATAACCTGTCGGCGGGTACATCCGTCACAAGTTGCGGGAGCGTTTTGCGCTGCGCGCAGTCCAAAAGCCTGAGCGGGCGCTTCGTGATGCCCGAAAACTCGTTAGAATCCCCATAACGGGGTTCGATATTGCAGGACGCGGATCGTAGACGATGGCCAGATTGGTATTGCTGTTTTTTTGTGCGGTGATCAGCGCCGCTGCGGGGGCTGCCGGCAAGGATGACGATTTTCTTGCCGCACGCGAGGCTTTTCGCATTGGCGACAACAGGAAGCTGGCGCTGTATGCCAAGCGCCTCGAAGGCCATGTGCTCGAGCCTTACGTCGTCTACTGGCTGTTGCGGCAAAGGCTGGAGGAAGCCAGCCCCGAAGAAATACGCGGTTTTCTCGCGGCCAACAAGGACAGCCTGCTGTCGGAGCGCCTGCGCGGCGACTGGCTGAAGCAGCTGGGCCGAAACCAGCAATGGGAACTGTTCGACGCCGAACTGCCCGCGCTCGTCAACCAGGATATCGAAATTACCTGTTATTCGCTGCAGTCCAGGATGCGGCTTGATACGCATGCCCTGCGCGAGGCGCGCCCGCTGTGGTTCGTCGCGCGCGATTTGCCGGAAAGCTGCAATCCGCTGTTCAATGCCCTGGCTGCCGAGAAAATGCTTTCGGCGGATGACCTGTGGACACGCATCCGGCTTGCGCTGGAAGCGGGGCAGGTCGGCCTGGCGCGCCATGTCGCCGGTTTCCTGCCGGCGGCGCAGGCACCGGACAGCCGGCTGCTGACCACGATTTCCTCGAATCCGGCGGCGTATCTCGACAAGCAGAGTTTCGAGCTTAAGAACCGAGCCGGGCGTGAAACCGCGATGTTCGCGGTGCATCGACTGGCGCGCACCTCTCCGACCCAGGCGGCGGCGCACTGGGGCAGGCTCGAGAGCCGCTTCAATGAAGAAGAGCGCGCTTACGTGTGGGGGCTGATCGGCTATTACGGTGCAATGCGCCACCATGCCGAGGCGCTCTCCTGGTATTCCAGGGCCGGGGATAACCTGAGCGACCTGCAGCTGGCATGGAAGGCGCGCGCCGCGCTGCGTGCGAGGAACTGGCCCGAGGTGCTGGCGTCGATCAATGCGATGACCCCCAAGGAGAGCGCGGACGCGAGCTGGCGCTACTGGAAGGCGCGGGCGCTCAAGGTGACGGGGCGCGGTGAAGAGGCCGAGGTCATGCTCAAGCCGCTGGCGGCTGAATACAATTTCTACGGCCAGCTTGCCATCGAGGAACTGGGCGGCAGGATTACCAGTCCTGCCGTCGCTTTCAAGCCCGGGGCCGAAGAGCTGCGCGCCGCCGGCCAGGTGCCCGGCCTGCAGCGCGCTCTGGCGTTCTACCGCCTGAACCTGCGTTTCGATGCCATACGCGAATGGAACTGGGCGATTCGCAGCATGGATGACAAACAGCTGCTGGCGGCGGCGGAAATCGCGGCGCGCAACGGCATTTACGACCGCGCCATCAATACCGCCGATCGCACCATCGAGCTGCACGATTTCAACCTCCGCTATCTGGCGCCGTATCGCGACGTGCTGAAGGCCCGCACCGACCAGATGGGTCTGGACGAGGCTTGGGTTTACGGATTGATCCGGCAGGAAAGCCGGTTTCAGGCGGACGTCAAATCGCGCGTCGGCGCCAGCGGCCTGATGCAGCTCATGCCGGCCACCGCGAAATGGGTTGCCGGCAAGCTCGGGCTCAAGGATTGGCGCTGGTCGGAGGTGACGGAAGTCGATACCAACGTCAGTCTGGGCACGTACTATCTGCGGCATGTCTACGACACGCTCGACAGCCAGCCGGTGCTGGCTTCGGCGGCCTACAACGCGGGCCCCGGCCGCGCCCGGGTATGGCGGCCCGATATCGCCATCGAGGGCGCGGCTTACGCCGAAACCATCCCGTTCAACGAAACGCGCGATTATGTGAAGCGGGTGATGAGCAACGCCACCTATTACGCCCACGTGTTCGGCCAGCAGGTGCATTCGCTGAAGCAGCGGCTGGGCACCATAGGGCCGCGCAGCCGCGCCCAGGAGCCGGCGCTGGGAGACACGCCCTGATCCAGCGGTGCGCGAGGGTCAGGGAGTAGTAAAATCAGCGTTTGCGTGCCGGCATTATCCTGTGCCGGCCGGCCACCTGCTCCGGAATATGCATATCACGACTGTTTGTGTCTTGGGGGGATCGGGTTTTGTCGGAAGGCACGTCTGCCACCGGCTCGCGGCGCTTGGCTATCGCGTGCGCGTGCCTACGCGTGACCGCGAGCGCGCCAAGCAGCTGATCCTGCTGCCCACGGTTGAGGTCGTGGACACCGACGTGCACGATGCGCAGCAGCTGACGCGCGCGATCCACGGCTGCGATGCGGTCATCAACCTGGTCGGCGTGCTGCACGATGGGCGCGGGCGCGGCAGCTTTCGCGAGGCGCATGTGGAGCTTGCGCGCAAGGTGATCGCAGCCTGCCGCGATCACGGCGTGCGGCGCCTGCTGCACATGAGCGCGCTGGCTGCTTCCGTGCAGGCCCCCAGCGCCTATCTGCGCAGCAAGGGCGAGGCTGAAGTCATCGTGCGCGAATCTGGGCTGGATGCGACGCTGTTCCGTCCGTCGGTGATATTTGGGCGCGAGGACAGCTTTCTCAACCTGTTCGCGAACCTGCTGCGGCTGTTGCCGGTGATGGTGCTGGCCAGCCCCAACGCGCGCTTCCAGCCGGTGTTCGTCGAGGATGTGGCAGCGGCGTTCGTGAGCAGCCTGGATGAACTCGATAGCTTTGGCAAAAGCTACGACCTGTGCGGGCCGCGGGTCTATACCCTGCGCGAACTGGTCGGGACCGTCGGCGCGCTCACCGGTCATCGGCGCCCGGTGATCGGCCTCAACGACACGCTGTCGTACTGGCAGGCGTTCGCGATGGAACTGTCGCCCGTCAAGCTGATGACGCGCGACAATTACTACTCGATGAAGGTGGACAGCGTGTGCGCCTGCAATTTCCCCTTCGGCATCCAGCCTGCCGCGCTGGAGGCGATGGCGCCGGAGTGGTTGGGGAAGCGAACGCCGCGCGCGCGCTATCAGCGCTTCCGCAATCGCGCGGGCAGATAGCCGATGGCGAAGCTGGGGTTGGTGATCGGCAACAAGAACTATTCCTCGTGGTCGATGCGGCCATGGGTGCTGTTGCGCCAGGCCGGCATACCCTTCGAGGAAATCCAGCTGTGGTTCGACAACGATGGGCGCATCGCCGAGGCGCGCAGGTACTCGCCTGCGGGGCAGGTGCCGGCACTGCTGATCGACGGTGAGCCGGTATGGGATTCGCTGGCGATCTGCGAGACGGTCGCCGAAATGTTTCCGCACAAAAAGCTGTGGCCCGACGATCCGCGCGCGCGCCGGCTGGCGCGTGCCGCGTGCGCCGAAATGCATGCCGGCTTCCGCGACCTGCGGCGCGCCATGCCGATGAACATCGCCGCCTCGCTGCCCGGCAAGGGTTTGAGCGAGGCGGTGCAGCGCGACATCGAGCGCATCGTCGCCTTGTGGGACGACTGCCGTGCCCGGCACGGCGCGGCGGGCGAGCTGCTGTTCGGCCGCTTCAGCGTGGCCGACGCCTACTATGCGCCCGTGGTCATGCGCTTCATCACGCACGCGGTTGCACTGCCGCCCGCTGCCCGCGCTTACGTCGAGGCGGTGTGCGCGCTGCCCGCCGTTGCCGAGTGGATGGATGCTGCGCGGCGCGAGAACCGCTTCGTCGCTGCCGACGAACCGTACGCCACGCCGCGATGAAAATCTACGCCGTTGGCGGCGCAGTGCGCGACGAATTGCTGGGCCTGCCGGTGAAGGATCGCGATTACGTGGTGGTCGGGGCAACCCCCGAGAAAATGATCGAGCTGGGCTACCGGCCCGTGGGCAGGGATTTCCCGGTTTTCCTGCACCCGCAGACCCACGAGGAGCATGCGCTGGCGCGCACCGAGCGCAAGGTCGGGCGCGGCTATCGCGGTTTCGAGTTTCACGCCGCGCCCGACGTCACGCTGGAGCAGGACCTGGCGCGACGCGACCTCACCATCAACGCCATCGCGCGCGACGCACAGGGCAACATCATCGATCCCTGCAATGGCGCGACCGATCTCAAGGCCGGCGTGCTGCGCCATGTCAGCCCCGCGTTTGCCGAGGACCCGGTGCGCATCCTGCGCGTGGCGCGTTTTGCGGCACGCTTCGGCTTCACCATTGCCCCCGAGACCCTGGCGCTGATGCGGCAGATGGTGGCGGCGGGCGAGGCCGATGCGCTGGTCCCCGAGCGCGTGTGGCAGGAAGTGGCGCGCGGCCTGATGGAAGCCAGGCCTTCGCGCCTGCTCGCCGTGCTGCGCGAATGCGGTGCGCTGGGTCGCGTCATGCCGCAGCTTGATGCGTTGCTCGATGATGAGGATGCCGGCGCTGCGGCGCTGCGTGCGCTGGACGCCGCAGCGGCGGCAGGCGCCGCGCTGGAAGTGCGCTTTGCGGCGCTCGCTCGCGCGCTCGACCCGCTCGCGGCACAGGCTCTGGCCGAGCGGCTGAAAGCGCCGGCGGCCTGCCGCGATCTGGCGCTGCTGGCGGCGCGCCATGCCAATGCGATTGCCGATGCCGCGGAGCTCGATCCCGATGCCCTGTATGAAATTCTCGAGGCCACGGATGCGTTTCGCCGCCCCGCGCGCTTCGACGAACTGGTGAATGCGGCGCTCGCCGGCGAAGATGCCGCGCCAGCGACGCGGGCGCGTCTGGCGCGCGCGCTGGCCGCGGCAACAGCCGTGGATGCCGGCGCCATCGCCAGGGACAGCACCGATGCCGCCGCCATAGGCGAGCGCGTGAGTGCGGCGCGCCTGCAGGCCGTGCGCGAGGCATTAAGAAGTGATGTTTAAAAACAGATAATTAAGAAAGGGCGGCAAGTGATAGACCTTTACACCTGGAGCACACCCAACGGCCGCAAGGTTTCCATCATGCTCGAGGAAACCGCGCTGCCCTACAAGGTTCACGCCATCAACATCGGGCAGAATGATCAGTTCAAGCCGGAGTTCATCAAGCTCAATCCCAACAGCAAGATTCCAGCCATCGTCGACCCCGACGGGCCCGATGGCGAACCGATGGCGATGATGGAATCCGGTGCGATCCTGGTCTACCTCGCCGGCAAGACCGGAAAATTCCTGCCGGCCTCGACGCGTGGCAAGTACGAGGCATTGCAGTGGCTGATGTTCCAGATGGGCGGCGTGGGACCCATCTTCGGGCAGGTGCATCACTTCCTGCGCGCGGCCAAGGAGGCGGTGCCCTACGCCATCGAGCGCTACACCAGGGAAACGCAGCGGCTCTACGGCGTGCTCGATGCGCGTCTCAAGGACCGCGACTATCTGGCCGGCGAGTATTCGATCGCTGACATCGCGACCTACCCGTGGGTGGCGCGTTACGAATGGCACAAGACCGACTTGAATGCCTATCCGCACGTCAAGCGCTGGTTCGACGCGATATCGGCGCGGCCTGCGGTGCAGCGCGGAATGAAAGTGCCGGCGTAGCGGGTTCACTGGCACCACAGGAGGGCGACTGATGCTCACGCGCAGAAATATTCTCGCCGCAGCTGCGGCCTTGCTCGCGGCCCCGGCTGCGGCATTCGCGCAGCGGTGCCGCGTCACGCCGCGCGATGCGCTGGGGCCGTTCTATAAAAGCGGCGCGCCGCTGCAGAGCGAATTGTGCGCGGCAGGCGGCGGCGAAAAGCTCGCGGTCAGCGGCAGGGTGCTCGGCATGCCTGATTGCCGGCCGCTGCCGGCGGCGCTGATCGAGGTGTGGCAGGCCGATGCGCACGGCGATTACTCGCAGGTCGGCGCCAAGGCGGACGATGCGCGTTGCCTGCTGCGCGCCAGCCTGCGTACTGACGGCGAAGGGCGCTACGCATTTAACACGATCGTCCCGGCCGAATACCCGGGGCGACCGCGCCATATTCACTACCGCATCAGCCGCCAGGGCTATGCCGCGCTGGTGACCCAGCTTTACTTCGCGCGTGAACGGGGCGTGCCGGACGCGCTGGTGACGCCCATCGTGCGCGGCGCGCAGGGCGGCCTGCAGGCGATATTCGACATCACGCTCGCTCCGGCGTGAACCGGCGCAGGCTTATCTGGCGGCCGGCGGCGCCACGCGTTTTGCCGCGTCCTGACGGGCATGGCGCTGCAGCAGTCCGATGATTTCGCGGGTGTCGAGTTCCGGCACCGTGCGCAGTTCCGGCGGGCCCACCACGATATTGGCCCACGACATGTGCTTGCGCATGCGCTGCACCACGCCCGGCCATTCGCGAGCAGTGTGGCGCTGCGGGTCGGGCAGGGTGTGGCATTGTGAGCAGGCGATGCTGAATATCTGGCCGGCGGCAGTGGCGAGCGCCGGATGGCGGGGATCGATGGCGCGCTGGCCGTGGTTCTGCAGGTAGGCGGTGAGCGTGGCCAGTGCCTCCGCTGAAGGCGCCTCCACTCCGGCCATCATGTCTTTCATCAGCACGCCCATGTTGCCCTGGCCCTGCATGCGCCAGTTCATGCGCTCGACGATGGTTTTCCATCTGTCGGCGGAATGCATCTGCGGGTTCGGCAGGTGGTGGCATTGCACGCAGTAGCGCACCGCCAGCCTGGCGCCTGCCGACTGCGGTTCGGGCAGCTGATGCGGCTCGATTGCCGGGGGCAGGATGCGCTCCAGCATGCGGCCGTGGGGACTTTGCGACCACATGTGCTTTGCCTTGGCGACTTCAGGCGCCTCGGTTCTGGTTTGCGCCCATGCAGTGGGGGACGCCGCCGCAAAAATCGCGACAGCCACGACAGTCGAACACCGGGCGCGGCTCAGTAATCCCATTGACGATCCTCCCGTGCGGCACCTGCCGGCATCCATGATAGCGCGCCGGCTCAGCGCCAGAAATAGCGCGAGCCCTGCCACATCAGCAGCAGCGCAATCACGAACAGCGCATGACGCAGCAGGCGGCCGTAGGTCCGGGCGCTGATGCGTTTTTGCAGTTTCATGCCAGCGTACATGCCGGCCAGGCTGACCAGGGTCAGCGGAATGTTGGCAAGTGCCGCGCTTACCCGGATTTCGCCGGCTGCACCCAGGGTCGCCGCCTGCACCACCTTGCCGCCGAGGAAGCACAGATTGAGAATCTGCGTCATGACCGTCGCTTCGACGCCGAGCAGCATGAAATAGATCAGCAGCGGCGGCAGCGAGTTGTTGACGCTGCCCGAGAAAAAGCCGCCGGTCATGCCGAAGGCGAATGCCGAAAATCGCGGGTAGCGCGTGAGCCAGCTCCAGTCGAGCTTCGCCAGCTGCTGCTGGTAGAGATAGGCGAAGATCATCAGCGCCAGCATCAGGCGTATCGGCTCCTGCGGCGACACGATCAGGAACTGGGCGCCGAGAAAGGAGCCGATCAGCACATAGGCTGCAACCGGCCAGTACTTTCCCAGGCTGGCGCTCCAGTTGCCGCCGCGTATCACGCTGATCAGGTTGACGGTGAAGTTGGGCAGCAGGTTGATGATGATGGCGGTCTTGACGTCCACCATCAGCACCAGCAGCGGCGTGGAAATCGCCGGAAAGCCGAAACCCAGCGCGCCCTGGGTGAGGCCGGCGAGGAACAGCACGCCGGCGGCGGCAAGCCACAGCGGCCATGACAGGATCAGTTCAGATTCCATGGGCTGGGCAACGGCCGGCAAAAACCAAAAACCCGGCCACAGAGAACACAGAGGTCACAGAGAAGTTCATGGATTCTATCGGGTGAGGGTTTTCTTTTGCTCAGTGCTCTCTGTGTCCTCTGTGGCAAAAGCTTTTTTGTCTTTGGATCAGAGCGTATGCGATTTGTCGCCGCTGCGGAAGCCACGCAGCGGCTGCAGCGCATCGCGGCCCAGTGCGATGACCTTGAACAGCTCGCCCATCTCTGCCGGCGAGAGCAGTTTCTGCGCCTGCGCGGCGAGCGGCGCGTAGGCGCGCGCATCCGCCGCCGGGGTTTCGCCCAGAATATCGGTGATGCCGCAGTTGATCAGGAACTGCGCCTGTGTCGCGTAGCCGAGCAGGGCGAGTCCGGCCGCCCTGCCGGCGGCGGCCACGGCGCTGAAGTCGACGTGGACGGTGATGTCCTGCAGGCCGATCAGGCACAGCGGATCGGCATGCGCATGGTGGCGGTAGTGGCACATCAGCGTGCCGTGCGTGCGTTGCGGATGATAGTACTCGTGCGCCGGAAAGCCGTAGTCGATGAACAGGATCGCGCCGCGCTGCAGGATGCGTCCCAGGCTGCCGACCAGCGCCCGCGCCGCAAGGGGAACTTCGGTCTCGTAACCGTCCGGCAACCGCAGGGCGCGCCCCGCAGCCAGCACGGCGCCCGTGGCCGGGCGATAAGCGCGTGCGAAAGGCGCGTCCCCGGTGTCCGCGCCCGCCGTGACGCCCGCTTCCTCGACGGCGCCCTCGCGTGTGCGAATCACGTGCGCCGGCATGGCATCGAGCACTTCGTTGCCAAGGATGACGCCGTTGAATCTTGCGGGCAGCACGTCCAGCCACTGCACGGCACCGGCCTGCTGCGGCGCGCGTGCGGCGAGCAGTGCGCGCTGGCGTTCGCGCAGGTCAGCACTGAGTTCGAGGATGAAGTAATTCCGCGGCGGGCAACCCAGTGCCGCGAGTTCCCCGAGCAGGTCGGAGGCGAGCGCGCCGCTGCCGGCGCCGATTTCCAGGATGTCGGTGCATCCGCCTGCGATGAGTTCGGCAAGCTGGCGCGCCAGGCAGCGCCCGAACAGGGCGGAGAGCTCGGGCGCAGTCACGAAATCGCCGTCGATGCCGAGCTTGCGGCTGCCGGCACTGTAATAGCCCAATCCAGGCGCGTACAGGGCGAGTTCCATGAAGCGCGCGAAACTCAGCCAGCCGCCGCCGGCTTTGATTTCCTCGTGGATGAGCTGGACAAGCCGGTCGCTGACGGCCTGCGCTGCGGGCGATGGCGGTGGTAGGTGCGCGAGCGGCGGCGGAATTTTCACGGCACCGATGATGCGCGAATAGGCTAAAATAAACAATATGCTGCGAGCGGCGCGCGAATCAATGCGCGCCGCTCAACTGCTTTTGGGGTATGCAATTTAAGGGCATGTTTAGGGGCATGTAATGCAGGCGCCACTCGAAGGCAAGGTCGTGCTGATCACCGGCGGCGCCAGGCGCGTGGGCGCGGCGATCTGCCGCCGTTTGCACGCGGCAGGGGCCGGCCTGATGGTGCACTACCGCTCCTCGTCGGGCGAGGCGCGCGCGCTCAAGGCGGAACTCAACGCGCTGCGCGCCGGTTCGGTGGCGCTGGTGCAGGCGGATCTGCTGAAGTCCGCGGCCCCGGCCGGGCTGATCAAGGAAACCGTCAGGGAATTCGGCCGGCTCGACGCGCTGGTCAACAACGCCTCGAGTTTTTATCCGACGCGGGTGGGCGAAATCACCGAGAAAGCATGGGACGATCTCACCGGCACCAATCTCAAGGCGCCGCTGTTCCTGTCCCAGGCAGCGGCGCGCGAGCTGAAAAAATCCCACGGCTGCATCGTCAACATCATCGACATCCACGCCGAGCTGCCGATGAAGAGTCATGTGGTGTACACGGCATCCAAAGGCGGCCTGCTGGCGCTGACGCGCTCGCTGGCGCGCGAACTCGGACCGGAGGTGCGCGTCAACGGCGTGGCGCCCGGCACCATACTGTGGCCGGACGATGACGCGTGGCGGGACGAGGTGTCGCGCCAGCGCATCATCAACCAGACGGCGCTGAAGCGCATCGGCGAACCCGACGACATCGCCAAGGCAGTGGAATTTCTGGTTGCCGCCGCGCCCTACGTGACCGGACAGGTGATTGCGGTCGACGGCGGACGCAGCCTGAATATTTCTTGAGGCACTGAAGCGAGCAGCGATATGGAGCATGCGATGGAAAATACGGCAGAAAACACGTCAGCGCGAGTCATCATCCGCAGTCCGGCCGAACGCAAGGAATCGTACGAGGCGAACAAGCTCGCCAAGCGCCTGCGCCGCCAGGTCGGCCAGGCGATCGCCGATTTCGACATGATTCGCGACGGCGACAGGGTGATGGCGTGCCTGTCGGGCGGCAAGGACAGCTATGCGCTGCTCGACGTGCTGCTGCACCTGCGCCGCCACGCGCCCATCCGCTTCGAGATCGTCGCGGTCAACCTCGACCAGAAGCAGCCGGGCTTTCCCGAACATGTGCTGCCGGAGTACCTGACCGCGCTGGGCGTGCCCTTCCGCATCGAGGAGCAGGACACCTACAGCATCGTCAAGCGCGTGATTCCCGAGGGCAAGACCATGTGTTCGTTGTGCTCGCGCCTGCGCCGCGGCGTGCTGTATCGCGTGGCCAGCGAACTGGGCGCGACCAAGATCGCGCTCGGCCACCACCGCGACGACATCCTGGAAACGTTTTTCCTCAACCTGTTCTACGGCGGCAAGCTCAAGGCGATGCCGCCCAAGCTGGTGTCGGACGACGGCAGGCATGTGGTGATCCGCCCGCTCGCCTACTGCAAGGAAGAGGATCTCGCGGCCTACGCCGGGCAGCGGCAATTTCCCATCATCCCCTGCACCCTGTGCGGCTCTCAGGAAAATCTCAAGCGCAAGGAAGTGAAGGCGTTGTTGCGCGAATGGGAAAAGCGCCATCCGGGACGGGTGGAGACCATGCTGACCGGCCTGCAGAACGTGCGTCCCTCGCACTTGCTGGACCGTGCATTGTTTGATTTCGCCGCCGTAGCGGCAACGGGCAGCCCGGTAGAAGACGGCGACAAGGCATTTGACGAATAGACATGATTTATAAAAAATATAAATAAAATCAATAAGTTATAATGTATGCATGCGCTTACTTAAGATCGCTCCATGGCGATTGATTGAGCGTGGCAGACGTATCTAAAATCAGTTTGTCAAAATAATTTTGTCATGATAATCTTCGTCCCGGAGATTACTCATGAATTGTGCTGAACGCCTCGTCGCCCTTTTCGGCAGCCAAGCCGAAGTCGCCCGCCGTTTCCGTCTCGACCGCGCCGTCGTCAACAACTGGGTCAAATCCGGTTATGTGCCGGCACGCTGGGCGATGGAAGTCGAGCACGTCACGGGCGGTCAGGTCACCGCAGTCGAAATTCTCAATGAAGCCAATGCCAGAAAGCCGATCCGCCTCAAATCGCGTCCGGACGGCGAAAATTTTATCGGTTCCACTTTTTCAGGGAGCGACATGATGGACCACTTTGCGCCGGCAAAACGCATCAACTCTTTCCACCCCCCGCAGCGCACGCTGATGGGGCCCGGGCCGACGGAAATCCATCCGCGTGTGCTCACCACCATGAGCCAGCCCGCGATTGGCTATCTCGATCCGGTGTTCGTCGAGATGATGGAAGAACTGAAATCGCTGCTGCGCTATGTCTACCAGACCAAGAATGCGCTGACCTTCCCGATTTCCGGCCCGGGTTCGGTGGGCATGGAGTACTGCTTCGTCAACATGGTGGCGCCGGGCGCCAAGGTGATCGTGTGCCGCAACGGCGTGTTCGGCGGCCGCATGATCGAAAACGTCGAGCGCTGCGGCGGCATTCCCATCGTGGTGGAGGCCGAGTGGGGCCAGCCCGTCGACCCGCAGAAACTCGAAGACGCGCTCAAGCACAACCGCGACGCCAGAATCGTCGCCTTCGTGCATGCCGAAACTTCCACCGGCGTGCTGTCGGATGCGAAAACCCTGGTCGAAATCGCGCATAAGTACGATGCGCTCACCATTGTTGATGCCGTGACCTCGCTCGGCGGCTCACCGGTGCTGGTCGACGAGTGGAAAATCGACGCCGTCTATTCGGCGAGCCAGAAATGCCTGTCGTGCACGCCGGGCCTGTCGCCGGTTTCGTTCAATCAGCGCGTGGTCGACCACGTCAAGGCGCGCAAGGACAAGATCCATTCCTGGTTCATGGACATGAACCTGCTGCTGGGCTACTGGGGTGAAACCACCCGCACCTACCATCACACCGCGCCGACCAACTCGCTGTTCGCCCTGCACGAAGCGCTGCTGCTGATCCGCGAGGAGGGCCTGGACAATGCCTGGGCGCGGGTGCAGCGCAACCACACCGCGCTCAAGGCCGGAATCGAGGCCATGGGGTTGAAGTTCCTGGTGAAGCAGCAGTATCAGATTCCGCAGATGAATGCGGTGTACTGCCCCGAGGGCGTGAACGAGGCCGAGGTGCGCAAGACCCTGCTCTCCGAGTTCGGCCTCGAAATCGGCGCCGGCCTGGGGCCCCTCGCCGGCAAGATCTGGCGCTTCGGCCTGATGGGCTATTCGTGCCGACCCGACAACGTGATGCTGTGCCTGTCGGCGCTGGGCTCGGTGCTCGAGGACATGGGTTACCCGGTGCACGTCGGCGACGCCGAGGCGGCGGCGCATGCCGCCTACGCCGCGATGCACGTCAGTGCCGCGCAGGCCAAGAAAAAGCGCGAGGCGGCGAAAGCGGCGGCCTAAGACTCCCGCTTGCGCGTGTTTTTGACCGGCCGCTTCGCGCGGCCGGTTGTGTTTCGGGCGGTGGGTTTGGCAGCGCGCGCCCGCAGCGCTACCGCGAGCGCTTTTTCCCCCCCACGGCAGCATGCGCCGCGGCGCGTCCATGGCGTCTTCCGGCGCGCGGTAGAAGTTGAGCCGCGCGGGCCGGCCCTGCCGTAGATAGCTGAACCTCTCGCAGCCGGCGCGCTCGAAATCGGCGCGGCTGTGGTCGTCGGCCTTGAGATAAAGCATGTCGTCGAGCACGATAGCGATGAACAGGCCGTCGCAGTAAATGCCATGGCCGCCGAACATGCGGCGCGCTTTCACGGAGCCGAGTGCGGCGAGCAGTTCCAGCACATGGGTGACGAAGACATCGCGCATCGTCGTCTCAGCGGATCACCATCGCCGCCAGGCCGAGCAGCAGTCCCATGCTGACCACATCGGTCGCGGTGGTGAGGAAAATGCTCGATGCGGTGGCAGGATCGAGGCCGAAGCGCTTGAGGGTGAGCGGTACCAGTGCGCCCGAGACGCCGCTTGCCACGCAGCTGCCTATCATTGCTATCCATACCACGATGGCGAGTGCCAGCGCGTGCGGCGAATGCTGCATGGTGGCGATGAAAAACATGCCCAGCGCCGCCACCAGGCCGACCATGGCGCCGTTGAGCAGTCCCAGCGAGGCCTCCTTCATCACCAGCGCTTTTTCCTTGCCCGGCTTGAGTTCGCCCAGCGTCAGTCCGCGCAGCGTCACCGCCAGCGCCTGGCAACCGGTATTGCCCGACTGGCCGGCGAGCACCGGCAGGAACAGCGCCAGGATGACCAGGCGGTCGACGGTATCCTGGAAAATGCCGACCACCGCGCCGGCGACGAAGGCGGTGAGCAGGTTGAGCTGCAGCCACGGGTGGCGGAACTTGAGGCTCTGCACCCACGAAGTGGCAAGGCGCTCCTCCTTTTCCACGCCGACCAGGCTGCCGACCTGGGCGGTGATTTCAAAGGCCTGCTCTTCGAACATCGCCTGGCCGCGCACCAGCCCGATCAGCCCGCCCTCGCTGTCGCATACCGGGTAGACCGGATAATGGCGGTCGAGCACCAGCTTCATTGCTTCGGACAGCGGCAGGTCGGGCCTGAGGTGGAAGGGATTGCGCAGCATGATCTCTTCCAGCCGCGTGCTGCCGTCGGCAAACAGCAGATCGCGCATGGTGATCACGCCCAGCAGCCTGCCGCCGCCATCGGCGACATACCCGTAGGTGATGAACGCGGTCCTCACCAGTGGTCGTAGGCGCTCTACGGCTTCCTGCACGCTGAACTGCGGGCTGAACACGGCAAGCGCAGGCTCCATCAGGCGGCCGATGCTGCCGGCGGCATAGCCCTGGTTGCGCGCCCACTGCCGCGCGGTCTCGGCGGGCGCGCTGTGCATCGCGCCCTCGCGTAGTCCGCCGGGCAGTTCGGACAGCACGTCCTGCGCGAGCGCTGGCGAAAGGCGCATCAGCACCGCGGCAATGATGGCGGGCGGGTATTCGGCAAGCAGGCTGGCCGCTTCACGCGGCGGCCGGGATTTGATTTCAGGCGCCAGCATGGCGACCTGCTGCTCCTGTGCGGACTGCTGCGCTGCGGGCTGACCGGTCTGCAAGATGGCTTCCCCCTGTGTTCACTGTTGCGTTGTTTGCCGAGCATCGAGCGCGCCCGGCCGCAAGCGGCGCTGCACGCGCAATTTTCGCAACAGTATAGCCGCGATGCGAGATGCGGCGAGGTGGAGTAGGGACGGCGCGCGGGTTACAGGCCCAGCCGCTGCCAGATGGTGGTGGTCAGTCCGGCCTGGTTGAGGGTGTAGAAGTGCAGCCCCGGCGCACCGCTTTGCAGCAGGTCGTCGCACAGGCGGGTGATGACATCGAGACCAAAGGCGCGGATCGAGTCAGTGTCGTCACCGTAGCCTTCGAGCTTCTTGCGCATCCAGCGCGGGATTTCGGCGCCGCAGGCGTCGGAAAAGCGCGCCAGCTGCGAAAAACGCCCTATGGGCATGATGCCGGGCACGATGGGAATATCTATCCCCATGGCTTCGCACTCGTCGAGGAAGTGGTAATAGCAGTCGGCATTGAAGAAATACTGGGTGATGGCCGAATCCGCTCCAGCCTCGACTTTGCGCTTGAAGTTTCTGAGGTCGTCCTGCGCGCTTCTCGCCTGCGGATGGTATTCGGGATAGGCCGCAACCTCGATCAGGAAATGATCGCCAAACTCCTTGCGGATGAAGGCCACCAGTTCGTTGGCGTAGTGGAATTCGCCTGCGGCTGCGGTGCCCGATGGCAGGTCGCCGCGCAGCGCCACCAGGTGGCGGATGCCGTTGTCCTTGTACTGCTGGAGAATCTCGCGCAGGCTGTCACGCGAGGAACCTATGCACGAAATGTGCGGCGCGGCGGCATGGCCGGCGGCGCGCAGATCGAGCACTGCCTGCAGCGTGCGCTCGCGCGTCGAGCCGCCCGCGCCGTAGGTCACCGAGAAAAATTTCGGATTGAGCTGCGCCAGCTGTCGGGCGGTCTGCGCCAGCTTTTCGGCGCCTTCCGGCGTGTTGGGCGGGAAGAACTCGAAGCTGAAGGTGCGCGGATATTTTTTCTGAGATTCCACTGGTTTCAAGGATGAAGGGCGAAGGACGAAACCGGGCTGTGCTGTTCGCTGCCGCGGCTTTCCTTTCCCTTCCGCCTTCCTCCCTAGTATCGGTAGTGATCCGGTTTGAACGGCCCGTCGACGGGCAGGTGCAGGTACTCGCACTGCTTTTCGTTGAGCACCGTCAACTCGACGCCCAGCTTCTTTAGGTGCAGCCGCGCCACCTTTTCGTCGAGCTGCTTGGGCAGCACGTAGACCTCGTTCTTGTACTTGTCGCCCTGGGTGAACAGCTCGATTTGCGCCAGCGTCTGGTTCGTGAAGGAATTGGACATCACGAACGAAGGGTGACCGGTGCCGCAGCCGAGGTTGACCAGACGCCCCTCGGCCAGCACGATCAGGCGCTTGCCGTCGGGAAACACCACGTGATCAACCTGGGGCTTGATGTTCTCCCACTTGTACTGCTTGAGGCTGGCGATGTCGATTTCGGAATCGAAATGGCCGATATTGCACACGATGGCATTGTGCTTCATGCGCTTCATGTGGTCGTGGGTGATCACGCTGAGGTTGCCGGTGGCGGTGACAAAAATGTCGGCCTTGTCGGCGGCGTACTCCATGGTCACCACGCGGAAGCCTTCCATCGCCGCCTGCAGCGCGCAGATCGGATCGATCTCGGTCACCCACACCTGGGCCGACAGCGCGCGCAGCGCTTCGGCGCTGCCCTTGCCGACGTCGCCGTAGCCGCATACCAGCGCCACCTTGCCGGCGATCATCACGTCGGTGGCACGCTTGATGGCGTCGACCAGCGATTCGCGGCAGCCGTAGAGGTTGTCGAACTTGGACTTGGTCACCGAGTCGTTGACGTTGATCGCCGGGAACGGCAGGCGGCCTTCCTTCTGCATCTGATAAAGCCGGTGCACGCCGGTGGTGGTCTCCTCGGTCACGCCCCTGATGCTGGACTGCACCTTGGAGTAGAAACCGGGCTTTTCCTTGAGCGTCCTGCGCATGGCGGCGAACAGCACGCGCTCTTCCTCGTTGCTGCCTTCCGGCGGCTGCGTTTTGTTCTTTTCGTGCTGTGCCCCCAGCGTGACCAGCAGCGTGGCGTCGCCGCCGTCGTCGAGGATCATGTTGGGCGTGCCGCCGTCCGACCACTCGAGGATGCGGTGGGTGTAATCCCAGTAGTCTTCCAGCGTTTCACCCTTGTAGGCGAACACCGGGATGCCGCGCGCGGCGATGGCGGCGGCGGCGTGGTCCTGGGTCGAAAAGATGTTGCATGAGGCCCAGCGGATTTCCGCGCCCAGCGCGGCCAGCGTTTCGATCAGCACCGCGGTCTGTATGGTCATGTGCAGCGACCCGGCGATGCGCGCGCCCTTGAGCGGCTGCTTGCCTTTGTATTCGTCGCGCAGCGCCATCAGGCCGGGCATCTCGGTCTCCGCAATGGCGATTTCCTTGCGGCCAAAGTCGGCAAGCCCGATGTCGGCGACCTTGTAGTCGGCGGTCTGGGAAGGGTTTACTGCTGCATTCATGGATCAAGCTCCTGAAAAATCACGGGGCGCGGTTCCGCGTTATAGGGGTGTTTTCCGAGCCTGGCCGGCGCTGTTTTCAGCTGCGCCGGTCGCAGCGCCCCTCGGAAAAGGGACCCGGAGTGCATGCGCAAAAAGCAAAGCGCCCGCACCGTTTCCGATGCGAGCGCCGTTTTATCTTGCTGAGCCTGGCCGGCAACGGTCAGCACCGTCCGGTCGCAACGCTCCTCAGCAGGCGGGATTATAGCGCAATGCCGTTTGGCAGGCCAATCATGGCCGCGGCCTTCCCCGCGCGGGGAGGCGGTTCAATCCGCGCTAGTTCGCCTGCAGCCCGACAGCCTTCACCACCTTCGCCCATGTCGCGATTTCGCCGGCATACAGCTTGGCGAACGCTTCCTGCGAGTTCCCCACGGCATCCAGGCCCTGGCCGAGCAACAGCTTGCTGGCTGCCGGCTCGTTCAACATGCGGGTGACGGCCTGCTGGATCTTGACCGCGATTTCCCGGTTGGTGCCGCCCGGCAGAAACAGCGCGTACCAGTTTTCGACGCCGAAGCCGGGCACGCCCGATTCGGCGACCGTGGGATATTCCGGCAATGCCGGGGTGCGCTTGGGGCCGACCACGGCCAGCGCGCGCAACTTGCCTGTGGTGAACATCGGCCGGGTCGAGATTACGCTGGCGACGGTAAGCGCGATGCGTCCGCCCACCACGTCGGTGATGCTCGGTGCGGTTCCCTTGTACGGCACATGGGTCATCTTGAGTCCGGTCATCTGCATGAAGAGTTCCATGGACAGATGCTGCGCCGAGCCCTGGCCCGAGGACGAGAAGAACAGTTCGCCGGGACGCGCCTTGGCGAAGGCGATCAGTTCCTTGACGTTTTTCACGGGCAGGGATGGATGCACCACCAGCACGCCAGGCGACACCACCGCCATCGTCACGGGCAGCAGTTCCTTGAGCGGATCGTACGACAGCTTCATCAGGCTGGGCGTGATGGTGATCTGCGCCGAGGTCATGAGCATGGTGTAGCCATCGGGGGCCGCGCGCGCCACGGTTTCAGCCGCGATCGATCCGCCGGCGCCGGGGCGGTTGTCGGCCACCACCGGCTGACCCCACGCTTCGTTCAGTTTCTGCGCAATGAAGCGGCCGGTGGTGTCTACGCCTCCGCCCGGCGCCAGCGCGATGATCATGCGTATCGGCTTGGCGGGATAGGCTGGCGCCTGTGCATAGGCGACGCCTGCTGCGTAACTGCTGGTCGACAGAATCAGTAAGGCCTTGCAGATTCCTGCGGCACGGCTGTCCATCATTACCTCCTCGGCATGTTGTTGTCGGGCGCGGCAGTGGGGAAGTATACAAGCCGCCCGCCATGCAGCGGATTTGGCCGGGTGCGCCGACCTGGCAGCGCCGGGCACATCTGGCCTGTTATAATTTAAATATTTGATTTATAAAGATTTTATATGAAATATGGTGCACCCTATCGCTGCTGCGGCAACGGTGGATGCAATGGAGCCACCGCGGTCACGGCAATGCGGTGTGCCCGGCTAGGGTTGTATGCGACTCGCGGTCCATGCGGTGGCAGCACCGCCCTTGATGGCGCCCTTCATGGCATCACCCTTTACCCTGCCGCTGTACTCGGCGCCATCGACGGTGAAGGTAATGCGGCTGCCCTTCAGGCGACCGTTGGCGATCGGCATGTTGATGCCGCCCGCGGTCAGCGTGCCGTGCAGCATCTGGAAATTCTGCTCCAGCTTGAGTTCGCCCTGGGGCAGGCGCCAGATGCCCGCCACCTTGGCCGGCACGACGTACAGCAAAATCGAACACCAGGCCATGCACTCGCCCTCCACTTTCTCGATGCGGTCGGCGGTCCAGCCTTCGATTTCGTAGGTATTCGAGACGATGCGCGTGCCCGGCCTCATGTCGAGAAACTTTGGCGTCAGTTTGCGCATGTTCTCGGGCAGCAGGAACAGCGCAAGCACCGTGGCCTGCGAAATGTCGGCCTCGTACATGTCGCCCTGCACGAACTGGGCCTTGTCGGCCACGCCCGCCCTGGCGGCGGCGCGCTTGGACAGCTCGACCATGTCGGGGTTGTACTCCACGCCCAGCGCGCGCGCGCCGCGTCTGGCAGCGGCAATGATATTGCGGCCATCGCCCGAGCCCAGGTCCATGACGTAGTCCCTGGGTGTGACGCGCGCCATGTCGAGCATCCTGTCGACCAGCGTGGACGGCGTGGGCACCCACACCACATCCTTGCCGGCCTGCCCTTCGATCGGTTCAAACGGCTTTGCCGCTTCCTGGGCTGCGGCCGCAGCAGCGGATGCCAGCAGGCACAGCGCCAGCGCGGCGCGTACTGCACGAAGCAAGGAATTCACTCGGGAGTTCTCCTGCGCATGTAGATGGTGGGTTTCGTTGTTGTTTGCCGGGCGCCAAATGCCGCCGCCCGGGCAGACATTATATGTTGGGCTGCCGCCAATATAGAAGATGCCTGCGCGGGCAGCGCGCTACCGCGTGTTGGCGGGCGCATCGCCGCGCCACAACTGGGCGCGCCAGCGCATGGTGATGAGCAAAGTGAAGGTGAGCCCGATCATGCAGTAGAACGTGGCGGTGAGGGGATAGCCGAAATGGGCGATCAGCGGGCCGGAAATCAGCAGGCCGGGCAGGTTGCCGTAGATTGCCAGCATGCGTATGCCCATGACGCGGCCCCGCAGCCGTTCTTCGGAATTGCGCAGCAGCATCGCCGCCATCGGCACCTGGCTGGCGCTTTGCGCAAAGCCGGCGAGAAACAGAATCGCAATGCCGCCTGCCGGGTGCTGGGTGTGAGCGAACACCAAAAGCGCCAGATACCATGCGGCGCAGGCAAGGATGGTGACGCGCGCCGGTTGCAGGGCGTGGCCCAGCCTGCTCAGCACAATCGAGCTCAACAGGGCGCCGCAGGCCGCGCCTGCCACCATATAGCCCAGCCAGGTCTGGTCGGCGCGGTATATTTCCTTGGCGACGTAGGGCAGCAATCCGTTGATCAGCGGGAAGGCCGTGAGGTTGAGCAAAAAAGCCAGGCACATCACTGCCAGCAGCAGGGGCGTGTTCCACACATAGACCAGTCCCTGCTTGAGATCGCGCCATGGCGACGGACGGGGCGCTGCGTTCGACGGCTCCACGACCCGGCGGCGGGCGTCGCCGGCCCAGAAGGTCAATATGGCGCTGAAGGCGTAGAGGCTGGCCACCACGGTGTACGCCGGCCCCATGCCGAGCGTGGCGACCAGGCCCGCGCCGGTGAGCGCGCCCGCGATCTTGGCCGAGTCCTGGGTGGTACGCTGTATGCCCATCGCGCCCATCAGGCGGTCCGGCGGCATGGTTTCGCCGACCAGCGCCGCGCGCATCCCGATGTCCGAGGGCCGCACCATGCCCATCAGTGCTGCAATCGCCAGCACCAGCACTGGAGTGAGGGCGCCGAGATAGGCAAGGGTCATCAGGGTGATGGCGAGCGCGGCGTAGAGCGCGCGCATGCCGCACAGCAGGTTGCGGTGGCCGATGCGGTCGCCCATCACGCCGAACATCGGCGCGATCAGGGTGCCGATGTGCTGCAGCGATGCGAACACCGTGAGCAGCAGGACAGATCCGGTTTCCACCAGCACGTACCAGCCGAGGATGAGGGTCTCCATCTCGAAGGCCCACGAGGTTGCCAGATCGGCAGGCCACTGAAAACGGAAACTGCGGACGCTAAACGGCGCTAGCGCGGAAGCCCGTGGCAGTGCGCTCAAGATGCCGCACCGTCGCGCATCGTCGGTCCTCCTGTGGTGGCGGGCGTTGTTGCGCGCTTCAGCGGCGCGCCGTTAGTGAACGCATTGTCCGCGGCGGCCGGCGCTGCGGCCCCGCGAACGGAATTACCCGGCGCCGGCCTTGAGCGCTGCGGCCTTGTGGTTCCGGCCGCTCGCAGGCCCGCTTGACTTCGCCTGCGACGAGGTCAGCCTGCACAGCAGGGTCGCCGAAATTCTAGATCCCGGCATCCGCTTTGAGAGCGGCAGCCTTGTCAGTTGCTTCCCACGAGAATTCCGGTTCGTCGCGGCCGAAGTGGCCGTGCGCCGCGGTTTTTTCGTAGATCGGCCGCAGCAGGTTGAGCGACTGGATGATGCCCTTGGGGCGCAGGTCGAAATGTTTTTCTACCAGCTTGCCAAGCTTGTCGTCGGAAATCCTGCCGGTGCCGAAGGTGTCGACCAGGATGCTCACCGGTTTGGCGATGCCGATGGCGTAGGCGACCTGGATTTCGCACTTGGTGGCGAGTCCTGCGGCGACAATGTTCTTGGCGACGTAGCGCGCGGCGTAGGCCGCCGAACGGTCGACCTTGGAAGGGTCCTTGCCCGAAAACGCGCCGCCGCCGTGGCGCGAATAGCCGCCGTAGGTGTCGACGATGATCTTGCGCCCGGTAAGCCCGGTGTCGCCCTGCGGGCCGCCGATGACGAAGCGGCCGGTGGGATTGATGAGGTACTTGGTTTCGCTGCTGATCATGTTCTTGGGCAGCACCGGCTTCACCACCTGCTCGATGATGGCTTCCTCGATCTGCTTGTGCGTGACCTCCTCGCGATGCTGGGTCGAGATCACCACGGTGTCGATGTGGTGCGGCTTGCCGTTGACATAGCGGACCGAGACCTGGGATTTGGCATCGGGCCGCGCCCACGGCAGGCGGCCGTCGCGGCGCAGCTCGGCGTGGCGCTCCATCAGGCGGTGCGCGTAGTAGATCGGCATCGGCATCAGCTGCGGCGTTTCGTCGCAGGCATAGCCGAACATGAGGCCCTGGTCGCCTGCGCCCTGGTCGAGATCGAGGCCCTTGCCTTCGTCCACGCCCTGCGCGATGTCGGGCGACTGCTGGTCGTAGCACACCAGCACGCCGCAACTCTTGTAGTCGAAGCCGATTGAGGAGTCGTCGTAGCCGATGCGCTGCACCACCTTGCGCGCGACCTGCGCGTAATCGATGCGGGCGTTGGTAGTGATCTGGCCCGCCATCACCACGAGGCCGGTGTGGGTCAGCGTTTCTGCGGCAACGCGCCCGTTCTTGTCTTGCGCCAGCACGGCGTCCAGCACGGCATCGGAAATGGCGTCCGCGATCTTGTCGGGGTGGCCTTCGGAGACGGATTCGGAAGTAAACAGGAAGTTACTCATTTTTAACGCTTCTTCAGTCGGAAAAAGGGCCATAGAATAGCAGATTGAATGAAAATCCCGAAATTGGCTGAATTATGGTGATGTTTTTGCGGCTGCTGGCGCGGCTGCTGGCGCGGCTGCCGCTGTCCTGGATACACGCTGCGGGCGCTGCGCTGGGCTGGCTGGTCTACTGGTCGTCGCCGACCTATGCCGCGCGCCTGCGGGAAAATCTTTACGGCAGTGGTGTTTGCAGAGATGCCGCCGCCTGCGCCGCGCTGCTCAAGCAGGCAGTCGCCGAAACCGGCAAAGGCGTGGCCGAGCTGATCGCCGTGTGGTTCGGCAGCGACGAGAAAGTGGTGTCTTATGCCCGCTGCGAAAGCTGGGAGGTGGTGGAGGCGGTGCGGCGCAGCGGCGAGGGGATTATTTTTCTCACGCCCCACATCGGCTGCTTCGAGATTACGGCTATGTACATTGCACAGCGCCTGCCCATCACCGTGCTGTATCGCCCGCCGCGGCTGCGCTGGGTCGAGCCGCTGATGGTTGCCGGTCGCAGCCGCTGGCAGGCGACCGTGGCGCCGGCCAATCTGAAAGGCGTGCGCAAGTTCTACAAGACCCTGCGTCAGGGCGGGACCGTCGGATTGCTGCCCGACCAGGCGCCCGGCGTGGGCGAGGGCGCGTGGGCCGATTTTTTTGGCAGGCCGGCGTACACCATGACGCTGGTGGGGCGGCTGCAGCAGGCGACCGGCGCGGCGGTAATCATGACTTACGCCGAGCGCCTGCCCCACGGGCGCGGCTATCAATTGCATTTCGAGCGCATTCGGACCGAAGGTCTTGATGAGGCGGCGCTCAACCGCGCCATCGAGGACGTGGTGCGGCGCTGCCCGGCACAATACCTGTGGAGTTACAACCGCTACAAGGTGCCGGCCGGCGCGGAGGCGCCGCCGGCACCAAGAGAGGAGAGAGGGGAGAGGAGAGAGGAGTGAATCCCAACTGCGAATTTGTGAACTGCCGGCATCCGGCACCGGAGTATTTATCGCATGCCGCCTCCGGTGGGCGCATTGCCGCCGGTAAAGAAAGCATGGTTGTCGCGATTGTGTTTTTACGCTTCTCGCCTCTCGCCTCTCGCCTCTCGTACGCATGCTGACCCGCCTCGGGCTTGCCCTCATCTGGCTGCTGCATTTTCTGCCGCTGCGCCTGCTTGCGCTGGCCGGCCGCGGCTTCGGCATGCTGCTGTATGTCCTGGCGCGCGAACGCCGCCGCGTCACCCTGACCAATCTCAGGTTGTGTTTTCCGCAGTGGAGCGAGGCCGAGCGCATTCGCATCGCGCGCCGCCATTTTCAGGCTTTCGGCCGCAGTCTGCTCGAGCACGGCATCCTGTGGTGGTCGTCACGGGAGCGGGTGCTGGGGCTGGTCCGCATCGAGGGGCTCACCCACTGGCAGGCCGCCGCCGGCAGGCCGGTGATTCTGCTCGCGCCGCATTTTGTCGGGTTGGACATGGGAGGCATACGCCTGGGCGCGGAGCATCGCGTGGTGTCGGTCTACAGCCAGCAGAAAAACCCGGCTTTTGACGCCGTGCTGTACCGCGGCCGCACGCGTTTTGTGATGCCGGACCTGTATTCGCGGCAGGATGGCATACGCCCCGTCGTAAAATCGATGCGCAAGGGCCTGCCCTTCTATTACCTGCCCGACATGGATTTCGGCGAGCGCGACTCCATATTCGTGCCGTTCTTCGGCGTGCCCGCAGCCACTATCACCGGTCTGGCGCGCATCGCGCAACTGGCCAAGGCGGTGGTGGTGCCGGCCGTGACCTACCAGCTCCCGGGTGCCGACGGTTATGTGCTGAAGTTTTTTCCGGCGTGGCAGGACTATCCGAGCGGAGATGAAGTCGCGGATGCGCGACGCATGAATGCCTTCATCGAGGAGCGCGTGCGCGAGATGCCGGAGCAGTATTTCTGGCTGCACAAGCGCTTCAAGACGCGGCCGGCAGGGGAAGCGGGATTCTATGATTGAGCGGCAGAGGCCGGCGCACGGCGTGTACATCGAACCGCTTGCCCTGCCGGATGTCGAGCGCGTGTCGGCGCTCGCGCGCGAGATCTGGTTCGCGCATTACCCGGGCATCATCAGCGTCGAGCAGATAGAATACATGCTGGCGCAGCGCTACGATCCCGCGCTTATCCGCAGCGAGCTTGCGCGGGGCGATTGTTGGTGGGATGTGCTGGTGCGCGACGGCGAGATCGCCGGCTTCGCGGCGTGCTTTGCTGCGGATGAACCCGCGGTGATGAAGCTTGACAAGCTCTACATCCATCCGCGGCAGCAGCGCAGGGGCTACGGCGGCATGCTGATCGAGCATGTGTGCGCAAGGGCGGCCGGACTGGGTTGCCGGCGCGTGGTGCTCGCGGTGAACAGGAGTAACCGGAGCGCTATTGCGGCCTACGCCAAGCACGGGTTCGGGATCGGGGAAGCGGTAGTGAAAGAGATCGGCGGCGGATTTGTGATGGACGATTACCTCATGGCGCGGGAGATCACTTAAAGGTGTTTGAGAACCCCGATGAGCAGGCGCGCTGCGCGCTGCTCAAAAACGTCAGGAACATCGCCGTGGTCGGGCTCTCGCCCAATCCGGCGCGCCCGAGCAACGGCGTGGCCCGCGCCATGCGCGACTTCGGTTTCAACATCATTCCGGTACATCCCGCGGTGCCGGAAGTGCTGGGCGAGCGCGCATATCCGCGGCTCGCCGACGTTCCGCCGCCCATCGACCTGGTCAACGTGTTCCGCCGCGCCGAGTTCATCGATGAAATCGTCGACAGCTGTCTCGCGCTTGGCGTAAAAGCGCTTTGGATACAGGAAGGTATCGTCAACGAGCCGGCGGCGTTACGGGCCCGGGCGGGCGGCATCACGGTCGTCATGGATCGCTGTATCTACCGCGATTTCAGGGATTATTGTCGCTAAATGCGCCTTAAATTCACCAAAATGCATGGACTGGGCAATGACTTCGTGGTGCTGGATGCGCTCACCCAGCCGCTTGCCCTCGATGCCCGGCAACTGCGCTTTCTGGCCGATCGGCATTTCGGGGTTGGTTGCGACCAGATCCTGCAGGTCGAACCGCCCCGCCAGCCCGATACGGATTTTTATTACCGTATTTTCAATGCCGATGGCGGTGAGGTTGAGCAATGCGGCAACGGCGCCCGTTGTTTCGTGCGCTACGTCCGTGACAGGGGACTCACCACCAAAACTGCGATACGCGTCGGCACCCTGGGCGGCGTGATCGTGCCGCGGCTGGAAGCCGACGGCCAGGTCACGGTCGACATGGGGGTGCCGGTATTCGACCCGGCGCAGATTCCTTTCAAGGCCCCCGAGCAGGCGCTCACATACCTTCTCGAGGTCGAACAGAAAAACATAGAAATCAGCGCGTTGTCCATGGGCAATCCACATGCGGTGCAAATTGTCAGCGATGTGGCCACGGCGCCGGTCACCAGCCAGGGACCGCTGATCGAGGCGCACCCGCGCTTCCCGCAGCGGGTGAACGCCGGCTACATGCAAATCGTGAACCGCGGCCATGTCCGCCTGCGCGTGTACGAGCGCGGTGCCGGTGAAACGCTGGCCTGCGGCACCGGCGCTTGTGCGGCGGTGGTTGCGGGCATCATGCGCGGCTTGCTCGACCCGCGCGTGCGGGTGACGACGCGCGGCGGAGACCTCGGTATATCATGGGCAGGCGCCGGCCTGTCCGTGATGATGACCGGCCCGGCGCAGACGGTGTTCGCAGGCGAAATTGAAATCTGAACAACCAATAGGGAGCAGAATGAAACCAGAAGAGGTTGCGGAGTATCTGCAGGAACACCCCGAATTTTTTGAGCAGCAGGCCGACATGCTGGCGGAGATCTTCATTCCCCACCCGCACGGCGGGCGCACCATTTCAATCAGCGAACGCCAGATCCTCACCCTGCGCGAAAAAAGCAAGCAGCTTGAGTCCAAGCTGCGCGAAGTCATACAGTTCGGCGAGGAAAACGACGCCATTGGCGAGAAAATGCACCGCATGGCGCTGGCCCTGCTCGGTGCGCGTGATATCGAAGCGGTGCTCAACGCGGTGGGTTTCAACCTGCGCGAGGATTTCGCCGTCCCGCATGCGGTGCTGCGCGTGTGGCGCGGCAGCGACCCCGCGGGGCTGCCCGAGTTCGCGCCGGCAAGCGAGGCGCTGCGCGCGTTCGCGGCCGACCTGGTCAATCCGCACTGCGGCAACCAGGCGATGGCCGACAGCCCGGGCCTGTTCGGGGAGGCGGGTCCCCACCTGCGCTCGTTCGCCTACGTCGCGCTGCGCGACCGCGAGGCCTTCGGCCTGCTCGCGCTGGCGAGCGAGGACGCGCAGCGCTTCTACCCGGAAATGGGCACGGTTTATCTCAAGCGCCTGGGCGAGATGGTCAGCGCGGCGCTGTCGAAATATCTGGACCCGGCATGACCGGTCATGCTGCGAGGCGCGGAACGTGAAGCGTGCTGCGGCAAAGCTCCCTCCCGATTCTGCGAATGATCCCGGTGCCCAAAACCTGCTCAAAAGCTACCTCGGGCACCTGACGAGCGAGCGGCGGCTCGCCGCACATACCTCACGCAGCTACAAGCGTGACATCGAAGCGCTGATCGCGCTGGCAGGCGGCACGGCGCTCGACACGCTGCAAGTGCACCAGATCCGGCGCTTCGTGGCGTTGCTGCATGCGCGGGGGCTGGACGGCCGATCGCTGGCGCGCATGCTCTCGGCGTGGCGCGGCTTCTTCAAGTATCTGGCGCGCGACCACGGTTTTGCGGTGAATCCCTGCCTGGGCATACGCGCTCCCAAATCCGCAAAGCGGCTGCCGCACGCGCTGTCACCGGACGAGGCGGGTCGCCTGATGAACCTCGAAGGCGACGACGCGCAGACCATTCGCGACAGGGCCGTTCTCGAACTGTTCTACTCTTCCGGGCTGCGCCTGGCGGAACTCACCGGGCTTGCGCCCGGTGATGTCAATTTCAGCGATGCCACAGTGTGCGTCACGGGCAAGGGCGGCAAAACCCGCATCGTGCCGGTGGGCAGCAAGGCGCTGCACGCGCTGCGCGCATGGTTGGAGGTGCGCAGCCGTATGCCTGCCGCCGATCCGCGGGCGCTGTTCGTCAACCCCAGGGGCGGCCGTCTTGGCGCCCGCGCAATTCAGTACCGCATGAAGCAGTGGGCGCTAAAGCGGGGCATCACCAGCAGCGTGCATCCGCACATGCTGCGCCATTCCTTTGCCTCGCATGTGCTGCAGTCCAGCGGTGATCTGCGCGCAGTGCAGGAAATGCTGGGACACGCCAGCATTTCGACGACCCAGATTTATACGCAGCTGGATTTTCAGCATCTGGCCAAGGTCTACGACCAGGCCCATCCCCGAGCGAGGCGCAAGGAGAAATGAGCTGGATTTTGGCTGCGGCCGGCCTGACGGCCTTGACGTTCGCTAAGCTCACGTCAGCCTGCGCCGCAACAAGCCGCTGCGCGGCGTGTTGTCAGCATCTGGCCAAGGTCTACGACCAGGCCCATCCCCGAGCGAGGCGCAAGGAAAAATGAGCTGGATTTTGGCTACGGCCGGCCTGGCGGCCTTGACGTTCGCTGCGCTCACGGAACGGGCATGCACCGGCTGATACTCAAGCCCGGGCGCGAAAAATCGCTCAAGCGCCGCCATCCCTGGGTATTTTCAGGCGCGGTCGCGCGCGTCGATGGCAAGCCCGTCCCGGGCGACACGGTGGAAATCATCTCGGGCAGCGGCGAATCGCTTGCTGTTGCCGCCTACAGTCCGCAATCGCAGATCCGCGCGCGGGTGTGGGACTGGCGTGCGCGGCAGGTCGATGCCGATTTTTTCGGCGAGCGCATACGCAGCGCGGTGCAGGCGCGCGCCGCGCTGCTCGACGGCGGCACGACGAATGCTGCGCGGCTGATCCACGGCGAATCGGATGGCCTGCCGGGTGTGGTGGTCGACCGCTACGGCGATACGGTGGTGGTGCAGTTGCTGAGCGCGGGGGCCGAGCGCTGGCGCGGCGCCATTGCCGATGCGCTGGCGGCCATTCCCGGGGTATCGCGGGTGTGGGAGCGCTCGGACGCGGACGTGCGCAGGCTGGAAGCGCTGGCGCCGCACAGCGGCCTGCTGCGCGGCGCGGCGCTGACGGAGCCGCTGATCATCGAAGAGCACGGGCTCAAGTTCGGCGTGGGAATCGAGCTCGGTCACAAGACCGGCTTTTACCTCGACCAGCGCGACAACCGGCTGCGTCTGCGCGCAATGGCCAGGGGTTGCGACGTGCTCGACTGCTTCAGCTATACCGGCGGCTTCGCGCTCAATGCGCTGGCGGGCGCGGCGAAATCCGTTGTCGCCATAGACAGTTCGGGACCGGCGCTGGAACAGGCGCGTGCCAACGCCGCGCTCAACGGACTCGCCGCCGCGGAATGGCTGGAAGGCGATGTGTTCCAGCTGCTGCGACGCTTCCGCGACGAGGGGCGCGGCTTTGATCTGATCGTTCTCGATCCGCCCAAATATGCGCCGACGGCGGCGCACGCCGAGAAAGCCGCGCGTGCCTACAAGGACATCAATCTGCTGGCGTTCAAGCTGCTCAGGCCGGGCGGGGCAGTGATGACGTACTCCTGCTCGGGTGGTGTCGGCGCCGATCTTTTCCAGAAAATTGTCGCCGGCGCCGCTCTCGATGCCGGCGTCGAGGCGCGCATCGAGGACTGGCTGCACGCCGCTGCTGACCATCCCGTTGCGCTGGCTTTTCCCGAGGGCGAGTACCTGAAGGGCTTGATCTGCCGCGTCGGGGCTTGAATCAGAAGGGGGGATAGGCAAGAGGCGAGAGGACGGCCTACTCCTCTGTCCTCTTTCCTTTCCCCTCTCTCGTCGTCGGCACGGGATCGATTCCGCCCGGATGCCAGGGATGGCACCTCAGGATGCGCCTGAGCGCCAGCCAGGTTCCCCTGAACGACCCGTGGATTTCAATCGCTTCGCGCGCGTAGCTCGAGCAGGTCGGGTAGAAGCGGCACTGTGTGCCGAAGAACGGCGATAGCAGCAGCCTGTAGCCGTCGATCAGCGCGATGAGCAGGGATTTCATGTTTGCGAATGCCAGTATAGCACCGCCCAAAGATGCAACTGCGTTGCGTTTCTTGCCGGGCCGTGATTAAATCGCCGGCCAGGAGGCAGCATGCAGCAGCGATATCACGCACAGGCCGAGAGCATGATCCGCGATACCGGCGCGCGGCTTACCCGGCCGCGGGTGGAAGTGCTGGCCGCGCTGCTGGCGGCGGAGCGGACGCTCACGCACCACGAAGTCGAGAAACGCCTCAACCGTGCCCGCGGCATCGACCGCGTCACGGTTTACCGCGTGCTGGATTGGCTCACCGCGAACGGGATTGCGCACAGGGTTTCCGGCGATGACCGTGTCTGGCGTTTCAACGCGGCCGCTCACGCCCACGAGCACGCCCATTTCAAATGCAATCGCTGTGGCATGGTGATCTGCCTGGAAGCGATGGGTGTAAAGCCGTCGGTCAGGTTGCCTGCGGGGTTTCACTCGCAGCAGGTGGAACTGACCGTCAAGGGCCTGTGTGCCGGATGCAGTCCAGCATCCCGGCGCAGCGCGAAGGCGCAGCCTCACCATTGATGCAGCCGCGACATGAACAGTAACGACACTGATGCAGCGCGCATCCCGGTTACCGTGCTCACCGGGTTCCTGGGCAGCGGCAAAACCACGCTGCTGAACCGCATCCTTCACGAACGGCACGGGCAAAGGATAGCGGTGATCGAGAACGAATTCGGCGAAACCGGTATAGACAACGAAATACTGCTCAGTGAACGCGACGAGCAGATCATCGAGATGAACAACGGCTGCATCTGCTGCACGGTGCGCGGCGACCTGGTGCGCATCCTCGGCGAGTTGTCGGAAAAGCGCAGGACGGGCGGGCTCGCTTTCGACCGGGTGATCATCGAGACCACCGGGCTTGCCGACCCGGCGCCGGTGGCGCAGACCTTTTTTGCCGAAGACAGCGTGGCGCGGGACTATGTGCTCGACGCCGTCGTCACCGTGGTCGACGCCCTGCACGCGCCGCGCCAGCTCGATGAGCACCGTGAGGCGCAGGAGCAGGTGGGCTTTGCCGACCGGCTGCTGCTGTCCAAGAGCGATCTGGTCACAGCGGACCAGGTCAGGTCGCTGCAGGCACGTCTGGCCAGGATGAATTCCCGCGCGCCGCTCAGGCAGGTAAATTTCGGAAGCACGGATATTGCCGATATCCTGGATGTCCGCGGCTTCGGCCTCGATGCGGTCGTGTCCGATGCCCGGCAGTTTGCCGGGGCTGGCGCACACGACCATGCGCACGATCATACGCACGACGATAGCGTGGCATCTTTCGTCTACCGCGATTCACGACCTTTCGATCTGGAAAAGCTCGAGGTATTCCTGGGCCTGCTGCTGCAGACCTACGGCGCCGACATGCTGCGCTACAAGGGCGTGCTCGACGTCTCGGGGCGGGATAACCGCGTCATCTTCCAGGGCGTGCACATGCTGATGGGCGCCGACGACGGCAAGCCGTGGACAGCGGGGGAAAAACGCGAGAGCGTGCTGGTATTCATCGGCAGGCGGCTGCCGCGCGAGCTGTTCGAGCAGGGACTGGCGCTGTGCGTCGCCGACGCGACCCAGGATCCCGCATCGGTGCTGCGGCAATGAACGGGCGCGATCATCGCATGATCCGGCCTGAACGGAGAGACCGTAATGTTTGCATTGCATGACGTGAGACATTCCTACGCCGGCAGCGAAGCGCTGCGCGTGCCGGCGTGGCAGGCCGAACAGGGCTCGCACTGGCTGCTACTGGGGCCATCCGGCAGCGGCAAGACCACGCTGCTGCACATTCTGGCCGGCATTCTCAGGCCCGATGCGGGCAGCGTGAGCGTGGCGGGCCAGGCGCTGACAGAGCTCGGTTCCGCCGGGCTCGACCGCTTTCGTGGGCGCAATATCGGGATCGTGCTGCAGCGCCTGCACCTGATCGCCAGCCTGACGGTGATGAACAACCTGCTGCTCGCGCAGCGGCTCGCCGGCATGCCGCAGGACAGGGCGCGCGCGCGCGAAGCGCTGGCGAGCGTGGGGATGGACGGCAGGGCCTCGGCTTATCCGCATCAGCTTTCTCACGGCCAGGCGCAGCGTGTCGCGGTGGCGCGTGCGGTGGTCAACCGGCCGCGGCTGCTGCTCGCCGATGAGCCGACATCCAATCTCGACGATGCGCACTGCGGGCAGGCGCTGGATCTGCTTGAAGCGCAGGCGCATGCCTGCGGCGCCACGCTGGTGATTGCCACCCACGACCAGCGCATCAGGGCGCGCATCACCCGCCATTACCAGCTCGGAGTCCAGCCATGAATCTTGCGACGGTCAGCCTGGGCTACCTGCGTGCGCGCCCCCTCAGTACCGGGCTCAACATCCTGCTGCTGGCGCTGGGCGTGGCGACGATCGCGCTGCTGCTGCTCGCCACGCAGCAGATCGAGGAGCGCCTGCAGCGCGACGCGCGCGGCATCGACCTGGTCATCGGCGCCAAGGGCAGCCCGATGCAGATCATCCTGTCGAGCATTTACCATCTGGACGTGCCGACCGGAAACATTTCCTACAAGCAGGCGCGGGAGATTGCGCAGCACCGCGCGGTGAAATCGGTGATTCCACTGGCGCTGGGCGACAGCTATCGCGGACTGCGCATCGTCGGCACCAATCATGATTACCTCGCGCACTACGGTGCCAGGCTCGCCGCCGGACGGCTGTGGGAAAAGCCGCTAGAGGTGGTGCTGGGCGCCGAGGCGGCAGCGCGCACCGGGCATGCCATCGGTGCACAGTTTGCCGGCGCGCACGGCCTGGGCGAGGGCGGCGAGGCGCACGACGAGCACAAATATCAGGTGGTCGGCGTGCTGGCGCCCAGCGGCAGCGTGCTCGACCGGCTGGTGCTCACCAGTGTCGAGAGCGTGTGGGCGGTGCACGCCGGGCACCACGACATTCACGACATCACCGACATCGCCAGCCGCATGAGCGACGACGAGAAGGAATACACGGCGCTGCTCGTCCAGTACGCGTCACCGCTGGCGGCGGCGATCCTGCCGCGCTACGTCAACAACAACAGCGACATGCAGGCGGCCTCGCCCGCATACGAAACGGCGCGCCTGTTCAGCATCATCGGCGTCGGCGTTGATGTGCTGCGCGGTTTTGCCCTGGTGCTGATCCTGTCCGCGGCGTTGTCGGTTTTCATCGCGCTTTACAACGCGCTGAGCGAACGCCGCTACGATCTGGCCATCATGCGCACCCTGGGGGCGAGTCCGGCGACGCTCATGAGGCTGATGCTGTTCGAGGGCCTGCTGCTGGCGGCGCTCGGCGGCGCGCTCGGCATCGTGCTCGGACATGCGCTGGCGGAAGTGCTGGGCTGGATGCTGCGGGAGGCGCAGCAGATCGAAATCACGGGCTGGGCATGGGTCGATGCGGAATGGGGTTTGATCGCGCTGGCGCTGGGCGTGGGCGTCGCCGCGGCGCTGCTGCCGGCGTGGCGGGCATATCGCACCGATATCGCCGGCACGCTGGCGCGCGGATGAGCCGCGTCTTGCGGGCGGATTTTTGTCAATTTACGGGAGAGTAGTGCATGAAAGCGAAACGGATGGCGGGAATGATGATCATGGCGGCCGTGCTGGCCATGCCGGCTGCGGCGGCGGACACGCGACAGCAGGACAAGCGGCAGCAGGACACGCGGCAGGACAGGGCGCACGGCGCGAACGAAATCAAGAAGGACATCGCCAATCACCGCGCAATGGCAGACGCGCACCTCAATGCGGCGAAGTGCCTGGAATCCGGCAAGTCGGAAAAGGAATGTCTCGCCCAGCTGGCCAAGGACTGCAAGGGGTTGGCGATCGGCAAGTATTGCGGGATGAAGCACACCCACTGATAAAAATAATATTTAAAATCAAATAATTACAATATTTTCGACAATGCATCATAATATTGCATCGTGGACAGCAGGCAAATCGAGTCAAGCAGAGCTGCAATGAGGAGGTCGCAATGAAATTCGTGATCTGTTTTTTCGCGTTGCTGTTGGGCGTGCAGGCCCCGGCCTGGTCATTCAAGGGCGGCAACAACAAAGAGCTGTCGTCGAAGGACATGCAAGGCATGGACGCTACGTTGCCGCCTTCGCAGTATGCGGGCAAACCCCTGCCCGAGCTCAAGGGCGTGGTGTCGTGGCGCACGCTGGCGCAGGTGGAGGCCGTGCGCCAGAAGGATCGCTTCATTCCCCAGTTCAGCAGCAATGTGCTGGCCCTCGACAAGCAGGAAGTCAAGCTGCAGGGTTTCATGATGCCGCTGGACATGGGCGAGCGGCAGAAGCGTTTCATCCTTGCCGCGATGCCGCCTTCATGCGCGTTCTGCATGCCGGGTGGCCCCGATCAACTGGTCGAGGTGCAGGCGAAGACGCCGGTCAAGTACGGTTTCGAGCCGGTTGTGGTTTCCGGCAGGCTGGTCGTGCTCAAAGACGACCCGATGGGGCTGTACTATCGCCTCACCGACGCCGTCGCCATCACTAAATAAATAGCCAGGCAGTTTTCCTGATGACGCAGTCCGGCGGGCAGCGGTAGTGCGCTTCTTATTGCAACTGGCTTGCATTTTCACGCTGCTCGCCGCGCAGCATGGCGCGCTCACGCACGCGGTCTGGCACCTTCACGAAGGCCTGCCCGCACAGGCGCATGCGCAGGACGATCATCACGACCATGCGCGAGATGACGCCGATGACGGGAACTCGTCCCAGGCCGACCTGTGCGGCCTGCACGTCCTGCTCGGCACGGTGCTCGGCTGCGCCGGCGCAGCCGGCCAGCAATGGCAGGCGCCGTCCGTTGCCGCCGAAGGCGTCCCGCAGGACCCGCATTCGCGGCTCGGCGCAGAGGCGCTTCCCTTCTTCAGCCGCGGCCCCCCTCCCGCCCTGTCCTGAAGCAGCGCCGCGCGCGGTAATCCGCCGCCGCGACATTTGATCACAGCAGATTTCCGGAACGCCAGTTCGGCACGCTGCCGTGCCGCATTGCCGTGTCACGTCGTCGTTTGGGCGCGCGTCGGCGCGTTCCGCATACAGGAGAACAGCATGAGATTCAGAAAGAACCCGCGCGCACTGGCGGTTACGGCGTTTCTGTATGCCGCCGCCGCGCAGGCGCAGACCGCAGCCCCCGGCGCCGTGAAAGCGGATGCGGCCACGGAGCTGTCGCCGGTCGTAGTCACCGGCAACCCGCTGGGCAGCGACTTGTTCGAGCTGGTGTCGCCGGTTTCGGTATTGGGCGGACAGGAACTGCTGCTGCAGCGCAAATCCACGCTCGGCGAAACCCTCAACAGTTTGCCGGGTGTCAGCGCCGCTTCCTTTGGCCCCAATGCCAGCCGGCCCGTGATCCGCGGTCTCGATAGCGACCGTATACGCATCCTGGAAAACGGTTCCGGCATGTTCGATGCCTCGACGCTGAGCCCCGACCATGCTGTTGCACTCGATCCGCTGGTCATGGAGCGTGCCGAGGTGGTGCGCGGCGCCGCTGCTTTGTTCTATGGCGGCAGCGCCGTAGGAGGTGTGGTGAACGTCATTGACAATCGCATCCCGCAGGCGCCGGTCAATGGCGTCAGTGGTCGCGGTGAAGCGCGATTCGGCGGTGCCGAACGCGAAAAAGCCGGCAGCGCAGTATTCGAGGCGGGCAACGGCAGCATCGCCCTGCATGCCGACGTCTACAAGCGTGACACCGACGATCTCAGGATTAAGGGCTTCGCGCGCTCCGCGCGCCTGCGTGCGCAGGATCCGCAGCCGACGGAAGCCGCGGGCACTCTGCCCAACAGCGCGGCGCGCGCCGACGGCGGCGCCGTCGGTGTTTCCCGCACCTGGGGCAGCGGTTATGTCGGCCTGTCGTATTCGGGCTTTAATTCCGTTTACGGCACGGTGGCCGAACCCGAGGTCACCATAGACATGCAGAGCAACCGCTGGGATGTGGCGGGCGAGGCACGCGAGCTTGGCGGTTTGATTTCCGGCATCAAGTTCAAACTCGGCAATACCGACTACAGGCACACCGAACTCGATGGCGGTGTGCCGGCGACCGAGTTTCGCAACAAGGGCTACGATATGCGGCTGGAGGCAACGCATGCCGCCATCGGTGCGCTGCGGGGCGCGCTCGGCGTGCAGCTCGCGGACTCCGATTTTTCGGCGCTGGGTGCCGAGGCCTTCGTGCCATCGACCAATACCGGCTCGAAGGCGCTGTTCATTTTCGAGGAACTGGCGCTGGGCCGTCTGAAGCTGACTTTTGGCGGACGCCATGAGCGCAACGAGGTGCGCAACGAAGGCGGCGGGCCGACCGATCCCAATACCGGCGCGCCGCGCTTTGATCCGCCACAAACGCTCGGCTTCAACGGCAACAGCGGCGCCCTCGGTGCCGTGTACAGCATTACGCCGGGCGCGACGCTCGCAGTCAACGCCGCATACACCGAGCGCGCGCCAACGTTCTACGAGCTGTTTGCCAATGGTCCGCACGCCGCTACCGGCGCCTATGAAGTGGGCAACGCGGCGTTCGGCAAGGAAAAGTCGAAAGCGCTTGACGTGACATTGCGCATGAGGTCAGGCAAGCACAGCGGCAGCATAGGCGTGTTCTACAACCGTTTCAGCAATTTCATCGCACTGTTCGATTCCGGCAATACGCGCGCCGCCGACGGCGAACTCAATCCCGCCGAAGATCCGGGCAATCCCGGATTTACCCCGGGCGGAGAGGAGATATTGTCCGAGCTTGCCTATCGTGCCGTGCCAGCCCGTTTTCGTGGCTACGAGGCCGAGGGCAAATTTCGCGTGATGGAACGCGGCGGCGCGCTCGATCTGCTGCTGCGAGCGGACTACGTGCGGGCCGATGACCGCAGCACGGGCCGGCCCCTGCCGCGCATTTCGCCGCTGCGTTTCGGCATCGGACTGGATTACCGGCGTGACAAGCTGGCTGCGCGCCTCGATGCCACCCGCGTTGCCGGACAGGATCGCGTGGCGGCCGGCGAACTGCCGACCGATGGCTACACCATGCTCAATGCCGCGGTGAGCTATCGCATCAAGCTGCGCAACACGAGTCTCGAGGCCTTCGTGCGTGGCGTCAATCTGCTGAATGAGGAAGCACGCAATCACGTGTCCTTTCTCAAGGATATCGCGCCGCTCGGCAGACGCAGTGCCCAGATTGGCATACGCGGCCAGTTCTGAGAAAGGACTGCATCCGGGCAGGCGCGGCAGCCTGCTGCCGCGCCTGCTTTGAGGGCCAGCGGATTTGGCCGATAATGCAGATTCCTGCTGTTTGCGCGGTCCGTTGTGTACGGGCCGCTGCGCAAGCTATGCACCATGACGAGCCTCACTGATTCCCCGCTTACGGCAACCCGCGTGCGACCGCATCATGCTGTAGCGGGCTGGCTGCTGGCGAGCGCGGCCCTGCACGCGCTGGCATTCATGGCGCTGCCGGCGCTTGTCGGCAGCAGTGCGCAGCCTGCGGTGCGCGTACTGGATGTCGTGGTGCTCGTGCGCGATCCCCAACCTGAATCCAAACCCGTGCCCGCTGCTTCGCGCACGAGTCCGACCAGCCAGGCCGCTGTTGCGGTGGCGGTGCGACAGCCACCACGCGCAGAGGCGAGCACTGCCCGGGAAAGCATGGTGCGGCAGAACGAACCGACTGCCGCGCCGCCTGTAACCGCTCGTCCCGATGCCACACCCCCTGCTTCTGCGGAAACCGGGAGCGCAGTGCTGCCTGCGCGGGCGCAAGTCGAGGCGACAGCGCCTGCCGAAGTGCTCACGCCGCCGGTTTTCAATGCGGCTTATTTGCGCAACCCGCCGCCGCGCTACCCGGTCAGCGCGCGCCGCAATGGCGAACAGGGCACGGTGACGTTGAGAGTGCTGGTTGATCGCGAGGGATTGCCGGCGAACGTCGCCATCGAAAAAACCAGCGGCTATGCGCCGCTCGACAATGCCGCGCGTGAAGCCGTCAGGAACTGGCGCTTTGCACCCGCGCGGCGCGGGAGCCAGGCCGTGGAAGCGTGGGTGCTGGTGCCGGTCGTGTTCAGGCTGGAGGACGCGTCCTAGACGGCGGCGCAGGAGCGCAGGGCTATAATCAGCGGTTGAACTTGTGGAAAGCGCCCCCATGTATGCGTTTGGAAGGCGCGCCTTTCCTCAATTTATCCAGCCAATTCCGATACTTTCATTGCGGCGGACCCGATTCATGAGCGAAGCTGTTTTTCATGGCACCACCATATTGTCAGTGCGGCGCGACAGGCGCGTGGCGCTGGGCGGCGACGGCCAGGTCACGCTGGGCAATATCGTGGTCAAGGCAAGCGCGCGCAAGGTGCGGCGCCTGTATCACGACAAGCTGCTGGCGGGTTTCGCCGGCGGCACTGCCGACGCGTTCACGCTGTTCGAGCGCTTCGAGGCCAAGCTCGAAAAGCACCAGGGCAATCTGATGCGTTCGGCAGTGGAACTCGCCAAGGACTGGCGCACCGACCGTATCCTGCGCCGCCTCGAGGCCATGCTGGCGGTCGCCGACCAGGAGCACTCGCTGATCATCACCGGCAACGGCGACGTGCTGGAGCCGGAACAGGGGGTGGTGGCGATAGGCAGCGGAGGTTCATTTGCGCAGGCGGCGGCGCGCGCGCTGCTCGAAAACACCGACCTGGCGCCGGAAGAAATCGTGAAGAAGGCGCTGACCATCGCCGGCGATCTTTGCATCTACACCAACCAGCAGCACGTGATCGAAGTGCTGGAATAAAACCAAGCCACAGATGCTGCAGAGGACTCAGAGAAGAACTTTCCGGTTGGCCGGTTCAGCGAAGCTTTGACTCCGTGGCCTCTGTGGCAAAAGGGTTCATACATGTCCCAAATGACTCCGCAGGAAATCGTCCATGAGCTGGACAAGCACATCATCGGCCAGCACGAAGCCAAGCGCGCGGTCGCCGTTGCGCTGAGAAACCGCTGGCGCCGGCAGCAGGTTGACGAACCGCTACGCCATGAAATCACGCCCAAGAATATTCTGATGATAGGCCCGACGGGCGTGGGCAAGACGGAGATCGCGCGCCGGCTGGCGCGGCTGGCCGAGGCGCCGTTCATCAAGGTCGAGGCCACCAAATTCACCGAGGTCGGCTATGTCGGGCGCGATGTGGACACCATCATCCGCGATCTTGCCGAAACCGCGATCAAGGACACGCGCGAGTACGAAATGCGCAAGGTGCGCCACCAAGCCGAGGACCAGGCCGAGGAGCGCATACTCGACGTGCTGCTGCCGCCGGCGCGCGATGCCAGCTTTGCGGGTGCCGCCGCGCCGTCTGCCACGGACGGCGACAACGCGACGCGTCAGAAATTCCGCAAGAAACTGCGTGAAGGCGAGCTCGACGACAAGGAAATCGAGATCGAGGTTGCCGCGGTCCAGGCGCAAATGGAAATTTTCGCGCCGCCCGGCATGGAAGACCTGACTTCGCAGATACAGGGCATGTTCCAGAATCTCGGCGGCAGCCGCAAACGCACGCGCAAACTCAAGATCCGCGATGCCATGAAACTGCTGACCGAAGAAGAGGCGGCCAAGCTGATCAACGACGAGGATCTCAAATTGCGCGCGATTGCCAACGTCGAGCAGAACGGTATCGTGTTTCTCGACGAGATCGACAAGATCGCGGCGCGCTCCGAGGTTTCCGGCGCGGACGTGTCGCGCCAGGGCGTGCAGCGCGACCTGTTGCCGCTGGTCGAGGGCACCACGGTGTCGACCAAGTACGGAATGATCAAGACCGACCACATCCTGTTCATCGCAAGCGGCGCCTTTCATTTTGCCAAGCCGTCTGACCTGATTCCGGAACTGCAGGGGCGCCTGCCGATCCGCGTCGAACTGGCGAGCCTGTCGGTCGCCGATTTCGAGCAGATACTCACCAATACCGACGCCTGCCTGACGCGCCAGTATCAGGCCCTGCTCGCCACCGAGAGTGTGCGGCTCGATTTCCGCGCCGATGCCATCAAGCGGCTCGCCGAGATCGCCTGGCAGGTCAACGAAAAGACCGAGAACATCGGCGCGCGCCGGCTGTATACCGTGATGGAAAAATTGCTGGAGGAGATTTCCTTCAATGCCGCCAGGCACACCGGCGACACCATCGTCATCGACGCCGCCTATGTCGATGCCCGCCTCAACAGCCTGGCGCAGAGCGAAGACCTGGCGCGCTACGTGCTGTGATGCGACGCTCAGAGAGCTTTGATAACTTATTGTTTTTATTTGTTATTTTTTATCTCGTCAGCAGCAGCGGCCTGACGCCCAGCGCTTGGCTGATGCGGTCGGCAGCCTGCTGCGCCTCGCCGTGGCTGGCATAAGGGCCGGCATGCACCCGGAACAAGCCGTCCTTGGGCAGCACATGCAGGGCCTGCGCCAGCCAGTCGACCTGGGATCTGAGCCGCACCAGATAATTGTCGGCGTTTTCCTTCGAGCCGAACGCGCCTAACTGCAGATAAAGGCCGCCCGCCTCGCTGCTCATCGGCAGCGCCGCTGCGGATGAAGTCGGCTCGCTTGCGGGCGGCGTTGCGCTGGCCGACTCGGCGGGCTCGCGCTGCATGGGCAGCGGCGTTTGCTGCGCCGGTCTGGGCGCGGCGGCAACGGCACTGTCTCCGGGAAGGATGCTTTCCACCTCCACCATTGCGCTGCCCCCGGCCAGCACACCGAGCCGGTGCGCGGCGGTATAGGACAGGTCGATCAGCCGGCTGTCGATGAACGGGCCGCGGTCGTTGATGCGCACCACCACCGACCTGCCGTTGGCAAGGTTGGTGACGCGCACGTAGCTGGGAATCGGCAGGATGGGATGGGCGGCGGTCATGCCGTACATGTCGTAGATTTCTCCCGACGAGGTCTGCTTGCCGTGGTAACGGCGCCCGTACCAGGTGGCGATGCCGCGCGCCTTGTAGGGCTGCAGTGAAGTCATCGGCGTATAGCTGCGGCCCATCACCGTATAGGGTCGGGCGGTGCCGCGATGCAGGGGTTCCACGCGCGGCACGGCGTCCGGAATGCGATCGATGTCCGCAGGCGGTTTGTCGCCGGGGCCGTCGTCAAGATAATAGCCGCCGCCGCGCGCCGGCGGCGCGGACGAGGGCGCTTTTGACAGCGTCGGTTCGCGCTTGGCGCTGGTGCCGCATCCGGCTAGCGTGATCGCGGCGAATGCCGCAATCACGCACAGGGAAGAGAGGCGAGAGGCGACAGGCGACAGGCGCTCCCGCTTTGTGCCTGGCGGTATCCCACGCTTTTTCTCCTTTCTCCTCTCTCCTCGCTTTTCTCTCATGTCTGAACCAGCTTCCTGTGCGTGGCGATACTCATCAGTATTCCCATGCCCAGACAGATCGTCACCAGCGAAGTTCCGCCATAGCTGATCAGCGGCAGTGGTACGCCCACCACCGGCAAAATGCCGCTGACCATACCCATGTTGACGAAGGCATAGGTGAAGAAGGTGAGCGTGACCGCGCCGGCCAGCAGGCGCGCAAACAGCGTCGGCGCGCCGGCGGTGATTGCCAGGCCGCGGCCGATCACCAGCAGGAACAGCAGCAGCAGCACGAAGTTGCCGATCAGTCCGAATTCTTCCGAATACACCGCAAAAATAAAATCGGTGGTGCGCTCCGGGATGAAATCGAGGTGGGTCTGCGTGCCGTTCATCCAGCCCTTGCCGGTGAGTCCGCCGGAGCCGACCGCGATCGTCGATTGTATGGTGTGATAACCGGCGCCCAGCGGATCCTGCATCGGGTCGAGCAGCGTCAGCACGCGCTGGCGCTGGTAGTCATGCAGCATCGACCACAGCAGGGGCAGGCTGGCGAGTCCGGCGATGCCCAGCCCGAAGATGATTTTCCAGGACAGCCCGGCCAGAAACAGCACGAAGAATCCGGCCGAGCCGATCAGGATGGCCGTGCCGAGATCGGGCTGGCGCAAAATCAGGCCTATCGGGATGAGCAGCAATATCGCCGCGATCAGGTAATTTCGGATCTTCAGTGTTGCCTCGTAGCGGTTGAAGTACCATGCCAGCATCAGCGGTACCGCGATTTTCATCAGTTCCGAAGGCTGGATGCGGGTGATGCCGATGTTCAGCCAGCGCCGCGCGCCGTTGACAACGTCGCCGAACAGGGCGACCCCGACCAGCAGCACGATGCCGAGCAGATACACTGGCAGTGACAGGCGCAGCAGGATGTGCGGGGGTATGTTGGCGAAAACCCACATCACGCCAAGCGCCACCAGCATGTTGACGGCCTGGCCACCAACGCGGGCCAGGCTGGCGTTGGAGGCGCTGAACAGCACGATGAGCCCGGTCGCCATCAGCATCAGCACCGCACCCAGCAGCAGCCCGTCCACGTGCCGGGTCAGGTAACTGGCGGTGCGCTTAATGAGCGGGTGCATTCTCGTCTTCCGGCGCCGGCTGCGCGGGTTTCTTGCCGAGCAGATAGTAGTCGAATACCTGGCGCGCGATTGGGGCTGCCGCGCGCGCGCCGAAGCCGCCGTTCTCGACGATCACCGCCAGTGCGATGACGGGTTTCTCGGCGGGCGCGAATGCGATGAACCAGGAATGATCGCGGTGCCGCTCCAGCACCCTGCTTTCGACGTATTTTTCGCCCTGCTTGATGCCCACCACCTGTGCCGTTCCGGTTTTCCCCGCGCTGGTGTACGGGGCGCCGGCGAACACGCGCGCACCGGTGCCTTCCTTGTTGACGCCGATCATTCCCTGCTTCACCACCGCGATGTGTTCGGGCTTGAGGTCCAGCGTGCGCAGCGGCTTGGGCTCGACCTTGGTGCGCTCGCGGGTACTCGCGTCTTCGATGTAATCGACGATGTGCGGCCGGAACATGACGCCGTCGTTGGCGAGCGTCGCCGTGGCCAGCGCCAGCTGCAGCGGGGTGTAGGAGTTATAGCCCTGGCCGATGCCGATGCTGATGGTCTCGCCCGCGAACCACTTCTGCTTGAAGCGGCGCATTTTCCATTCCTGCGAAGGCAGTATGCCCGCCGACTCGCCCGGCAGATCGATGCCGGTCCTGCTGCCGAAACCAAAAATCGTCATGAAACGCGAAATGGAATCTATGCCCAGATCGTTGGCGAGCATGTAGTAATAGACGTCGGAGGAAACGACGATCGATTTGTGCAGGTCGACCTGGCCGTGACCGCCGGGACGGCTGTCGCGGAACTGGCGCCCGCCGAACATGAAATAGCCCGGATCCTGTATGACCTGCTGCGGCGTGCGCTTGCCGTAGAACAGCGCGGCGAGCGCCATGAACGGCTTGAAAGTGGAGCCCGGCGGGTAAGTGCCGGCGAGCGCGCGGTTGATCATCGGCCTGTCGGGCGAGGTATTGAGTTCGTTCCAGTTCTGCGTATCTATGCCATCGACGAACAGGTTGGGATCGAAGCCCGGCTTGCTGACAAAGGCGAGCACGCCGCCGGTTGCAGGCTCGATGGCGACAAGGGCGCCGCGGCGGTCGCCGAAGGCCCGGTGCACGACTTCCTGCAGCGCGGCATCGAGATTGAGCACCAGATTGTCGCCGGATTGCGGTGGTGTGCGCGACAGGGTGCGCACCGCACGCCCGCCCGAGTCGACTTCCACGTTCTCCACTCCGGTGGTACCGTGCAGCACGCTCTCGTAGCTTTGCTCCAGCCCCAGCTTGCCGATGTGCGTGGTGCCGCGATAGGCGGCAATCATGTTGTCGGCTTCGAGCTGTTCGAGCTCGCGCTGGTTGATGCGGCCGATGTGGCCGACGACATGGGAGAACATGTCTCCCTGGGGGTAATGGCGGAATGGCCGGGCGTTGATTTCCACGCCGGGGAAGCGGTAGCGGTTCGCTGCAAAGCGCGCGATTTCCTCGTCCGAAAGGCGCGTGCGGATCGGCAGGCTTTCGAAGTTCCTGCTTTCCTCCAGCAGCTTCTTGAAGCGCCGCCGGTCCTTGGGAGCGATTTCGACCAGCGTGGAAAGCTCGTCGATGAGTGCGTCGAGGTCGCGCACCTTGCTCGGCGTGATCTCCAGCGTGTAAGCCGAGTAGTTGTGCGCAAGCACCACGCCATTGCGGTCGGCGATGATGCCGCGGTTGGGCGCGATGGGCACGATCGAAATCCGGTTGGCCTCGGCCAGGGTGTGGAAGTGCTCGTGCTGTATCACCTGCAAATAGAAAAAACGGCCGAAAAGCAGCGCGAACATGGTCAGCACGACGCCCATCGACACGACAAGACGCCAGCGAAAGTGGTGAATCTCGAGCTGCGCGTTGCGTATCTCGACGCCGGGGTTGACCAGGAGTTCAGACATGGTCGGGGTCGGATTTTGGATGCTGCGGCAGCTTGAGCAGCGCCGAGAGCAGCGGCCACAGCATGCCTGCGACAAAGCTTCCCATGAAATAGCGGTATCCCGGAAACTCGGCACCCGCGAGCAGCCTCACGCCCAGTACGATCAGGTCGTTGAACAGCAGCAGCAATATCACGTGCAGCACCTGTGGCGTGAGGCTGAACCGCAACACCCTGCGGTTGAGCACGATGCCGGCATAGGCGATGACCGAATAGGCGAGCGCGTGCTGGCCGAACAGGCTGCCGTCCGCCACGTCCATCATGAGGCCAAGCAGCCAGGCCGCGGTGAAACCGATTTTGCGCGGCTGTTCTATGCACCAGTAGAGCACGACCAGTGCCACGAAATCAGGCTTGAACCACAGCCCCCAGCCCGACCACGGCAGCAGGTTGAGCAGCAGGGCGCCTATCAGCGTCAGGACAATGAAGGACGGCTTGACCGGCAGCAGGATTTCCTGCGATGCGAGAGGGCGCGGGTAGATCATCCGCCCCTCCGCTGTTTTTTGGCGCGCGCGGGCTTCTCTTCCGTTTCGGCCGGGCGCGCGGGCAGCTGGCGCTCGGCGCTGACCACGAGCACCTGCGCGTTGCTGTTGACGCCGGCCAGCGGCTTGCAGGTGATGCCGGCGAACAGGTAGGCGGCATTGCGCTCCACATTGACCACCTCGGCAACAGGCAGCCCCGGTGGATAAACGCCGTCAATGCCGGAAGTGACCAGCCTGTCGCCGTTCTGGAAGTCGGCGCTAAGGGGCACGAAGCGCATTTCGAGCGCGCCGTCGTTGCCGGTGCCCGCCAGCACGCCGCGGGTGCCGTTGCGCAGATTCTGCACCGGCACGATATGTCCCTTGTCGGTAATCAGATTGACCTCCGACAGCCAGGGATAGGCGCGGGTGACCTGGCCGATGACGCCGACATGGTCGATCACCGGCTGCCCGTTCTGCACGCCATGCTGCGAGCCCCTGTCGATCACGATGCGGCGGGAAAACGGGTCGCGTGCGGCGTAGAGCACTTCGGCGAGCGTCGATTTCACGGCGATCTGCTCGCGCGCGCCGAGCAGCCTGCGCAGGTGTGCGTTTTCCGCGCGCAGCGCCTGCAACTGCTGCAGCGCCGCCGCGTTTTCCGCGTTCTGCTGCGCCAGCCGCGCCTTGTCGGCGCGCAGCGAGTCGTGCGTGACGAAGAACTCGCTTACGCGCTGGGCAATCCCTGCGGGCGCCGCCGCGATGCGCTGCAGCGGGTAGAGCACCACGGCAGCGAACTGGCGCAGGGCCTCGAGGTACTTGAACTGCGCGTCGGTGACGAGCAGCGCGATCGACAGCAGCGAAAAAATCAGCAGGCGGGCAAGAGGAGTTGGGCCGGTCCTGAAAAACGGTGGCGGCTGATGTTCCATCAGCGATGAAGCGTAAAGCGTGGAGCGTGGGGAGGGAAGGCGGCGTCTGTGCTTTTACGCTTCACTGCCGGTTCCCCGCTCCCGCTAATCGTTGGCAAGTCAGTCGTTGGTAAATATGCTGCCCAGCCGGTCGACATTCTCCAGCGCCTTGCCGGAGCCGCGCACGACGCAGGTGAGCGGATCGTCGGCGATCACTACCGGCAAACCCGTCTCTTCCATCAGCAGCCTGTCGATGTCGCGCAGCAGCGCGCCGCCGCCGGTGAGCACCATGCCTTTTTCAGCGATGTCGGCGGCGAGCTCGGGCGGTGTCTGTTCGAGCGCGGATTTCACGGCGCTGACGATGCTGTTTAGCGGATCGGTGAGCGCCTCCAGTATTTCGTTGCTGGAGATGGTGAAGCTGCGCGGAATGCCTTCGGCGAGATTGCGGCCCTTGACTTCCTTCTCGCGCACTTCGGAGCCCGGGAAAGCGGAACCGATTTCCTTCTTGATCTGTTCGGCGGTGGTTTCGCCGATCAGCATGCCGTAGTTGCGGCGGATGTAGTTGATGATCGCCTCGTCGAACTTGTCGCCGCCGACGCGCACCGAGCCCTTGTAGACCAGGCCGCCCAGTGCGATCACGCCGACCTCGGTGGTGCCGCCGCCGATGTCCACCACCATCGAGCCGGTCGGCTCGCCCACCGGCAGTCCGGCGCCGATTGCCGCGGCCATTGGCTCTTCGATCAGATAAACGCGCGAAGCTCCGGCGCCAATCGCCGATTCGCGGATGGCGCGCCGCTCGACCTGTGTCGAGCCGCAGGGCACGCAGATGATGATGCGCGGGCTGGGCTTGAAGAAGCGCGAGTCATGCGCCTTCTTGATGAAGTGCTTGAGCATCTGCTCGGTGACGGTGAAGTCGGCGATCACGCCGTCCTTCATCGGGCGGATTGCGGTGATGTTGCCGGGCGTGCGGCCGAGCATCTGTTTTGCCGCGAGCCCGACTTCCTGTATGACTTTCTTGCCGCTGGGGCCGCCTTCCTGGCGTATGGCCACCACCGAGGGCTCGTCGAGCACGATGCCCTTGCTGCGCAGATAAATCAGCGTGTTTGCGGTGCCAAGATCGATGGCCAGGTCGTCGTTAAAGTAGCTGCTTAAGAAACCGAACATAAGTGCTTCCGAGTAAAGCGGATAGTGCTCCGCATAGTGGCGGTATGATACCCTATACAGCTTGGCTTTTTAAGGGTTTGTCACGGGATTTATGGCGTTTACAATCGACGATGTCCGGCGCGTCGCCCACCTGGCGCGGGTCGCGGTGGACGATGCCGAAGCCGCTGCCGCGCTCGAGCAGCTATCAGGCATTTTCAAGCTGATCGAGCAAATGCAGGCGGTCGACACCAGCGGCATTGTGCCGATGTCGCACGCCCAGGACCTGGTGCTGCGCTTGCGCGAGGACGCGGTCACCGAGCAGGACCAGCGTGCACAGTTCCAGGCGGCGGCACCCCAGGTCGAGGCCGGCCTCTATCTCGTTCCCAAGGTTATCGAATAAGCGCAGCGCGCGGGTCGCGCAGGCACGGTTGCCTGTGGTCCGGCGCCTTTTCGTGAATAAATGCATACTGCCACACTCAAGACCCTGTCCGCGGCGCTCGCTGCGGGGAAATTGTCCAGCGTCGAGCTGCATGACATATTTTTCAATAGAATCAAAGAATTAAATGAAAAATACAACTGCTTCATCACGCTCGACGCAGACAGGAGCCGGGCACAGGCGCGCGCCGCCGACCAGATGCGGGCGGCGGGCCATGCGCAACTCCTGACCGGGGTGCCGATTGCGCAGAAGGACATTTTCTGCGCCCAGGGCTGGCTCACCACCTGCGGTTCGAAAATGCTGTCGAATTTCGTCGCGCCCTACGATGCGCACGTGATCGCGCGCTGCAACGAAGCAGGTCTGGTCAATCTGGGCAAGACCAATATGGACGAGTTCGCCATGGGCTCGTCGAACGAGACCTCTTTTTACGGTCCGGTAAAAAATCCGTGGGACAGCGCGCGGGTGCCGGGCGGCAGCTCGGGCGGTTCGGCGGCGGCGGTGGCGGCGCGCCTGGCCCCGGCAGCCACTGGCACCGACACCGGCGGCTCGATCCGCCAGCCGGCGGCGCTCACCGGCATTTGCGGCCTCAAGCCGACCTATGGCGTAGTCTCGCGCTACGGCATGATCGCGTTCGCCTCCAGCCTCGACCAGGGCGGGCCGATGGCGCGCACTGCGGAGGATCTCGGCCTGCTGCTCAACGTGATGGCGGGGTTCGATGCGCGGGATTCCACCAGCCTGCAGCGCGAGCCGGAAGATTATGTGCGCGATCTGGCGCGGCCGGTCTCCGGAATGAGGATAGGCCTGCCCAGGGAGTTTTTCGCCGAAGGCATATCCGCGGGCGTGGCCAGGGCCGTCGAGGAGGCGCTGGCGCAGTACCGCAAGCTCGGCTGTGAAGTGGTCGAAGTGAGTTTGCCCAACATGGCGCTGTCGGTGCCTGTCTATTATGTGCTGGCACCGGCGGAGGCCTCGAGCAATCTGTCGCGCTTCGATGGCGTGCGCTACGGCTACCGTGCGCCGGAATACGCCGACCTCGCCGACATGTACAAGAAAACGCGTGCCCAGGGCTTCGGCGCCGAGGTCAAGCGCCGCATCCTCATCGGCACCTATGTGCTGTCGCACGGCTACTACGACGCCTATTACATCCAGGCGCAGAAACTGCGGCGCCTGATCGCGCAAGACTTCGCCGAGGCTTTCAGGAAATGCGACGTCATCATGGGGCCGACCAGCCCGACCACCGCGTTCAGGATAGGCGAGAAGGCGGGCGATCCGGTGCAGATGTACCTGTCGGATATTTTCACCATCGCAGTCAACCTCGCGGGACTGCCTGGCATGTCGATTCCCTGCGGATTCGGCGGCGACGGCCTGCCGGTGGGCCTGCAGATCATAGGCGATTATTTTTCCGAGGCGAGAATGCTCAATGTCGCGCACCAGTACCAGCTCGCGACCGACTGGCATTTGCGCGCGCCGCCGGGATGCGGATCATGAGGCGACAGGAGAGAGGACAGAAGAGAGAGGCGTTGTACCGATTGCGCGGGCAGCGGAGGGCCTTTCCTCCTCCCGCCTCTTGCCTTTCGCTTTTCGCCTTTCCGGAGCGTCAGCGATGAAGTGGGAAGTCGTCATCGGGCTTGAAACCCACGCGCAGCTGTCGACGCGCTCGAAGATATTTTCGGGCGCCTCGACGGCGTTCGGCGCGCAGCCCAACGCCCAGGCCTGCGCGGTGGACATCGCGCTGCCCGGCGTGCTGCCGGTGCTCAACCGCGAGGCGGTGGCGAAGGCGATTCGCTTCGGGCTGGCGGTGGGCGCAACCATCAATCCGCGCTCGATTTTCGCGCGCAAGAACTACTTCTATCCCGACCTGCCCAAGGGCTACCAGATCAGCCAGTACGAGATTCCCGTCGTCGCCGGCGGATCACTGACCATACACGTCAACGGCGCGGAAAAAACCGTGCGGCTGACGCGTGCCCATCTCGAGGAGGATGCGGGCAAATCGCTGCACGAGGATTTCCACGGCGCCACCGGCATCGATCTGAACCGTGCCGGCACGCCACTGCTGGAAATCGTCACCGAGCCCGACATGCGCTCGGCGCAGGAGGCGGTGGCCTATGCCAAGGCGCTGCACGCCCTGGTGCGCTGGATAGACATCTGCGACGGCAACATGCAGGAAGGCTCGTTCCGCTGCGACGCCAACGTGTCGGTGCGCCCCGCGGGCTCGGACAGGCTAGGCACCCGCACCGAGATCAAGAACCTCAATTCCTTCCGTTTTCTCGAGCGCGCCATCGAGCACGAAGTGAGGCGACAGATCGAAGTCATCGAGGATGGCGGCAGCATCGTGCAGGAAACCCGGCTCTACGATCCGGACCGCGACGAAACGCGCTCGATGCGCTCCAAGGAAGACGCGCACGATTACCGGTATTTTCCGGATCCCGATTTGCTGCCGCTGGAAGTGACCCCTCAATGGGTCGAGCAGGTGAAGAGCGAGATGCCAGAATTGCCTAGGGCAATGATGGAGCGGTTTATGCGTGAATATAATTTGGCTGGGTATGATGCGGGGCTACTAACTTCAAGTCCAGACATGGCTGCATATTTTGAGCGGACTACGCAGCTTACTTTTGCGGCAACCAGGGTTTTGATTGGATCCAAGGGACAAGAGCCCGTTTTGTCGGGAGTTGCCAAGCTTGCTGCAAACTGGATTACGGGGGACATTTCCGCACGGCTGAATGCTGATAACAAGGAGATTACTGAGGCTCCGATCAACCCGGAGAACGTTGCGCGGTTGCTCGCTAGGATTTTGGATCAAACCCTCAGTAATAAAATCGCGAAGGAAGTTTTTTCTGCAATGTGGGCAGGCGAGGGGACGGCCGATGAAATCATCGCCAAGCGCGGACTCAAGCAGATATCCGACAGCGGCGAGCTCGAAAAAATCGCCGACCAGGTGATTGCTGCCAACGCCCAGCAGGTGGCGGATTACCGCAGCGGCAAGGAAAAAGCCTTCAATTCGCTGGTCGGGCAGGTGATGAAGGCGACCAGGGGCAAGGCCAACCCGCAGCAGGTCAACGACATTCTCAAGCGCAAGCTCGCAGTCTGAGCCTCGCGGCCGTTGTGGTGCGGCCCGGCGCGAACGGTCAATCCGGAATAAACCTTATTTTTTCGCGGCCGAAGCTGGCGCGGGAGCCGCTGCGGCAGTCGGCTGCTTTCCCGTGAGTTCGAGATAGCGTTTTTTCTGCTCGTTGAAGCGCGTGTTGATCGCCGCCTTGTCCTGTTCGCCGCCGGCGATGTCTGCTTCGAGTTTCTGCTTATTTGCTGCCGACTCTGTCAGTTCGCTTTTCAGGTTGTCCGGTACCGGCTTACCGCTTTTTGTGGCGGCATCATGGCGGCCCTTGACCTCGTTGTGGCGGGCAGTCGCATTCTTAAGAGATGCTTGGAGCTGGCTGATTCGCGCGTCCACCTGCTGCAGTTCGCGATCGCGCCGCTGGTCGATTTCCTTGTCGCTGGCGTAAGTGTTGATCAGCGCCGAGTCCTGGCGCTTTTGCTCAGCGAGCCGCCGGTCTTCCTCGGCCTTTTTCTTGGCCAGTTCCTGATCCTGCTCCCTGCGCTTGGCTTCTTCCGCGGCAGAGATGTTGGTGCTGCGTGTCACGCCGCGCCGGTCGAGTTCCTTGCTGGCGTTCTGCTGAAACTCGGGCGGCACGGTGTCGCCGCAGCCGACGACCTTGCCCGATTTGTCCTTCCAGCAGACGATTTTGCCGCTGCCGCCCTTTGCCTGCTGGGCTGTGGCAGGGCTGGCGGCAGCAAACGCCAGCAGGGTAGCCAGCGCTGCCGCCACGGTTGCCGGTCTGCAATTAATCTTAAGCATGGCCTGCCACTCCATATTGTTCACGATATCTGCCTACTGCCACGAGATCGGCCGCAAGTGCCGGGTCGCTCCCGAGATAGCCTACCAGATCGTCCAGGGTTGCAATGCTAATTACAGGAATATTATAGCTTTGTTTTACTTCCTGCACGGCAGAAAGCGCGCCCGCGCCGCGTTCCATGCGGTCGAGCGCGATCACCACGCCGCAGGGTACAGCGTTTGCGCTGTGGATCAGGTTGACCGATTCGCGCACCGAGGTGCCGGCTGAGATCACATCATCGATGATGAGCACGCGCCCGGCGAGCGGCGCGCCAATCACGCTGCCGCCTTCGCCATGATCTTTTGCTTCCTTGCGGTTGAAGCTGTAGCCGGTATTGTGGCCGGCGTCGGCCAGCGCGATGGCAACCGCGGCGGCCAGCGGAATGCCCTTGTAAGCGGGGCCGAACAGCAGGTCGAAGCGGATTCCCGACGCGAGGATGGCTTTCGCGTAAAATTGCGCGAGCTGTTTCAGCGCGGCGCCGTCATGAAACAGCCCGGCATTGAAGAAGTACGGCGACAGCCGCCCGGCTTTGGTCTTGAACTCGCCGAAGCAAAGTACTTTCTGGCGCACTGCGAAACGGATGAATTCCTGCCTGAAATCGGATGTCATGCGGGCAAATGCCTGTTGTTATGTTTGGCGGCCGGCCTGCGCGTTTTTGAAAGCGCGTACTGTTGTTCGAAAGATTCGAGTTCGAAGGGTTCGAAGCCGCATTTCAAATCACTGACAGCGACATGCTGAGAATTATAACGCTTAATCTAAACGGCATCCGTTCCGCAGCCAAAAAGGGTTTTCTCGAGTGGCTTGCCCGCAGCCGCGCCGATGTCGTGTGCGTGCAGGAGCTCAAGGCGCAGGCGGCGGACATGGATGCGAGCTTGCTAGCGCCGGCGGGATTCCGCGGCTACTTCCATCACGCGGAAAAAAAGGGCTACAGCGGCGTCGGCCTGTATACCCGGCATGAGCCGGCGGCGGTGCTGCCGGGGCTGGGCATTGCCGATATCGACAGCGAAGGCCGCTACCTGCGCGCCGATTTCGGCGCGCTGAGCGTGATATCGGTTTACCTGCCCTCGGGGTCGAGCTCCGAGGAACGCCAGCAGGTCAAGTTCGCTTTCATGGCGCGCTTTCTGCCGCATCTCGAAAAGCTGAGGGCTGAGGGGCGTGAAATCGTGCTGTGCGGCGACTGGAATATCGCGCACAAGGAGATCGATCTCAAGAACTGGCGCGGCAACCGCAAGAACTCGGGCTTTCTGCCCGAGGAGCGCGCGTGGCTGACGCAGGTGTTCGATGCTCTGGGGTGGGTGGATGTGTTCCGCCGCGTCGACCAGCGCGCGGAACAGTACACCTGGTGGTCGAACCGCGGCCAGGCGTGGGCCAAGAATGTCGGGTGGCGCATCGATTACCATATCGCGACTCCGGGCATCGCCGCCGCCGCGCAGCGCGCGGCAATTTACAAGGACGAGCGTTTCTCCGACCACGCCCCCCTCACCATAGATTACGATTACCAAATCTGATGCCCGAACCCGGCAATCCAGCCGCAGCCGAGCGGCCCTCCTGGCGCGCGGCCTGCGCCGCCGTTTTCAGTGCCCGCATGCTGCTGGCGCTGCTGATGGGCTTCGCCTCCGGCCTGCCCCTGCTGCTCACCGGCTCGGTGCTCCAGGCCTGGCTCAAGGACAGCGGCATTGATCTCGCCAGCATCGGCCTGTTTGCCCTGGTCGGTCTGCCGTATACCCTCAAGTTTCTGTGGTCGCCGCTGTTTGACCGTTATGCGCCGCCGCTGTTCGGCCGCCGCCGTGGCTGGCTGCTGGTGACGCAGTTCGCGCTCGCCGGCGCCCTGTTCGGCCTGAGTTTCGCGCATCCTGCGGCAGGTGACCTGCTGTGGATTTCGGTGGCGGCACTGCTGGTGGCTTTTTTCTCGGCTTCGCAGGATATCGTGGTCGATGCCTATCGCCGTGAGAGCCTGGCCGACAATGAACTGGGCCTGGGTTCTGCACTGTACGTCAACGGCTACCGTGTTGGCATGCTGCTGGCCGGCGGCGGCGGGCTGATTCTCGCCGACCTGATCACGTTTGCGGCCATGTATCGCCTGATGGCGCTGTTCATGGCCGCCTGCATCTTGGTGACGCTGCTGGCGCCCGAGCCGCCGCTGCCCGAAGGTCGCCCGAAAACGCTGGTGGAAGCGGTGTTCCTGCCGTTTCGCGATTATTTCACCCGCGACGGTGCGTGGCTGGCGCTGGCCTTCATCCTGCTCTACAAGCTGGGCGACACCATGGCGGCGGCCATGACCACGCCCTTCTACCTGGATCTGGGGTACACCAAGACCGAAATCGGCACCGTGGTCAAACTGTTCGGTTTCTGGGCCACGCTCATCGGCGGCACGCTGGGCGGCATTTGGATATTGCGCATCGGCATGAACCGCGCGTTGTGGCTGTTCGGCCTCGGGCAGATGCTGTCCACCCTCGGTTTCGTGGTGCTGGCCGGCCTGCAGCCGAGCATCACGGCGCTGGCCGCGGTGGTGGCGGTCGAAAATCTCACCGCTGGACTGGGCACCGCGGCCTTCGTCGGCTTCATGGGGGCGCTCACCGACCGTCGCTTTACCGCCACTCAGTACGCGCTGCTGTCCAGCCTGGTGGGCGTGCCGCGCGTGTTTGCTTCCGCGCCCACCGGCTGGCTGGCGGAGTGGATGGGCTGGGCGGGTTTTTTCCTGATGTGCGCCCTGATTGCAATCCCGGGGCTGCTGCTGTTGCGCTGGATCACCCGGCTGACGCAGGCCGACCGCGCGTAATTTTCCGTCAACTGCCGAAATGGTAGACGGCCAGCGCGCCGAGCAGGTTGGGAAGCACGGTGACGGCCCTGCCGCGCGTCAGCACCTTGCGTTCGACGATGCGAATGCGGCGTTCCGCGCAAAAGCGCTCGAAGTCGGCGATGGTGCACAGGTGCACATTGGGCGTGTTGAACCATTCATAGGGCAGGTTATCCGACACCGGCATGCGGCCGCCGGCGATCTGCAGCCGGTTTTTCCAGTAACCGAAGTTGGGGAAGGTGACGATGCCTTCGCGCCCCACGCGCAGCATTTCCCGCATCACGACTTCGCTGTTCTTCACCGCCTGTATGGTCTGCGACAGAATCACGTAGTCGAAGGAGTTGTCCTCGAACTCCGACAGCCCCCGCTCGAGGTCGGTCTGGATCACGTTGACGCCGTTTTTCACGCAGGCGAGGACCCTGTCGTCCTCGATTTCCACGCCGTAACCGGAGATGCCGCGCCGTGCCCTGAGGTACTTGAGCAGGGCGCCATCGCCGCAGCCCAGATCGAGCACGCGCGTGCCCGCCTGCACCCATTCCGCGATGGCTGCGAAATCCGCCCTCTGGATGCCGTTGCCATTGGCGCTCATTGTTGTTCGCCTGCAGTGGCCGCCTGCTTTTCCTGCCCGATGCGGTCGAAATAGGCGGCCACCAGCCGGTGGTAGCGTGCATCGTCCAGCAGAAACGCGTCGTGGCCGTGGGGCGCGTCGATTTCGGCATAGGTCACGACGCGGCCGTTGTCGAGCAGCGCCTTGACGATTTCACGCGAGCGCTCGGGCGAAAAACGCCAGTCGGTGGTGAATGACACCACCAGAAAACTCGCCCTTGCCGGAGCAAGCGCTCGCGACAGACTGCCGCCATGCTCGGCTGCCGGATCGAAATAGTCGAGCACCTTGGTGATGCGCAGGTAGGTATTGGCGTCGAAGTACTCCGCGAACTTGTTGCCCTGGTAGCGCAGGTAGGACTCGATTTCGAACTCGGTGTCGAACGAGTAGCCGAGCCTGCCCTGCCTGAGCTGGCGCCCGAACTTGTTCGCCATCTCGTCGTCCGACAGGTACGTGACGTGGCCCACCATGCGCGCGACGCGCAGACCGCGCTTGGGCATGGTGTTGTGGGCGTAGTAATCGCCACCGTGAAAGTCGGGGTCGGTGATGATGGCCTGGCGCGCGATTTCATTGAAGGCGATGTTCTGCGCCGACAGGCTGGGCGCGCAGGCGATGACCAGCGCGTGGCGCAGGCGTTGGGGATGGCTGATGGTCCACTGCAGGGCCTGCATGGCGCCGAGGCTGCCGCCCATCACCGCGGCAAACTGGCGGATGCCGAGCGCATCGGCAAGCCGCGCCTGCGTTGCGACCCAGTCCTCGACGGTGACCACCGGAAACGCGCCGCCCCAGGGTTTGCCGGTTTTGGGGTTGATGCTCTTGGGCCCGGTCGAGCCGTGGCAGCCGCCGAGATTGTTGACGCCGATCACGAAAAAACGGCCGGTGTCGACGGGCTTGCCCGGGCCTATCATGTTGTCCCACCAGCCCACGTCCTGGGGCGCGTCGGCATAAGTGCCTGCCACATGGTGCGAAGCATTCAGCGCATGGCACACCAGCACCGCATTCGAACGTTCGGCATTGAGCGTGCCATAGGTTTCGTAGACAAGCTCGTACTCGTCCATCACCGCCCCGCACTTGAGCTTGATCGGGTCGGTGAAGCGCGCGACGCGCGGAGTGGCAAAGCCTGCCGAATCGGCTGCGATGCTGCTGCTCATATTGTCCCAGTAATGCCCAATACAATAAAAAAACCCGGTGCGCTTGCGCCGTCACCGGGTTTGAGATTTCACTGCGATCTCTTTAGCCGGATTTATTACGCGCCCGCAAGCTGATATCAAATCGGCGCGATAAAACAATTGCTTGCAACTTACCCCGGGATGCGGCGGTTGTCAAATTTCAACGCCGCTGCGGCGTCAGGTGTTGATGCGGTCGAGCAGCGCGTGCAGCTTGAGTGGGTCGCTGGCACGCAGCATTTTCTGCGCCAGCGGCCGGATGTCGCCGAGGCTGGATTTCAGGATGCGCTGCTTGACGTCGGGCAGGTGCGCGGAATGCATGGAGAACTGGCGCAGGCCCAGGGCAAGCAGCAGGCGCGTCAGACTCACGTCGCCGGCCATTTCCCCGCACAGGGCAACCGGCACCCTGGCCTTGCCCGCGGTTTTCAGGACGTGGGCGAGCAGGTTGAGGATGGCCGGGTGCAACGGATCGTAGAGGTGCGCGACCGTATCGTCGGTGCGGTCTATGGCCAGCGTGTACTGGATGAGGTCATTGGTGCCGATCGACAGGAAATCGAGCTTGCGGGTGAACAGGCCCAGCGCCAATGCGGCCGCCGGCACTTCGATCATGCCGCCTACCCGTATTGCGCGGTCGTAAGGGACGTCCTCCTCGTCCAGGCTGCGCTTGGCGCGGGCGAGCAGCTGCAGCGCCTGGTCGGTTTCGGAGGCGTTCATCAGCATCGGGATGAGGATGTTGATCTTGCCGTAATGCGAGGCGCGCAGCATCGCGCGCAGCTGGATCAGGAAGCGCTGCGGTTCGGTCAGGCACAGGCGGATGGCGCGCAGTCCCAGCGCCGGATTGGTGGTGATGCGCTGCGCATCGTCGGTCTGCTTGTCGGCGCCGAGGTCGTAAGTGCGTATGGTCACCGGCAGGCCGTCCATTTCCTGCGCCGCCCTGCGGTAGGCCTCGAACTGCTCGTCCTCGCCGGGCAGGTCGTTGCGGTTGAGGAACAGGAATTCGCTGCGGAACAGGCCGATGCCGGTCGCGCCGTTTTCGCGGGCTTCCGCCACATCCCCCGGCAGCTCGATGTTGGCGTGCAGCTCCACCGTGATGCCGTCGAGCGTAGTGGCCCGGGTGTGCTTCAGCCGCTTGAGCTTCTGGCGCTCGATGTCGAACTGGTGCTGGCGCAGGCGGTACTCGGCCAGCACCTGCTGGTCGGGATCGACGATGACCACGCCCTGGGTGCCGTCGATGATCAGCATCTCACTTTCGCGTATCAGCTGGCGCGCGCGGTGCAGCGCCACGATAGAGGGGATGTTGAGGCTGCGTGCGACGACCGCGGTGTGCGAGGTGGTGCCGCCCAGGTCGGTGATAAAACTGGCGAACTGGTGCTGCTTGAACTGCACCACGTCGGCCGGCGACAGATCGTGCGCAACGAGGATGAGATCCTTCTCGGCGTCGGTCGAGGCAGGCGGGACGTGGCCGGGCTGGCCGGACAGCGCCTTCATCACGCGTTCTACAACCTGGATCACGTCGGCCTTGCGTTCCCGCAGATAGACGTCCTCGATCTCGTCGAATTGCGCGAGCAGCGCATCCATCTGCACCTTGAGTGCCCACTCGGCATTGCACTTCTCGTTCTCGATGATCGTACGCGGGGTGACCGACAGCGTCGAATCGTTGAGGATCATCAGGTGCAGGTTGATGAATGCGACGAATTCGGCCGGCGCCGCGGCGGGCACGCTGGCGCGCAGCGTTTCAAATTCCGCGCGTACCGTGCGCACCGCGGCATCGAAGCGCGCCGACTCCTCGGGCACCTGGTGAGGGGGCACCGCGTAGTGGGCGACTTCGAGCCGGGCATGCGAAACAAGGTGCGCGTGCCCGATGGCGATGCCGCCCGAAACACCGATGCCGTGAATGGTAAAACTCATGCGCTCGCGCTGTAAGCAGAGCGGGGCCGGACAGCGGGAGCGGACACGGCTCCCTGCGGGCGGGCTTTACGCCGCGCCCTCAACCCGGACACCCCGCGGTTTGTTTTATTCGCCTTCGCCGAAACAGTCGGCGATCAGCGTCTGTAATGCCTGCAATGCCTGCTGCTCGTCGGGACCGTCGGTTTCAATCACGATTCTAGAGCCTTTGGCGGCGGCCAGCATCATCACGCCCATGATGCTTTTGGCGTTGACCCGCTTGCCGTTGCGGCTCGCCCACACATCGCTCTTGAACTGGCCTGCGACCTGCGTCAGCTTGGCGGAAGCCCGGGCATGCAGCCCGAGCTTGTTGATGATCTCAACTTCCTGTTGCAGCATTGTGAAGGGCGAGTACGGGAATGCGCACCACGCCCTCGCAGCCGCCGCTCACCGCCTTGGTGACTATGGTTTGCAGGGGCTTGTCGCGGTAGGTGAGGGCGCGAATCAGCATAGGCAGGCTGACACCGGAGACGCCTTCCACTTTCCCGGGGATCAGCAGCTTGGCGGCCATGTTGGAGGGCGAGCCGCCGTAGATGTCCGACAGGATCAGCACGCCGTCGCCGTCGTCGAGTTCCTTGACCAGCGCCCGCGCCTGGGGCAGCAGCAGCAGCGGGTTGTCCTGAGCGGTGACACCGAGCTGCTTGAGTCGCGGCGGGCGCTTGTTGAGCACGTGGCTGGCGCAGTGGATCAGGCTCTCGCCCAGGGTGCCGTGGGTGATGATCAGTATGCCTATCATGGAAGGGGCCCGGCGGGCGTGTCATGAAAGCGAAATATTCTACGCTTTTGCGGCGCAACAATCACCTGCGCCCATGGCGCCCGGGGCGGAAAGCTACAGCGATTTCTCGAGCGTGTCGATCAGCATGCCAGCAACGTTGAAGCCGGTCTGCTGGGCGATTTCCTGGAAACAGGTGGGGCTGGTGACATTGACTTCGGTCAGATAATCGCCGATCACGTCCAGCCCGACCAGCAGCAGGCCGTCCGCCAGCAGCGTCGGGCCCAGTGCGCTGGCGATTTCCCTGTCGCGGGGGCTGAGTTCGCGCGCCACGCCGCTGCCGCCGGCGGCCAGGTTGCCGCGGGTCTCGCCCGGCTTGGGAATGCGCGCCAAGCAGTACGGCACGGGCTTGCCGCCGATCACCAGCACGCGCTTGTCGCCGTCGCGGATCTCGGGGATGAAACGCTGCGCCATCACGCTGCGGCGGCCTTCCTGGGTGAGCGTTTCCATGATGACGTTGATATTGGGATCGTCCGCACGCACCCGGAACACCGAGGCCCCGCCCATGCCGTCGAGCGGCTTGAGAATGATGTCGCGATGCTCGGCCAGAAAGCCGCGGATGACCTCCATGCGGCGGGTCACCAGGGACGGCGCGGTAAACTGCGGGAAGCGCGCGATCGCCATTTTTTCATTGTAGTCGCGGATGGCGCGCGGCCGGTTGACTACCTTCGCGCCCTGTTTCTCGGCCAGCTCCAGCAGGTAGGTGCTGTAGACATATTCCATGTCGAAGGGCGGATCCTTGCGCATCAGCACGGCGTCGAATTGCTGCAGGGGCGCTTCCGCCGCCTCTTCCGTGCGATACCACTGCACATCGTCGCCCGTGAGATGCAGCCTGCGGATGCTGGCCGACACCGCATTGCCGCGCCACAGCAGGTCCTGCTGTTCCATCACGTGCAGTTCATGGCCGCGTGCCGCCGCCTCGCGCATCATGGCGAAGGTGCTGTCCTTGTAAATCTTGAAGGTGTCGAGCGGGTCGACGATGAAGGCGATTTTCACGAAGCGCTGACGGCGTCCACCTGCGCCGGATCTTCGATGGCGTTTTGGGTCTGCTCGATCTCTACTGCCGCGGCAAGCAGCGCTAGGCGCGCAATCACGCCATAGGCATAAAAACGGTTGGGCGGACAACCCGGGTCATCGGGGTTGGGCGATGAACAGGGTTCGGCGAACGCCAGCGGCGAGAAATGCATGCCGGGCGCGTTGAGGTTCTGGTCCTGGCCGCGCGCGGTATGCACGCGGTAGAAGCCGCCGACCACGAAGTGATCGATCATGTAGACCACGGGCTCCGCAACCGCGTCGTTGACGGTCTCGAAGGTATAGACGCCCTCCTGCACCAGTACCTCGTGTACCTGCAGGCCCTCCTTGACTACCGCCATCTTGTTGCGCTGCTTGCGGTTCAGGCCCTTTACTTCCGAGGGGTCTTTTACCGTCATGATGCCCATGCCGTAGGTGCCGGCATCGGCCTTGACGATCACGAACGGGTCCTGGGTGACGCCGTATTCCTTGTATTTGGCGCGCACGTCGTCGAGGATTTCCGCGACATAGCCCTCCAGGCACTCCTCGCCCTTGCGTTCCTGGAAGTTGATCCTGCCGCACTTCTCGAAATAGGGATTGATCAGCCAGGGATCGACCTTGAGCAGCTGCGCGAATTCCTCGGCAACCTTGCGGTAGGCCTGGAAATGGTTGGATTTGCGGCGGGTCGCCCAGCCGGCATGCAGCGGCGGCAGCACCTCCTGCTCGAGGTTTCTGAGAATGTCGGGAATGCCGCTCGACAGATCGTTGTTGAGCAGCACGACGCAGGGGTCGAAACCTTCGACTGTAAGGCGGTTGCCCTTGCGCACCAGCGGCTCAAGCCTGAGCTTGCCGCCGTTGGGCAGGTCGAGCTCGGTGGGCGCCGTGATGTCGGGCAGCAGGCTGCCGATGCGCACGCTCATGCCGGCATGGCGCAGGATGGTCTGCAGGGTGGCCACGTTCTGCAGATAGAACTGGTTGCGCGTGTGGTTTTCCGGGATCAGCAGCACGCCGCGCGCTTCGGGGCAGACTTTCTCGACCGCCGACATCGCTGCCTGCACGCACAGCGGATGAAAATCGGGATTGAGATTGTTGAATCCGCCGGGAAACAGGTTGGTGTCGACGGGCGCCAGCTTGAAGCCGCTGTTGCGCAGGTCGACCGATGCATAAAACGGCGTCGCGATTTCCTGCCATTTGCTGCGCAGCCAGTGTTCGATGGCGGGCGTGGCCTTGAGCAGTTCGCGCTCGAGATCGGGCAGGGGTCCGGTGAGGGCAGTGGTAAGGCGTGGAACGGTCATGGTTGCCTCGCAAGCAAGACTCGCATTGTAGCCGATGCCGCGAAGCGATGCAGAATGGGGGGTGTGCGCAAAAAAACGGGCGCCCGAAGGCGCCCGTGGAACTGCACATTTGCCGGAGGATTACATGTGATACGCGGTTTCGCCGTGCTCGTTGACGTCGAGGCCCTCGCGTTCCACTTCTTCGCTGACGCGCAGGCCGATGATGATGTCGACGATTTTCAGGGCGATGATCGACACGATTGCGCACCAGATGATGGTGGTGCCCACGCCGATCGCCTGGGTCGTGACCTGGCCCATGATCGAGTAGTCGGGAGAAGCCGCATCCTTGATGTAATCGTAGATGCCGCTGCCGCCCAGCGAGGGTGCCGCGAACACGCCCGTCAGCAACGCGCCGATGATGCCGCCCACGCCGTGGATGCCGAATACGTCAAGGGCATCATCCGCGCCCAGCAGCTTCTTGAGCACGCTGCACGCCCACAGGCAGACCGCGCCAGCAACGAGGCCGATGATGATCGCACCCATTGCGCCCACGAAGCCGCAGGCCGGGGTGATCGCCACCAGGCCGGCAACCGCGCCCGAGGCGCCGCCCAGCATCGAGGGCTTGCCTTTGAACATCCACTCCAGGAACAGCCAGGAGAGGGTGGCGGAGGCGGTGGCGAGTATGGTGTTGAGGATGACCAGCGCCGTCAGGCCGTTCGACTCCAGGTTGGATCCGGCATTGAAGCCGAACCAGCCCACCCACAGCAGCGAAGCGCCGACCATGGTCAGCGTCAGGTTGTGCGGCGTCATGGCTTCCTTGCCGTAGCCGATGCGCTTGCCGATGAGGTAGGCGGCAACCAGTCCGGCGATGCCGGCATTGATGTGCACCACGGTGCCGCCCGCGAAATCAAGCGCGCCCTTGGCCCACAGCCAGCCCGCGGCAGCAGTCACGGTCTCCAGCGTCTTCTCGTTGGTGATCGCATCGGGGCCGTCCCAGTACCACACCATGTGTGCCATCGGGATGTAGGCGAAGGTGAACCACAGCACCATGAACATCAGCACCGCGCTGAACTTCATGCGCTCGGCAAACGCGCCTACGATCAGTGCCGGGGTGATGGCGGCGAAAGTAAGCTGGAACGCGACGAACGAGAGTTCAGGAATGACCACGCCCTTGGAGAAGGTGGCGCCTACCGAATCGGTGGTCACGCCGCTCAGGAACAGCTTGTCGAAGCCGCCGAAGAACGGATTGCCCCCGGTGAACGCCAGGCTGTAGCCGTAAATCGCCCACAGCACCGCGATCAGCGAGAAGGTGGTGAACACCTGCATCAGCACCGACAGCATGTTCTTCGAACGCACCAGGCCGCCATAGAACAGCGCCAGGCCGGGAATGATCATCAGGATCACCAGAATGGTGGAGATGGACATCCAGGTGGTGTCGCCCTTGTTGGGTTTGGGCGCAGGCGCGGCGGCTGCAGCGGGCGCGGGGGCCGGTGCAGAAGGTGCCGCAGCGGCGGGAGCCGCCGGAGTCGCGGCGGCGGGTGCGGTGGCGGCCGGCTTCTCGGCGGGCTTGTCCTGCGCTTGCGCGGGCAGGCCGGCGAGACTCAGCGCGCCGAACAGCGCGAAAATGGCGAATATTTTTTTCATGCCGTTCTCCCTATAGGGCTTCCGCGCCGGTTTCGCCGGTGCGGATGCGGATGACCTGCTCGAGCTCGAAGACGAAAATCTTGCCGTCGCCGATCTTGCCGGTGTTGGCCGACTTCTCTATGGCTTCGATGACCTGTTCGAGCATGTCGCTCTTGATGGCAGCCTCGATCTTCACCTTGGGCAGAAAGTCCACTACGTACTCTGCGCCGCGGTAAAGCTCGGTATGGCCTTTCTGCCGCCCGAAACCCTTGACCTCGGTGACGGTGATGCCTGTCACGCCGATGGCGGACAGTGCCTCGCGTACCTCGTCAAGCTTGAAGGGCTTGATGATTGCTGTAACCAGTTTCATTGCTTTTCCCCGTGGAAAGGGGGCCGAGATCACCAGCCCCATGCGCTCTCAAAAAGTTTTCTGGATGAAAACGGTGAAGGTGTCCTTGCCGACGAAGCGGTTGCTGGCAGCGTTGGTGTAGAAGGCCTTCTGCGTGGAATCCATGTCGGTGCCACTGTAGAACGCGCCGACAGTGAAGTTTTGCGGCAGCGCATAGGTCACGCCGACCTTGTAGTCGTCATAGGAGGCGAAGGAGTCGTTGGAAACCCCGCCCGCAGTGGTGCCCTCGAATTTCTGCTTGCCGTAGTGCAGCTGCACGGCCAGCTTTTCGGTGACCGGGATGTTGGCGGTCAGGTCCAGGTACCAGGTGCCGTCGCTGTTGGCCACGCCGAAGGTCTTGTTGTCGAGGCTGTATGAATACTTGGCGGTCAGCCACTTCCAGGTCAGCGCGCCGTATACTTCCAGCGTATCTGCCTTGACCGTGCCCGGATAAAGTGTGGCGTTGTGGGTGCCGGGGTAATAGTAATAGAGCAGGCCGACGTCATAGCCGAAATCGGATTTGCCGAAGGTGCCGCGGTAGCCGCCGTAGAAATCCCATTCCAGGCTGGAGCTCGTATAGCCCGAGGATGCGGGCGAGTCGGTCAGCCAGCTGATGTTCGACGCCCAGGTGCCGGCATACAGTCCGCTCGAATGGCTGTAATCAAAGCCGCCCTGCAGCGCCGGCTTGTTGTTGGTCTGCATCAGGCCGCGGAAAATGTACTGGCTGTACAACCCGACGTTGCCGGTCAGCGTGTGCGGGGAATCCGCGGCTGCGGCAAAATTGGGCGCGATGAGCGCTGTTGCAACAGCGCCCGCCATCATGGTTTTTTTGAACATGTTTACCCCTTTCATTGTTGGCAAATGTGCAATATTGCGTCGCCATCTTCAGCATGGATCGTGCCAGGAAAAATATTCAATTAAAACAATAAGTTAATTAGCGTGAGCGGAGTCAGTCAAAAAACACGCGCACCATTTTGAGGCGCCCCATAAATTGCGCGCACCACAGTCGTGCAGAAGGGTGTTTGTATACATCGTGGTGCACCAATCCCATGCGGCTGTTTCTTTTCCGCGACGATTGCGGCCGATGCGGCAGTCAGTTGTGGGAAAATTGATACACTTTTAGTGCTGCTCTGGACGAAACGAGATGGATCACAAGCTGCTGGATGAAATCAATGAAAAGGTCCGAGCGGTCATGGCGCAAAGCCCCGCCGCCGATCTCGAAAAAAACATGCGCGCCATGCTGGCCGCGCTGCTCGGCCGACTTGATCTGGTGACGCGCGAGGAATTTGACGTGCAGCGCCAAGTGCTGGCGCGCGCGCGTGAAAAAATCACGCAACTCGAGGCGAGGCTGGCTGAACTCGAAGCGAAAACAAAGCCGCGCGACTGAACCCTGGCTGCGGACGCAGCCGCCTCCCTCAGCCTGAATCTCGTGTAGGCAGCCGCCGGGGTTGGGCCGTTAATCCTGTCTGTTCTTTCATCCGGGCCGGTCGCGGCCCCATCGAACAATATGTCGCTTGCCGTGCTGCACAGCCGTGCTTTGGCGGGCATGGATGCGCCACCGGTCACGGTGGAAGTGCATCTCGCCAATGGCCTGCCTGCCTTCACCATTGTCGGGTTGCCTGAAGCCGAGGTGAAAGAGGCCAAGGACCGGGTGCGTGCGGCATTGCAGAACGCACGCTTTGATTTTCCCGCACGCCGCATCACCGTCAATCTGGCGCCCGCCGACCTGCCCAAGGAATCCGGGCGCTTCGACCTGCCTATCGCGCTCGGCATTCTCGCGGCATCGGGGCAGATTCCCGCCGACAGGCTTGGTGATTACGAATTTGCCGGCGAACTCGCGCTGACCGGGGCGCTGCGCCCGGTGCGCGGCGCGCTGGCCATGGCGCTGGGCGCCGTGCGCGAACGGCGAAGCTTCGTATTGCCGCAGGACAATGCGCCGGAAGCGGCGCTGGTCGAGGATGCGCAGGTGCTGGCGGCGGGCTCGCTGCTGCAGGTCTGCGCCCACCTTGCCGGGCGCGAACAGTTGGCGCGGCCTCTGGCTAAACCGGCTCCAGCGGAGCACGCCTATCCCGATCTGCTGGATGTCAAAGGCCAGGCTCACGCCAGGCGCGCGCTCGAAATTGCTGCGGCGGGCGGGCACAGCCTCATCATGGTGGGCCCGCCGGGTACCGGCAAGACCATGCTTGCTTCGCGCCTGCCCGGCATACTGCCGCCGATGTCGCAGCAGGAGGCGCTCGCTTCCGCCGCGGTGCAATCGCTGGGCAGTAGCGGCTTCGATATCGCCAACTGGAAAAAGCGTCCGTACCGCGCCCCCCACCATACCGCTTCGGGTGTGGCGCTGGTCGGCGGCGGCAGCCATCCGCGGCCGGGCGAGATTTCCATGGCCATGCACGGGGTGCTGTTTCTCGATGAACTGCCGGAATTCGAGCGCAAGGTGCTCGAAGTGCTGCGCGAGCCGCTGGAATCCGGGCGCATCAGCGTGTCGCGCGCGGCGCGCCAGGCCGATTTCCCGGCGCAATTCCAGCTGGTGGCGGCGATGAATCCCTGTCCCTGCGGCTACCTCGGCCACGCCAACGGCAAATGCCGCTGCACGCCCGACCAGGTGGCGCGCTACCGCTCGAAAATTTCCGGACCGCTGCTCGACCGCATCGACCTGCAGATCGAAGTGCCGGCGCTGCCGCAGGAGGACCTGACGCGCGCCGCGCCAGGCGAGTCTTCAGCCGCAATCCGCGCGCGCGTCGCCGCCGCGCACGCGCTGCAAATCGGGCGCCAGGGCAGGCCCAACGCGCGCCTGTCCACGCGCGAGATCGACCACCACTGCGCGCCTGATGCCAGGGGCGCGGACATGCTCAAGCAGGCGATCAGCCGCCTCGGCCTGTCAGCACGCGCCTACCACCGCGTGCTGAAAGTCGCGCGCACCATTGCCGATCTCGCCGGTGCGGAGCGCATCAGCGCCGCGCATGTGGCGGAGGCCATACAGTACCGCCGTTTCGACCGCGGCTGATACGCCGCGGATCACTCGCGGTGACTTGTGGTTGGTGCGCATGCATCGGGTGGATGCTCGCCGGCAACGATTTTCTTTCCGGTTCTGTCCCGCGCGCGCACATCATCAGACAGGACAATTTCCGGAGCCAAAGAAAAGTAGCCGCGTATTTTCTCGACGTCATGTGCAGCGCTTTGGCCGGTATCTTCAATCCATGCCCAGTTCCTGCCGCAATGGTAAAAGGCGAATGGCATATAGCTGTGCCCCGGCTCGGCGAGCCATTCGAGGGTGAAAATGCCCTGCGGTTGATAACAGTAGCCGTCACCGAAAGCGCCGCCGATCCACTCGGCCAGACAGGTTACGTGCCTGTCGTGAAAAATCTCGGCGGAATGCCTTCCGGGCGAGAGCACCACGGGCGCTCCCCTGGCGGAAATGCCGACGCCGTCAATCTTTCCGACGCGCATCCGGTTGTCCGGATAATGCGGGCTCTGCCCATATCGAGTATGGATCCACAAAACGGCATCCGAAACATGCAGCGAGACATGCTCGCCTGAAAACCTGACGGGCCCTCTGCTGGAACATGCTCCGAGCAGCAGGGCGCAGGCAAACGCGACACCAAGAGCGATCCTGTTATTGACCGAAGCGGAAATCATGGCTGTTGACGGAATCCTGACGACAATATGATCGCATGTGCTGTCGATCATCGGGTTGATCTGGATCAGCATGAGCGTGGTCGTCACAAGCCGCGGCAATGGCCCAGACCATAGCCGCGAGCGGCCGGAAGTTATCCCGCCGGCCGCTTCCAGCAAGGGCCGCGGCGTTTCCGGCACGAAGGCAATCCAACTGTTCAACCGCGGCTGATACACTGCACGCAAGCACACCTTCCGAGCCTGACTGTCTTGCACCGTAAACCCGTCTCCGCGCCGCTGCTCGCCGCCATCCTCGCCGGACTGGCGATGCTCGGCCCGTTCTCCATCGACACCTATCTGCCGTCGTTTCCGGCGATAGCGGGGGATTTCTCGATCACGGCGTTGCAGCTGCAGCAGACCCTGAGCGCCTATCTGCTGCCGTTTGCCTTCATGACGCTGTTCCACGGCACGCTCTCGGATTCTTTCGGCCGGCGGCCGGTGATTCTGGTGAGCCTAGTGTGTTTTGCGCTGGGCTCGGTGGGCTGCGCCATGGCGCAAAGCTACGAGCAGCTGCTGCTGTTCCGCGGCGCACAGGGACTGTCGGCGGGCGCCGGCATGGTGGTGGGCCGCGCCATCATCCGCGACAGTTTCGAGGGGCACGCCGCGCAGCGCCTGATGTCCATGGTGACCATGATTTTCGGCCTGGCACCGGCGATTGCGCCGGTGATCGGCGGCCTGCTGCAAAGCTGGTTCGGCTGGCGCGCGGTGTTTGTTTTCCTGGCGCTGTTCGGCGCCGCCCTCTACCTGCTGTGCCATCTGCGCCTGCCGGAAACGCTGCCACCGTCGTCGCGCCAGCCGTTTGCGGTCGTGCCGCTGTTCCGCAATTACGTGAAGCTCGCCGGCAGCCTGCGCCTGTTCCTGCTGTCTTCCGCGGTGGCGCTCAATTTCTGCGGGTTTTTCCTGTACATCGCCTCGGCGCCGGCGCTGATCTACGGGCTGCTCGGGCTGGGCGAGAACCAGTTTGCCTGGCTGTTCGTGCCCGGCATCGCCGGCGTGATGATGGGCGCCTTCCTGTCCGGCCGGCTCGCCGGCAGGGCATCGCCGCAGCGCACGGTGAAAATCGCCTACGGCCTGATGTTCAGTGCGGCAGCCCTCAATCTCGCATACAGCGGGTTGTTCGAGCCGGCGCTGCCGTGGACCGTGCTGCCGGTGATGCTCTACAGCATGGGCATGGCGCTGGGCATGCCCAGCGTGACGCTGCTCGCGCTCGACCTGTTTCCGCACAACCGCGGCATGGCGGCGTCGCTGCAGGGCTTCGAGCAGAGCTTTCTCAGCGGCATCGTCGCCGGTTTCGTGTCGCCGCTGCTGTCGCACGCGGACCTCGCGCTCGCGGGCGGGATGGCGGGATTGCTGCTGCTGGGCTGGCTGGCGTGGATGATGTACCTGCGCATCGGCGGCGCGGCGCAGGGCGCCGCGCCGCCGCATGCCTGAAGGCGCGCGCTACTTTTTCAGCGGCAGGATCTCGGGCAGCGTGGCGAAGCTGGTGCGCCGCACTGTCGCCAGAAAATCCCTGATGTACGGCAGCTGCGCGGTGGCTGCGGTGGTCGCCGCGTAGAGCTTGCTCCACAGCCCGGCCTTGCCGACGCGCTTGGCAAGCACATAGCCGCGCTCGATGTAATTGTGTACCGCCCAGCCGGGCAGCGCGGCCAGCCCGCGCCGGCTGGCGACCAGTTGCAGTATGGCCACCGTCAGTTCCACGGTGCGCCGCTCGGGGTGTATGCCCGCCGGCTCCAGGCGCTGGCGTATGACGTCTATCATGTGCTCGGGCACCGGGTAGGTGATCAGCGTGTGCCGGGCAAAATCTTCTGGCATCAGCCATGCCTTGTGCGCCAGCGCGTGGTCTTTCGCCAGCAGCGCGAAAATCTCGAAGCGGAACAGCGGGTGGTAGGCGATGCCCTTGCGCGGCGTGGGCTCGGACACGATCACGAAATCGGCGCGCGATTCCTCGAGCAGCCCCACCGGGTCGGGATGAAAGCCCGACACCAGGTCCATTTCCACCTCCGACCACTTGTCGCGAAACGCATCCATCGAGGGCATCAGCCAGTCGAAGCAAGTGTGGCATTCGACCGCGATGCGCAGCGTGCCCGATTCGCCGCCGATGATGCGCGCGATGTCGCTGTCGGCGACGGTGATCGCCTCGGTGAGGTCGCGCGCCAGCCGCAGTAGGCGGTGGCCGGCGGCGGACAGGCGCAGCGGGTTGCTTTTTCTCTCGAACAGCGTGGTGCCGTAATGGTCCTCCAGCACCTTCAACTGGTGCGAAAGCGCCGATTGCGTGAGGTGCACGCGCTTTGCTGCCACCGAGATGTTGCCGGCCTCGGCGAGCGCGATCAGGGTGCGCAGGTGTCTGAATTCGAGCATGCCTCAATCATGAATCAAATCGATGATCAGGTCAAAAAATATGAGTTTGATTTGTGGACAGGCCTGCCGCATCATCGCCGCATCATCAATGGAGTGCTGAACACATGACGCTAGTGCACAACCTCGGTTATCCGCGCATCGGCCCGCAGCGCGAACTCAAGCGCGTGCTGGAGGCGTTCTGGCAGGGTGAGATCGACGAGGCAGCGCTGCGCGCGGCGGGCGTCGCCTTGCGCCGGCAGAACTGGGAAGCGCAGCGTGCGGCCGGCATCGACCTGGTTCCGGTGGGCGATTTCGCCTGGTACGACCATGTGCTGACGGCGAGCGCCATGTTCGGCAACGTGCCGCCGCGCTTCGGCAGCGCGCGCGACGGCAGGGTTGATCTGCAGACTTATTTCGCCATGGCGCGCGGCGCCGCCGGCGTGCCGGCCATGGAGATGACCAAGTGGTTCGACACCAACTATCACTATCTGGTGCCGGAATTCGATGCCGCCACGCGTTTCCGGCTGGATGCCTCCTGGCTCATCGACGAGGTGCGCGAGGCGCAGGCGGCGGGCTTCAGGGCCAAGCCGGTGGTGCTGGGGCCGCTCACGTATCTGTGGCTGGGCAAGGAAAAACAGCCGGACTTTGACCGCCTGTCGCTGCTGCCGGCGCTGCTGCCCGCGTACGGCGAACTGCTGGCGCAGCTCGGGCGGCTCGGCGTCGAATGGGTGCAGTTCGACGAACCAGCGCTGGCGCTCGATCTGCCCGCCGCCTGGCGTCAGCGCGTTGCGGGCGTGTTCGAGGCGCTAGCGGCGCAAGCGCCCAGGCTGCTGCTGACCACCTACTTTGCCGGCGTTGAGGCGCTGGGCGAGCAGCTCAAGCAGCTGCCGGTGGCCGGCCTGCACCTCGATCTGGTGCGTGCGCCGCAGCAGCTTGCGGCCTTCCTGCGCGATTTTCCCGCGCACAAGGTGCTGTCGCTGGGCGTGGTCGACGGCCGCAACGTGTGGCGCTGCGACCTCGAACAGACGCTGGATCTACTGGAGCCGGTGCATCAGACGCTGGGCGAGCGTCTGTGGCTCGCGCCTTCGTGCTCGCTGCTGCATTGCCCGCTGAGCCTCGCGTCCGAAACCGGATTCGACCACGAGGTCAAGGCCTGGCTTGCCTTCGCGCGCGAAAAGCTCGACGAGCTTGCGCTGCTCAGGCGCGGCCTGCAGGAGGGACGCACTGCGATTGCCTATGAGATCGCGGTGTCGAACGGCGCGCGCTCCAGCCGTGCGCTGTCGCGGCGCATTCACAATCCCGCGGTGACGGTGCAGCTCGCGACGCTGTCGCCGGGCGCCGACCGGCGCCAGTCGCCGTATGCGCTGCGTTCGCGCCTGCAGCAGCTGCGCTTCGGCCTGCCACGGTTTCCCGCCACCACCATAGGCTCGTTCCCGCAGACTGCCGATATCCGGCACGTCCGGCGCGATTTCAAGCGGGGCGGTATTTCCGAAACCGAATACAAGCAGTGCATGCGTGCGCAGATCGAACTGGTGGTGCGCAAGCAGGAAGCGCTGGGGCTGGACGTGCTGGTGCACGGCGAGGCCGAGCGCAACGACATGGTCGAGTATTTCGGTGAGCAGCTCGAGGGCTTTGCCTTCACCGCCCATGGCTGGGTGCAAAGCTACGGCTCGCGCTGCGTCAAGCCGCCCATCATCTACGGCGACGTATCGCGGCCGCGGCCGATGACCGTCGAATGGGCAAGCTATGCCCAGAGCCTGACCAAGAAGCCGATGAAAGGCATGCTCACCGGGCCGGTAACCATTCTGCAGTGGTCATTCGTGCGCGACGACCAGCCGCGCGCGGCCACCGCGCTGCAGCTCGCGCTTGCCGTGCGCGCCGAGGTGCTGGATCTGGAGCGGGCGGGCATAGGCATCATACAGATCGACGAGCCGGCGCTGCGCGAAGGCCTGCCGCTGCGGCGAACCGAACACGCCGCCTATCTCGACTGGGCGGCGCGCGCCTTCCGCATCGCCGCCTGCGGCGTGCGCGACGACACCCAGATCCACACCCATATGTGCTATGCCGAGTTTTCCGACATCCTGCCGGCGGTAGTGAGCCTGGATGTGGATGTGATCACCATTGAAACCTCGCGCTCGGCGATGGATTTGCTGGAGACCCTGGGCAGGGCGGGATATCCGAATGCAATCGGGCCGGGCATTTACGATATCCATTCGCCGCGGGTGCCGGAGGTCGCGGAAATGCTGGCGCTGCTGCGCAAGGCGCGCGCGGTGATCGCGGACGACAGGCTGTGGGTCAATCCCGATTGCGGCCTGAAAACGCGCGGCTGGAGCGAGGTCGAGCGCGCCCTCGCCAACATGGTGGCCGCCGCCAAAGCGCTGCGGCGCGAGGCGGGCGACGCGAAAGCCGTGCCCGAGCCACAGGCGGCAGGGATGGCCTGACGGGATCAGTTACCGCGAACCGGGATCGGCGGGCGCACGTTGCGGCGCCAGCGATTGATGCTGCGCCGGACTCAGCACTGCTCCCACGGCAGGCCCTCGTAGCGCCAACCGGTCTTGGAGCCGCGGTGGTGCTTTTCGTCGAGCTCGCCTTCGAAGCCGTGCAGCACGTTATAGATCTTGGTGAAGCCGGCTTCCTCGAGCGCGCGTCCGGCGTCGAGCGAGCGGTTGCCGCTGCGGCAGATCAGCACGATGGGACGGTCGACGCTGGAAGCTTTTTTGACGTGCGCCACGAAATCCGGGTTGATTTCCCAGTTCGGGCCGTCGTTCCACGGCACCAGGATGGCACCGGTGGGATGGCCGACGAACAGGTACTCCATCTCGCTGCGGCAATCGACGAATACCGCATTCGGATTCTTCTGGAGAAATTCGTAGGCTTCTTTGGGTTCGAGGTGTTTCATGCGCGGCTCGCCACGGATCGGGAAGGCGGAATTATAGGCGCAATCTCGCGCAGACCGCCAGTTTGCGAAGCTGCGGCAGGCGGCCGCGTGTTAAAATTATCATCTTTCAAATCAGGGCCTTTCGAGATCTCCGTGCTTCTACTCCCATGAACAACAAACGCGTACAACTGCTGGCCCCGCTGCTCAAAAAACGCATCCTCATTCTCGACGGCGCGATGGGCACCATGATCCAGAACTACAAACTGGGAGAGGCCGAGTATCGCGGCAGCCGATTCAGGGATTTCGCCCACGACGTCAAGGGCAACAACGACCTGCTGGTGCTGACCCAGCCGCAGATCATCCGCGAGATTCACAGCCAGTACCTGGCGGCGGGCGCCGACATCATCGAGACCAATACCTTCAACTCGACTTCGATCGCGCAGGCCGACTACCACATGCAGGACCTGGTGCACGAGCTGAACGTCGAAGCGGCGAGGCTGGCGCGCGCGGCAGCCGACGAGTTCGAGGCGAAGGACCCGTCGCGCCCGCGCTTCGTGGCCGGCGCGCTCGGCCCCACCAACCGCACGGCGTCGATCTCACCCGACGTCAACGACCCGGGTTTCCGCAACACGAGCTTCGACGAACTGGTGGCCTCCTACACCGAGGCGATCGACGGGCTGGTTGTCGGCGGCGCCGACCTGCTGCTGGTCGAGACCATTTTCGACACCCTCAACGCCAAGGCCGCGCTGTTCGCCATCGACCAGTATTTCGAGCAGCACAAGCTGCGCCTGCCGATCATGATTTCGGGCACCATCACCGATGCCTCGGGGCGCACGCTCTCCGGCCAGACGCCGGAAGCGTTCTGGAATTCGGTGCGCCATGCCAGGCCGCTCAGCATAGGGCTGAACTGCGCGCTGGGCGCCAAGCTGATGCGCCCCTACATCGAGGAGATCGCACAGGTCGCCGACACCTGGGTCTGCGCCTATCCCAACGCCGGGCTGCCCAACCCGCTGGCCCCCACCGGCTATGACGAAACGCCGGAGCAGACCGCCGCCTTCCTGCTCGATTTCGCGCAAAGCGGTTTCATCAACATCGCCGGCGGCTGCTGCGGCACCACGCCCGCGCACATCAAGGCCATCGCCGAGGCGATTCGCGACGTGCCGCCGCGCACAGTGCCCGAGATCGAGCACAGGACGCGGCTGTCAGGCCTGGAGCCGCTCAACATCGGCGACGACTCGCTGTTCGTCAACGTCGGCGAGCGCACCAATGTCACCGGTTCCAAGGCCTTCGCGCGGCTGATCCTCGCCGGCGACTACGGCGCGGCGCTGGCGGTGGCGCGCCAGCAGGTCGAGAACGGCGCGCAGATGATAGACATCAACATGGACGAGGCGATGCTCGATTCGAAAAAGGCGATGACCACCTTTCTCAATCTGATCGCATCCGAACCCGACATTTCGCGCGTGCCGGTGATGATCGATTCCTCGAAATGGGAAGTGATCGAGGCCGGACTCAAGTGCGTGCAGGGCAAGGCGGTGGTCAACTCGATCAGCATGAAGGAAGGCGTGGAGGAGTTCGTCAAGCACGCCAGGCTGGCGCGGCGCTACGGCGCGGCGGTGGTGGTGATGGCCTTCGACGAGAAGGGCCAGGCCGACACGCTGGCGCGGCGCATCGAGATTTCAAAGAAGGCCTACGACATCCTGGTGAACGAAATCGGCTTTCCGCCGGAAGACGTGATCATCGATCCCAACATCTTCGCCATCGCCACCGGCATCGAGGAGCACAGCGACTACGGCAAGGATTTCATCGAGGCCACGCGCTGGATACGCCAGCACCTGCCGCATGCCAGGGTGAGCGGCGGGCTGTCCAACATCTCATTCTCGTTCCGCGGCAATGATCCGGTGCGCGAGGCGATACACACCGCATTCCTCTACCACGCGATCAAGGCCGGGCTCACCATGGCCATCGTCAACGCCGGCCAGATCGGTGTCTACGACGAGATCCCCAGGGACCTGCTGGAGCGCGTGGAAGACATCATATTCAACCGCCGCCCCGACGCCGCCGAGCGCATGGTGACGTTTGCCGAGACGGTCAAGGGCAAGGGCCGCGAGCAGGTCGAGGACCTCGAGTGGCGCAAGGGCGCGGTGGAGGAGCGGCTCACCCATGCGCTGGTGCGCGGCATCACCAACTGGATCGTCGAAGATACAGAGGAAGCGCGGCAGAAGTTGGAAAAAGCGGGCGGCCGCCCGATCCAGGTGATCGAGGGCCCGCTGATGGACGGCATGAACGTGGTGGGCGACCTGTTCGGCGCCGGCAAGATGTTCCTGCCGCAGGTGGTCAAGTCGGCGCGCGTCATGAAGCAGGCGGTCGCCCATCTCATCCCCTACATCGAGGCCGAGAAGGCACGGCTCGGCGACTCGCGCCCCAAGGGCAAGGTGGTGCTCGCCACCGTCAAGGGCGACGTGCACGACATCGGCAAGAACATCGTGGCGGTGGTGCTCCAGTGCAACAACTACGAGGTGGTAAATCTTGGCGTGATGGTGCCGTGGAAGAAAATCGCCGAAGTCGCGCGCGAGGAAAAGTGCGACATCATCGGCCTGTCGGGGCTGATCACGCCGTCGCTGGAGGAAATGGCGCACAACGCGCGCGAGATGGAGCGCGAGGGCTTTGACATTCCGCTGCTGATCGGCGGCGCCACCACTTCGCGCGTGCACACCGCGGTCAAGATCGCGCCCAACTACCACGGGCCGGTGATCTGGGTGCCGGATGCCTCGCGCAGCGTCAGCGTGTGCAGCAGCCTGCTCTCCGACGACCTGCGTGCGGGCTATCTCGCCGACGTCAAGGCTGAATACGCACGCATCAAGACGCAGCACGAAGGCAAGAAGGGGCCGGAACTCATCACGCTGGAAAAGGCGCGCGCCAACGCACTCGCCACCGACTGGAAACGCTATGCGCCGCCCATGCCGGAGATGACGGGCATCAAGCTGCTGAAAAACTACGACCTCGCCGAGATCGCCGAGTACATCGACTGGGGGCCTTTTTTCCAGACCTGGGAGCTGTCGGGGCCCTACCCGGCGATACTGAATGACGAAATCGTCGGCGAAGCGGCGCGCAACGTGCTGGCCGAGGGCAAGGCCATGCTCAGGAAAGTCATCGAGGGCCGCTGGCTCACCGCCAACGCGGTGTTCGGCCTGTTCCCCGCCAGCAGCGTGAACGGCGAGGACATCGAGATCTACGCCGATGAATCGCGCAGCAGGAAGCTCATGACCTGGCACAACCTGCGCCAGCAGAACGTGAAGCCCACGGGCAAGCCCAACCTGTGTCTGGCCGATTTCATCGCGCCCAGGGACTCCGGCGTGAAGGATTACATCGGCGCATTCGCGGTCACCGCCGGCCTCGGCATCGAAAAGCACCTCGAGCAGTTCGAGAAAAAGCACGACGATTACAACAGCATCATGCTGAAGGCGATCGCCGACCGCCTGGCCGAGGCGTTCACCGAACTGCTGCACAAGCGCGTGCGCCGCGAGTTCTGGGGCTACGGCCGGGACGAGGGCCTGGACAACACCGCGCTGATCGCCGAGCAGTACCGGGGCATACGTCCCGCGCCCGGCTATCCGGCGTGCCCCGACCACACCGAAAAAGGCGCGCTGTTCGAGATGCTGCGTGCGCCGGAGGCGAACATCATCCTGACCGAGAGCTACGCCATGATGCCGGCGTCTTCGGTGAGCGGCTTTTATTTCTCGCATCCCGAGTCGCAGTATTTTGCGGTCGGCAAGGTGGCCCGCGACCAGGTGGCCGATTACGCCCGGCGCAAGAACATGCCGCTGGCGGAAGCCGAACGCTGGCTGGCGCCGTACTTGGGCTACGAGCCGTTGCAGCAGGAGCGCGTCGCGGTCGAAGACGCGGCCTAGGATGCGGCTGCCCGCGATCGACATGCCCCGTCGATGAACATGCACGAATTCAGCGCCGGCGAAGTCGCGCAGTTCCAGCGCGACGGCTACCTCATCGTGCGCGGACTGGCCGCGGCGGAGCTGTGCGAGCGCATGCGGCGGCGCGCGCAGGAACATCTCGCTGCGGGAACCGCGCCGCTTGAATACGAGGCCGAGGTGAAATATCCGGGCGCGCCCGTTTCGCTGGATGCGCCAGGCGGACGCACGGTGCGCCGCCTGCTGCAGGCATATGCGCGCGATCCGCTGTTTCGCGACTGGGCAACATCCCCGGCAATCGCACGCCGGCTCAGGCAGCTGCTCGGCCCGCGGGTCGAGCTGTCGCAGTCGCACCACAACTGCATCATGACCAAGGACCCCAGCTACAGCAGCATCACCAGCTGGCACCGCGACATCCGCTACTGGTCGTTCGAGAAGCCGGAACTGGTCTCGGTATGGCTGGCGCTGGGGCGCGAGCATTACAGGAACGGCTGCCTGCTGCTGCTGCCCGGCTCGCACGCGATGGAATTCCGTCCCGACCAGCTCGACGCCGCGCAGTTTCTGCGCACCGAACCCGACGAGAACCGCGAGCTGCTGCGCACCCAGCTTGCCGCCGAGCTCGAGCCCGGCGACGTGCTGTTCTTCCACTGCCGGCTGTTTCATGCGGCGGGCCACAACCAGAGCGCCGACACCAAGTACTCGCTGGTGTTCACCTATCACGCGGCTGACAACCGGCCGCTGTCCGGCAGCCGCTCCGCCGCGCAGCCCGGCATTCTGCTGCCGTCCTGATCCGGCGTCTGTCGGCGGCTGCATCCTGCTTCAGGCAGTTCTGTCGCCTGTAAATTATAAGTATATGATTTAATTGATATTTTTATTTCTGCTGTGATGGAGTGCCCAAGGCTCGCACGGTGTTTGCCGTTGCGTACCCGTATAGTTGCCGGCAGCAGGCGGCGCAGTCATCGGTTCCCAAACCTGTGGAGGAGCACATGATGCAAAGACGCAGACTGGCAGTGGGCATAGCCGCCGTGATCGCGATGGTGGCGGGCGTGATTACCGCGAAAGTAATGGCGGGGCCGGAACAGATCGCGTTTCCGAAAGGCTACGAGAAGTGGCAGAAGTACGGCATGGTCGACCGCCACGACACCAGGCAGTATCGCGAACTCTATGCCAGGCCGGAAGTCGTGAAGGCGGTGCGCGAAGGCAAGCCGATTCCGGACGGCGCGGTGCTGGTGATGGAGATCAACGCCGCCCAGGTCGACGACAAGGGCGTGCCGGTCAAGGATGCCAAGGGTCGCTTCGTGAAAGGCAAGCCGATCGGCGTCACGGTAATGGAAAAGCGCGCCGGCTGGGGCGCTGCAGTGCCCGAAGCATGGCGCAACGGCGACTGGCAGTACGCCTCGTTCACGGCTGACGGCAAACCCAACGAGAAAGCCAACGCCAACATCAAGGCGTGCTTCGAATGCCACAAGCCGCACGAGAAGCAGGACTATGTGATCTCGCTTGCCAGCCTGTCTGGCACGGCGCTCGGCGCAGTGGCGAAACCGTCAGGACCGGGCATCGTCAGCATCGCCGAGTTCCTGTTCGGTCCGCAGAAAATCACGGTCAAGGCCGGGCAGACCATCACCTGGACCAATGTCGACGACTCGCCGCATCAGGTCACCATACAGGGCGAATCCACGATGCGCACGCCGGTGGTGCTCAAGGGCCAGAGCACTTCGCTCACTTTCAACGATGTCGGCACCTACGGCTACATCTGCGGTCTGCATCCGGGGATGAAGGGGCAGATCGAAGTGACGAAGTGACGCAGCGCAGTACACTGCCGCGATGACCGCAGATCCACACGCCACCGTCGCCCGCTACCGCCGGCAGGCGGCGGGTTATGATGCCTCGGCGCAGCGCACCATGCGGCTGCGGTTGCGCACCATAGCGCGGCTCGCGCTGCGGCCGGGCGATGTCGTGCTCGATGCGGGATGCGGCACCGGCCTGAGCTTTCCCGGCATTCTGCGCGCGATCTCCGCCGATGGCGCGCTCTATGGCGTGGAACTGAGTCCGCACATGCTGCAGCTTGCGCGCGAACGCGTCGCCGCCGCCGGCTGGCGCAACGTGACGCTGCTTGAAGGCGCGATGCAAAACGCGCAGCTGCCGCGTGTGGTCGATGCCGTGCTGTTCAATTACACCCACGACCTCCTGCGCTCGCCGGCTGTCCTGGACAACGTGTTCCGGCAGGCGCGGCCGGGTGCGCGCGTCGCCGCCGCGGGCATCAAGCACCCGCCGCGCTGGCTGGATCCGTTCCGGCTTTACCGCCGCTTCAAGTCGCGCGCCTGCTACGGCAGCCCCGAGGGGCTGGACGCGCCGTGGAGCCTGCTCGCGCGCTACGTGCCGCAGCTGCAAGTGACGTCCACGCTGCTGGGTACGGGCTACATTGCCTGGGGCCGGTATGCGCCGGGGAATATTCCGTCCGTGTAGGGTGTTTTGCCGTTTATGCGTACAAATCCGGCACCGCCGCCGCATCCGGGCGCATGCGACGTCCGTATAGCAGGAAATGAAAAGAATACTCGTGCTTTTTCCCAAGGACTGGGACCGCCTTGAGCTTGACGCGCCGCACTACCGCGAACGCTACCGTTTCTACTTCGAAGGTTTCGACCTTTTCAAATTTCCCGCCAACGCGCGCCTGCTGACTTTCAACGCGTTTCGCTTCATCGACAGGCTGGTCGACAAATACCGCCGCATCGGCCTCGACGGCGTGATCAGCAACAACGAGTACTTCGGCGCGCTGATGGCCGCGGTCATTGCGCGCCGTCTCGGCCTGCCAGGCACCGACCCGCGGGCCGTGATAGTCGCCCAGCACAAATACTGTTCGCGCATGCTGCAGCGCCAGGTCGCGCCCGAAGCCACGCCCGCATTCTCGGTGTTCGACTACGACATTCGCGACCCGGCGCAACTCGGGCTGGACTTTCCCTGTTTCATCAAGCCGCTCAAGGCGACCTTCTCGGTGCTGGCGCGGCGGGTCGACGATTTCAGCGAACTGCGGCGGCATCTTGGCTTCCGCGTGTTTGAAAAGCTCATCATCCAGCGCCTACTCAAGCCCTTCAACGACCTGATGCCGGTCTACATGCCGTTCGCCATGAGCGTGTGCAACATGATCGCCGAGGAAGTGATCGAGGGCGAGCAGGTCAACATCGACGGCTACGTTGATGGCGGCAAGGTGACTTTTCTCGGCATGGTCGACGAGATCATGTACCCGGGCACCCATGCCTTCATGCGATTTGAATATCCTTCGCGCCTGGCGCAGGGCGTGCGCGACCGCATGGCAGCGCTCACCGGGCGCCTGCTGCGCGCGATGAACTACGACCACGGTTTCTTCAACGTCGAGATGTACTACCGCCCCGCGTACGACGACATCAAGATCATCGAAATCAATCCGCGCATGGCTTCCCAGCTCGCCAACCTCTACCGTCGCGTCGATGGCCACGATCCGTACGACATGCTGCTCGCGCTGAGTGTGGGCGAGCGGCCGCGGATTGCCCGCGGCGCGGGTGAATTCAAGACCGCAGGCAGCTTCGTCTTCCGCCGCTTCGACGGCCGCGCCGCAAAGCCGGCGCCGAGCGCTGCCCAGCTTGATGCCATCCGCCGGCATTATCCCGACGCGCGCCTCATGCTGTACCTCAAACGGGGCGTGAGCCTGGCGCGAGAAATGAAATGGCTGGGCAGCCACCGCTATGCCGTGCTCAACCTGGGCGGCGCCAGCAGGCAGGACCTCCACAACCGCTACAACGATATCCGCCGCCGGCTCGCGTTCGACTGAATACGGCCGGCGCCCGGCCGTTCCGGAGCGGGTCCCGAAGTTGCCAACGTGCGGTATAAGTTCATCAAAGGCACCCGGGTTCGCAATAGCGCAATCAAGATTTCCCCGATACCCTGCCAAGGTGGCATTGCTTGATCTGCCGGCAGGGCTGGTGCACTCATGGCGCTGCCAGCCGCGCCAGTTCGGCGACATCGGGCAGTTGCGCCAATGCCCAGCAACGATCGAGCAGTTTGCGGGTTTGCGCGCGCGGCAGCGTGTCCGCCGCAAGGTCGATGAACTTGCGCTCCAGATCGTGATCGCCCATCGGGTTGTCAACGCTGCCCAGCGCATGCGCGATATGCCGGGTGAGCACCTCGCCATTGTCGAGCGTGACGGCAACGTGCGCTTCGTCCTCCCGCAAATTGCCGTCCGCTTCGGCGCTCACGCGCTCGCGTAAGGCCATCACGCGCGGATCGAAAACACGCTCATCGGTGTACTGACGCTCACCCGCCGCGCCATCGACAAGAGCGACCGCGGCGGAATGATAGACGCTCCACTTGCTTTTCAATGCGGCCTGCGGCGCTTTAATGCCGGCAAGCTTCAGTGCCAGCGGGTGCACGCGCAATGCGACCGCTGCAATCCGGTTCGGATCGAAGGCATCCGAGCCATGCAGCTGTATGCAGCCGTCAATGACCGGATGGCAAACCACACCGCAGGCATGGGGCTTGTAGGTGTTCAGCTCCATTTCCCAGATGCTTCCCAGGTCTGCGAGGATGGCCTCAAGATCGTGCTCGGTCGACAGAACGTTCGCAAAACCGCGCGGCGCCTCGATCACCCGTTCCGAGCTTGTGAAGCCCCGTTCGGCCATCAGCGCAGCCTGCATCCCGTTTTGTGCCGCACGCCCATGGACAAAGGCCTTGCACATGGTGCCGGCCATTTCCCGCAAGCCCGCGGCCTGTGTTGCAGCGATGCCGAAGGCCCAGGCCATTTTCTGTTCATCGAGGCCAATCATGCGGCCGGTGGCGGCCGCCGCCCCGAGCGTGCCCGCGGTGCCCGTAATGTACCAATTCACGTTGTGCCCGGCATAGATGGCGTTGGCGATGCGGCATTCGACCTCCACGCCGAGAACGAACGCATGCAGAAAATCGGCGCCCGTGCATGGCCTGTATTCCGCCAGCGCAAGCAGGGAAGAGGCAACTGGCACGCTGGGATGCATCAGGGTACGCAAGTGCGTATCGTCGAAATCCAGCACGTGCGCGCTGGTGCCGTTGACAAGCGCCGCGTGCAGGATGTCAAGCCGCTCCCGGCGGCCCAGAACGGTGGCCTGCGGCGGGCCGGCAAACGGCATCAATGACGCGAGGGTAATGTTGACGGCCTCGTGATGCGCGCCGCCCAGCGCGCAGCCCATCCAGTTGACCACCGATCGATGCGCCTCGCGACACGCCGCGGCGGGAATATCCTCAAGCCGCGATTGAACAACAAAGCGCGCCAGGTCGCGGGTGATGTTCTCCATTTTTGAACTCAATCAGCGCGCGCGCCTGACGCTTTTATCACCTTGGCCCATTTGTCGATCTCGTTGCGCGTGTATGCTGCATATTCCTCCGGCGTGTTGCCAATCGCCTCAAAGCCGCTGGCATCAAGGCGTTTCCTGATGTCGGGCAGCCCGAGCGTTTTTACGGCCTCCGCGTGCAGCCGTGTGATGATTTCCTTTGGCGTGCCAGCCGGCACCAGCAATCCATACCAGGTCACGGCCTCGTAGCCGGAAACACCCGCTTCGCTGATTGTTTGAAGGTCGGGTGCCAGGGGCAGGCGACGCGCGCTGGTGACGGCAAGTCCGCGCAGCTTGTTTGACTTGACGTGCGGCATCACCGACGGGGTGGTTGCGAATCCGACCGAAACCTGGCCGCTGATCAGCGCGACTACGGCCGGGCCGCCGCCTTTGTACGGCACATGCGTCATCTTCACGCCGGCCATGTTGTTGAACAGTTCGGCCGCAAGATGCGATGAACTGCCGCCGCCCGAAGATGCGTAATCAAGCTGCCCGGGGCGCGCCTTGGCGAGCGCAACCAGTTCCTTCACCGATTTTGCGGGCAGCGAAGGATGCACCACCAGAATGTTGGGAGTCGATGCCAGCATCGTGACCGTGGCGAAGTCCTTGACCAGATCGTAATTGAGTTTGCTGTAGAGGCTGGCATTGATGGTATGGGCGACATTGCCCATGAATATCGTGTAGCCGTCGGGGGGGGATTTTGCCGCGATCTCCGCGCCCAGATTGGCACCGGCGCCCGGGCGGTTATCCATTACGACCTGCTGCCCGAGCAGTTCACCGAGCTTCTGGCCGATGACGCGACCCAATGTGTCGGTACCGCCGCCAGGCGGGAAAGGCAGGATGAAGCGTAGCGGCTTGCTCGGGTATGGGGCCTGTGCAGAGGCGACAGACCAGATCGAGCACAGCATCAGGGATAACAGCACCTGCAAAATTGATTTCATGGTTCCTCCTTTGTTGACTGCGGCTTGCTTGTCCGACGGGATAATGCAAACGCTTACATTTTTTGGAAAAGTCTACACTCTTTCCTGTGCCGCTTCCAGGTTTGGCAGGCCAGGGTTTGCTGCAACGGAGCGACTGGCGTCGAGAGGCATGATTTAACGACCCGATTTCACGACTGCCACAACGACATCCGGCGGTAACTGGCGTTTGACGGATGCGGGTAGTTGCCGGCCGCCGCTCCTGCTCCGACGGGAATCCGGTGCCTGAATTGGTTTCTTGCGCTTTCGGCGGGTCCGGGTCGTGGCAGGATGCCGACTCAATCCCGCATTTGTCATCGGCAGGAGAGCAGGCGTATTCTGCAGCATGTTTCGTCTGCAAGGTCCTGCATGGCCTTGTGTTCCGGGGAGGCAGCCCGCAAAACGCGCTCTGCAGCTGCATTTCCGTTCCGCGCATCCGCTGCCCGCACTCGGCTGCTGAAAAATCCGGCTGCCTGGAATTGATCGTCAGGACAGCGCGGTGCTGCAACGAATCGTCGCGTCGGGGAGATGACATGGCAAACGACAAGCTGATTGCGGATCACTGGGGCAAGGGCGATGTGTATGGCGGTATCGTTGCGGCCCTGGAGAAGATGTCCAAGCCGCTCGATGCCGTGACCATGGAAGATCTGGCGCCGGTGGACCACTTCCACGCGCGCGGGCTTGCCGCCACTGTCGAGCTTGCGGACCGCCTGCCTGTCAAGGCTGGCCAGCACATCCTCGATATCGGCTGCGGGCTGGGCGGCCCCGCGCGCTACATGGCGAAACGATTCCAGTGCAAAGTCAGCGGCATCGACATCACCGGGCCTTTCGTCGAAGCCGCCAACAAGCTGACGGCACTGCTGCGCATGCAGGACCAGGTGCAGATCCGGCTCGGCGACGGCCAGCGCCTGCCTTATCCGGACGCCGCCTTCGACGGCGCCTACACCCAGCACGTCACCATGAATGTGTCCGATCGTGCGGGATTCTTTGGCGAGGCCTGGCGGGTATTGAAGCCGGGCGCCTTTTTCGCGCTGACCGAACACGGCTTGGGCCCGAAAGGCGATCCGTACCATCCCGTGCCGTGGTCGGAGGACGGTCGCGGCGCCTATCTGGTCACGCCGGCCGAGACTCGCGCCTATCTGGAAAAAGCAGGGTTCGTGGATATCGTCATGGAAGACACCGGAGCCAAGTATGTCGCGGGATACAAGGCGACGATGGCCAAAGCCGAGAAGGGCGAACTGCCGCCGCTGGGCATACACATCCTCATGGGCGCCAGCGCGCCCGAAAAGACGCGCAACTCCGCGCGCAACATCGAGGAAGGCCGCACCCAGCCGCTGATGGTGGTGTGCCGCAAGTCGGGATAATGTTGTGATGACAGGCCGAGCGCAAAGCTCGGTAGCGGTTGGTTCGAGCCGGGAGCGGGGAGGCAATCCAGGACAGAACTGGGTACCGATTTGTCGTTGCTTTTGTCCTGAATGGAAATGCCAGCGTATTATTCTCCAGTAATGTATCCATAGGCCCCCGTGTTACTCGAACGGGGGCAGAGTCGGCACCGGAATAGGTGACATTTCTGTCAACTAAATTTGTCACCTAAAATTGGCAACTAAAAATGTCAACCCATTCATGTTATGCGTTCAGAACCTATGCCGACCTCAACTGACAAGGGCGTCCCGCGCCCGTTGCTTGTTCATCTAGTGGCAGTACTACTGGTGAGCTACGTTGCGCTCACGATTCTTGCACTAATTCCAGCTTGGGGCGCCATGCAAACCCAGGAGTTGTCTTCCATTTCATGGCATCTTGCAATGATTGTTGTTCTTGTTGCGTTTCTCTATTTCGACGTTCGAATCGGAAGCTGGATGGCTCTCGGATGGTGTGTAGTTGTTCCGCTCGAAAGGTATGCGTTGGCATTTCGTGAACTGCTGCAGGTTTTCGGTGGGGGAGTTTTGTCTATTGCCCTCATCGATTTGGTCAGGGTAGCCATTCTTTTTGGTGCAACCGTAGCGTCAGCTCTGCTTGTGCATAAGCTTCACTTTTTACGTAACCGTCCAGCAAATGGGCACACAAACGCATAACCGTACGATCGACAGCGACGCAGGAAAGCGCTGTGCGCTTCCGGGTGCGCGTCATCGCGGACGTTAGACGTCACATAATGGGTCGGCACAAGCAATTGAAATGGTGGCAACTAGCGCTGGGCTTCCTTCTCATGGGCACTCTCGCGGCAGGGCTGGGCGGCTTAATCGGTGCCGTCGTGATCGTGGTGCGAGCTTTTTTAGATCCGCCGCTTAGCTATTGGGTTGTGCCGCCAATCGCAATCATTGTCATGATCGTCTACTTCAAGTTCGTGTGGGTCCCGATATGGATATTTCGTCGCCCGAAAGACGGGAAGTGACGTCTAACCACCCGATCCACACTGACGCGATCGCGCGCGTTGCTGGCTTACTCGCGCAGGTGATCGGGACACGTTAAATTGTCAATGAAACCTTCAGCAGCCAAGAGTGCTCAGCTTTGCCCAGCTCGGGGAACCACTCATGACTCGAACCGATTGACCCGCAACAGTCGCCCCACTATATTTCCTGACACAAGACGGACCGCATCAGTCCGCAGGTTTGAGTTTTCCGGGCAGCAACCATCATCAGAGGAGGCGGCAATGCCGTTCGTGCCGGTTTGTGACCATCGCGTTTTTCCGTTGCTGGTGCGCTACGGCGTGCTGTTCGTCGCCGCGCTGCTGTTCTGCTTCCTCGCGCCCGCCGCCGTCGCCCAGAGCTATCCCGCCAAGCCGCTGCGCATTATCGTGCGGGCGCCGCCCGGCGGCACCGACGACCTGCTGGCGCGGCTGATCACGGCGCAGATGAGCAAGGTCACCGGCCAGCGCGTGAGCGTCGATTACCGCCCCGGCGCGGGCGGGCTGGTCGCCTGGGAGTACGTGGCCAAGCAGCCGCCGGACGGCTATACGCTGCTGCTTGCTGCTTCGGGGCTGGCCGCCATCCGCAGTCTGCGCCCCGACATGCCCGTCGATCCGTGGCGCGACTTCACCTGGATTTCGCTGATCTCGAATTTCATGCTGGTGCTGACCGTGCACCCCTCGCTGCCGGCGAAGAACGCCAGGGAGCTGATCGTGCTGGCGCGCAGCCGGCCGGGGCAGCTGAGCTACGGCTCCTCGGGCGTGGGCGCGACGCCGCACCTGGCCGCGGAGTACTTCAAGGCCATGGCCAAGATCGACATCCGCCACATTCCGTACAAGGGTGCCGGCCCGATGTACATCGATCTGATGGCCGGGCGCATCGAGGTGGGCACCGCGGTACTCGGCGGCGCCATTCCGCATATCCAGGCGGGCAAGATGCGCGCGATCGGCGTGTCGGGCGCCAACCGCTCGCCGCAGGTGCCGGAGATCCCGACGCTTGCCGAGGGCGGGTTGCCGGGCTACGAGTTCACCGCGTTCTACGCGCTGCTGCTGCCGGGCGGCGCGCCGCGCGACATCGTCGCCGCGCTCGCCGACGTGATCGCCAGGACCGCATCGGCGCCGGAGTTCCGCGAGCAGGTGCTGAAAAACGGCCTCGAGCCGGCGCACAACACGCCCGAGCAGATGCTGCAGCTCGCGAAGCGCGACGCCGACAAGATCGACCGCATCGTGCGCGCCGCCAACATCAAGGCGGAGTAGCGCAACGCAATCAGCCCGCCGCGCGCTCCGGCGCCGCGGCAGATCCATCCATCACGGGGAAAAACCATGGCGCGCATCGCGATCGGCGGCTTCATGCACGAAACCAACTGCTTCGTTTCGGTGCACACCGATTTCAACTACTTCGCCTCCATCGGCGACCGGCCGCCGCTGTCGCGCGGCGAGGAGATTTTCAGGAACCTGCCGGGCAAATCGTTCGCCACCTCGGGTTTTCTCGCCGACATGGCGGGCCGCCACGAGCTGGTGCCGCTGGTGTGGGCGAGCGGCGGCGCCGGCGGCTACGTCACCAGCGACGCCTACGAGCGCATCGTCGGCGAGATGATCGGGCGTCTGTCGCTGGCGCTGCCGGTGGACGCGGTCTATCTCGACCTGCACGGCGCGATGTGCTCCACCGATTTCGAGGACGGCGAAGGCGAGCTGCTGCGCCGCGTGCGCGCCGTGGTCGGGCTGCGGGTGCCGGTGGTGATCAGCCTCGACTATCACACCAATCTCACTGCGGAGATGGTGAACCTCACCGACGGCATGGCGATCTACCACACCTACCCGCACGTGGACCGGGCGCAGACTGGCAGCCGCGCCGCGCGCATCCTTGGCACCGTGCTCGAGCGCGGCCGGCCAACAGCGCGCGCCTTCCGCAAGCCGCCGTTCCTCATCCCGCTCAATTTCCAGTGCACCCTGGTCGAGCCGTCAAAGGGCATCGTCGCCCGCTCCGCCGCGGGCGAGGGCGGGGAGGTGCTCGACCTGTGCTACGCCGCGGGCTTCCCGCCCTCGGACCTGTACGATTGCGGGCCCGGGATCGCCGCCCACGGTTATGCGCAGGCGGCGGTGGCGCGCGCGGCAGATGATCTCGCCACCCACGTCGAATCGATGGAGCAGGTGTTCGCGCAGCCGCTGCTCGATCCCGATGCCGCGGTGCGCGAGGCGATGCGCATCGCCGCCGCGGCGCAGCGCCCGGTGGTGATCGCTGACACCCAGGACAATCCCGGCTGTGGCGGCACCGGCGACACCACCGGCATGCTCGAGGCGCTGGTGCGCAACGGCGCGCAGAAGGCGGCGCTTTGCGTGCTGACCGACGCCAGGGCCGCGGCGGCGGCGCATGCCGCGGGCGAGGGGGCGGAGATCACCCTCGCACTCGGCGGCGCCACGCCGCTACCGGGCGTGCAGCCGTACCGCGGCACGTTTCGCGTGGGGCGGCTGAGCGACGGGCGCTTCGTGTGCAAGGGCGCGTGCGTGGGCGGCCGCGAGGCCAGTCTCGGCCCCACCGCGCTGCTCGTCATCGGCGACGTCAGCATCGTGGTGGCGAGCAAGCGCATGCAGGCCTACGATCTGGAGATTTTCCGGCACATCGGCGTGGAGCCCACCGCGCAGAAAATCCTGGTGGTGAAAAGCACCTGCCACTTCCGCGCCGACTTCGAGCCGATTGCCGAGCGCGTGCTGGTCGCGATCGCGCCGGGCGCCCACCTAGTCGACGCGCGCGAGTATCCGTACAAGTATTTGCGCGCCGGCGTTCGCCTGGAACCGCTGGGGCCTGCGTACCAGCCGCAGCAGCGCTGAGTGCGGATCCCGCCTGCGGATGGAGCGTTCAGCCCTGGCCGGCTACCCTGAGACTCGCCAGGTCGAAGTCCTTCCCGCCTTCGATCAGGCGGGCAGGCGTCATCAGGTAGGTTTTTTCATGAACGCGCATCTGCAGGTCCTGCGCGGGGATGAAGCCGCCCGCGCGCATCAGCACCGCCACCTCGCCGTTCTTGTCGGGCTTGGCGCTGAGCAGCAGCGCCGCGCCGCTGTTTTCTGCCGGGTCGGCGGCGCGCGTCGCGGGCGTCAGTTTCACCGGCTGCGCAATATGGCCGAGCACTTCGATGCCGACGCGGTGCTGGCCGTAACGGTCCTTGGTGAAACGGCGGATGACGCCCGTGCGGCAGTTCGTTGCCGTCTCGGGATGGATGGCGATCAGGCTGCCGATCTGCAGCCACTCGCCGTTTATTCTGGGGACAATCGCGCCGTAGCCGGTGTCGCTGACGTTGAAGACGATCCAGCTTTCCGAATTGGCGGGGTCGCTGAATTCCAGCGAGCTTGAATCGGCGAGCACGTCTGCCCAGCGCAGCGCGTCGGCAAAGCCCGGCACGATCGTGATGCGGGTGGCAAGGTCACGGCGCCGGTTGTTGCGCAGCGGCGGCTTGCCCGACCAGTATTGCTTCAGGTGCGCGAGCACCGCCAGCACTGTCGCCTTGTCGAAATTCCCGCCCAGATTGATGTCGTTGGGGACGCCGTCCTTGTGCTCGACGGCGCCGATCAGGTCCTGCAGCCCCTGCGCGGCGTCGCCGGCGCCGAAGAAACGCATCATGGGGCCCGGCGACAGGTCGCGCAAAATGCGCACCGGCGGTTTGTGCATCGACAGGTCAAAGCAGAAATGGCAGCCTGGCGCGGCAGCGGGCAGCAAGCTAAAGCGGGCCGCGAAGTGGGCGATTGCGCGCTCGGCAATGTGTATCTTCGCGGGCGACAGGCTGTCGGGCGAGGAGACCGCGAGCATCAGCGCCTTGAGGAATTCTTCGCGCGCGCTCGACTCGCCGTGCAGGCCGGGATAGATCGCGACCCGCTGCCCGGCGTAGCCCTGGCTTTCGGCAAAGAGATAGGTGCGCCCGAGATCGCGCCAGATGCGGTCCTCGACCAGGCCGTAGCGCAGCAGGATCCATTTGATCTGCAGGGTCAGGCTGCGCAGCACGCGCCCGACTATCCTGGGCATGTCGTTCCTGATCTCGTCCGACGCGTGGGCGCCGGCCTGGAACTGCTCCATGCAGTCGATATAGCTGTCGGCCAGCGCCTTCCAGAATCCGAAAGAGGCGTTCCAGACGCGGCTTTCGTAGTTTTTCTGCAGGCGCAGCGCGTCGGTGTACTCCTGCGCCAGCCGGTACTGGTGGCTTTTGACCGCCTGGTCGATCAGAAAGGTCAGATTGGCGCGCTGGTCGAGGGGGAATTCGCGGGTGTCGCGGATCGATCCCAGCCAGGAAACAGCTTGCTCCAGCGCCTTGAGTGAACTTGCCTCGGTCAGCTCCGCCAGCAGGTCGCGCGCCTTGCGCATATCGGCCATCGGATGCCTGGGCTTGGCGCCTACCAGACGATTGAACATCTGTTCCCCCGCTGGAATCTGTTTTTATGATGCAATGATAATTCAAATCCGGGCGCCGGCTGCGGCGGTGCATGGCGCCATGAAAACATCCTACACCTTGCGTGCCGGCGCATCCAGCAGCGCTGCGCTGATCTGGCCGTGCGTGGTCACCACCGCCATGCGTCCGGCAAGTTTCGCCGCAGCCTCCCTGATTCTCGCCATTTCGCCGCTGCCCGCGGCATCGCTCTTGTTGATGACCAGGACGTCGGCGAACACCATCTGCTCCAGGTAATCGTCGCGCGCGCCCAGCGCGGGGTCGGCAAATTGCCGCGGGTCGAGCACACACAGGCCGGCGCGCTGCTCGACGGCTTCGGCGATGGTTTTCTCGCGCAGCACGTTGAGAATGGCGGAAGGGCGGCCTGCGCTGGAGAGTTCGATCAGCAGCCGCTGCGGCCGCGCTTCGCGCAGCAGGCGGACCAGCGCGGTGCGCAGTTCGACCTGCGCCGTGCAGCAGATGCAGCCGCCGGCGACTTCGCGCAATACGATGCCGCCATCGCTGTCACGCACTGCATCATCAAGGACGGCCTTCCCGAAATCGTTGACCAGCACCGCCCAGCGTTCGCCGTGCGGGCGCTGTGCGAGCAGGTTGCGGATGACGGTGGTTTTGCCCGCGCCGAGAAAACCGGTAATCAGGTTGGCGGGTACGCGCGTTAGGCTCATGTTGCAAAAAGCAGTCTTGTCGAGGTCAGGCGTGCAGCCGGACGCCGGGGAGTCGGCGATGCCGCATTATATGCTGCCTGAACGCATCCCTCGCCTTCATAAAATAATTAATTAAAACAAGGAGTTATATGAATATCCTGTCCCAGCCCATGGCGCTGACCATATTGCTGCTCACGGCGTCCAACCTGTTCATGACCTTCGCCTGGTACGGCCACCTCAAGCATCTCGACAGCAAGCCATGGTGGATTGCGGCGCTGGTGAGCTGGGGCATTGCGCTGTTCGAGTACCTGCTGCAGGTGCCGGCCAACCGCATCGGTTTCACCGTGATGAACCTGGCGCAACTCAAAATCCTCCAGGAAGTGATCACCCTGACACTGTTCGTGCCGTTCGCGATTCTCTACATGGGGCAGGAGATCAAAATGAACTATCTCTATGCCGGCCTGTGCCTGATGGGCGCGGTATACTTCATCTTTCGCGGTTAAAAACAGGCCACGCAGAACACGCAAGCCACTGGGCAGGATGGGCGCCCGCAGCAATAGGGGGATCCCTCGTGGCGTCGGAGCGAACCCGCAAGTGGATTTAATGAGGGTTTGATCCTGTCGAACCTGCAAAATCCTGTTAATCCTGTCTATTCGATTTTGATTTTCTCTGTGTCCTCCGTACTCTCTGTGGCTGATTTCGATTTCAAATGCACACTCACATTCTAGGCATCTGCGGTACTTTCATGGGCGGCATCGCGGTGATCGCGCGCGAGGCCGGCCACAAGGTCACCGGCTGCGACGCCAATGTCTATCCGCCGATGAGCACCCAGCTCGCGGCGCAGGGCATAGAGCTGATCGAGGGCTATGCGCCCGCGCAGGCGGGCCTCAATCCCGACCTGTTCGTGATCGGCAACGTGGTGGCGCGCGGCAATCCGCTGATGGAGGAGATACTCAACCGCGGCCTGCCGTACATGTCCGGCCCGCAGTGGCTGGCCGAGCACGCGCTGCGCGGCAAATGGGTGCAGGCGGTCGCCGGCACCCACGGCAAGACCACCACTTCATCCATGCTGACGTGGATACTCGAATACGCCGGACTGCAGCCGGGTTTCCTGATCGGCGGCGTGCCCGAGAATTTCGGCATCTCTGCGCGGCTTTCCGACACGCCGTTTTTCGTGATCGAGGCCGACGAATACGATACCGCCTTCTTCGACAAGCGCTCAAAGTTCGTGCATTACCGCCCGCGCACCGCGGTGCTCAACAATCTCGAATTCGACCATGCCGACATTTTTTCCGATCTTGCCGCCATCGAAACCCAGTTTCATCACCTGCTGCGCACGGTGCCCGGCCAGGGACTGGTGGTGAGCAACGGCGCCGACACAGCGCTCGAGCGCGTGCTGGCGCGCGGCTGCTGGACGCCGGTCGAGCGCTTTGCGGTGGCCGGCGGCTGGCACGCCGGCACACAGGGCGGCGACGGCGGCTTCGACGTGTTCTGGCAGGACAGCCTGCAGGGCCGCGTGCGCTGGAACCTGCTCGGCCGTCACAACCAGGCCAACGCGCTGGCCGCGGTGGCCGCGGCGCGCCATTGCGGCGTGCCGCCGGCGGTGGCGGTGGAGGCGCTGGCGCAGTTCCGCAACGTCAAGCGCCGCATGGAAGTAAAAGGCGCGGTCAACGGCATCACGGTGTATGACGATTTCGCGCACCATCCGACGGCCATCGAGACCACGCTTGCCGGGCTGCGCGCGAAAGTCGATGGCGCGCGCATCCTCGCCGTGCTCGAACCGCGCTCCAACACCATGAAGCTGGGCGTGATGAAGGACAGGCTCGCCGCCAGCCTCGCCGCCGCCGACCAGGTGTTCTGCTACAGCGCGGGCCTCGGCTGGCGCGCCGAGGACGTGCTGCGCCCACTGGGCGCAAAGGCGGTGGTGTCGGATGATTTTGACAAGCTGCTGGCAGCGGTCGCGGGCGCGGCGCGCAAAGGCGACCACGTGCTGATCATGAGCAACGGCGGTTTTGGCGGCATACACGACAAACTTCTGAAGAAACTTTCCGCAAAATGACCCGAGATATACCCAACGACGCGCTGGGCGCGTTCTGCCGCCACACCCATGCCACGGCAAAGGGCGCTCCCGGCGGCCCGCTCGCCGGACTGACTTTCGGCGCCAAGGACATTTACGACATCGCCGGATACCGCACGGGATTCGGCAGTCCGGAATGGCTGGAGACGCACGCTGCGGCGACACGTACTGCTCCGGCGGTGCAGGCAATGCTTGATGCCGGCGCCGACCTCGTCGGCAAGACGCAGACCGACGAGCTGACCTACAGCCTGAACGGCGAGAACGCGCACTACGGCACGCCGGTCAACGTCAACGCCCCAGGCCGCATTCCTGGCGGCTCCTCGAGCGGCTCGGCAGCGGCGGTCGCGGGCGGCTTGGTGGATTTTGCGCTGGGCAGCGATACCGGCGGCTCGGTGCGCGCGCCGGCGAGTTTCTGCGGGATTTACGGCATGCGGCCCACCCACGGCCGCGTTTCGCTCGAAGGCGCGTGTCCGCTGGCCGCAAGCTTCGACACCTGCGGCTGGTTCGCGCGCGATGCTGCGCTGCTGGAGAAGGTCGGGCAGATACTGCTCGGCGAATCCGCCGCCGCCGCACCCGGCCCGCTGTTGCTGGCAGAGGATGCGTTCGACATTGCGGGCAGCGCGGTCGCTGCGGCGTTGCGGCCGGCAGTGGAGCGCATGCAGGCGCTGCACGGCAAGGCGCGGCCGGTGAAGGTATCGGAAGAAGGCCTGCCGCAGTGGTTCCAGGCATTTCGCGTGCTGCAGGGCGCGGAGGTGTGGGCGCAGCACGGCGAGTGGGTGAAGCGCGTCCAGCCCAGGCTCGGGCCCGGAGTGAAGGAGCGTGTGGAATGGACGGCGACGATCAAGGCGGAGGAGGTCGAGGCAGCGCAGCGCAGACGGGAGCACATTGCACGCCGCATGGACGAACTGCTCGCCGGTGACGCGGTGCTGCTGCTGCCGACCCTGCCGGGCATCGCGCCGCGGCTCAATACGCCGCCGGCCGAGCTCGACGATTTTCGCGGTTTCGCGATGAGCCTGCTGTGCATTGCGGGCCTGGCGCGCCTGCCGCAGGTGAGCCTGCCGCTGGGCAGCGTCGACGGCTGCCCGGTCGGGTTGTCGCTGGTGGCGCGCCGCGGCGGCGACACCATGCTGCTCGCACTTGCGAAAACCCTGGCAGCGGCCGGCTGAGCGCCCGACGCATGGCCGAGTACGCCTATCGCATCGTCAACGTCTTTGCCGATCCCGGCGCGCCCGGCGGCCGGCTGACCGGCAATCCGCTGTGCGTATTCGAAGACGGGCGCGGTCTGGACACCGCGGCGATGCAGGCGCTGGCGCTGCAGTTCAATCTCTCTGAAACCGTGTTCGTGCTGCCCTCGGACAGGGCGGCGGCGCGCATCCGCATTTTCACGCCCGCGTTCGAGATGCCGTTCGCCGGCCATCCCGTGCTGGGTTCGGCGCACGTGGTGCGCGCGCTGCGCAACAGCGGCGACAGCCTGACGCTGGAAACCAATGCCGGCGTGATTCCGGTCAGCGTGCGCGGCGGCGACTGGACGCTCAAAGCCAACCGGCCGCAGACACGCGCGGCGGAGGCGTCCAACGACGACATCGCGGCGATGCTGGGCATCGCCCCGGCCGACATCGGCGGCACGCCGCTGTGGGTCAACACCGGCAACGAACAGTTGCTGGTGCCGCTGGCGAGCCCCGATGCGGTACGGCGCTGCCACCCGGACAGCGAGCGCATGCTCGGGTACCGCAACCGCGACGGCGCGGTGAAGGTGTATGTGTGGGCGGCGCTGCGCGAAAATGAAATCCTCGCACGCTTCTTCTTCCCCAAGCATGGCGCGGTGATCGAGGACTATGGCACCGGCTCGGCGGCCGCCAATCTGGGCGGCTGGTTCGTTGTGCAGCAGGCCAAGCTGCCGCTGCGGCGCGTGATCCGCCAAGGCGAGCCCATTTCGCGGCCATCGCGCCTGCAGCTCGACGTCGACGGCGGCGGCAATATTTTCGTGACCGGGCATGTGCTGGGGCTGGGCCGCGGCATGATTACACTGTAATCCGTGCCGCTTCCGTGCTGATTTATATCCACGGCTTCAACAGCTCGGCGCTGTCTTTCAAGGCCAGGCTGCTGCGCGAGCGCATGGCCGCCATGGGCCGCGGTGGCGAGTGCATCTGTCCGGAGCTTGCACATCGGCCGGCGCAGGCGATGGCGCAGCTCGAGGCGCTGATTGCCGGCGCGCCGGCCGCGCAAACCGCGCTCGTTGGCAGCTCGCTTGGCGGTTTTTACGCCACCTGGCTGGCCGAAAAATACCGGCTGCGCGCGGTGCTGGTGAATCCCGCGGTGCGGCCCTGGGAGTTGCTGGGAGATTACCTGGGGCCGCAGAAGAATCTCTATACCGGTGCGCAGTACGAACTCACCGCGCGGCATCTTGACGAGCTGCGTGCGCTCGACGCGCCCGCGATTTCGCCCGGTCTTTACCTGTTGATGGTGCGTACCGGCGACGAAGTGCTGGATTACCGCCAGGCGGTGGCGCGCTACCGCGGCTGCAGGCAGATGGTGATTCAGGGCGGCGATCACGGTTTCGGCGATTTCGGCGATCATCTGGATGCCGCGCTCGAGTTTTGCGGCATCGCACCCTCATCCTGATGCCGCCATGTCTCTTCGGGATTCCGGCAATGCCGGCGCGGCCGTCGGCAACCGTCCGTATCAGGCGAGCAGCGACGCGCAGCCTCCCGGGGCGGCAAAACCCCGTGATGCGGAGATCGGAGCCGGCTTGCACGGGGTGATGGTCTTTCCAGATTAACAGGGAGGTTCGCTGCGCGGGGTGAGCTGGCAGGCCCCCTCGCGTATAATTGCCGGGCGCGGCCATTTCGGTTGCGCCCACTTCTTTTGTCCTGCCTTTTTGTCCCGTCGCCCGTCCTGCCCATTACACAGACATGAACGTTTTTTACGAAGAGGACGGCGACTTCAAGGTCGGGGCCGTGCTTGCCGACAACAACACCTCGCTGCAGGTCGAGGCGCCGCACGGCAAGCGCTCCAAGGTCAAGGCGGCGACGGTGCTGCTGCGTTTCGAACAGCCGCCAATCGCCGGCTTCATGGCCGATGCGCAGAAGGTCGCCGAGGCGATTGATGTCGACTTCCTGTGGCAGTGCTGCGGCGAGGCGGAATTCGCCCACGACGCGCTGGCGCGCGAATATTTCGGACACGCGCCCGATGCTGTCGAGTCTGCCGGCGTGCTGCTGCGCCTGCATGGCGCGCCGATGTATTTCTACAAGAAAGGCCGCGGCCGCTACAAGGCCGCGCCGGAAGAATCACTGAAGGCGGCGCTCGCCGGTATAGAGCGCAAAAAGCAGCAGGCGCTGAAGAAGGAGCAGTATGCGGCGCAACTGGCCGCGGGGATGCTGCCGCCCGAATTCACGCCGCTGCTCGACAGCCTGCTTTACAAGCCGGACAAGAACGGCATCGAGTGGAAGGCGCTGGAGGATACAAGCGCCGCCCTCAAGCTCTCGCCGGTACGGCTGCTCGAGCGCTGCGGCGCGTTGCCATCCTCCCATGACTATCACCTCAACCGTTTCCTGCGCGAATATTTTCCGCGCGGCGCCGGATTTCCTGCCATGCCGGATTGCCCCCCGCCCGGCGACCTGCTGCCTGCCGATGCCGAAGCGTTCAGCATAGACGACGCCACCACCACCGAAATCGACGACGCGTTCTCGGTCGCGCGGCTGCCCGGCGGCAACTGGCGCATCGGCATACACATCGCCGCGCCGGCGCTGGGCATAGGCGAAGGCTCCGAACTGGAGCGCTGCGCGCGCGAACGGCTGTCCACGGTGTATTTCCCCGGCGGCAAGATCACCATGCTGCCGGAAGAGGCGATCCGCAGCTTCACCCTCAGCGAGAACCGGCGCTGCCCGGCACTGTCGCTGTACATCGAGGCGACACCGGAATTTGCGGTGGTGTCCTGCGCCAGCCGCATCGAAAGCGTGAATATCGTTGCTAACCTGAGGCATGATGTCCTTGATCCGGTGTTCAACCAAGAAGCGCTTGCGCGCGGAAAAGTCGAGCATGCTTTCGGCGACCAGCTGCAGCTGCTGTGGGCATTCGCGGGCGTGCTGGAGCGGGCGCGCCGCGGCGATGTGCCCGAGGCCGAGCAGCGCGCCGAGTACAATTTCCTGGTCGAAAACGACCATGTCAGCATCGTGCGCCGCAACCGCGGCGCGCCGGTGGACAAGCTGGTGTCCGAGCTGATGATTTACGCCAACAGCGAGTGGGGACGCCAGCTTGCGGACAGCAGGATCGCTGCGATCTATCGCGTGCAGAACGGCGGCAAGGTCAGGATGAGCACGGTTCCCGCCGGCCATGAAGGGCTGGGCGTGAAGCAGTACATCTGGGCCAGTTCGCCGCTCAGGCGCTATGTCGACCTCGTCAACCAGCGCCAGCTTGTCGCGCTGGTGAGCGGGCAGACTCCGCCTTACCAGAAAAACAGCGAGGCGCTGCTGGCGGCGATGCGCGACTTCGAGCTGACCTACGATGCTTACGCCGAGTTTCAGCGCGGCATGGAGCGCTACTGGTGCCTGCGCTGGCTGCTGCAGGAAAACGTGAGCGTGGCGACTGCGTGCGTGCTGCGCGAGAACCTGGTGCGCTTCGACGATTTGCCGCTGGTCATGCGGGTTGCGTCCTTGCCGGAATTCGCATCCGGCACCCGCGTCGAGCTGGCGGTATCCGGCATCGATCTGCTGGAACTGACGCTGCATTGCGAATTTCATAAGCGCCTGAACGACGCGCCCGCTACCGGCGCAGCGGATTGAAACGTTTTTCTGCGCGTCCGCCCGCAATTTGCATTTTACTTTAATGCCCCGCTGCAACTCCGCGTTGCAAATGCATTTTCTATGCGGATAGTCCGGCGTTGTTTACAATAGCCTCCCATGGGTTTATTGCCAGCCAAAAAAGGCGTGGTGCCGCCGCAGCGCGGGCGGCATAACCGGCATGCGCCGGTCGGCGCCGTTGCGGCGCTGGATGAGGGCCTGGCCGGCCTCGAGCGGCGCTTGTCGGCGCTGACCCTGGAAACGCGCATGCAGGCGGCGCTGATCCTGTCCATACTGCTGCATACCGCGGTGCTGTATGGCGTCAGCTTCAAGATGCCCGATCCCTCCAAGCTCGCCAACCTCAACCAGCCGCTGGAAGTGGTACTGGTCAATACCAAGACCGTGGCCAAGCCGCCCAAGGCCGATGCGCTGGCCCAGCACAACCTGGACGGCGGCGGCAACACCGATGCCGAGCGTCGCGCCAAGAGCCCGCTGCCGGTGACGCGCAACGACAAGCAGGCCAACGAGCTGTCGCAGGCGGCGAAGCGCGTCAAGCAACTGGAGCAGGAAGCCCGCCAACTGATGACGCGCGCAAAATCCGGTACCCGGGTTGAATCCACGCCGACCCAGCCCGAGCCCCAACCCGAAGCCCAGCCCACGCCCAACGCTGCGGACCTGGTGCAGCGCAGCCTGGAGATCGCGCGGCTGGAAGCGCAGATCAGCAAGGACTGGGATGCCTACCAGAAGCGCCCGCGGCGGCGCTTTGTCGGGGCGCGCACCCAGGAATTCCGCTTCGCGCGCTATATCGAGGATTGGCGGCTCAAGGTCGAGCGCATCGGCGAACTCAATTACCCGCAGACGGCGCGCGACCTCAAGCTCTACGGCAGCCTGGTGGTCACGGTGTCGATCAAGGCCGACGGCGCGCTGGAGAAAGTCGAGATCAACCGTCCTTCGGGGCAGAAGATACTCGACGATGCGGCGCTGCGCATCGTCAATCTCGCCGCGCCGTTTTCGCCGTTCCCGGCCGATATCGCCAAGGACACCGACATACTGAGCATCACGCGAACGTGGACTTTCACGCGCTCGGACCAACTCCTGACCCAATAAACAAGCAGGCTGGCGCATGACCGATAAATATGCAGTGATCGGCAATCCGGTTGCACACAGCAAGTCGCCGCTGATCCATGCCGAGTTCGCGCGCCAGACCGGCCGGGACATTTGCTACGAGCGCTTGCTGGCGCCGCTGGATGCGTTTGAAGTGACGGTGCGCGGGTTTTTCGACGGCGGCGGCAAGGGCCTCAACGTTACCGTGCCGTTCAAGCATGCAGCGTGGAATATGGTGGATAGCCATGACCGCCATGCGATGAACGCCAATGCAGTCAACACCATCAAATGCATGAATGGACGACTGGTCGGCTACAACACCGACGGCGTCGGCCTGCTGTGCGATCTCAAGGAAAACCTGCGCTGCACGGTCCAGGGCAAGCGCGTGCTGCTGATGGGCGCCGGCGGCGCCGTTTACGGTGTCATGGAGCCGTTGCTGCGCGAACAGCCGCAGCAGCTGGTGGTGGTCAACCGCACCCTGGATAAGGCGCTGAGTCTGGTCGGACATTTCAGGACGGTAAAAGGTATTCCGCTGCGCGCGGTTTCGGCGCGTGCCTACCCTGATCTCGGCGGCGCCAGCTTTGATCTCGTCATCAATGCCACTTCCGCCGGGCTCGGCGATGCCATGCCGCCGCTGCCGGACGGGGTATTTGCGCCGGGCGCGCTCGCCTATGACATGGTTTACGGCAAAACGACGCCTTTCATGGCGTTTGCGCGCGCGCGCGGCGCGCATGCCGTCGACGGCACCGGCATGCTGGTCGAGCAGGCCGCCGAGTCGTTCCTAATCTGGCACGAAGTGCGGCCGGACACCGCGCCGGTAATCGCCTTGCTCAGGCATCAGACGGCTGAATGAAGGTGCGGATGCGCGCGCGTTCCATCCTCCCGCGGGTTTCGGCATGCTGAGCACGGTCTGGCGCTGGACCTGGCGTCTTGTATTGCTGGTGCTGATCGCGCTGGTGCTGATCCAGTTCTGGTTTCTGGCGCATATCTGGTACTGGGCGGGACACAACCCGCAGTCCACCGCCTTCATGGACAACCGGCTGGAGCGCATGCGCGACAAGAATCCGCGCGCCGTGCTGCGGCACCAGTGGGTGCCCTACAACCGCATCTCGAATAATCTGAAGCGCGCCATAGTCGCCGCCGAAGACGCCAAGTTTCTGGATCACGAGGGTTTCGACTGGGAAGCGATACAGAAGGCGTACGAAAAAAACCTGAAAAAGGGCAAGGTCGTGTCCGGCGGTTCGACCATCAGCCAGCAGCTTGCGAAAAACCTGTTCCTGTCGGGCGACCGCACCTGGTGGCGCAAGGCGCAGGAGGCGGTGATCACGGTGATGATAGAGACCATGCTGTCCAAGCGCCGCATACTCGAGATCTACCTCAATGTCATCGAATGGGGTGACGGCGTGTTCGGCGCCGAGGCGGCCGCGCGCTTTCACTACGGCATCCCCGCGGCTAGCCTTGGCGCCGAGCAGGCGGCGCGGCTGGCGGCGATGGTGCCCAGCCCGCGCCGCTACACGCCGGGCCGCGAGACGGCCTACCTGCAGCGGCGCACCGAGATCATCCTGTCGCGCATGAATGCGGTGCAGGTGCCCTGACGCAGCGCCTGCTTCTTGACGGCCGGCCGGCTGTCGCACAACATGCTCGGCGATGGTGCTGTTCCGATCAATTTCTGGGAGAAGTGCATGCAACGCAGACAGTTTCTGGCCGCGCTCGCGGGTGCGGGAGCAGCGGGATTGGCGCAGGCAGTCGAGCCCGCCCGGCAAATCCTGGCACAGGCGCCGGCGCGCCGCGGGCCGGACGTGATATTCGTGCCCACGCCCAATGAAGTCGTCGACAAGATGTTCGAACTGGCACAGGTCGGCGCCAAGGACGTCGTCTACGACCTGGGCTGCGGCGATGGCCGCATCGTGATCAGTGCTGCGCAGCGCTTTGGCGCGCGTGGCGTCGGCATCGACATCGACCCACAGCGCATCGCGGAAGCAACTGCCAACATCAGGAGCGCCGGCGTCGGCGACAAGGTGCGCCTGATCGAAGGCGACCTTTTCGAGACCGACATCAGCGAGGCGACCGTGGTCACGCTGTATCTGCTGACCAGGCTCAACGTCAAGCTACGACCCAAGCTGCTCAAGGAACTCAGGCCCGGCACGCGGGTGGTGTCCCACGCCTTCGATATGGGCGAATGGGCGCCGGAGAAAAAAGCGGTCGTCGGCGCGACTTCGGTATTTTTGTGGCGCATCCCGGGGCGCGCCTGACTTCGTTGCGTGGCGCAATCGCTGCCAGTGTCTGGATCGGCGTCACCGCACAGGCAAACCTCAATTACGCTTTCCGCAGCGGGTACGTAATAACGCGCTGAAGCCGCGTCCGGCCGCAGCGCGTAGTGGCAAATGCGCCAGTGCTTACTTCTTGTCCTTGCAGCGCGGATGCTCGGGGGTTTTCTTGCAGTCGACCGGGCCATCCGGAGCCTGCGCTACGGTGTCGGCGCCTTGTGTCTGGCTGCCGGTGGCTGCTATCGCGGTGCCGCCTGCAGTGGCCAGCACGGCGAACAGGAAGGGTGAGGCATATTTGAGTAAGGCAGCTTTCATTTTCCATATCTCCTTTACAGACTGGTTTGGACAGAGCGAACCGTTCCCGGTCGCCCCTTGCACATAGCGACATCCGTACCAGAAAATAAATACAATAAAATCATATGGATATAAAATTTCTCAGGCGTCGGGTCTGTCACCCTCCGGCGACGGCACCAGGGGCATATGCGCCAAGCTGCTGAATCCGCTTTTATTTTCATGTCGTTGCGCAACGACGCTGCGTGATGCGTCCGTTGGTTTTTCGCGTCTGATGCGCGGCCGCTTTCAGATTTCGATCTGCGTGCCGAGCTCGATCACGCGGTTGGTGGGAATATTGAAGTATTCCACCACGCTGCTCGCATTGCGCGCCATTGCCGCGAACAGGCGCTCGCGCCACAGGGCCAGTCCGCCGCCGGCGACAGGGATCAGGGTTTCGCGGTTGAGGAAGAACGAGGTTTCCATCATTTCAAAAGCGAGCCCGTGGCTTTGGCACAACGTCAGCGCCTGCGGCACGTCGGTGCGATTCTTGAAACCGAAGCGGATTCTGACGCGCCAGCAGCCGTTGCCCAGCGTCTCCACCGTGACGCGTTCATTGAACGGCACCCACGGCACGTCGTCGACGAGCACGGTCAGGAAAACCACGCGCTCGTGCAGCACCTTGTTGTGCGCCAGATTGTGCAGCAGCGCATGTGGTACTGCGCTGGCGTCGGCCACCATGAAAACCGCGGTTCCCGGCACGCGGTGGGGCGGATAGTCGAACAGCGATTTGAGAAAATCTTCGAGCGGTATCGCCGCGCTTTTCAGGCGGGAAACCAGCGCGCGCCGGCCGCGCCACCAGGTAAGCATCAGCAGCAGCATGACCGCCCCCAGCACCAGCGGGAACCAGCCGCCATTGCTTACTTTGAGCAGGCTGGAAGAGAAAAACGCGAGGTCGACCAGGATGAAGAAACCGGTGGCGAGTATGCACAATGCCAGGTTGTAGCCCCACACGTAACGGATCACAAAAAAGGTGAGGAAGGTGGTCACCAGCATGGTGCCCGTCACCGCGACGCCGTATGCCGAGGCGAGGCTGGACGAGGAGCCGAAGCCGAGCACCGCAGCGAGCACCACGGCGAGCAGCATCCAGTTGACGCCCGGCATATAGATCTGGCCCATTTCCTTGGCCGAGGTGTGCAGTATGCTCATGCGCGGCAGATAGCCGAGCTGTATTGCTTGCTTGGTGAGCGAGTACGCGCCCGAGATGGTTGCCTGCGAAGCAATCACCGTCGCCGCGGTTGCCAGTGCGACCATGGGATACAGCGCCCACTCGGGGTAAAGCAGGTAAAAGGGATTCGAAATCGCGGCAGGGGTCGTCATCAGCAGCGCGCCCTGGCCCAGGTAGTTGAGGGCGAGCGCGGGAAACACCAGGCTGAACCAGGCAATGCGTATCGGCTCCTTGCCGAAATGCCCCATATCGGCATACAGCGCCTCTGCGCCGGTGAAGGCCAGCAGCACTGCCCCCAGCACCACGAAGGAGGCGAAGCCGTGCTGGGTGACGAAAGCGATGCCGTGAAGCGGATTCAGGGCCTGCAGGATTGCCGGCGATTTCAGGATGCCGTGGATCCCTGCCGCGCCCAGCGCCACAAACCACAGGATCACCACCGGGCCGAACAGCGCGCCCACCCTGGCGGTGCCGAAGCGCTGGAACGAGAACAGCGTGATCAGCACACCCACCGCGATCGGCAGCACATAAGGTTTGAATGCCGAGGTGCCGACTTCCAGGCCCTCGACCGCGGAGAGCACGGAAATCGCCGGCGTGAGTACGGCATCGCCGTAAAACAGCGCGGCCCCGATCAGGCCCGCGAGCAGAATCGAGGTATGCCAGCGTGGATGGCGCTTCACTGCGGAGGAGGCCAGCGCAAGCAGCGCAATGATGCCGCCTTCGCCCTTGTTGTGGGCGCGCATGATGAGCACCACGTACTTGAGCGAGACCACGATCATCAGTGCCCAGAAAATGGCTGAAATGCCGCCGAGGATGGTTGCCGTCCCGAGGGGGATGCCGTGGCCGGGGGCGAAGGTTTCCTTGACCGCGTAGAGCGGGCTGGTGCCGATGTCGCCATAGACAATGCCGAGCGCGGCCAGCGTCAGTGCGGCGCGCGACTGCCTCAGATGGGGATGGGTGGAATCGGTATCCATGGACGCTCCGCCTAGTGTGGGGGAGGCGGAGAATTGTCATGCTGCGCCGCACAAATAGCAAGTGTGTCAGCGCACACTAACATTGAGACAGGCGACGAAAACAAAAATATATTTTAAATCAATATGTTATGAAAAAGCGATGTAGCTGAGGCGCAACACTGCACTGGGTATCGGCCCTGCCGGCATGGGCTACGGGCGGGCATGACGTGAAAAAAGCGCTGCGCCCACATGCCGGGCGCAGCGCTTTTTGTGGGCGCGCGCCTGTTCAGCGCAGGCTGGCGTTGATGCGTTCCAGCGCCACCGAGCCCGGGCACAGTTCGCGCACGCCGAGCTGGTTGAGCGGGGTGTCCACGGTGTTGATGTGCTGGTGCAGATCGACCGCCTCCGGATTGACGTAGAGCAGCCCGGTCACGACTTCGCCTGCAGCAGCGCGCTGCTGCAGATAGTTCATGGCCTTGATGCGGTCGGTCGGATCGTAATCGGCGGCCAGCTTCCGCAGCCGCAGCACCGAGCCGTCGTGCTGGGTGACGTGGCTTACTTCGCCCGGCGCGTAGTCGGCGGTGATTTCCTCGCGGCTTTCGATGAAGTCGAGCCGGTTAACGGCTTCGTTGTGCTGGCGCACGTACTCGTAGCTCTTGGTCGAGCCGGCGTGATTGTTGAACGCCACGCACGGCGAGATGACGTCGATGAACGCCGCGCCCCTGTGCTCGATCGCGGCCTTGATCAGCGGCACCAGCTGCTTCTTGTCACCGGAGAAGCTGCGCGCCACGTAGGTCGCGCCGAGCAGCAGCGCCATGCCTATCATGTCCAGCGGCTCATCGGAATTGGCGATGCCGCGCTTGGATTTCGAGCCCTTGTCGGCGGTGGCGGAGAACTGGCCCTTGGTGAGCCCGTAGACGCCGTTGTTCTCGACGAGATAGACCATGTTCACGCCGCGGCGCATGGCGTGGGCGAACTGGCCGATGCCGATGGAGGCCGAATCGCCGTCGCCCGAAACCCCAAGGTAGAGCAGCTCGCGGTTGGCGAGGTTGGCGCCGGTCAGCACCGAGGGCATGCGCCCGTGCACGCTGTTGAAGCCGTGCGAGTTGCCGAGGAAGTAGTCCGGAGTTTTCGACGAGCAGCCGATGCCCGAGAGCTTGGCGACGCGGTGCGGCTGGATGTCGAGCTCCCAGCAGGCCTGGATGATGGCCGCGGAAATCGAGTCGTGGCCGCAGCCCGCGCACAGGGTCGAAATCTTGCCCTCGTAGTCGCGCCGGGTGTAGCCGACCTTGTTGTGGGCCAACGTCGGATGATGGATTCGGGGTTTTGCGAGATAGGTCATGACAGGGCCTTGAGAATCGTGGCGCGGATTTCTGCGTTCATGAAACGCGTTTCAGCGGCACCACGGTGCGCGCCGCCGCGTGCTGGGAAATCTGTTCGACGATGAAGCGCGCGGTGATGGGCGTGCCGTCGTAGTGGAGGATGGACAGCAGCCGCGTCGGGTTCACCTTGGCTTCGTTGACCAGCATGGTCTTCAGCTGCGCGTCGCGGTTTTGCTCGATCACGAACACCCAGGGGTGCGAAGCCACGAAATCGTTGATTTCCTCCGGGAACGGGAAGGCGCGCACGCGCAATGCGTTGACATGGATGCCGCGCGCCGCCAGCACGTCGAGCGCCTCCTGCATGGCCGGGCTGGTCGAGCCGTAGAAAATCGCGCCGAACCGCGCCGGCTTTTCCGCGGGGTAGAGCAGCGGTTTGGGTACCAGCGACTTGGCGGTTTCAAACTTGCGCAGCAGCCGCTGCACGTTGTCGACGTAATCGGGCCCGGCCTCGGAGTAGCGCGCGTAGCGGTCCTTGGTGGTGCCGCGGGTGAAATAGCCGCCGCGCGTGGGATGGGTGCCGGGATAGGTGCGATAGGGCACGCCGTCGCCGTCGACGTCGAGATAGCGGCCGAATTCCTTGCCGGCTTGGAGCATTTCGTAGGTCATGACCTTGCCGCGGTCATAGACGTGCGTGTCATCCCATTGCAGCGGCGCGCACAGGCGCGTGTTCATGCCGATATCGAGGTCGGTCATCACGAACACCGGCGTCTGCAGCCGTTCGGCGAGGTCGAAAGCCTGGGCGGTGAACTCGAAGCACTCGGTCGGGTCTTCGGGAAACAGCAGCACGTGCTTGGTGTCGCCGTGCGAAGCGTAGGCGCAGGAAATGAGATCCGACTGCTGGGTGCGGGTGGGCATGCCGGTAGAGGGTCCGCCGCGCTGCACGTCGACCAGCACCACCGGGATTTCCGCAAAATAGGCCAGGCCGATGAATTCAGTCATCAGCGAAATGCCCGGACCGGAGGTCGCGGTGAAGGCGCGCGCGCCGTTCCAGCCGGCGCCGATTGCGATGCCCACCGAGGCCAGCTCGTCCTCGCCCTGGATGATGGCGTAGCGCGCCTTGCCGGTGGCGGGATCGGTGCGCAGCTTCTGGCAGTGCTTGATGAACGCTTCGGCCAGTGAGGATGAGGGAGTGATCGGATACCAGGCGCATACCGTGGCGCCGCCGTAAACCGCGCCCAGCGCGGCGGCGGTATTGCCGTCGACGAAGATGCGGTTGCCGACGTTGTTGGCGCGCCTTACCGTGATGCCGATCGGGTGGGGCAGGTGCCGGGCCACGTAATCGCGGCCCAGGCGCAGCGCCTTGACGTTGGACTGCAGCAGCGCTTCCTTGCCCTTGTACTGCTCGGAAAACAGCTTTTCGATTTCGGCAGGGTCGATTTCCAGCAATGCCGAGAGCGCGCCGACATAAATGATGTTCTTGAACAGCTGCCGTTGCCGCGGATCGGTATAGGTCTGGTTGCAGATCTCGGTGAGCGGCATGCCGATCACGTTGACGTCCTCGCGGAACTTCGATTTCGGCAGCGGCTTGGAATTGTCGTAGAACAGGTAGCCGCCGGGCTCGATTTCCTTGAGATCCTGGTCCCAGGTCTGCGGGTTCATCGCGACCATGAGGTCAACGCCGCCGCGCCGGCCCTGGTAGCCGGTCTCGTTCACTCGCACTTCGTACCAGGTCGGCAGGCCCTGGATGTTCGAGGGGAAAATGTTGCGCGGTGAAACCGGCACGCCCATGCGCAGGATGGAACGCGCGAACAGTTCGTTGGCGGAGGCCGAACCCGAGCCGTTGATGTTGGCGAACTTGACGACGAAATCGTTGATTGCGCTGATCTGCTTCATGATTTGAGTCTGTCTCCTAGGCGGCCTTGCGCTGCGGCCTGTTACGGCAGCCTGGTCCGGCGTGCGTCATTTCGATCAGGAATTTCTGCATGTCCCAGGCGCCGGTCGGGCAGCGCTCGGCGCACAGCCCGCAGTGCAGGCACACATCCTCGTCTTTCGCCATCACGCGTCCGGTCATTTTCAGCGTGCTCGACACGTACAGGTCTTGCGCCAGGTTGCGCGCCGGCGCGTTGAGCTGCGTGCGCAGGTCCTGCTCCTCGGCGTTGGGAGTGAAGGTGATGCAGTCCATCGGACAGATGTCGACGCAGGCATCGCACTCGATGCAGAGTTTTTCGTTGAACACCGTCTGCACGTCGCAGTTGAGGCATCTTTGCGCCTCGGCGTAGCCGGTCTTGGCGTCGAAGCCCAACTCGACCTCGACCTTGATGTCCCGGAGCGTGATTTTCTTGTCCTGCCATGGCACCTGGTAACGCAGGTCGGCCGAAATCTGGTTGTCGTAGCTCCACTCATGGATGCCCATTTTCTGCGACACCAGATTGGTCAGCGGGTCGGGGCGCTCGCGGATATCCTCGCCCTGGCAGAACTTGTCGATGGACACCGCAGCATCGTGGCCGTGCGCCACCGCCCAGATGATGTTCTTGGGGCCGAACGCGGCGTCGCCGCCGAAGAACACCCGGGGCAGCGTGGATTGCATGGTGAGCTTGTCCACCACCGGCATGCCCCACTTGTCGAATTCGATGCCGATGCTGCGCTCTATCCAAGGGAAGGAATTTTCCTGGCCGATCGCCACCAGCACGTCGTCGCACTCGAACAGCTGGTCGGGCTCACCGGTCGGCACCAAGCTGCGTCGGCCTTTTTCATCGTAGACCGCCTTCACTTTTTCAAAGGTCATGCCGGTGAGTTTGCCGTTCGTGTGCACGAAGCTCTTGGGCACCAGGTAGTTGAGGATGGGAATGCCTTCGTGCTGGGCGTCCTCTTTTTCCCATGGGCTGGCTTTCATTTCCTCGAAGCCGGAGCGCACGATGACTTTCACGTCTTCGCCGCCGAGGCGCTTGGAAGAGCGACAGCAGTCCATCGCGGTGTTGCCGCCGCCGAGCACGATGACGCGCTTGCCGATCTTGTCGATATGGCCGAACGACACGCTCGACAGCCAGTCGATGCCGATATGGATGCTGGCCGCGGCCTCCTTGCGGCCGGGTATTTCCAGGTCGCGCCCGCGCGGCGCGCCGGTGCCGACGAAAATCGCGTCGTAATTTTCCGCGAGCAGCGCACGCAGGCTGTCGATGCGCTTGCCGGCGCGCAATTCGACGTTGCCGATGTCGAGGATGTAGCTCACTTCCTCGTTGATCACGGCCTCCGGCAGGCGGAAGCGCGGCACCTGGGTGCGCATGAAGCCGCCGGCCTGCGGGTCGGCTTCGTAGATGACGATCTCGTAGCCCAGCGGCGCGAGGTCGCGCGCCACCGTGAGCGCCGCAGGACCCGCGCCTATGCACGCGATGCGCTTGCCGTTTTTCTGCCTGGGCGCTTTCGGCAGCCGGCTGCGGATGTCGGTTTTGTTGTCGGCGGCAACGCGTTTCAGACGACAAATCGCCACCGGCTCGGGCTTGGGCGCTTCGGCGGTGGCAGAGGGTTTGCGCAGGTCGGGATTGCCTTCCTCGACACGGCCGCGCCGGCACGCCGGCTCGCATGGCCGGTCACAGGTGCGGCCGAGTATGCCGGGGAAGACATTCGATTTCCAGTTGACCATGTAGGCGTCGTCATAGCGGCCTGCAGCGATCAAACGGATGTATTCGGGGACGGGGGTGTGGGCCGGGCAGGCCCATTGGCAATCTACTACTTTATGAAAATAGTCGGGTTGCTGAATATCGGTGGGCTTCAATCACTCCTCCAGTACTGCGCTACGCCTTGTCGTTGTTAACTGCCCTGCGTGCTGGAAGAACTAACGCCCGAGCTTTAAAACGGTTGAGTGGCGCCATTAAGGTGGGGCTTATCTTACGCCTATGTTGCGGCGGTGAAAAGAACAGCAATTTCAAGCACTAGAGTTGGATTATGGTGGGATTCTCCGGGATTTTCGCAAAACATCGTTCGCGCATGCGCAGTGAAAACTGCGGCGCCGTTCGAGTGCCCGCCTGATACTGTGATTGAGGATGCATCGCGCAATCCTGGTCTCCGCAGGGATTCCAAAAAAACAATTAAAACAATATGTTAATGAACTCCCTGCGGCGGACTGGGCATGCTCATGCAAGCATGCGCGGTCTTGTCGCATGCGCTGCGTGCAACGCCGGCTTTGCCGGCATTTGCCGCAGCCCGCACACGGCGTGTCTGCCAGGTCTGCGGCGCGGTGATGTGCGGGGTGTTTACGGCGATGGGACCCGGTTATGGGTGTCGGGCACACCTTCTAACCACCGCGGCAGACCGCGAGGGATTAGAATGGACGATTGTAAGGATAAAGGCAGAGCATGAAACCTAAAATTACCATGGCGTGGGAGCAGGTTGGCGCCGTTGCCGGTACTCGCTATGACGCCTCACGCTGGAGCGCGGATCGCTCCACGCTCTGGCTTTCTTTGTGGTCCGACCGCATGAAGCGGGTCAAGAGCGGATCCTATCGTTATCCCTTGTGCACGGACCAGGATCTCGAGCGCAATGCGGGAGTGCGTCACCATGCCAATGTCAGGGAGGCCATCAAGCGCGGCGTGCCGATGCGCGGATTCCTGGTGTGGCCCAGCAAGAGCCTGAGCGCGCAGGGCAATCGCGGCATCGCCGATGCCGACCCGACACGGCAATACCAGGTCGAGGTGGAAAGCAGCGATGGCAATGTGATCGTTGCCCTGGCCAAGGGCATGGAGTAAAGCTCCGCAGCACATGCTATGCCGTCGCGCCCGGATTTTTCGCGGGGCGGTCCGCGGCGAAGCGGGGATGCTTATCCGTCAGGCAGCCGGGGTATCGTCGGAGGCCGTGCTTGCCGGGTCCGGCGCCGGCCCCGCATCCTCCTGCAGTTCGGTTTCGTTCTGACCGAGTTTGCGCAGCCGTTTCTCCTCCTTTTTCTTCTTTTTCGCTAACTCCTTCTGGCGTTTCTCATACTGATAATTCGGCTTTGCCAAGTTGTCGTCCTTTCTGAAAATGCTGCGGTTTGCAGTGCCTGAATAAAATGCAGCGTCACGCTTGTTGTATCAGTCTGGGCGCTCCTGGCGCTGCAGCGCCTGATTTTCCGCATCTGACCCCGTTTGATGGTATCGCGTCAAGATACGGTCCAGCTGATTGGCGAAGGCCTGCCGGTCGCTTTGGCTGAAAGGGGGCGGCCCGCCGGTTTCAATGCCGCTGCCGCGCAGTTCGTCGGCGAATTTGCGCAGGGCAAGTTTCTCCTCGATGTTGTCGCACGTAAAAAGCCCGCCCCTGGGGTCGAGCGCATGGCCGCCGAGATGAACGATGTCTGCGGCGAGCGGGATATCGGCGGTGATCACCAGGTCACCGGGGCGCATTTCGCGGGTAATCCTGGTGTCGGCCACGTCAAAGCCGGCGGCTACCACCACGGTCCTGATATGGGGCGAGGGCGGGATTCGCAACGGCTTGTTGGCGACCAGCGTAAGCGCGACGCCCCTGCGGGCGGCTGCGCGAAACAGGATCTCCTTGACGGGGTTGGGGCAGGCATCGGCATCGACCCAGATCTGCATTGGTTTCCTTTGCGCGTCGCTGCGATGGTTGAGCCTGTTTCCGCAACAGCACGCGCGTTCATACCGCTTGCGCCGCAGCGTGGCCGCTGGCCCAGGCCCACTGAAAATTGAAGCCGCCGAGATGGCCCGTGACATCAACCACTTCGCCGATGAAAAACAGCCCGGGCTGTGTCCTGGCTTCCATCGTTTTCGATGACAGGTCGTCGGTATCGACGCCGCCGAGCGTTACTTCCGCCTTATTGTAACCGAGTGTGCCCGAGGGCTGAACCCGCCAGTGATGCAGTCCGTGTGCCAGGGCCTTCAGCGCGCTGCGCGAGAACTGGCTGAGCGGGCCGCTGCCGCCATGCGCGGCACACCACTGCTGCGCGAAGCGTCGTGGCAGGGCCTGCGCCAGCAGGTTGTCGAGCTGCGCGCGGCTGGACTGCTCCGCCAGCAGCCAGGCTTCGGCATCGCGGCCCGGCAGCAGGTCGATTTCGATGAAGTCGCCGCCGCGCCAGTATGACGAAATCTGCAGGATCGCCGGCCCGGACAGACCACGGTGGGTGAGCAGCAGCTTTTCGCGGAAGCGCCCGCCGTTGCAGGAGACCTCCGCGTCGATGGAAATGCCCGACAGGTCGCCGAAGCGCGCCAGCGCAGCGGGATCGAAACTCAGCGGCACCAGCGCCGGACACGGCGCCACCACCTTGAGGCCGAATTGCTCGGCGAGGCGGTAGCCGAACGGCCCGGCGCCGATCTTGGGTACCGACAGCCCGCCGGTGGCCACGACCAGGGACGGTGCGCGGTATATGCCCTGGTCCGTGGTCACGGCAAACGCTTTCCCTTCACGCGTGACTTCACGCACTTCGCACGGCATGCGCCACTCCACGCCGCCGCGGCCGCACTCGTTTTTGAGCATGTCTATGATCTGCTGCGCGCTGTCGTCGCAGAACAGCTGGCCCAGCGTTTTTTCGTGGTAGGCGATGCCGTGGCGCTCGACCATGGCGATGAAATGCCGCGGCGTGTAGCGCGCCAGCGCCGAGCGGCAGAAATGCGGATTCTGCGACAGGAAATGCTCGGGCGCGCAGTGCAGGTTGGTGAAGTTGCAGCGTCCGCCGCCGGAGATGCGGATTTTCTCGCCCAGCTTGTGATAATGCTCTATCAGCAGCACGCGCCGGCCGCGCTGGCCGGCCTGCGCGGCGCACATCATGCCCGCCGCGCCCGCGCCGATGACGATGACATCCAAAAAAGACGGCCTATTTTTTCGGCATGTAGAGATCGGTGATCGAACCTTCGGCGATTTCCGCTGCGAAGAAAACGGTTTCGGACAGTGTCGGATGCGGATGCACGGTCAAGCTGATGTCGGTGGCGTCCGCGCCCATTTCCAGCGCCAGCACCGTTTCCGCGATCAGTTCGCCGGCGTTGACGCCGACCATGGCCGCGCCGAGCAGGCGGCGGTTGCCCTTGTCGAACAGCAGCTTGGTCATGCCATCGTCGCGCCCGGTGGCCAGCGCGCGGCCGCTGGCCGCCCATGGGAACACCGCTTTCTCGTACTCGATGCCCTGGGCCTGCGCCTGGGTTTCGGTGAGCCCCATCCACGCGATCTCGGGGTCGGTGTAGGCCACCGACGGGATGGTGCGCGCGTCGAAAAACACCTTGTGGCCGGCGATCACCTCTGCCGCAGTCTTGCCTTCATGCGTGGCCTTGTGCGCCAGCATGGGTTCGCCGCAGATGTCGCCGATGGCGTGGATGTGCGGCACATTGGTCCTGAGCTGCCTGTCGACCGGTATGTAGCCGCGCTCGCTGACGGCGACGCCCGCCGCTTCGGCCTTGATCTCGCGGCCGTTGGGGCGGCGCCCGACCGCCATCAGGATGTAGTCGAAGGTGTCGGAGGATGCGCCGCCCGCGCCTTCGAAGCTCACCTTGAGGCCGGCCTTCTGCGGTTCGATTCTGGTGACCTTGGTTTTGAGCAGGATTTTTTCGTACTGTTTCTCTATGCGCTTGTGCAGGACCTTGACGATGTCCTTGTCGGCACCGGGGATCAGCGAGTCCATCAATTCGACCACGGTGATCTTGCTGCCCAGCGCGGCATAGACCGTTGCCATTTCCAGTCCGATGATGCCGCCGCCGATGACCAGCAGGCGCCTGGGCACTTCGGGCAGCTCGAGCGCTCCCGTGGAATCGATGATGCGTTTGTCCTCGTAGGGGAAGCCGGGAATGCGCGCGACGCTGGAGCCGGCGGCGATGATGCAGTGGTCGAAAGCCACGGTTTTCACGCCGTCGGCCGTCTCCACGCGCAGGATGCGGGGCGAGGCGAATTCGCCGTGGCCGTTCACCACCTGCACCTTGCGCTGCTTGGCCAGCCCGGCCAGACCCTTGGTGAGCTTGCCGATCACCGATGATTTCCACGCGCGCAGCTTGTCGAGTTCGATTTTCGGCTGGCCGAAGCTGACGCCGGCATGCGCCATTTCGCCTACCTCGGTGATGACCTTGGCGACGTGCAGCAGCGCTTTCGACGGAATGCAGCCGACGTTGAGGCACACGCCGCCGAGCGCGGCGTGACGCTCGATCAGCACGACCTTCTTGCCGAGGTCAGCGGCACGGAATGCCGCGGTATAGCCGCCGGGGCCCGCGCCCAGCACCACCACCTCGGCGTGGATGTCGGCGCTTTGCGCGTGAGGGGGGAGGGGTGAGGGATGGGGTGAGGCAGCGTTGTCGCCGCCGCTCGGGGACTGCGCGGAGGCGGGCGGCGCTTTGGGCGCAGGCGCGGCAGGGGATTTCCCGGCAGCCGCGGCCGCGGCTGTTTCCAGCATCAGCACCAGCGTGCCCTCGGAAACCTTGTCGCCAACCTTGAGCCTGATCTCCTTCACCACGCCGGCCGCGGGCGCGGGAATGTCCATCGTCGCCTTGTCCGACTCGAGCGTGACCAGCGAATCTTCCTTGCTGACTGTGTCGCCCGGCTTGACCAGCACCTCGATCACCGGGATGTTTTTGTAGTCCCCGATATCGGGGACTTTGACTTCTATGATGCTCATGAGCGCCCTCTTGAAAAGCCTTTCACCGCAGAGGCACAAAGGCGCAAAGCAAACGCAGAGACATTACAGCGGTTCCCAACGATTTCTTTGCGCTGTCCCCGCGCCTTTGCGTCTTTGCGGTTAATGTTCTTACTGCCGTATGTGCCCGTCGCCGAACACCACGTATTTCAGCGAGGTCAGCCCCTCCAGCCCGACCGGGCCGCGGGCGTGCAGTTTGTCGGTGGAGATGCCAATTTCCGCGCCGAGGCCGTATTCGTAGCCGTCGGCAAAGCGCGTCGAGGCGTTCACCATCACCGAGCTCGAGTCGACCTCGCTGATGAAGCGCCGGGCGCGGCTGATGTTTTCGGTGACGATGGCGTCGGTGTGCTGCGAACCGTAGGTCGCGATGTGCTCGATGGCCTGGTCCAACCCGTCCACCACGCGCACCGAAAGGATGGCATCGAGATACTCGGTATGCCAGTCCTCCTCGGTCGCGGCCTTCATTTGCGGCACGATTTTCCGCGCCGCCCCGTCGCCGCGCAGTTCTATGCCCTTGTCGCCATAAATCCTGCACAGCGGCGGCAGAATTTTTTCGGCGATGCCCTGCGCCACCAGCAGCGTCTCCATGGTGTTGCAGGTGCCGAGGCGCTGGGTCTTGGCGTTGTCGGCGATGCGCAGCGCCTTGTCGAGATCGGCCTCGTCATCGATGTAGACATGGCATACGCCATGCAGGTGCTTGATCATCGGAATGCGCGACTCGCGCATCAAGCGCTCGATCAGGCCCTTGCCGCCGCGCGGCACGATGACGTCGACGTAGTCCTGCATGGTGATGAGTTCGCCCACCGCCGCGCGATCGGTGGTTTCTATCACCTGCACCACTGATTGCGGCAGTCCAGCCGCCTTCAGGCCCTCGTGCACGCAGGCGGCAATCGCCTGGTTGGAATGCATGGCTTCCGAGCCGCCGCGCAGGATCGCCGCGTTGCCGGATTTCAGGCACAGCGCTGCGGCGTCGGCGGTGACGTTGGGGCGCGATTCATAAATGATGCCGATGACGCCTATCGGCACGCGCATCTGCCCGACCTGTATGCCCGAGGGCAGGTACTTGAGCCCGCCGATTTCACCCACCGGATCGGGCAGCTTGGCGATCTGCACCAGCCCGTCCGCCATGGCGGCCAGGGTTTTAGGGGTGAGCGTGAGGCGGTCGATCGCGGCAGAATCGAGTTTTTTGTGCTTTGCGGCCTCGATGTCGCGCGCGTTGGCGGCGAGCAGTTTTTCCCCTGTCCGCTCCACCGCCCGCGCCATTTCAGTGAGGGCCAGGTTCTTGGTACGGGTGTCGGCCTTGGCGATGAGCCGCGATGCGGCCCGCGCCTGCCTGCCCACGCCGCTCATGTAGGTCTGGACGTCCATCCGGGGATTTTAACAGCTGCCCGCAGGAAAGGCAGCGCGTGCGACGGTATGCCTCCCGCAGCCGCAGGCTTGCGAAGGGCGCGGGCTCAGAACAAAACGGGATGGCCGGCCGGGGCCGGCGTGCCGCTTTTGCGCGCCGCGCGCGCCGGCGCCGCACCGGTGTTGCTGCGCGCGAAACGCAGGCCCAGCTGCAGCAGCTCATCCCATGCGTCGCCGCGAATCAGGCCCTTCACCATGCGGTCGATGGCGGCGGCATGGCGCAGGGCTTCGGTGACTTGCGCGAGACTGAAGCGCTTGACGTGCTGCTGCATCAGGTTCTGGTGGGACGGGCCCCAGATGCGCGCTTCGCGCAGCAGCATGGACATCGGCTTGCCCGACGTGGTGCCGGTGATGATCTTGCCTATGGCGCGGATTTCCTCGGCCATTGCCCACAGCACCAGTGGCGGCGCGACGCCCTCGCCCTTGAGGCCGTCGAGCATGCGCGCGAGGCGCAGCACGTCGCCTTCGAGCAGGGTCTCGCCAAGATTGAACACATCGTAGCGCGCGACGTCGAGCACGGCATCGCGCGCCTGGTCGAACGAAATGCTGCCGGCGGGGAACAGCAGGGCGAGTTTCTGCACTTCCTGAAAGGCGGCAAGCAGGTTGCCTTCGACGCGGTCGGCGATGAAGTCCAGCGTTTCGCGGTCGGCCTGCTGGTCCTGCATCTGCAGCCTGCCGGCCAGCCATTGCGGCAGCGCCTTGCGCGCCACCATTTTGGCCTCGACCATCACGCCGGCGCGGTCCAGCGCCTCGAACCAGCCGGACTTCTGCGCGCGCCAGTCGACGTCGGGCAGGCTGATGAGGGTGATGGTGTCGGCCGGCAGCGCTCCGCAGTAGGCCTGCAGTGCTTCGCTGCCCTCGACACCCGGTTTTCCCGTGGGAATGCGCAATTCCAGCAGCTTGCGCGATGCAAACAGCGATTGCGAACTGGCGGCAATCGCCAGCTGGCTCCACTTGAAGCCGGAGTCGACGGTGAGGATTTCACGCTCGGTATAACCGGCTTCGCGCGCCCTGGCGCGGATGCGGTCGGCGGCTTCCAGCGCGAGCAGCGGCTCGTCGCCGAACACGGCATACAGCGGCTTGATATCGCGGGAAAGATGCTGCTTGATCTGTTCGCTGCTGATTTTCATGCGCTGGCCGCCGGTTTTTCCGCGATATTAACCGCGAACGCGGTTGAACACAAAGAAGCCGCGCTGCGGGAAGCAAAAAACTGCCGCCGTGCCGTCATTGTGCAACAGCGGGCGCGTGCAAATCCGGGACTACGGATTCAGGATTTCTTATCCAGCTTGGCCACCTGCAGGCGCCGCACCAGCTGCTGCACCGCGTCGGCCTGCATGTCGCGGTACAGAAGCAATTCTTCCGATTCCTTGGACAATGCGGCCTGGTCGCTAAAGGAAAAGTCGCGCTGCAGCACGATCTCGCTGGTCGGGATGTATTCCGTGGTCTTGCCGTCGTAGAGCCGGTACGAGACGCGGTAACGCAGCTGGAATTCGCTCACCCGGCCGGCGCCGGAGAGCGAGAGTATGCTTTTCTCGCGCAGCTCGTTGAGAATCTGCAGGGTGACCTGCGCGTCTTTCTGGCTGTCGGCGATCTTGGTCTGGCTGCCCGCGGCCACCGCGCGCCTGAGCTGCACCGCAAACTGCGAACTCGGCGGGGCCTGCACGAACATGGTTGCAAAGGGCAGGGTCGCTTCGCCGCGCAGCTTGAAGCCGCAGGCGGTCAGTAGCAGGGCGGTTGCCAGAAGGATGAGGGATGAGGGATGCAGGATGAAGGGAACCCCTTTTGCCCCGTATGACGGCAATCCGAATTTAACTTTCATCGCGTGTTCCTTCGCCTTCATGACCGAAGTTTACACTACCACATTCACCAGCCGGCCGGGCACCACCACCACTTTCTTGACCGTCTGGCCGTCGACGAACTTCTGCACCCCGGGGTTGGCGAGCGCCAGTTTCTCGATGGTGGCGCGGTCGGCCTCGCGCGGCACACGCATGTCGCCGCGCTTCTTGCCGTTGACCTGCACCACGAGCTCGATCTCGTCCTCGACCAAAGCCGCGGGATCGTGTTCCGGCCACGGCGCCGCGAGGATGTCGGCGCCGAACCCAAGTTCCCGCCACAGGTGGTGGGAGATATGCGGTGTGATCGGCGACAGCAGGCGCAGCAGGATGCTCGTCGCTTCGGCGAGCAGCAGCTGAAAGTCTCCCGAAGCCGCATCTTCCGGTGCTTCCCGCGCGCGAAACAGGGCCATCGCATTAATCATTTTCATGCCTGCTGCGGCGACGGTATTGAATTGAAATTTGGCGAAATCAAAGTTGGCCTGTTTGAGCAGGGCGTGTATTTCGCGTCGAAATTCCTTATGCGCGGCCGCTCGCGGGATCCAGTTTGCCGGAGTCGGCGAGCCGCCACCATGCAACTTAACCGCCTCCTCGATGAGTGGCTGGTAATCATGCGCATATGCCCACAGCCTTTTTAGAAAGCGTGCCGAGCCTTCCACGCCGGCGTCGTTCCACTCCAGCGTCTGCTCGGGCGGCGCGGTGAACATCATGAAGAAGCGCGCGATGTCCGCGCCGTATTCTTCGATGAGCTGCTGCGGGTCAACGCCGTTGTTCTTCGACTTCGACATGGTGCCTATGCCGCCCGATTCCACCGGCTGGCCGTCGGCACGCAGCGTGGCGCCCGTGCGGTTGCCCTTGTCGTCTATCGTGACGTCGACTTCGGCCGGATTGAAGTAGGCGATGCGGCCGCTGCCGGTCTTGCGGAAAAAAATCTCGTTCAGCACCATGCCCTGGGTCAGCAGCCTGCCGAAGGGCTCGTCGAATTTCACCAGGCCGGTGTCGCGCATCACCTTGGTCCAGAAACGCGAATAGAGCAGGTGCAGGATGGCGTGCTCTATGCCGCCGATGTACTGGTCGACCGGCAACCAGTAATCGACGCGTTCGTCGACCATCGCTGCGCCGTTGTCGGCGCAGGCATAGCGGGTGTAGTACCAGGACGAATCGACGAAAGTGTCCATGGTGTCGGTTTCGCGCCGTGCCGGCTTGCCGCATTTGGGGCAGGCGCAGTTGACGAAATCGGCGCGCTTGTTGAGCGGATTGCCGCTGCCGTCTGGCACGCAGTCTTCCGGCAGTACCACCGGTAGCTGATCGTCGGGTACCGGCACGTCGCCGCAATCTCCGCAGTGAATGATCGGGATCGGGCAGCCCCAGTAGCGCTGGCGCGAGATGCCCCAGTCGCGCAGGCGGTACAGCACCCGCTTCTCGCCGAGGTTTTTTTCCGCGAGGTCGGCGGCGATGGCGTCGACCGCCGCCACGTAGCCGCGGCCGTCGTATTTGCCCGAATTGATGCAGGCGCCGCTTTCCTTGTCGGCATACCATTCCTGCCAGGCATCGGTACTGAACGGCTTGCCAGCGACGGCAATGACCTGCTTGATGGGCAGCTTGTACTGCCTGGCGAAATGAAAATCGCGTTCATCATGCGCCGGCACCGCCATCACCGCGCCCTCGCCATAGCTCATCAGCACGTAGTTGCCGACCCATACCGGCACCTGCTCGCCGGTGAGCGGGTGCGTGACGCTGAGCCCGGTCGGCATGCCCTTCTTTTCCATGGTGGCAAGATCGGCCTCCATCACGCTGCCATGCTTGCATTCGTCCACGAAAGCCGAGAGTGCGGGATTGTTCTTCGCCGCGTGCGCCGCGAGCGGGTGCTCGGCGGCAACCGCGACGAACGTGACGCCCATGATGGTGTCGGCGCGCGTCGTGAACACCCACAGCTTTTCGTCCCTGCCGTCGAGCGTATAGGGGAAGGCGAAGCGCACGCCGTGGCTCTTGCCTATCCAGTTGGCCTGCATGGTTTTCACGCGTTCGGGCCAGCCGGACAGCGTATCAAGCGCGGTCAGCAGGTCGTCGGCGTATTTCGTGATCGCGAGGTAGTAACCGGGGATTTCACGCTTTTCGACCGTTGCGCCGGTGCGCCAGCCGCGGCCGTCGATCACCTGCTCGTTGGCGAGCACCGTCTGGTCGACCGGGTCCCAGTTCACCACCTGTGTTTTCTTGTAGGCGATGCCTTTTTCCAGCATGCGCAGGAACAGCCACTGGTTCCAGCGGTAATAGTCGGGCTTGCAGGTGGCGAGCTCGCGGCTCCAGTCGATGGCGAAGCCCAGCGACTGGAGCTGCTTTTTCATGTAGGCGATGTTGTCGTAAGTCCATTTCGCCGGCGGCACGTTGTTGGCCATGGCCGCATTTTCGGCGGGCAGTCCGAACGCATCCCAGCCCATGGGCTGCAGCACGTTATAGCCCTTCATGCGGTGGTAACGCGTGAGCACGTCGCCGATGGTATAGTTCCTGACATGCCCCATATGCAGCTTGCCCGAGGGATAGGGAAACATCGACAGGCAGTAGTACTTGGGCTTGCCGGGGGTTTCGACAGCGCGAAACGCGCCGCTCTCATCCCAGTGCTGCTGAGCTTCGCGTTCGATCGCCTGCGGGTTGTATTTTTGCTGCATGGAAACGGCCGTGAAAAAGGGCACAATTATACCCGCATCCGCAGGGCCTTTTCAGCCGTATGGGTCTTGCGCGGATTTGCTGAAAACATCATGGAAAATGCCGTCATGTGGAGAAAATTCGCGGGCCTGTTCGCGGCTCTGGCCGCGTTCGCGTTGCCGGCGTCGCCGCTGCTTGCGGCGCAGACGCTGACGGTCGAGGCCCTAGTGAGCCCGGCGTGGGTGGAACGCGCGGGCGCGCGACAGCCGCTGGCTGCGGGCATGACGCTGCAGAGCAGGGACAAAGTGCATACCGGGGCGGGCGCACGCGCGCTGCTGCGCCTGTCCGAGGGCAGCGCGGTGAAGCTGGGTGCCAATGCGGAACTGGCGGTCGACGATCTGCTGGAGAAACAGCGCGGGGGCGCGCAGAAACTGGTGACGGCATCACTGGATGTGGTGCGCGGCGCGTTCCGCTTCACCACCGGTGTGTTCGGCAGGCCGCGCGCCGAGCGCGATGTCAGAATCAAGGTGGTGACGGTGACTGCGGGCATACGCGGCACCGACGTGTGGGGCAAGTCTGAGGCTGAACGCGACATCGTGTGCCTGATCGAGGGCCGGGTTGACGTGGAGCACGCCGGCCGCCAGTTCACCATGCAGGAGCCGCTGTCGTTTTTCATCGCACCGCGCCAGGGCGAACCCGCGCCGGTGGCGCCGGTGTCCAGACAGCAGATTGACGAGTGGTCGGAAGAGACCGAAATCCGCGAAGGCGGCGGCGCGGTACGGCGCGGCGGCAGGTACGCGGTCGATCTGACGGGCGCAGTCGATCAGGGCGCAGCGCTGCAGGGACGGGACAGGGCGCGCGAGGCCGGCTATCCCGCGGAGATCGAAACGGTCAGCAGCGGCTACGGCGCCAGCGAGTACCGGGCGCGTATCGCAAACCTGCCGACGCTGAAAGATGCGCAGGTGGCCGCCGAAAAGCTCAAGGCGCTGGGATTTGCGGCGGCGAGGGCGGCGCGCTGAAGCAGCACCGTTCGGCGGAAACGGTCACTGGTGCTGCCGATGCTGCCGCATCTTTTCTGCCGCTCATGACTATCGCGTATAATTTTGCATGCAAAATTGCACGCACACGCCCGGCGGCACACGCTGCGCATTGACGTGCTCAACAGCGGGCTTCGCACCGCAGTCTTTCCACTTCCCGCTCAAGCAATCCGCGCAATGACACCGAGTTTTCTCGCCGGCCTCAATGAACAGCAGCTCGAGGCGGTCACTTTGCCGCACCAGTCCGCCCTCATCCTTGCCGGCGCCGGTAGCGGCAAGACGCGCGTGCTGACCACGCGCATCGCGTGGCTGATCCAGAGCGGGCAGGCGAGCCCGCTGGGTTTGCTCGCCGTCACCTTTACCAACAAGGCGGCAAAAGAGATGCTCATCCGCATCTCGGCCATGCTGCCGATCAACACGCGCGGCATGTGGGTGGGCACCTTCCATGGCCTGTGCAACCGCATGCTGCGCGTGCATCACCGCGAAGCGGGGCTGCCGCAGCTGTTCCAGATTCTCGATACCCAGGATCAGCTTTCGCTCATCAAGCGGCTGATGAAAAGCATGGGCCTGGACGAAGAACGCTATCCGCCGCGCCAGGCGCAGTGGTTCATCGCCGCCAGCAAGGAAGAGGGTCTGCGCGCGCAGCAGGTCGAGCCGCATGACGATTTCACGCGGCGCATGCGCGAGTTTTATGCCGCCTATGACGCACAGTGCCAGCGCGAAGGCGTGGCCGATTTTGCCGAACTGCTGCTGCGTTCATACGAACTGCTGTCGCGCAACGAGGCGCTGCGCGAACATTACCGCAACCGCTTTCGCCATATCCTGGTCGACGAATTCCAGGACACCAACCGCCTGCAGTACCGCTGGCTGCAGCTGCTGGCAGGCAGCGACAACACCATTTTCGCGGTCGGTGACGACGACCAGAGCATCTACGCCTTCCGCGGCGCGAACGCCGCCAACATGCAGGACCTGCAGCGCGATTTTCATATCGAGAAAGTGATCAAGCTCGAGCAGAACTACCGCTCGCACGGGCACATTCTCGACGCGGCCAACGCGCTCATCAGCCACAACCGCAGACGCCTGGGCAAGAACCTGTGGACTTCCGAGGGCAAGGGCGAGCCGCTGCGCGTCTACGAGGCGGCAAGCGATTTCGAGGAGGCGGCCTTCATCGTCGACGAGGTCAGGGCGCTGCAGGCAGAGGGCGTGGCGCTTGCCAGCGTGGCGGTGCTGTACCGCTCCAATGCGCAGTCGCGCGTGCTCGAGCACGCGCTGTTCAGCGCCGCGCTGCCTTATCGCGTATACGGCGGGCTAAGGTTTTTCGAGCGCCTGGAAGTGAAGCACGCGCTTGCCTATTTGCGGCTTGCCGCCAACCAGGACGATGATGGCGCGCTGCTGCGCGTGATCAATTTCCCGACCCGCGGCATCGGCAACCGCAGCCTCGAGCAGCTGCAGGAGCTGTCCCGCGTGCAGGGCATCACGTTGTGGGCGGCGGCTTGCGCCAATACCCTGTCCGGCAAGGCAGCGACGAACATCGCGGCCTTCGTCAGGCTGATCGAATCCATGCGCGAAGCAACCGTCGGACTGCCGTTGCCGGAGATCATCGAGCACGTGATCGAGACGAGCGGCCTGCGGGCGCATTACCGCGCGGAGAAAGAAGGCGCAGACCGCCTGGAAAACCTGGGCGAGCTGATCAATGCCGCCGCGGCATTCGTGGCCGAGCGCGAGGCGCAGCCGCCGGCCGAGGGGGGAACGGACGAGCCCGACGAACTGACAGCCTTTCTGGCGCATGCGGCGCTCGAGGCCGGCGAGCACCAGGCGCTGGCCGGCGCGGATGCGCTGCAGCTGATGACCGTGCATTCGGCCAAAGGACTGGAATTTCACAGCGTGTTCGTGAGCGGGCTGGAGGAGGGGCTATTTCCGCACGAGAACAGCCTGACCGAAGCCGATGGCATCGAGGAAGAGCGGCGGCTGATGTACGTCGCGCTTACCCGCGCGCGGCGCCGGCTGTACCTGTCGCTGGCGCAAAGCCGCATGCTGCACGGCCAGACGCGCTACAACGTGCCGTCGCGGTTCTTCCAGGAAATCCCCGAGGGCCTCATGCGCCGGGTCAGCGGCGGGTCTGCCCTGTATCGCGCGTCGCCCGCCACAGCGGGCGCGGGCCGCCAGCCGGCAGCGATCGCACATGGCGCGTCGCTGCCCGGTGCCGGCCAGGCTTTCCATTCCGATATTCCGTGGAAAATCGGCCAGAGCGTGACGCATGCGAAATTCGGCTCTGGCGTGATCGTCAGCGCCGAGGGGCGCGGCGCCGAAGCGCGCGTGCAGGTGAATTTCCGCAGTTCCGGCTTGAAATGGCTGATGCTGGAGTACGCAAAACTGACGCCGGCATAGCCGGCGCGCAGCGCTTATTGCGGCAACGCGGAACTGCTGCCGGTGTCGAAGATATCCCTGTAGCTGGCGTAGACCGAGCAGATCAGCACCGGCACCAGCACCACCAGGCCCAGCAGCAGCGGGATCGAGGCGACGAACCACAGCACCATGACCGCCAGGCCGTAGACCAGGAACGGCATCAGGTTGGCCCAGCATGCGCGAAAAGACAGCCTCATTGCCGCCATCGGTGCCATGTCGTGCAGCACCACCAGCGCCGGCGCGAACCAGATCAGCATGACCAGCGGGATGTAGAACGCGAAACCGACGGTGAGGGCCAGCGCCATGCTGCGCATTGCGGCACCCAGCGTCTGGAGGTCGGCCTGTGATTTGGACAGCACTGCCGGCAGCATGGAACCGCCGGCGGTGACAAAGATGATGCCGACGATGATGATGGTGCCGACAAGGTAGACGCCGCCCACGGTCACCAGCGCCGCGGCATGTTTCTGGAAACCCGCGAACAGGTGGGAAATTTCGAGGTCCTCGCCGGATTCGACCGCCCTGCAGCCCAGCATCAGGCCCGCGAACAGCACCGGCGACAGCAGGTTGAACAGCAGCGGGCCGATCACGGGAAGCAGGAAAGAGACCATCCACAGCAGTACCAGCGCGATGGTCAGGGCAATCCACATCAGCGGGGCTTTTCTGAACAGCGAGAATCCGTTGACTATCCATTGCCAGCCCTGGCCGGCTGCTGCTGCCCGCACGTTCATGAAAATACGCGTCCCTGTTTTTGTGTTATGCGCCGTGCCGCCGCTTGTCGCCCCAGCACGCCGGTACAGGACGTGGCGGGCGCCGGCGTGCTGTCCGATCTGCCGCAGGCTGGATCATACGCGATTCAGGCGTTCAGCGGCGGCAGCTCGTGTTCGTGCGCGACGTGGCTGCGCAGGATTTCGCGGAAATGATTAGGATCCTTGGCGTGGGTCAGTTCTCCGGGGCGCGGCAGGTGCAGGTCGTAGAGGCGCGATACCCAGAAGCGCAGGGCGGCCGCCCGCAGCATCACCGGCCAGGCGCCGCGCTCGATGGCGGTGAAATGCCGCACCGCGCGGTAGGCATCGAGGAATGCCGTGCTGCGAACGGGGTCCAGCCTTCCCCCTGCAGCCATGCACCAGTCGTTGACCGCAATCGCAACGTCGTAGAGCAGGGCATCGCTGCAGGCGAAATAGAAATCGATGATGCCAGTGATGCGGTCGTTTTCAAACAGCACGTTGTCGCGGAACAGGTCGGCATGGACCACGCCGCGCGGCAGGTCGGCAAAGCGGTACAGCGACTGGAAGCGCACCTCTTCGCGCAGCAGCGCGGCGTCCTGTGCCGACATGAAGGGGACCACCTCGTGCAGTGCCGTCTTCCACCAGCGGGGGCCGCGCGGATTGTCCATCTGCAGGGGGTAGGACTGGCCGGCAAGGTGCAGCGCGGCGAGTTGGGCGCCTACCTGCGCGCATTGCCCGGCGGAAGGGTTTTTCAGGTCCTTGCCGGCAAGAAAACTGACGAGGCTCGCGGGCTTGCCGTTCAGTTCCCCCAGAAACTCGTTCCTGGTATTGGCAACCGGGCGCGGGCAGGGTATGCCGCGGTCCGCAAGATGAGCCATCAACCCGAGATAAAACGGCAGTTCGTCCGCCGTCAGCTTTTCGAACAGGGTCAGGACGAAGCGTCCCTGGCTGGTGGTGACGAAGTAATTGGTGTTTTCGATGCCGGCGGCAATGCCCTGCAGCGTGACCAGCGTGCCGATCTGGTAGCGCTTGAGCCAGGCGTCAAGCTGTTCAGGGGTGACGGTGGTGAAGACGGACATGATCTGGTGGGTGAGCGGTCAGCGGGAGCCGCGGCCTGCATCCCGCTACCACTCACCGCCCGCCGCTTACCGCCTGCTTTTCAAAACTGATGGATGACCCACATCGGGGGCCGGGTTCCGGTATCGAAGCTTTCCTGCCGACTGAATTTGCCGTCGCCCCGCTCGTCGATCAGGTAGTAAGGCTTGCCGCCAGCCGGCGTCACCTTGATCATGTAAAGCTTGCCGGCCACGCGGTATTCCTCGACGGTGTCGGCGCCGCGCCTGAGAATGGTGACTTGCGGCTCGAGCGCGGGGTCGGGTTCCATGCCCGGCGGGGGTGGCGGTGGTTCAGGCACCGGCTGCAGATTCGGCTTGGACTGGGTTTGCGCGGCGACCGGCAGCGCGATGCACAGAACCAGAGTGGCGATCAGTTGGCGCATGAATGAATCCTTGTCAGGCCCATATTATATCGGCTTTTGCGGATCCTGAATTCTACAAATTGAGCAGGATTTCGCGTTCGGCCGCCGATGGTTCGAAGCCGCGTTTTTCGTAGTAGTGGAAAATCGCGTCCACTACCGCCTGCGGCTCGTTGATGACCTGGATCAGGTCCATGTCGATGGCGGCGATCATGCCCTCGCCTACCAGCGTGTTGCGGAACCAGTCGAGCATGCCGCGCCAGAACGGCTCGTGCACCAGGATGATCGGCATTTTGCGCGTTTTGCCGGTCTGCACCAGGGTCAGTGCTTCCATGACCTCATCCAGCGTGCCGAACCCGCCCGGCATCACCACGTATGCGGTGGCGAATTTCACGAACATCACCTTGCGCGCAAAAAAGTGATGGAAGGTCTGGCTGATGTCCTGGTAATGGTTGGCCTGCTGTTCCAGTGGCAGCTGGATGTTGAGTCCGATGCTGGGCGACTTGCCGTGGTAGGCGCCCTTGTTGGCGGCTTCCATTATGCCGGGCCCGCCGCCCGAGATGACGCTGAAGCCGGCGTCGGAAAGACGCCGCGCGATCTGCTCGGTGAGAATGTAATAGGGGTGGTCGGATGTGGCGCGCGCGCTGCCGAAAATGCTGACCGCCGGGCGGATCGCGTTCAGCTTCTCGGTGGCCTCGACGAATTCTGCCATAATGCCGAACACCCGCCACGACTCGCGCGCCGACCATGTTTTTTCCGCCAGTTCGGGCGTCAGCGGATGCGGAAGCTTTTCTTTCAGTGACATACAAGACCTCACATAGCCGTCAGGGCGCCGGGACGCCGGGGATTCAATTACGCGGTGATGGGCCGCGTAGTCTCTGCCGGACCATTGTGCCGCGGACCAGCCGCTCGTGTTCAGATGCGCCCGCAGCATCGGCCGGCTTGCATTTCCTGGCGCCCCTCGCGTCCTGACGGCTCAACCAGGTTTTATGAAAACCCTATTGCTCGTTGACGGTTCATCCTATCTTTACCGCGCGTTCCACGCGATGCCGGACCTGCGCAACAAGGCGAACGAGCCGACTGGCGCTATTTACGGCGTGCTCAACATGCTGCGCCGGCTGCACAGGGACGTGAAGGCCGATTATAGCGCCTGCGTATTCGATGCGAAGGGAAAGACTTTTCGCGACGAGGTCTACCCCGAATACAAGGCGAACCGTCCGCCTATGCCCGATGATCTCGCCGCGCAGATCGCGCCGCTGCACGAAACCATCGCAGCGATGGGTTGGCCGCTGCTCATCGTCGAGGGCGTGGAGGCCGACGACGTCATCGGCACGCTGGCCAGGCAGGCCGAGCGCGCGGGGATGCGGGTGGTGATTTCCACCGGGGACAAGGACATCACCCAACTGGTCTCGCCGAACGTGACGCTGGTGAACACCATGTCCGAGGAAAAGCTGGACGAGGCGGGCGTCGCGCAGAAATTCGGCGTTCCGCCGGAGCGCATCACCGACTATCTTGCGCTGGTGGGCGACAGCGTCGACAACGTGCCGGGCGTTTCCAAGGTCGGCCCCAAGACCGCAGTCAAGTGGCTGACCCAGTACGGCACGCTCGACAACGTGATCAGGAATGCCGGCGACATCGGTGGCGTGGTGGGCGAAAACCTGCGCAAGGTGCTCGACTGGCTGCCGCAGGCGCGCGAGCTGCTCACCATCAAATGCGATGTCGAGCTGCCGCTGAAGCTGGAGGATCTCGCGCCCGGCCCGCAGGACACCACAAAGCTCGCCGCATTGTTCGAGCGTTTCGATTTCAAGTCGTGGCGGCGCGAACTTGAAGAAAAAGGAGAGGCGGGAGGCGAGGGGCGGGAGGCGAGAGGCGAAAAACCCGCAGCCCCCGCCGTCGCGGAGGCCGCCTCACGCCTCACGCCTCACCCCTCACGCAATTACGAAACCATACTCACCGACACCCAGCTCGAGGCCTGGCTGAAACGCGTCAGCGCCGCGCCGCTCACCGCGGTCGACACCGAGACCACCAGCCTGGAACCGCTCAAGGCGAGGCTGGTCGGCATTTCGCTGTGCGTGGAGCCCGGGCATGCGGCCTATATCCCGCTGGGCCACCAGTATGCCGGCGCGGCGCAACAGCTCGGCATGGACGCAGTGTTGCGCAAGCTCGGTCCCTGGCTGGAGGGCGCGGGCCACGCCAAGCTCGGCCAGCACCTGAAATACGACGCGCATGTGTTCGCCAACCACGGCATACGCCTGGCCGGCATCGCCCACGACACGCTGCTGCAGTCGTATGTGCTGGAAAGCCACAAGCCGCACGACATGGACAGCCTGGCCGAAAGATTTTTATCAATTAAAACAATAAGTTATGATGAAGTCACGGGCAAGGGCGCGAACCGCATCGGGTTCGAGCAGGTGGCGATAGAGCGCGCCACCGAGTACGCGGCGGAAGACGCCGATATCACCCTGCAGCTGCACCACGCGCTGTATCCGCAAATCGCGGCCGACGCCAAGCTGCTGCATGTTTACCGCGATTTTGAAATGCCGGTGATGCAGGTGCTGCAGACCATGGAGCGCAACGGCGTGCTGCTCGATGTCGCTCTGCTCGGCGAACTGTCGGCGGAGTTCGGCGCCAAGATGGTGGCACTCGAAGCCAGGGCGCACGAGCAGGCGGGCCAGCCTTTCAATCTCAACTCGCCCAAGCAGATTCAGGAAATCCTGTTCGACAAGCAGGGGCTGAAGCCGGTCAAGAAAACGCCGTCCGGCGCGCCGTCCACCGACGAGGATTCGCTGCAGATACTTGCGCTTGACCATCCGCTGCCCAAGCTGATCCTGGAATACCGCGGACTCGCCAAGCTCAAGTCCACCTACACCGACAAGCTGCCGGGGATGATCAACCGCGATACCGGCCGCGTGCACACCAATTATGCGCAGGCGGTGGCGGTGACGGGGCGGCTCGCCAGCAACGATCCCAACTTGCAGAACATTCCCATACGCACTGCGGAAGGCCGGCGCATTCGCGAAGCCTTCATCGCCGACCGGGGCCGCCATATCGTGTCGGCCGACTATTCGCAGATCGAGCTGCGCATCATGGCGCACATCTCGCAGGATGCCAGCCTGCTCGGGGCGTTCGCTGCCGGCGAGGACATCCACCGCGCCACCGCCGCGGAGATTTTCGGCGTCGGCCTGAAGGAGGTGGATGCCGAGCAGCGGCGCTACGCCAAGGTGATCAACTTCGGGCTGATCTACGGCATGTCGGCGTTCGGGCTGGCCGGCCAGCTCGGGATCGAGCGCTCGGCGGCGCAGCAGTACATGGAGCGCTACTTTGCGCGCTATCCCGGCGTTGCCGAATACATGCGCACCACGCGCGAAAAAGCCCGCGAGCAGGGTTATGTCGAGACCGTGTTCGGCAGGCGGCTATGGCTGCCCGAGATCAAGAGCAGCAATGGCGCGCGACGCCAGGGCGCAGAGCGCGCGGCAATCAATGCGCCCATGCAGGGCACCGCCGCCGACCTCATCAAAATGGCGATGATCGCGGTGCAGGGCTGGCTGGAACGCGAGAAGCTGGCGACGCGCCTTATCATGCAGGTGCACGATGAGCTGGTGCTGGAGGTGCCGGACAGCGAACTCGACACCGTGAAGCGCGAACTGCCCGGGCTCATGACCGGCGTTGCGCAGCTGGCGGTGCCGCTGGTGGTCGACGTCGGTGTCGGTCCCAACTGGGATAAAGCACACTAGGGGCGCATCAAGGGAGCGCACCAAGGACATTCCTGTCACGCCAGTGCGGCACCCTGGGCACGCTGGCCCGTTTAACGCAGCGCCCCGAACACCTTCCTGACGATGTCGCTGCTGGCGCCCACCGGATTGGTGCGGAAGGCTTTTTCCTGTTCGGCAATCATCAGGTACAGCCCGTCGAGCGCCTTGCGCGTGACGTAGCTTTCGATGGTTGCGTCGTCCTGTTTGACCAGGCCGAACTGCGCGCCCTGCGCCGCCAGATTGTTGTACTGCTGCGCCAGGCCGACACGCTCGGTGGCCTTCTTGACGATGGGCAGGAAGCGCTGCGTGAGCTGCGCCTGCGTGGTGCGCTTGAAATATTCCGTTGCCGCAGTGTCGCCGCCGGTAAGTATGCCCTTGGCGTCCTGCACCGACATTTTCTTCACGGAGTCGACCAGCAGCGCCCTGGCTTCGGGGACCGCTGCTTCTGCGGCGCGGTTCATCGACAGCACCAGTTCATCAGCCTGCTTGCGCATGCCCATCATGCGCATTGCGCCCTCGACCCTTTGCATGGAGGGCGGCAGCGGGATCTTGACCTTGGGGTTGCCGAAGAAGCCGTTTTCCTTGCCCAGCAGGGAAACTGCCGCTGCGGAACCATCGGTCAAAGCCTGCCTCAAACCGCTGGTGGCGTCGCTGTTGCTGATCGAATCGAGCCCGGCGGAAAATGCCGGCATGCTGATGACAACGCAGGCAAATAAACCCAGAATATGGCGTGTCAGGGCGTGGCGCAGCAGGATATGGCGCATGATAGGGCTCCCGGAAGTAGGGCGATGAGTGAAGCACGGCATGATTAAATGCGAAAAAAAGCGCGACAATTGAAGCAAATGTAATGGCGGGCAAACTGATGGGCCGATTCAGGAATCCTATTCTACTCGTGGCCGCGGCGGCAATGGGTTTTGTGCTGTACAGCGCTTTTTTCGACAAGACCGCGGCGCCGCCCGTGACCTTTGTTTCGCTGCAGGGCGAGAAAATCACCACGGCCGATTTGCGCGGCAAGGTGGTGCTGGTCAATTTCTGGGCCACCGACTGTCCGACCTGCATCAAGGAAATGCCGGACATCATCAAGACCTACAACAAGTACCGTGCGCAGGGTTTCGAGACCATCGCGGTGGCGATGAAGCACGATCCGCCCAATTACGTGCTCAATTACACCGAGAAGAATGCCCTGCCGTTCAAGGTCGCGCTCGACCCGCAGGGCGAACTGGCCCGGGCGTTCGGCGAGGTCAAGCTCACGCCTACCACCTTCATCATCGACAGGCGCGGCAACATCGTGAATCGCATACTGGGCGAGCCCGATTTCGCCAGGCTGCACGCGCTGCTCGAAGAGAAACTGAAGGAACAGGGCTGACCGCAACGGCGCCAAGTCAACGCGAAGAATTCAATAAAACAGTGCCGCAGTTGTGCGCGAGCTTTCAGCGCCTTTGCGGCAGATTTTTTGGGCGCCTGCTCAGGCGACTCCGGCCTCGTGGGCCTGCTGATCGGCGTGGTAGCTCGAGCGCACCAGCGGACCGCATGCGGCATGCACGAAGCCCATTTTCCCGGCCTCGCGCGCAAATTCCTCGAACACCGCCGGCTCGACGTAACGCAGCACCGGCAGGTGGTGTGCGCTGGGCTGCAGGTACTGCCCTATGGTCAGCATGTCGACATTGTGCGCGCGCAGGTCGCGCATGACTTCGACGATTTCAGCGTCGGTTTCGCCCAGTCCCACCATCAGTCCCGACTTGGCCGGAATGTGCGGAAAACGCAGCTTGAATTCCTGCAGTAGCCGCAGTGAGTGCCTGTAATCCGAGCCCGGCCGCGCCTGTTTGTAGAGGCGCGGCACGGTTTCCAGGTTGTGGTTCATGATGTCCGGCGGGCACTGCGACAGGATGTCGAGCGCGACATCGAGCCGGCCGCGGAAGTCGGGCACCAGCACCTCGATGCGGGTCTGCGGCGACAACTCGCGCACCGCGCGTATGCAGTCCTTGAAATGCTGCGCGCCACCGTCGCGCAGGTCATCGCGATCGACGCTGGTGATGACCACGTACTTGAGCCGCAGCGCGGCGATCGTCCTGGCGAGGTTGAACGGCTCATCGGCATCAGGCGGCAGCGGCTTGCCATGGGCGACATCGCAGAACGGGCAGCGCCGCGTGCACAGGTCGCCGAGTATCATGAAGGTGGCCGTACCCTTGCCGAAGCATTCACCGATGTTGGGGCAGGACGCCTCCTCGCATACCGTGTGCAGTCTGTGGCTGCGCAGGATCTGCTTGATTTCATGGAACCGCTGGTTGTCGTTCCACTTGACGCGTATCCACTCCGGCTTGCGCAAGCGCTCCGCCGGCACGATCTTGATCGGGATGCGCGCCGTCTTGGCCTGACCTTTCTGTTTCGTGCCCGCAGAACTCATTGCAGTGTCCGCATCAGATGTTGGATGAGTCGGGTACCGGCAAGTTCCGGCGAAGCGGAGATGCCGAGATCGCGCATCTGGGTCACTTCCAGGCCCGGGTAACCGCAGGGGTTTATCGCATGAAAAGGGGAGAGGTCCATGTCCACGTTGAGGGCAAGCCCGTGATAGCAGCGGCCGTTGCGTATGCGCAGTCCCAGCGCCGCGATCTTGGCGCCGTTGACATAGACGCCGGGCGCGTCAACCCTGCCCTGCGCGTCGACCGCAGATTCGGCGAGCAAGTCTATCACGGCCTGCTCCATGCACCTAACCAGCGGCCTCACCGACAGCCCGCGCCGGCGCATGTCGAGCAGCAGGTAAATCACCACCTGTCCCGGCCCGTGATAGGTGATCTGCCCGCCGCGGTCTATCCTGACCACGGGGATGCCGTTGTCGATGCGCGGCAGATGCTCGGCCTTGCCGGCGATGCCCAGCGTGTAGACCGGCGGATGTTGGAGCACCCAGATTTCGTCCGGGGTGTGCGCATCGCGCTGTGCCGTGAACTCCTGCATCGCGCGCAATGTCGGATTGTACTCGACCAGTCCCAGCTGCTTCACGGTTACCCCAATCATCGGGAAGGCGTCTGCTCGGACGGTTGGAAGGATATTCATGCCAGGCGGGTCTGGGGCGCGAATTACGGCTTACAGGGCAATCATATCCCGAAAAGACGGCCATCGTCTCTTGCGGCCTGCGTGCCGGATTCCGGCATGATCGGAAAGGATGGAAAAATGATCAAAAAAATGATCAATCGGATCGGCTACTGGTGTGCACTTTTTTTGACCTGCGCAGCGCCCGCCCTGTCTGCCGAATACGTGCTCATGGCACCCAGTGTGGCTGCCCGCGCCGGCGAGGACCTGGAGATCGTGCTCTATATGACCAACAGTTCCGATGCTGTTGCTGAACTGTCAGTACCCGAGCGCTTGCGTGTGCGCCTGCTGACACCGCAGGATGGGTTCGACCTCGATTTCAACGCCTTGTCGCATGCCCACTTTGGCACCGTAGTGCTCGCGCCGCAGGGGTTCGCGAAATTCAGCTACAAGGGCAAGCTGCCCGGCAATCTCGCCGGCCCCATGACGCTGGAGGCTACCGGTGTGCGTGCGAATCCGCTGGTGCTGATGGTGGCCGGTCCCTCTGTTCCCGCGCAAGTCAATGCAAAGGCCGAGGGCGGCGGGGTCGCGCCCGCACAACAACCGGCAGTCGATCTGCCGCCGCTGCTGTCGACTTACGAGCCGGCGTATTTTTCGGTGGGCACGCGTGGCGGCACCAATGCCAAGTTCCAGCTGAGCTTCAAGTACCGGATTTTTGACTCGCTGTGGGACACCGGCATTACCGATCATATTTATTTCGGCTATACCCAGACTTCCATCTGGGATCTCGAGGCGGGCTCGGCGCCGTTCCGCGATACCAGTTACCGGCCATCACTCTTTTATTACCGCAATGATGTCGCAGCCCTCGGCGCGCGCGCCCGGCTGGGACTGCAGGGCGGGGCAGAGCACGAATCGAACGGCAAGTCCGGCGCAGATTCGCGCAGCATCAACACCCTGTTCGTACGGCCCGTTCTGTTCGTCGGTGATCTTTCGAAAAAGCATTGGACGATAGCTCCCAAGGTCTGGGCCTATCTTGATAAAAGCGACAATCCCGATATCGCCGACTATCGCGGCTATTTTGATCTGCTGGTCAAGTACGGCAACGAGAACAGCTGGTTTGTTTCATCGAATTTGAGAAAAGGGGCCCGCGCAGGCTACGGCAGCATGCAGCTTGACGGTGCTTATGCGTTGACCACATCTCGGCAGGGCCGGGTCGGTACTTATCTGCACTTGCAGTACTTCAATGGCTGGGGCGAGAGCATTCTGGAATACGACCAGAAACTTAAATCGCAATTCCGGATCGGGGTGATGCTGGTGCCCTAGTTCTTGTCTGCCGGCGGGAACAGTAGCAAAATGCCGCAACCCGGCGACGCAGCCGGGATTCCTTTTTTGAGTGGATTGAAAGCGCAGCATGTTCAAGCAATGGCTGGTCTGTCTCGCTCTGCCCGTTTTTGCCGGCATCACCGCGCCGGCGGCGGCGCAGTCGAGCGGCAACTACTCGGAAGACCTGGCGCGGGTTTACGCAGGGCATCAGCGCATCCTCGCGCTCAGGGATGCCTGCGACGAAGTGGTTCCCGGCCAGCGCGACAGCCATCAAAAGGCTTATGAGGAATGGAGAAAACGCCATCACGCCATGCTGCAGGACCTGGACCGGCGGCTTACGGTAATGATCCGCCAGGCCTCCAGGGACCAGCAGGAATACAGCCGGAATCTGGGCAAGTACGAAGGCGCAATTTTGCAGCAGCGCGAGGATTACAAGAAGGACCTGCTCTCGAACAGGGCGGAGCTGGGCCCGCAATGCGGCCAGCTGCCGGCTTACCTGCAGAGCCCCGAGGCGGATTTCAGCAGAAGATACGCCGAGGAACTGCAGACCATAGGCAAGCGCAAATGATGCGTTTGCCCGGCGCATGCAAAGCCCGACGGATGCGATGAAACCGAACGCGGCGCAGATCAGGGCAGACTGGGCGGCCCGCGGCTACAGCTGCGAGTACTGGATCGATCCGCCGGATCAGACCTGGCCGGATTTCGTTCACGATGCCGACGAGCTGGTGGTGCTGCTCGAAGGCGAGATCGAGTTGTCATTCGACGGCAGGACGGTGCGTCCCGCCATCGGCGAAGAGGTACTGGTCCCCGCGCACTCGCGCCACACCGTGAGAAATCCCGGGGCGGCGTCCAATCGCTGGTGTTTCGGCTACAAAGTCCGCGCCTGAGCCTGCCCGCTGCCGTGCTGGGGGGCGCGCTGTGGGCCGGCTGTTGCGCCGCAGGAGCGGCTGCAACGGCCGGTGGCGTTGCGGATCCGGCAATCGGGCGCTGGATCACGGCGCACGCGAAAAAAATGCCTGGTGTCGAGCTGGCGGAAGCGCGCTACGCAGTGCGCGGCGATGTCGACGGTGACGGGCGTGGCGATGTTGCCGTGCTTTACACGCTGCGCGGCGGTGGCGGGGATGGCCGCCTGCTGCGGTTCCTGGCGGTGTTTCGCGGCGGGCAGCGGGGGCTCGAGTATCGCGCGCACATACTGGTCGGTGGCAAGGGCATGCGCGAGGTCAATCGCGCCACCATCCTGCAGCGAACAGTGGAGATCGAGGCGCTCGAGTACCGTACTGGAGACGCAGCATGCTGCCCGACGCAGTTCGTCAAGCGGCGTTACCGCCTGGCCGGCCGCAAGCTCGAACGGGCGGCGACTGCGGCACGTGGTCCGCATGCAAAAAAATGACCTGCGTTGCCGGCAATGAGCGCGGTCGCGATGTAGAATTACCATGTTCCAGCGCAACTCAAGGGAGAATCGGACATGGGCAAAGGCGACAAACGGACCAAACGCGGCAAGATTTTCAAGGGATCGCACGGCAAGACGCGTCCGGGCAAGGCGAAAAAAGCCGTAAAGAAGCCAGCCAAGTAACAAAGCACAGGCCCGCGTACAGCGGCGTGATCACGATAGCCAGGGAGGGCTGAATGGGTATCGAAGTCGGCGGTTTGTTCGGATTGCTGATACTGATCGGCGATATCTGGGCGATCATACACATCGCGCAGAGCTCGTCGTCTCCGGGAGCCAAGGCGCTGTGGATCGTGCTGGTGCTGCTGCTGCCCCTACTGGGACTGGTCATCTGGTTTTTTGCGGGGCCGCGCAGCGGCAGGTCTGCCGGCTAAGGCCGGCCCGCTGCCAGTGGGGCCGGGCGGCCTTGCCCCCACGGCTTCCGTTTCCACGGCGGTCTTCACAGCGTCCGCTTCCAGAGCCCCCGCCTCTAGAGCACCATCACCACCATCGGGTGGTCGCACAGCTCCTGGTAGAGCGCGTCCAGCTGTCCGCGCGAAGTGGCGCGGATCAGGCAGGTGAGGCTCAGGTACTTGCCTTTCTTGCTGGTTTTCATTTCAACGGTGGCGCTGTCGAATTCTGGGGCGTGACGGCGTACTATTTCCAGCACCGCCTGGGCAAAGCCGGCCTGAGTATGGCCGAGGATCTTGACCGGAAAATCGCAGGGGTACTCGATCAGTGAATCATCTGCCCGATTCATTTGATCAAGTCACGCCGCCTGGCGCATCACCTTGCGCTTGAAGTCCTGGTAAAGCGCGTGCATCTTGCGGAACACCGCCCCCGGTTTGCCGCTGCCCACCAGCTTTTCGTCGAGCGTGGCGACGGCGAGAACTTCCTTGGTTGAAGACGTTACCCATATCTCGTCCGCGGTGCGCACTTCCTGTTCCGAGATTTCGCGGATTTCGAAGGGAATGCCGTTTGCCGCCGCCAGTTCGAGCACGACATCGTAGGTGATGCCCGGCAGAACCAGGTGATTTTTCGGCGGCGCCAGCAGCACGCCGTTCCTGACTATGAAGACGTTGCTGGCCGAAGCTTCGGTCAGATAACCGTCGCGGAACAATATGGCCTCGACCGCGTCGGCGTCGACCGCGGTCTGGCGCAGCAGGCAGTTGCCGAGCAGCGACACCGACTTTACGTCGCATTTGAGCCAGCGGTAATCGGTTGCGGCGATGCAGTGCACGCCGCTGTCGACAAGCGCCTGCGCCGGCGTCACCAGCGGGCTGCTCATCATGAACACCGTGGGCCTGGTGTTCTTGGGGAAAGCGTGGTCGCGCTTGGCTACGCCGCGCGTAACCTGGAAGTAGACCGACTGGTCGTCGCCGGCATTGCGCGCAATGATCTCCTGGACGAGCCGTGTCCAGTCGGCATCGCTCATCGGGTTGTCCAGCCGTATGCTGTCGAGGCTGTGCTGCAGGCGCCTGAGGTGCTCGGGCAGGCGAAACGGATGGCGCGAATAAACCGGCACGACTTCGTAGACGCCGTCGCCGAAGATGAAGCCGCGGTCGAGCACCGGGATGTATGCTTTTTCGAGCGGCATGAATTCGCCGTTGAGATAAACGATTTCGCTCATGTCGCCCTCACTTGAAAAGCAGTCGTATGCTGTCCCAGCCGCGCCCGAGGATGCCGGCAAGCGGCACCGCTTCCAGCGCCACCACCGGCAATTCGCGGAAAGGCTTGCCGTCCAGAGTGAGTTTCATGACACCCACCTGCTGGCCGGCGCTGATGGGCGCCAGCAGCGGCTGCAGGCTTTCCACGCTCGCCTTGATCCTGTCGGCCTGGCCCTTGGGCAGGGTCAGGTAGAAATCGCTGGTGAATCCCGCCCTGACGCTGTTGCTGCCGCCTTTCCACACTTGAAGTGTAGCGACCGGCTGGTTTTTTTCATAGAGACGCACGCTGTCGTAGAACTGGAAGCCGTAATTGAGCAGCTTCTGGCTTTCGCTGGCGCGCACCGATTCCGAGGCGGTGCCGAGCACCACGGAGATCAGGCGCCGTTCGCCGCGCCGGGCCGAGGTGACCAGGCAGTAGCCGGCATTCTCGGTGTAGCCGGTTTTCATGCCGTCGACCGTGGAATCCAGCCACAGCAGGCGGTTGCGATTGGCCTGGGTGATGTTGTTGTAGCGGAATTCCCGCAGCGAGTACAGCGGATAGTGCTCGGGAAAATCGCGCACGATGGCCGCTGCCAGCAGCGCAAGGTCGTGCGCCGTCGAGTAATGCTGCGGATGCGGCAGCCCGGTCGAGTTCATGAAGCTGGTGTTTTTCATGCCCAGACGCTGCGCTTCGCGCGACATCATCTGCGCGAATATTTCCTCGCTTCCTGCAATGACTTCCGCCAGCGCGATGCAGGCGTCGTTGCCTGACTGCACGATCATGCCGCGGATCAGCTCATCGACGGTGACCGGTTTCCTGGGCTCGATGAACATGCGCGAACCTTCGGCGCGCCAGGCGCGCTCCGAGACTGGCACGACCTGGTCGGGCTTGATGGTCTTCTGCTTGAGCGCATTGAACACCAGGTAAGCGGTCATCAGCTTGGTCAGTGATGCCGGCTCCACGCGCTCGTGCGGGTTGTGCATGACCAGTGGCTGTCCGCTGGTGAAATCGAACAGCACATAGGCCTTGGCGGCGATCGGCGGCAGCGCAGGTATTGGCAGCGTGGCCTGCTGAGCAAGGGACAGCTGTGGCAGGAGGAAAACCAGAAGAGCGAGAATCGGTCGCATGAGCATGGGGAAAAAGCCTGATTATAACAATGCGCGCTTGCGCGGATACGGGGTAACTGAAACAATGCGCGCTTTCGTGATTTTGTCTTCTTGAATGACAGGAGTCGACTGGTGAAGTTCAGTTTCAATCTTGCTGGCGGGCGTGTTGTCACATGGCTTTGCAGATTATCGGCGTGGTTGTTGGCCTGCGTGCTGATGGCGGTGCCGGCATATGCGGCGGAAATGGTGGGCGTGAAGAACGCTTGGGTACGGGCGACCGCTCCAGGGCAGAAGGCCGCCGGTGCCTATCTGGAGCTGACCGGCGTCGCGGACGCCGCGCTGGTGGCGGTGGACAGTCCGCTGGCGGGAAAAGCCGAGCTGCACAGCATGAGCATGGACGGTGGCGTGATGAGGATGCGCGCGGTTGAGAAAATCGAATTGCCGGCAGGCAAGACCGTGAAACTCGCGCCCGGCGGGCTGCATGTCATGCTGCTCGACATCAGGCAGGCTTTCAAGGAGGGCAGCAAGGTGCCGCTGACGCTGACCTTCCAGGGCGCGGGCGGCGCAAAGACCACCCAGAAAATCGAAGCGCAGGTGCGCGCTGCTGGCAGTGGCGCCGCGCATCATCATCACTGAGCGCTGCTCGTTGCCGGTCGCTCCAGCGCTCTATAAAAATTGTTATTAATCAAATAGTTACATAAATCCCCGGTTGCCGACCCACGGCCTGCCGGATGCGCCACTTGAAAACGGCGCGCGTGCTCCCATATTCCGAGTGTCGGCGTTGCGCCGGATTCCAAGATCCCGCCGCGCCAAACCGATTAAAGGAGACAGCAATGGCAAACATCACCCGTTTCAATCCGTTCGATGACACGTTCGACGAGCTGGTTCGCGGATTTTTCGTGCGTCCCGTCGGTTTCGAGACGCAGGGCGCGCCGGTACAGCAGTTTCGTGTCGACGTGACTGAAAACGATGGCGCGTATGTATTGCGGGCCGAAATCCCCGGCGTGAAAAAGGATGACATCCATATCACCATCGAGGGCGATCAGGTTGCGATCAGCGCGGAAGTGAAGAACGAAAAGGAAGTGAAAGATGGCGAGCGCGTGCTGCGCGCAGAGCGCCACTACGGCAAGGTCTACCGGGCGTTTACGCTGGGCCAGGCTGTCGACGAGGCCACAGCCGGTGCCAAGTACAGCGACGGCGTGCTGGAACTGACGCTGCCGAAAAAGGCTGCGGCGAGCGCCAGGCGCATCACCATCCAGTAACCGGCAATAGCAGCAAGGCCCGAGAAAAGCGGCGGGGATTTCCCTGCCGCTTTTTTCATGCTCGTGTAAAATAAGTGAACCCTCACATCCTTGTCTTCACATTCAGCGCATGTCGATAACCGCCACCACTGCTGCTGCAAAAGCCAAGATCCTTGCCGAAGCGCTGCCCTATATACAGCGCTTTCACGGCAAGACCATCGTCGTCAAATACGGCGGCAACGCCATGACCGACGACACCCTCAAGCAGGGCTTTGCGCGCGACGTGGTGCTGCTCAAGCTGGTCGGCATGAATCCGGTGATCGTGCACGGCGGAGGGCCGCAGATCGATGACCTGCTGAAGCGCGTCGGCAAAAAAGGCGAGTTCATACAGGGCATGCGCGTGACCGACGCCGAAACCATGGACGTCGTGGAAATGGTGCTGGGCGGACAGGTCAACAAGGATATCGTCAATCTCATCAACCGCCACGGCGGCAAGGCTGTCGGCCTGACCGGCAAGGACGGCGGTTTGATCCGCGCGCGCAAGCTCATGGTGCGCGGCAGCGCCGGCTCCGAGGAACTGGTCGACATCGGGCAGGTCGGCGAGGTTGAAAGCATAGATCCGGCCATCGTCAACCTGCTGCACACCCAGGATTTCATCCCGGTGATCGCGCCGGTCGGCGTGGGCAAGAACGGTGAGTCGTACAACATCAATGCCGACCTGGTGGCGGGCAAGGTCGCGGAAATTCTCAAGGCCGAGAAACTGATCGTGCTCACCAACACGCCCGGCGTGCTCGACAAGAACGGCAACCTGCTGACGGGCCTCACTTCGCGCAAGGTGGACGAACTGTTCGCGGATGGCACGATATCCGGCGGCATGCTGCCGAAAATCGGCTCTGCCCTCGATGCGGTCAAGAACGGCGTGAACACCTGCCATATCATCGACGGCCGGGTCGAGCACGCCCTGCTGCTCGAGATCCTCACCAACGAGGGCGTTGGCACGCTGATACGCAGGCATTGAGGCGCGTGCTCCGGCAACGGAATAAGCCCGGCCGCCCCGATGCGCATAAATCACTGCGATGCGGACCATGACGCGCACGGTGTCCTGGATTTTCGATCTGGACAACACGCTGCACGACGCGACGCCGCACATATTCCCGCATATCAACCGCGCCATGACCGCCTACATGCAGGCGCACCTCGGGCTCGACGAGGCCGCGGCAGGCGAACTGCGGCGGCACTATTGGCAGCGCTACGGCGCGACCCTGCTCGGACTGATGCGTCATCACGACACCGATCCGCAGCATTTTCTGTGGCATACGCACCAGTTCCCGGATCTGCGGCGCATGCTGGTGCGCGAGCCGCGCCTGCGCGGTGCGCTGACCAGGCTGCCCGGCCGCAAGTTCGTTTTTTCCAATTCGCCGGTGCATTATTCACGCGCGGTGCTGCGCGCGCTTTCGATAGCCGACCTGTTTGACGACGTATTTTCGATCGAGCGCACACGCTACCGGCCCAAGCCCGACAGCCATGGGTTTCTGCGGTTGTGCCGTGCTAACCACTTGCGGCCGCAGCGCTGTATCATGGTCGAAGACGTTCTCGACAATCTGAAAACGGCCAAACGTCTGGGCATGAAAACCGTATGGGTGACCAGGCAGACCAGGGCGCCGGCACATGTGGACGCATGCGTATCAAACGTAACGCAGCTCGCCGGCCTGCTGGCGCGGCTGGGATAAAAACGAGGATTCGAACATGGCGGCAAGGACCGGAGAGAGAAAAGCGCAGATCCTGCAGACGCTGGCGCAGATGCTGGAGAACCCGGCGGCAGAAAAAATCACCACGGCAGCGCTTGCCGCAAGGCTGGATGTATCGGAAGCCGCGCTCTACCGGCATTTCCGGGGCAAGGCGCAGATGTTCGAAGGCCTGATCGAATTCATCGAGCAGACGCTGTTCGCCCTGCTCAACAAGATCGGCAGCGATGAGAAGAGCGGCGTACGCCAGCTTGAGGCGATGATGGCGGTAATGCTCGGCTTCGCGCAGAAGAACCGCGGCATGACGCGGGTGCTGATCGGGGATGCGCTGGTCAACGAGGACGTGCAGCTGCAGGCGCGCATCAACCAGCTGCATGACCGCCTGGAGGCGGCGCTCAAGCAGGCGCTGCGCTTCGGTCTCACGCAGCAGGAAATTGCCGCCGAGGTCGATGTGGCGGCGCAGGCCAATGTGCTGATGAGCTTTGTCACCGGGCGCTGGCACCAGTTTGCGAAGAGCGGTTTCCGGCGCGACCCCATGGAGCTTTGGGGAAAGCAGTGGAAGCAGCTCATGGAAGGCGTGATCGCCTGAAACGCGTTGAAACGGTTGAATGGGGGAACGGCAAATGCAGACACTGACAACGCAGCAAGTCGCCGAACTGCTGGCGGGCATCGCACGCGCGCAGCAGGCGGTGATCGACGCGATAGAAGGGCAAAGACCGGGTTTCAAGGGTAAATACCTCACTACCACGCTGACCACGGCGGCGAGGATACGCAATACCGCGCATGTCGCCACGCTGTCAGACCTGCCCGCGCGTGTCCTGCTGGCCTACCAGAGCCGCAATCCGCCCGATGCCGCCCAGGTGCAGCGCGACCTGGAGACTTTGCTCGCCGCGCTGGCCGCCGCGCCTGTCGCGCCGGGGCAGAGCACGCCGGCACCAACCGCGTCAGGCGATTCTCTGGACATGACGCTTACGCAGAGCTGATCGCCGCTTTTTGTCGGGTAAAGGTTTATCGCGGCGTTGAAGTGGAGCAGACCGCGCACGCCGGGTCTCTGGCGAGGCGCATGGCGCGCCACTCCATGGTGAGCGCGTCGAGCAGCAGCAGGCGCCCGGTGAGCGGTGTGCCGATTCCCGCAAGCAGTTTCAGCGCTTCGGCGGCCTGCATCGCGCCGATGATTCCCACCAGCGGCGCAAATACGCCCATCACTGCGCAGCGCACATCCTCGTTGTCGTCGTGTTCGGGAAACAGGCAGTGATAGCAGGGGGATTGCGGGCTGCGCATGTCGAATACCGCAATCTGGCCGTCGAAGCGTACCCCCGCCCCCGACACCAGCGGTTTGCGCAGCCTGACGCAGGCGCGGTTCACCGCATGGCGCGTGGCGAAGTTGTCGCTGCCGTCGAGCACGACATCGGCGTCAGCGGTCAGCTCTTCCAGCCTTCGTCCCCCGACGCGCTCGGGCAGCGCGACGACATCGACTTCAGGATTGATCGCAGCGAGCGCTTTGCGCGCCGAGTCGACTTTCATGCTGCCTATGGACTCGGTGCGGTGCGCGATCTGGCGCTGCAGATTGGTGAGGTCGACCGTGTCGTGGTCGCAGATCGTGATGCGGCCCACGCCGGCCGATGCCAGGTAAAGCGCGATCGGCGAGCCCAGTCCGCCGGCGCCGATCAGCAGCGCATGCGATTCGAGAAGCTTCTGCTGGCCTTCGATACCGATCTGCGGCAGCAGGATATGGCGGCTGTAACGCAGCAGCTGGTCATCGTTCATATGCGCGTGCAGCAGTAACGGGACTGGCAGAGCGGCAATATGCCTGCGCGCTGCGCGGCATCGGCCACCGGCTGCGGCTCAGGCGGCATCGGTGGCTGTGTCAGCGTTCAGTTGGGCTTGGCGCCGCCGCGGGTCTTGAGGAAGGCGATCGCCTGGTTGAGTTCGTAGTCATGCTTGGAAACGATCTCGCCGGGTTCCGGGCGCAGCAGCTTCTCGTCTATGTCCTTGGGGCGCACCGCCGGCGTGAAATTGTATTTCTCCGCGGCAGTGGCGAGCGCTTTTTGCGGGTCCTCCGGCTTGCTGTTATCGGTCAGGTGCTTGGTGAGGTCGGCCTCGCGCAGCTTGAGCCCCGCGGTTTTTTCCGAGGAGCCGTCATCGAGCGGAATATCGGGGATGATGCCTTTGGCCTGGATGGAGCGGCCGTTCGGGGTGTAGTAGCGCGCCGTCGTCAGCTTGATGGCGGTGTTGTTGCCGAGCGGCAATATGGTCTGCACCGATCCCTTGCCGAAAGTCTGCTGTCCCATGATCACCGCGCGCTTGTGGTCCTGCAGCGCGCCGGCGACGATTTCTGAGGCCGAAGCCGAGCCGCTGTTGACCAGCACCACCATGGGCACGGTCTTCGCTTCCGCCGGCAGCTTGCGCACATAGTCTTCCTTGGCGCGGCCGCGCAGGTAATTCTCGGGGCTCGCGTTGAGGCGCATTTTCGAATCCTCGGTGCGCCCATCGGTGTACACCACCAGCGAACCCTGGGGCAGGAACGCGGCCGACACCGCAACCGCGCCGTTGAGCAGGCCGCCAGGATCGTTGCGCAGGTCGAGCACGATGCCCTTCATCTGCCCCTGGTTCTGCTTGAACAGGGTTTCGATGGAGCGGGCCAGGGTTTCGCCGGTGTGTTCCTGGAACTGGCTGACGCGGAAATAGGCATAGCCGGGTTCGAGCAGCTTGGATTTGACGCTTTGAATCTTGATGACTGCGCGCGTGAGGGTGACCACTATGGGTTTCTGCTCGCCCTTGCGCACGATGGTCAGAGTGATCGGGGTGTTGGGCTTGCCGCGCATGCGCTTCACCGCTTCGTTGAGCGTCATGCCTTTGACCGAGGTTTCGTCGAGCTTGACGATGAGGTCGCCGGACTTGACGCCGGCGCGCGCGGCGGGGGTGTCGTCGATGGGCGCCACGACCTTGACAAAGCCGTCTTCCATGCCGACTTCGATGCCGAGGCCGCCGAACTCGCCCTGCGTGCCCACTTGCATTTCCCGGAAGGCCTCCTGGTCAAGGTAGGCGGAGTGCGGGTCGAGGCCGGTGAGCATGCCGTTGATGGCTTCGGTGATGAGCTTTTTGTCCTCGACGGGCTCGACGTAGTCGCTCTTGACGCGGCCGAACACTTCGGTGAAGGCGCGCAACTCCTCAATCGGCAGCGGCAACGCGGCCGAGCCTTTTTGCGCGACGGCAGAATAATTGAGGCTGATTGCCACGCCGATCAGAACACCGGCTGCGATCAGGCCGAATTGCTGTAATTTGATACGCATCACCCACTCCTTATCTGACGTTAACCCACGTCAGCGGGTCGAACGGTTTGCCCTGATGGCGCATTTCAAAGTATAAACCCGAATCGGCATTGCCGCCGCTATTCCCCACCGCGGCTATGGTTTCCCCGCCGCTAATGGTTTCGCCGACCTGCTTGTAAAGGGTTTCGTTGTTGCCGTAAAGACTCATGTAGCTGTCGCCGTGGTCGATGATGAGCAGGTTTCCGAAGCCCCTCAGCCAGTCGGCGAACACCACGCGGCCGGCAGCGATGGCCTTGACTTCCTCACCGGCCCTGGAAGCGATGAACAGCCCTTTCCAGACCACGCCGCCGTCAGAGCGTTGACTGCCGAAACGGTTGCCGAGTTCCCCGCGCACCGGCAGCGCAAGCCGGCCCTTGAGGGCCTGGAATGGACTGCCGGTGCCGGAGGCGTCCGGCACACGTTCGTTGCGCAGCTGCGGTGTGGCTGAGGTGCGGCGCGGCGGGGTGCGCGAAATGATGCGCCCCAGCTGCTCGATCAGCCGGGCAAGGCGGTTTTCGTCCTGCCGCAGGGTGCCGATTTCGCGCTTTTGCTTCTGGATGTCGCGCGAAATCCGTGTCAGCACAAGGCTCCTGGCGCGCTTTTCCTGTTCCAGACGTTTTCTTTGCGCGGCCTGCTCGGCGGCAATCGCCGCCAGTTCGGCGGCTTTCGTCGCGGTTTCCCGGGCGAGTTCCCGCACTTGCGCCAGGTCGAGGCGCAGGTTCCCGATCAGCTCGCTGCGTGCGCGCGAAACATGGCTGTAATAATGCATCTGGCGCGCGATCTGGTTGGGATCTTCGCGGTTGAACAGTAGCTTGAGCGGGTCGGCGCGACCGCCCAGATACTGCTGGTAGAGCAGCTGCGCCAGCAGCGACTGCTGCGATTTCAGCCGCGATTCCTGTGTGTGCGAGGCGGCCTGCAGCTCGGCAAGCCGGCGGTTGGTTTCGCGCGACTGCTGCGCAAGCTCGCGCAGGCTGCGGCTGGCATCGGAAATCGCGCGCTCCGATTCCTGCAGGGCGTCAACGGCCTCGGATTTGGATTCTTCGGCGGCGGCGAGGCGCTTCTGCATGGCTTCTATCCTGCCGCGCAGCTCGCGCAACTCCTCGCGCTTGGCGGCGGCGCTGCTGCTCGCGCCCAGGGCTTCTGCCCCTGGTGCGAACAGCAGCAGCATGAGCAGGCCGCGAAATCGCCTCACGTGAAATGGATCAGGGGCTTGCCGCTCATTTCCGGTGGTTGCGGCAAGCCCATCATGGCAAGCAGCGTCGGCGCTACATCCTGCAGCGCGCCGCCCTCGGCGACGCGCGCCTTGCGGCCGACATAAAGCAGCGGCACGAGATTCAGGGTGTGGGCGGTGTGCGCCTGCTGCGTCTGGGGATCGAGCATGGTTTCGGCGTTGCCGTGATCGGCGGTGATCAGCACTTCGCCGCCGGCGTCGCGCATGGCGCTGACCGCCCTGCCGATGCATTCGTCGAGCACCTCGATGGCGCGCGTTGCCGCCTCCAGGTTGCCGGTGTGGCCGACCATGTCGCTGTTGGCGTAGTTGCAGACGATGGCATCGTACTGGCGGCTGTTGATGGCCGCGACCAGCTTGTCGGTGACCTCGCGTGCGCTCATCTCCGGTTTCAGGTCGTAAGTGGCGACCTTGGGCGAAGGCACCATGATGCGATCCTCCCCCGGGTACGGCGTTTCGACGCCACCGTTGAAAAAATAGGTGACGTGTGCGTATTTTTCGGTTTCGGCGATACGCAGCTGCCTGAGGCCGCGCCCGGAAATGTATTCCCCGAAACCGTTGCCGATGGACTGCGGCGGGAACGCGGCAGGAATATGGCTGAAGTCTTCGCCGTAGCTGGTGAGTGTGCAGAAACAGCCCAGCCGCGGGAAATGATCGCGCTGGAATCCCGCGAAAGCGGTGTCGGTGAGGGCGCTGGTCAGCTGCCGGGCGCGGTCGGCGCGGAAATTCATGAACACCACGGCGTCGCCATCGTTCATGCGCGCCGGCTTGCCGCCGGCGGGAACGATGGCGGTGCCCTTGACGAATTCGTCGGACTCGCCGCGGGCGTAGGCCGCGCGCAGGGCCTCAAGGGCGGTGGTGGCGCTGAACTGCGACTTGCCTTGGGTGAGTAGGTCGTATGCCGGCTGCACGCGTTCCCAGCGCTGGTCGCGGTCCATGGCGTAATAGCGTCCGCAGATCGAGGCGATGCGCCCGGCTTTGAGTGCGTCGCAGCGTGCCTGCAGCGCGGCGAGCGAGGCCTCCGCGCTTTTCGGGGGCGTATCGCGTCCGTCGAGAAAGGCGTGCAGGTAGATGTTGCCGACACCTTTCTGCGCTGCCATTTCGAGCAGGGCGTGTATTTGCGATTCGTGGCTGTGCACGCCGCCCGGGGACAGCAGTCCCAGGATGTGCAGCGCGCTGCTACGCGCGGTATCTATGGCACGGTTAAGCGCCGGATTGGCCATGAATTCGCCGGTCTCGATGGCGTGCTCGATCTTGGTGTAGTCCTGATAGACCACGCGGCCGGCGCCGATGTTCATGTGTCCAACCTCGGAATTGCCCATCTGCAGTTGCGGCAGGCCGACCCATTTTTCAGAAGCGTCGATCAGGGTATGGGGGTGGGTTTTCCACAGAAAATTCCAGTGCGGCTTGCGCGCCTGGCAGATGGCGTTGTGGTCGCATTCCTCGCGGTGGCCGAAGCCGTCGAGTATGATCAGCAGGACTGGAGTTAACTTCATGATTTATATTGTATTTTACGGGAAAAAACTGGCGTATTGTATAATTTTAGTATATTTTGACATTCATATTTTCCGTACAGGACACGATATGGCCTTCGTTGGACACGCTCTTGCCGATGCCAGCGCCGTGCGCGCAGCGCTGATCGAGAAGGAGGAGCACATTGAGCAGGCCGCGCGCGCGCTCAAGGCGATGTCTCACCCGCTGCGCCTGAAAATTTTGTGCGTGCTGGGCGACCGGGAGGCGAGTGTCCAGAAGATCGTTGAATGCGTAGGCACTTCCCAGAGCAATATTTCCCAGCACCTCGCGATTCTGCGCGAAAAAGGCGTGCTGCGCACGCGCAAAGACGCCAATCGCGTGTATTACCGCGTGGGCGACGAGCGCACGCTGACCCTGATAGGCATGATGCGCGAGGTGTTCTGCGGCATTGCCGATTAGCCGGCGACAGCGGCTTGGCCGCCTGCCGCGCGGTCGTCCGGAGCCGACGGTTAAATCATGGCTCTGCTAGAATGGCGCGCTGATTGCGGCAGCTTCCCGCCGCCGTGCGCGGGGCGCCGGCGGCCGACCATGTTTCAGGAGTGAAAGTTGGAACAGTTTCTGATTTTTCTGCAGAAGAACCCGTTTAACCTGATGTTGTTCGGCACTGCGGTGATTACCGGCGGCATGCTGATCTGGCCCCTGATCAACCGTCCGTTCAGGCAGGCCAAGGAAGTCGGCGTGGTGGAAGCGGTGCAACTGATCAATCGCAGGGACGCCGTGGTCGTTGATGTGCGCGACAGTGGTGAGTACGCAGCGGGCCATATCGCCAATGCCAGGCATATTCCGGAAGCCCAGCTTGCAGACCGCCTCAAGGAACTGGATAAATTCAAGTCGCGACCCATCATCGTAAGCTGTCGCAGTGGCGGCCGCGCGGCGGTTGTGGTCGGCACGCTTGCCAAGAACGGCTTCAGCGAGGTTTTCGCGCTGCGTGGTGGCGTTGCCGCCTGGCAGCAGGCCAGCATGCCGCTGGTGAAATGATGTCGCGGGTATTCATGTACAGCACGGCAGTCTGCCCATACTGCCAGATGGCCGAGCGCCTGCTGCGTGCCAAGGGGGTGACCGATATCGGCAAGATCCGCGTCGACCTCGAGCCGGAAAAGCGCGCCGAGATGATGGAAAAAACCGGGCGCCGTACCGTGCCGCAGATCTTCATCGGCGAAACCCATGTCGGCGGCTATGATGATCTCGCCGCATTGGACCGCGCCGGTGGGCTGGACGAATTGCTGCGCGTCGCCGGCTGAAGCCGGCGCCAAACCAACCAGGAAAATCATGAGTGAACAGCAGGAACCGGTTTTTGCGATAGAAAAGATATATCTCAAGGATGCTTCGCTTGAGATCCCCAATGCGCCGCAGATTTTTCTCGAGCGCGACAACCCGCAGGTCGAGGTCAATATCCACAACGAGGCCGCGGCGCTGGACGCGAACCTTTTCGAGGCGGTGCTGACCGTGACCGCGACCGCCAAAATCGCGGACAAGACGGTATTTCTGGTGGAAGTGGCGCAGGCGGGGATTTTCCAGATACGCAACGTGCCGCAGGCCGACATCGAGCCCATCCTCGGCATCGCCTGCCCGGGCATACTGCTGCCATACGCGCGCGAGGCGGTTTCCAGCATGGTCACGCGCGCCGGTTTCCCGCCGGTCGTGCTGCAGCATATGAATTTCGAGGCGATTTACCATCAGCGCATGCAGCAGCTTCAGCAGCAGCAAAACGCCGCGGCACCCGCCGCACACTGAATCCGATGCCCGGCGGCCGCATTTTCGTTTTCATGCTGCTGGCCGTCGGGCTGGCCGCGCCCGTTGCGGCGCTTGAGTTTCGCGCGGTGTCCGAAAATGCCGCGGTGCTCTACGACGCGCCTTCGGCAAAAGCGAAAAAGCGGTACGTGGTCAACCGCGGCTATCCAGTGGAAGTCGTGGTGCTGGTCGAGGGCTGGGTCAAGGTGCGCGATGCCAGCGGCGATCTGAACTGGATAGAAAGCAAATACCTGACCGACAAGCGCACGGTGATGATCAGGACGCCGCTGGCACAAGTGCGGCAGAGCGCCGATGACAACGCGCCGGTGGTGTTTCAGGCCCAGCAGAGCGTGATCCTCGATCTGCTCGAGGTACCGGGCAATGGCTGGCTGCGCGTCCGGCACCGCGACGGGCAATCCGGGTTCGTCAAGGCGAGCCAGGTGTGGGGCGCTTAACGCACTGCGACAGGGCCGGGGAGCGCTGCGCTGCGCCTCGCGGCACGTCGCAATGCAAGTTCACGCCCGGCCTGCAAGCGGGCCGTCTGTCTTGCCTTAGAGCGCCTAACATAATGAAACGCGAGTTGCGCTGGCACGATTTTGGCTCAGGGCGAGGAGCGGCCCACAGAGCATATCGAGAATATGCGCAAGGGGCGGGACGACGCCATGAGCCAAAACTCGTGCCAGCCCCAACGGAAAGTGTTGATAACTTGAGGCATTGTCCGCGGGGTTGGAGCCCCGAGCGGCACAGTCAAAGTTTGCCCGCGGGTGGATATTAGCGATATTGACA